>Ga0315274_10012583_pt1 | contig 12063 bp, 7 predicted proteins | sample YL17G02_20_MG_FD_203700 | JGI IMG/M metagenome (GOLD analysis project Ga0315274, IMG submission 203700) | Sediment microbial communities from Yellowstone Lake, YNP, Wyoming, USA - YL17G02_20 | ecosystem: Environmental > Aquatic > Freshwater > Lake > Sediment | place: USA: Wyoming | collected... | reverse complement strand
ACCTTGGTCACGACGCCGGCGCCGACGGTGCGGCCGCCCTCCCGGATGGCGAAGCGCAATCCCTCCTCCATCGCAATGGGCTGGATCAACTGCACCGTCATGGTGACGTTGTCCCCAGGCATCACCATCTCCCGGCCTTCCGGCAGGGTGATGCTGCCGGTCACGTCGGTGGTGCGGAAGTAGAACTGGGGCCGGTAGCCCGAGAAGAACGCCTTGTGCCGGCCCCCTTCCGCCTGAGACAACACGTACACCTCACTGTCGAACTTGGTGTGCGGGGTGATCGAGCCGGGCTTCGCCACCACCTGGCCCCGCTCCACATCCTTGCGCTCCACCCCCCGCAACAGCACCCCCACGTTGTCCCCTGCCTGCCCCTGGTCCAGGATCTTGCGGAACATCTCCACCCCCGTCACCACCGTCTTGCGGGGTGCCGGGTGCAGCCCCACGATCTCCACCTCTTCCCCCGTCTTGATCACCCCCCGCTCCACTCGCCCCGTCGCCACCGTCCCCCGCCCGGTGATGGTGAAGACATCCTCCACCGCCATCAGGAAGGGCAGGTTGATCGCCCGCTCCGGGGTCGGAATGTATGAGTCCACCGCATCCATCAGCTGCCAGATGGGCCCGCACCACTGGCACTCCCGCTTGCCACAGCCGCACTCCAGCGCCTTGGTGGCCGAGCCCGCAATCACCGGGATCTCGTCCCCGGGGAACTCGTACTTGCCCAGCAGGTCCCGCACCTCGATCTCCACCAGCTCCAACAGCTCCGGGTCATCCAGCATGTCCACCTTGTTCAGAAACACCACGATCGAGGGCACGTTCACCTGACGAGCCAGCAGGATGTGCTCCCGGGTCTGGGGCATGGGCCCATCCGCCGCCGACACCACCAGGATCGCCCCGTCCATCTGCGCCGCCCCGGTGATCATGTTCTTGATGTAGTCGGCATGGCCCGGGCAGTCCACGTGGGCGTAGTGGCGCTTCTGTGTCTCATACTCGGCGTGGAAGATCTGGATGGTCAGTCCCCGCTCCTTCTCCTCCGGCGCCGAGTCGATCTGCTCGTAGGCCAGCTCCTTCGCCAGCCCAGCCGTGCTCAACACGTGCGTGATCGCCGAGGTCAAGGTGGTCTTGCCGTGATCCACATGGCCTATGGTGCCAACGTTCACATGCGGCTTCGTTCGCTCGAATCTTGCTTTACCCATGATCGAGGGCTCCCTGAAGACTTCGTGGCTGCGGGTGAGGGGGGGCGCGCACCTGTGCGGGATGCCCGCCACCCCGTTGGCCGAATTATACCGACAGCGGAGGGTGTGTCAAGGTGACGACGGCGCGTTTGGCCGGACCACGCGTACGCTTCGGCGCCTGGATACGTCACGCGGTTGGCGGCTTCCCATTCGGCGTCGGCCGAGGTAGAATGCCCGCGGCGATGAACCAGGCTGTGATCTACCGGGGAGAGATTGCGTACTACGGCCTGAAGCTGCCGTGAATCCTCTCTGTTCCGGCTTCCCGCCGACGCCAGACTCCCACCCTACACACGCGCCGCTCTACGTCTCCTCCCCGCTCGGCCCCACGTCGAAGCTCGGCTGCTCTTCAGCATCGGGCGCAATCCACTCGACCGCGCCGTCGGCATAGGCGAAGTTGTTGCCACGCCTGTGGCGAGGCGGGGAGACGACGTCGTCTTTGCCGCCCGACGGATTCGCGCCCGGGTGAGCGGTCTCGTAGAAGAGCACGACCGATCCGGGGTCCTCGAGGTCGTCCAGCGACTTGCCACTCAACGCGCTGTTCATGCCATAGCTCGAGAATCCATCGGACTTGTCCTCCGGGCACTTGTAGGTCTTGGGATCCTCGACGTAAGGCTTCAGCTCTTCGACCCATCGATTGGCCGCGGGGAACGTGTTGTCGTGGTCCGCCAGGTAGGCCTGCATGAACCCGGCGAGCGTCTCCATCTGGGAGAGGCACTCATCGGCTTGCGCATCGGCCTTCCCCTGCGCCTTCTGCTTCTCGATCATCGGCTTCAGTGCCGTGACATCGACTATGAGCCACGCATCGAGCAGATTCACGAAAGCCATATCAGTCATCGAGTAGGTGGTAACCATCTGCCGGCCCTGCACCTCCTCGACACGCACTCCGCTCGCCCACCCCAGTGGCTCGTCACTCGAGTAGGAGAGACCAGCGGCTGGGGCCATGATGTTGGCGAGAGCGATGAGCTGCCGGAGTGATGCCGCACTAACGTATTCGGTCAGCACAGCGTCGGCAGGCAGCCGGCCGATCACGCTCTGGTAGCTGGGGTCTGACACAAGTGACTCACTGGTCGTGCCTGCCGCGCGATCGGCCGCCTTGCGAGCCGATTCGGGCGGGAAGCCAAGCGCCATCCAGTCGTCGCCTCGGACAAGCTCGACCATGCCATTGGCGAAGCTCATTGTCTTCGTGCCCGCGCCCTCGGTCACGCGCACATCGAGATTGGCCTCCGTGGCGATCTGCGAGATGAGGGCGTCAAACTTCGCAGCATCCCTGAGGTCGGCGACGAGCAGCACCTTTGGCATCATCGACTTGGCCCCCTGCGCACCCCCGCCCGCCCCGCCCATCATGCCGCCCATGAGGGACTGTGCGTCCGGGATCCACGTCGCGTAGGCCAGGCGCGGCCCGATGGACTCGGAAGCGCCCTTCAGTATTGCCAGGGCCTCGTTCACCTTGGCCATATCCTTGTCGCCGGCCGACAGCTCCGCCCACATCTGCCGGATCGTCGCCGGGCTCTTCATCTGGGCGAAGGCCTGCCCGATGGCCGCGGTCTCCGGCGCGCGGCCGAGCATCCTGTCGAGGTTCCACTCCGAGTAGGTGCTCACATCGGCCGGCACAAGAGCGGCGAGCGGCCGCTCCGCCGCAAGCGCGCCGCCGGCAACAGCGACGATCAGCACGACGGTCACAACAGCGAGTCCAAGGTATCGCATTGAGTTCTCCTCATTCGAGCTGTCGGGATCAGCACCCCCTCGCCCCGCAGCTACGACAGCGAACTATCGAGTCCCTTCGGGGATCTCAGACCAGATGCTTCTGGAACCACTCCCGGGCGAGCCGGGCCACCTCCTCCAGCGCGCCCGGCTCCTCGAACAGATGCGTCGCGCCCGGGACGAGAGACAGGTGCTTGATCCCGGTCAGCATCTCATACGCCTCCCGGTTCAGCTCGATCACACCGTAATCGTTGCTGCCGACGATAAGCAGCGTGGGCGCCTGCACCTTCGGCAGGGCGGGGGCGGCCAGGTCGGGGCGGCCGCCGCGGGAGACGATGGCGCGGATCCCGGCTCCCGGTTCCGCGGCCGCGAAGAGAGCCGCCGCGGAGCCGGTGCTCGCGCCGAAGTAGCCGAGGCCCAGACCGCGCGCCTCCGGCTGCTCCTTGAGCCATCGGGTCGCGCCGATCAGCCGCTCTGTGAGCAGGGCGATATCGAACCGGCGGGAGTAGTCTTGGTCCTCGCGCTCGGTGAGCAAGTCGAAGAGCAGCGTCCCGATGCCGCCCTCGCGCAGCGTCTCGGCCACCAAGCGATTCCGCGGGCTCAGCCGGCTGCTGCCACTCCCGTGGGCGAAGATCACGATGCCCTTCGCCCCGGCGGGAATGCCGAGGTCGCCGGCCAGCGACACCGAGCCGATTCGGACCGTGACCGGTTTCTCGTCAGTCTTCCCACTCATTGCCACCCTCCATCTTCTCAGTGCAGAAGACGGATGACCTCCTCGTCGCTGACCTGCTCGAAGTCGATGTAGTATGCGCCCACTGCGCCGAGGAAGAAGTCCGGGATGTCGACCGCCACCACGGCATCTACCTGGCGCTTCAACGCTTCGGCCGTCTCCCTCGGGATGACCGGCACCGCCACGACGACCTGCCGCGGCTCCTGCCCCTTGATCTCCTCGATGGCCGCTCGCACGGTTAGCCCGGTGGCGATGCCGTCATCGACGATGATGGCTGTCTTGTCTTCCGGCGAGCGGGGCTCCCTGCCCTCCAGGTAGGTCGCCTGCCTGCGCGCCGCTTCCTGCCGCTCCCGCTCGACGGCCATCTCGAACCATCGCGGATCAGCGGCGCGGCGTTCGGTCTCGTTGCAGATCAGGCTGCCGGAAGCGGAGACCGCGCAGATCGCGTACTCCGGAGATTGGGGGTGGCCGACCTTTCGCGCGATCACGACCTCGAGTGGCGCCTCGAGCGCGCGGGCCACCTCCGCGCCCACGACCACTCCGCCGCGAGGCAGCGCATAGACGACCGGGTCTGATCCTTTGTACCTCTGGAGCAGCGCCGCGAGCTGCTGGCCTGCATCGACACGATTGCGGAAGACCACGCTCGGCATGTCGCCCATGCGCTCCTCTTAGCAGTAGCTCCGTGACGAGGTGACGTCACGAGTGGACATCCTCGCATTCCGGCCATCGCGTCCTCGAGACGCTCCCCCAATGGTACAGGAGCGCAGGCGGTGTTGGCGCCGGCGCATGTCTCGCTCCTCGACGCTTCGGCTGGTGGGTGAACACACTCACGCAAACGTTATGTCGCGGCCCTCCTGGACGGCCTCCGCAAGGGCGACGGAGTCCACCGCCTCCTCGGCGGAAGGCGAGGGTCGGCGACCCTCGCGCAGAGCGGAGATGAACTCGACAGCCTCTCCATAGATGCCGCTTGAGAGATGGAGTGGGTCGGCCGACCAGCGCTCCGACTCCTTCAGCTCTCCTTCCACCCAGAGCTGGGCCTCGCCGTCCTGATCCACCGTGCCGCCAGTCCAGGGGAGGATGTACCTGATGGTGTGGCGCGCCCCGAAGAGCGTGTACGACTCGTCCAGCATGCCGCAGGCCGGAAGGATCTCGCAGCGCGCGGCCGCGCCCGATGAGAAGCTGATGTCGACGTGGAAGTTCCACACCCCCGCCGCCGACCTGAACCGCGATGTCCGCGCCGATCTCATCCGGCCGACGTTCGGCTCAGCCAGCGCCCGGACACAATCGAGCAGATGGATGCCGGTACCATAGGCGAACTCCTCGTCCAGGCGGGCGGCGCGCAGCATGCGCGCCGAGATGTGCTCGATCGGCCCGTGTGCGGATGCCCACTCGAGCGCCTTTCGGGTGCACGCCGCCCAGCGCCGGTTGAAGGCCACCATGTTCGGCGTGCCTGTGCGGCGCGAGATGTCTGCCAGCTCCTGAGCCTCACATAGGTTCGCGCCCGGCGGCTTCTCGAAGAGCACGGGGATGCCGCGCTGCATAACGTGCCCGGCGACCTGGCGGGTCGCGCCGATCGGAGTGATGCTCCAGCACGCGTCCGGCCGCTCGGTGTCGATCATCGTGTCGAGATCGGTGTACACTCGCTGGAAGCCGAACCTGTGGCAGAACTCCTGCGCGCGCTCGACGCTCGTGCGGACGCAGACCGCGGCGAGTTCGACTTCTCCAGGATGCTCGTTCGCGTAGTGGGCGAGGGCGGGGCCATGCATGTGCGTGGCCCAGTTGCCGATCCCGACGAGGGCGATCTTCAGCATTCCATCTCCCTTCGCGCGACCGGTGAGGTGAGAGGATGTCTTCGCACGGGGGGACATGGCTCCCTGCACCGGCGCGGTCACAGGTACCGCAGCACGAGGTAGAAGTGGCAGAGGATGATCGTGGCCAGAGTCGTCGGGATGCCGTACCTCAGGTAGCCCATGAAGCTGATGGGGTGACCGTGCTTGTCGGCAACCCCGGCGACGACGACGTTGGCGGCGGCGCCGATGAGCGTGAAGTTAGCCCCGAGGCACGCACCGAGCGCAAGAGCCCACCAGAACGCCAACATGGGAGCGCTGTGCAACTGGGCCGCACCAACCCCGGAGAGCGGCACGCCGCCGAGCCGCGCGGCCAGCTCGACCAGCATCGGATTGGCCGCGGCGACGAGCGGGATGCTGCCCAGGACGCCTGACGCCACGGCCGACACCCAGAGAACGACGACCGCCATGGCGCCGGGGCTTGCATCGGCGCGCGCGGCCAGCCAGCCAGTCCCGACACCGATGATCCCGGTTTCCACGAGCGCGCTCACCATGACGAAGATGCCCACGAAGAACAGTAGCGTCGACCATTCGACCTGGCGCAGCACGCCGTCGATCTCCACTCGGCTCACGACGAGAAGAAGCGCTGCGCCCGCGAGAGCGACGGTCGCCGGCTGGAGGTGGAGGGGTTGGTGGATGAAGAAGCCGAGAAGCGTTATGCCCAGCACCACGAGGCAGCGCCGGCAGAGCTTCGGGTCGGTGATGGCGCGCGATTCGTCAAACCCGGCGACACGCTCGGCGGCATCGAGCGGGGTCTTCAGCTCGCGGCGGAACTGCAGGACCATGATGCCGGCGAACGCCCCGAAGGCGATCACCGCGATAGGCGCGAGGTGAGCGATGAAGTCAAGAAAGCCGAGCTTGGCAGCGCTGCCGATCATGATGTTGGGGGGATCGCCGATGAGGGTGGCGGTGCCGCCGATGTTCGATGCCATGATCTGGGCGATGAGCATCGGGATCGGGCTGATGCCCAGGCCGTCGGCGATCAGCATCGAGATGGGCGCGGTGAGAAGCACGGTCGTCACATTGTCGAGGAAGGCTGAGAGCACGGCGGTGACCACTGACATGAGAAGGATCGCCCGGACGGGCTGGCCCCTGGATGCCTTCGCCGCCTTGATCGCCACCCACTGGAAGATGCCGGTGCGCTGCGTGACGGCGACGATGATCATCATCCCCAGCAGAAGGAAGACGACGTTCCAGTCAACTCCTGCGTGACCCCCGCCGAAGGCGACGCTCTGGTCGACGAGGCGGAGTGCCAGCACCGCGGCCGCGCCCGCGATGGCGACCACCGTCCGGTGGACGCGCTCGGTGGCGATGAGGGCGTAGGCAATCACGAAGATCGCCGCTGCGGCAATCGCGTGTGTCGGGTTCGCTATCAAGGCTGGCTCCGCGCCATGGATGGCGGCGGCCTCTTGCGTCACCACGGCTCCATTGATGGCCTACCACTCCGGCGGCAGAGGTCCTTCTCAGTGAGCCAAGAGGGAGTGCGATGGGGTATCGCCAAGGGCTTGCTGCTCCGGTAAGCCTTTGTAGGGTGCGGCCAATAAGTGGAATCAAATGCTTAGGGGGGACCCAGAATCTGGGCCCCCCCTCTTCTGTTGGCGGTTATGGCTCAGCAAAGAGGAGGTGATCAGCGGCATACGGCGGTGCCGTAGAGTGGAATCGGGGGGCTGAAGCGACCTTGAGATTAGGGAGGCAGAATGTCTGGCAGAGTTATCGTGATGTGTCTCGTCGCTCTGCTGTGTCTGACGGCGGCGCCCCTGTGGGCGTCGGCTATGGTCTACTCGTTCCCGATGGATTCAGACCCCGGTTGGGCGAGAGACAGCCAGTGGAGCTTCACCAGTGGGCCGACCTGTGGAGATGTCTTCGTCTGCGGCCCTCCAGCCGCGTACACCGGCAGCAACGTGTTTACTCTTGCCCCGGGGACGTCGTATCCCACGGACATGGGCACCCAAGTCCTGACGACCGACGCCCTTGATTGCACGAATCTCACGACGGTGTCTCTGAGGTTCTGGCGCTGGATGGGCATGACCGACAACACCACTGCGGCGGTCCAGGTGTCGTCGGACGGGTCCACCTGGACGGACGTCTGGTCGCAGGTTGCCTGGTTCACCGACGACGCGTGGACGGAGTGCGTCTACGACATCTCCGACCTGGCCGCGGGGGAACCCACTGTCTACGTCCGGTGGACCATGACGGTCACCCCTACCCTGGATTGCAGCGGAAGCTGCTGGGGCTGGACGCTCGACGACATCCAGATCTGGGGCGATCAGCCGACGATCTACTCCTTCTCGTTCGACACTGACCCGGGATGGACCACGGAGGGACAGTGGGAGTTCGGGATGCCGCAGGGCGTCGGGGGAGACCCCGCCTCCGGCTACAGTGGTATGTATGTCTACGGCTATAACCTCAGCGGGACCTACGTCGACTTCATGCCAGCCTACTCGCTGACGACGACTGCCTTGAACTGCACCGGGTTCAAGGACGTGAAGCTGCGATTCTGGCGCTGGTTGGGGGTCGAGTCAAACTCCTATGACCATGCGCTCGTTCAGGTATCCAATGATGGGCTCTCATGGACCACTGTCTGGGCGAACGGCGCCGGCACCATAGAGGAGGTAGCGTGGACGCAGGTCGAGTACGACATCTCCTCTGTTGCCGACGGCCAGCCGGCGGTGTATGTCCGCTGGGTGATGGGGTCGACTGACGGCTCGGTGGTGTATTCCGGCTGGAACATTGATGACGTCGAGATCATCGGCCTCCCCGCCACCGAGATCCTGGGATGGGTTCCCTACGCGGACCTGTCAGGCGAATGGCCCAACATGCTCGACGCGCTCAGCAGCCAGTACACCTACTTCAATGTGACCGAGACCACCACCCTTGACCCGGCAGAGCTCAGGAGCCAGCTCGTCGGCAAGCATGTCTTCGTCGCCCCTGAATCGGACGATGCATCAGAGGCCGAGCTCGCGGCCGCAGGCGCCGCGTTCAGCGAGGTGCTCCGCGAGTTCGCCCAGGGCGGTGGGACCGTGATCGTGGCCGGAGGATATGAGGGAGAGAGCATGGGCTCATTCCTCACTTCCTCTGAACTGCTGGATGACACGTGGGCTGCCGATTACTACTCGTCGGAGGCACTCCCCGTGCTCGATTCCAGCCACCCGCTCGCCTCCGGGCTCGGGCCAGATGTTGCCGCCATGGACTCCACCGCCGCCTACCAGGTCGGTCCCGAGGCGACCGTGGTGGTGGGCGATGGCTCAGGCAACGCGGTCGTCGCGGCACGCCAGATGGGCGCCGGGGCAGTGGTCGTGATCGGCTACGACTACTACGCCTGGGACGACAGCGCAGCGATCATCCTCGCCAACGCTGTCCAGTACCCGCGGGCATCGAAGTCGGTGTTGCTGTACGACAACGGCGAGCCGTACAACCACGTGGCCATGGAATCACTGAGCCGGCTCTCGGTGCCGTTCTCGGTGAGCGGCCCGACCACCTTTGGCACTGACCTCGGCGCGCAGCCGTGGAGCCTCGCGGTGGTTGATGCCCCTGACATCAAGCCAGCTTGGGATCCGTTCCTCAGCTACATCGGCGCTGGCGGCCATGCGCTCCTGTCCACATGGGACCTGGAGAGCGAGACGGATCTCTGCTCGGCTTTCGGCGTCTCGGCCGGCGGCAACCTCTCCGAAGTGCCGGCCGTGTACGACTGGGCAACGGATATCCCGCTCTTCAGCTTCAGGGAGTCCGTGCCCACTACCCTGTCCGGCTGGAGTGACCTCTGGGGATCGGACGCAAACGAACTCACGGTCACCGCGCCGGGCGCGCTCGCACTTGCCGGATTCACCACGCCCACCGGCGGCCTAGCCGCGATCGTTGGCGGCAGCGGCAAACGGACCATCATCGACGGCTTCCTCTGGGACGACGGGAACCAGGACAGCAACGATGACGGCATCGAGGACGTCGTGCAACTGGTGATGAACGAGATCCAACTGCTCCTGACCGTGCCGTTCCCGGACTTCGTGGCGTCGGTCACCACCGGCGATGCACCGCTTCCTGTGCAGTTCACCGACGAGACGGACGCCAGCGTCGTCAGCTGGTACTGGGACTTCGGTGACGGCAGCACGAGCACCGAGCAGAACCCGAGTCACACCTACACTGTGCCCGGGCTGTACACGGTGGCTCTGAGCGCCACCAACATCAACGGGTCGGACATGAAGCGCAGAGTGGACTACATCGGCGTCGGCGTTCCGCCGCCGCCCGTAGCCGACTTCTCTGCGGTCCCGACCGGCGGCAACGCTCCTCTGAACGTCGCTTTCACTGACGAGTCCACCGGCGCGCTCATCAGCGCCTGGGAATGGGACTTCGGCGACAGTGGGACGAGCACGCTGCAGAGCCCGACCCATCAGTACACGATTGCTGGCACTTACACTGTCAGCCTACTGATCACCGACATCGGTGGGACCGATACCGAGACCAAGACCGGGTACATCCACGTCGGACACGCCGGCATGGCGAACTTCTCGGCGACGCCGACGGAGGGCGTGGTTGCCCTCGACGTCACCTTCACCGATCTGTCATCGGGCGACGTGATTGGGTGGGCGTGGAGCTTCGGCGACGGCGGGATATCGACCGCGCAGAACCCGACCCACCAGTTCACCGCCCCGGGCAAGTACACGGTGTCCCTTGTCGCCTCTGACGATTACACATCGGACACGGAGACGAAAGTCGACTACATCAAGGTCGGGTTCCCCGACACACCGCCCGACTTCTGGGCATTCGAAGAGATCCTGGACTGTGTCGATGCCGGCGTGGTGACAGGCTATGGCGATGGCTCGTACCACCCCGACATCCCGATCGACCGGGCGCTGATGGCGACTTACATCGCTCGCGCCCTGGCCGGAGGGGACGACAATGTTCCCGATGGGCCTGGCACCGCGACATTCCCGGACGTAGCCACAGGCTTCTGGGCGTTCAAGTACGTCGAGTACGCCGTGAGCCACAACGCGGTTCAGGGCTATGAAGACCTGAACTACCATCCGGAGTTCGTGGTCGATCGCGATCAGATGGCCGTGTTCGTCGCCCGGGCCGTTGCCGGAGGCGAAGCGAGCGTGCCGGACGGGCCAGCGGCTCCGACCTTCACGGACGTGGCCACCGACTTCTGGGCGTACAAGCACATCGAGTACTGTGCGGATCAGAACATCGTCTCGGGGTACGAGGGCGGCGCCTACCACCCCGAGTACGAGGTTACACGGGGTCAGATGGCTGTGTACATCGCGAAGGCATTGTCGCTGCTCCCGTAGAGGGAACAGAGGCTGAACTGAACGCGGGGCAGGAGCGACAGCTCCTGCCCCGTTTCATTGGTCACCATCCGCTGAAAGTTCGATGAGGCGGCAGGGGCAAGCTTCCTGCCTCTGGTTGTTCCTATAAGACGGCGCGTCAAGAGTCTCCCCGTGCAATGTCCCGACGACCATCCTTGATCTCTTATGAGACACGTCCCTATCGGCGCTGACATGGCGCATTCCCTCGTCGGTTTCGGGGCGAAGTGTACCAGAACTGATCGGAGGCATCCAGGAAGCCAGGGCCATCGGCTCCCCTGGCATCTCCGGGGTTGAGCTCTCGCCTTCACTGCGGCATCCTGCCGGTCATGTTCTGGCACGTGATGCTGATGCTGTTCTCGTAGCGAGCAGGCCCGATTGGCGCTGGCGCTCCGCCACCAGGTGCTGATCCTGCAGCGCCAGCTGGGCAAGCGACCCTCGCTGGTGCCCATCGAGCGGATCGCTCTCGTGCTCTCCAGCCTGCTGCTAGGCAGGAGGAAACTGACAGAGGCGCTGCTGATCGTGAAACCCGAGACGCTAGTGGGATGGCACCGGGTGATCGTGCGGCGGCACTGGAGGCTGCTGTCCAGGACCAAGCCAGGCCGTCCCTCAGGGATCACCCCGGAGATGGAGCAGTGGGTGGTGCGCATCGTCCGGGAGAACCGGTGGATGGGCTACGGCAAGATCGCCGGGGAGATGCGCAAGCTGGGGTTCGTGCGCTTCCGCCGCCGCAGCTTGCCCGCCCGGTGCTGCGCGGCCTCATCAACGACTACTGCCGCCTCGGTGCCTGACGGAGTCCTGGGCCCGCTCCACCATTCGGTACCGTAGCTGCGCGCCCGATCTGGCATTCTCGCGCTCATCATGGCAGCGGTTGGCGACGCGCGAGCGTGCTGCGACGCACCAGCCAACCATACAATAGGGCAGGTCCTGCTCTGCACCTGCCGAAGAAAGCTTCAGACCAGTTTTGGCATACTGCGGCCCCTGCGCGAACTGCTGTATAATAGGTTACCGTCGTGATGAGAGGTGGTGTGCTATGCGTAGCTCTATCGTGCTCGTCGCTCTGCTTCTGCCGGTGTGGTTCCTCGCCCCGAATGCGCCGGCGCGCCCGGACGAGCCTGCCAGCCCTGCTCCACAACCCCGCATCGAGTTTCCCGAGATCACCTTCGACTTCGGCTCCGTTTATCAGAACGAGGAGGTGACACACGTCTTCACGTTCCGCAACGCCGGCAATGCCCCCCTCAAGATCGAGAGCGTCA
>Ga0315274_10012581_pt1 | contig 12063 bp, 8 predicted proteins | sample YL17G02_20_MG_FD_203700 | JGI IMG/M metagenome (GOLD analysis project Ga0315274, IMG submission 203700) | Sediment microbial communities from Yellowstone Lake, YNP, Wyoming, USA - YL17G02_20 | ecosystem: Environmental > Aquatic > Freshwater > Lake > Sediment | place: USA: Wyoming | collected... | reverse complement strand
GGGATATGTACGTTCGTTCGGTTTGGAGGGTCGGAGACCGAAGAAGCCTGAAGAGCGCGAGCTGGTATGTTCGATAAACTGGAAAAAATCGTTGAGAGAGTTCAGGAGATCCAAACGCTCCTGTCTGATCCGGCTGTCGTGGCGGATCAAAGGCGGTTCCGCGACCTGGGCAAGGAACTCCGGGCCCTTGAGCCGATTGTGGCTTCCTATCAGCGATACAAGAAGGTGGATTCCGATCTCAGGGGAAGCAGGGATCTGCTGGAGACGGTGAGCGATCCCGAGCTTAAAGCGATGGCTCAGGAAGAATACGAAACGCTGACGGCAAAGCTCGCCCAGCTGGAGGAGGAGCTCAAGCTGTTAATTGTTCCTCAGGACCCCAACGACACGAAAAACTTCATCATGGAGATTCGGGCTGGCACGGGGGGAGAGGAAGCTGCGCTGTTTGCTGCCGACCTGTACCGGATGTACACGCGCTTCGCAGAGAGAAAAGGATGGAAGGTTGAGCTGTTGGACTGGAACGAGACGGGCAAGGGCGGTTTCAAGGAAATCGTGTTCTCTGTGTCGGGGGAAGGGGCTTATGGGCTGATGAAGTATGAGAGTGGCGTCCATCGCGTGCAGCGGGTTCCGGAGACGGAAGCTCAGGGCCGGGTTCACACCTCAGCGGCCTCCGTCGTCGTGCTTCCCGAGGTCGAGGACGTGGAGATTGAGATCAATCCGGCTGACTTACAGATCGATACCTATCGTTCAGGCGGTAAAGGGGGTCAGAACGTGAACAAGGTCGAGACGGCCGTCCGGATTACCCACAGACCCTCAGGCATTGTCGTGGCGTGCCAGCAAGAACGGTCGCAATTCCAGAACCGCGAGCGGGCAATGAAGATGCTGCGCGCCAAGCTTTATGAGATCAAAATGAGCGAGCAGAACGCGTCGGTGGCTGCGCAGCGGAAGTCAATGATCAAGAGCGGTGACCGGAGTGATAAAATACGCACGTACAACTTCCCTCAAAACCGCGTCACGGACCACCGGATCGGCCTGACGCTCTATAACCTCTCCGGAATCATCGACGGCGCGCTTGACGACATGATTGAGAAGCTGCGGGTGGCGGACAGATCAGAGAAACTTCAAGCCGAGGCCTGATTCACCGGCCCCGATCCTTCGGATGGATCCTTCGTACTTTGCCAAAAAAGCCTTTCAAGAGCTCCTGACTTTCGCGATCACACACGCCTGAGACAACATGAAGGGTGTGATTCAGACGCTTGTCACTCACGATGTTGTAGAGCGTTCCGCAAGCCCCTGCCTTTGCATCAAATGCTGCAAACACGAGAGTTGGCATTCTGGAGAGGACAATTGCTCCCGCACACATCGGACACGGCTCGAGCGTGACGTACAATGTGCAGCCCTCCAGCCTGCGTGTTTGGAGATGGTTTGCGGCAGCGGTGAGCGCAATCATTTCCGCGTGGGCCGTGGGGTCTTGCAGCCGCTCATTCTGATTGTACCCTCGGCCGATGATCTTTCCCTTGTGGACAATCACCGCGCCCACAGGTACTTCATCCTGCTCGAAGGCCTTCTGCGCTTCACGGAGCGCCTGTTTCATCCACTGCTCGTGATTGATCATCGTTGTGCACCGGTCTAGCCAGTCTGCCGACGGATGATTCAACGGTCTCGATGCCCTGAGCGTTCGAAAACGCCCGAAGCGTTTCCGCGATCCGCTCTGCGCCTTCTTTCACTCTTGTCAGACTCTCCATCAGCTCGGGTGATCCCCGCGTTTGTCGCACCGCCCGCTGGATATAGAGGAGGATGATCGTAAGAGGGTTGTTAATTTGATGCTGCAACGCCCGAATCATGTCGTGGGCTGTCGAGAGCTGTGCTTTCCTGACCTCGAGCTCCTTTTCGTGCTCGAGGTGAATCTGATGCTGCTCGTTGATGCGCGAGCGGTACTCGATGATCTTGACCAGTGCCACCGCAAGAAGCCACATCCAGATGAGAGCGTCGAATCGTTCGAGGATATTGAAGTTCTTGAAGTGCGAAGCCTTGAGATCGCTATAGAAATCCATTGTCGTGATGAAGAAGTACGCATAAATAATATAACCGGAGAGCACCGCGGGATGCTTCACAAAGAAATCTCTTAAAGGTTTGAAAAAAGCGAGCAGCCTTTTCATACGAGGGCGTGTGGTTGATGCAGGCGAGGAGATTTCCGTTTTTGAGTTCACTCCATCGTCGTGCTGAAGCGTCTAGCTGAATGTGCCGAAAAAACATGCTGAAATCAACGCTCTTGCTGGCCTTGCGACAGACTATGAAAGTCCATGCAATCGAGGAATTCCACGACTGGAGCTAACGGGGCGCCTTGACACAGGCTTGGCTCACGCCAATGAAGACCTTGACAACTCGCGGATTCTCTTTCCTCAATGATCCCGGCCTGAGGATTTGATCGCGAAGAGACGACGTGCTGCGCTATCCACGAGCCGAGCAATCCAGACTGAACAATAGCGCGAAGTTGTGTGTTCTTCCTCTTCAATGTTGTTCGTATCGTTTTGGGACATCATCGTCCACCCCATACTCAGGACGCTGCCGCCTGTCAAAAACAAGGTGGAGAAGTTCACACCGACAGAGAAGTAGCAGGCTCGTGAAGGGGTGCGGAAAGCGCCGTGCTCCCGGACGGAATTGCTTAGGCCGTACGGCGTGGTGGGATTCATTTCTAACTTACCTTTGGTTACCTTTCCTGGGAGTTAATTGGGAGAATCAAGGTAACTCCGAATGGATTCCGCCGTATTACGAATATCCGAAAGGGCCAACCATGAACGACCAAATCAATCGCCGAGCGTTTGTGAAACGTTGCATCGCTACCGCTGCTGGAGCTATCGCAGCGACATCTGCATCGAAAGCCTTCTTTGGAAATGAGCCCCGCGCAGACTATCAGTTGTGCACTGTCGTTGGCGACGCATATTTTGACAACACGATCAGAGCGGTTGAAGCCTTAGGTGGGATGCGGGCTTTCGTTCAGCGAGGCAGCACCGTGGGAATACTCATCAATTCCCCTTTCGGTTCGCAGGGAACATATGCGAATCCCGATATAGCGCTTGCCGTCGTCAAAATGTGTCTCGATGCAGGCGCAAAGCAAATATTTGCCCTTAATGACATCGCAAGGAGGTATTGGCAGCGCAGCAGGCTTTACCAGAAAATGGAATCTGAAGTTGGTCTTATCCGCTACGCAGATGAAATGACAGAAGTGAAGATCGAAAAGGGCAAGTCACTCAAGGAGGCTGAGATTTCGAATGCACTTCTTTCCTGTGACGCTTTCGTCAACATCCCCATTATTAAAGATCACGCGGGCACGAGGTTCACAGGCAATTTGAAAAACATGATGGGAGCCTGTTCTTCATCGACATGCCGGTATTTTCATTTTGGAGGGAGCGTCTTGAGCATTTTCAAAAGCGCCTATCAGAATCCAGAGCTCCTCGCGCAATGCATCGCCGATGTAAGTCTTGTGCGCCGGCCCAATCTCTGTGTTGTGGATGCCACAGAGATTCTCACTACCAATGGGCCTAGTGGACCGGGTGAAATAAAGAAACCCCGAGAAATCATCGCATCAACAAACTGCCTAGCTGCTGATATGTATGCCGTTCGACATCTCGGCTTGAACTGGGAGGAACTCCTGGTCATCAGGTTTGCTCAACAGCACGGCTATGGTCCACGGAGTCTTCAAGAGGTGAAAATCCAAGCCTTCTGAAGAACCAGCTTAATCGAGGATGACAAGATGCGGTGTTTGAAACCCTTTCGCTGCGTGGTTCCCATCATCGTTTTCGCCAGTTTCCTCAGCACATCGTATGCGCAAGACCGATCGCTTCTCCGCTTGCTGCCGACAGGCGATGCCATAGGGAAATGGCATCCGGTCGACACAGCGAGAATCTACGAGGGCAATGACCTCTTTCTCTTTATTGATGGTGGAGCGGACGTCTTCCTGGAATACGGCTTTCGTCGGGTGGTGGCAGTTGAATACCAAAATAACCAGGAGAAATCGGTCAATCTTGAAATCTATGAAATGGATGATGCGCAGGCAGCATATGGCATTTACTCTATCCGAACCGGTGAGCGGGCGACTGAGGTGCGTTTGGGGCAGGAAGGAAGGTCACAACGGGACTACATCATGTTCTGGAAAGGAAAGTACTATGTCAGTGTTGCAGGCTTGGATTCCACTTCGCAGTGTCGAGAAGGAATGGAAGTTCTTGCGCGGGCAGTTGATCGAAACATCATCGATCAGGGAGAGAAACCGCTCGTCCTGAAATATCTGCCGCGGGAAGGGCTTCTCGGAGAACGGTACATCCGGGGATTTCTTGGCCTGTCGTTAGTCTATGCGTTCCATGTGAGAGATGCTTTCCGTATGAAGGACGCAGCCGTTGGTATCTATGAAGATCAGACGGTTATTTTCCTGAGAAATGGCGACTCTCTTGAAGCCCGTCGCCGATTCTCGGCTATCGAGAATTACCTCAAAAGTGATGAGCGCTTCGACCGCTTCCACTCTCAGGAGCACATCGACATGGTTGCGGACAAGAAGGACCGGACATTGTGCATTGGTCAATCTGGTCAATATGTTATTATTGTTATATCTTCAAATGCATCGAAAGCATGGATGACCTGCAAAGCAATGAAGGACGGCCTCTGAAGAAGTCAGAATGTAGAATGTAGAATGTAGAAGGCAGAAGTCCTGGATGACGGGAAGACAGGCGTCAGCAAATTCGAGGGGGGCATTGTACCCGGAGGGAATCACACCAGAAGTCAGAATGTAGAAGGGAGAAGGCAGAAGTCCTGGAAGAAACCCCTCAATCGACATTCTTTCAACTGCAGTCTACCTTCTCTTGTGCACCCAGAGGGAGTCCCCGTCCGACTGGCTGACCCGCCAGAACGACGTTGTCGGGCTGGCGCCAGTCAGCCGGGCGGGCCCGCCCGCCCGACAGAACGAGATAGATGCTCTTGTCGGTCGTTCGCCCGTCCGACCGGACACCCGCCTGAACGACGTAGTCGGGCAGGGTCGTCCGGGCGGGGGCGGGGAACCCCCAACCTACCAACCGTTCTTGTCCAAAAACTTCCTGCCAGCAGAACTCTTCAGATACTTCTCGCGTCTTCTGGCCTCCGCGAGATCACCATAGGTTTCCTGATGAACTAGAGTGAATGGTCTGCGCGATTTCGTTGATTTGACCTTTCCCTTATTATGTTGACCAAGCCTATGAGTAACCGAAGCGGAGAGGCCTATGTACCGCTTACCATCTTTCAGGCTTCTGAGAACGTATACCGAGAAGAGTATTTCTGAGGTCACCGCTGTTCCTGAGCAGGAACGAGGGAATGAAACTGCTTGTGCACCCAGAGGGAGTCGAACCCCCAACCCTCAGATCCGAAGTCTGATGCTCTATCCAATTGAGCTATGGGTGCTTGTACCGATCCACTTTACTTCTTCAGCAGATCCCGACAAAAGAAGTCGGGACGCTCAAAATCACAACCACTCCGCCTCGACTTCCCACCTGCCTCTATTGATTCTATGGGGTGGGCAGGCGCTCGGCGTCGTGGGTGATTTTGGCGATTGAGCTATGGGTGCGAATACAGTTAGAAAATGCAAAAATGGAAAACTGGATAATTGAAATTCTCCACTTCTGCATTTTTCCAATTTTCCATCAATCTCGTGCGCCTGAAGGGAGTCCCCGCCCGACCGAACGAGATAGATGCTCTTGTCGGTCGTTCGGGCGGGGAACCCCCAACCCACCAGCCATTCTTATCCAGCCACCGTCGACCTGCAGCTGTCTTCAGGTACTTCTCACGAGCGCGAGCCTCCGCCAACGTCTGATACGATTGTTGATGCATCACCACAAACGGCACTCGCGCCCTAGTCGACTTCACTTTACCTGCGTTATGTTGCCTGACTCGGCTAGACACGTTGCCCGATAATCCTATGTACCGCTCGCGGTCGGCAAGACTTCTCAGAACGTAAACGTAGAATGGGCCCTGATGCGACATCTTTCTGGACGGGAGGTTGTGCGCCTGAAGGGAGTCGAACCCCTAACCCTCAGCTCCGTAGGCTGATGCTCTATCCAATTGAGCTACAGGCGCGAATAAGCAGCCACATCAAGAATACGAAAAACTCCGCTGATTTTCAATCGATTTCCGGCTGCTCTGATTTTGCTTCAGGAATGATCATCGGCCACGCAGTGGTCCAAATTTGCCTGACAAGAGTCTAGCGTACCTCACGGCGCCCAGAGAGAAATTCCTCGCATCTGAAGCTGGCTGAAAGGCGGAGTCATCCTTCCACTTCAATCTACTGACCGGGCATCCCAGATATCCATTCGGATTCGTCCCCCAGGCGTTCCTTCAGAAGCGATCCAATGAGCGAGTGTGCAAAGGCACACGTGCCTATCGCCGCTCACCAACATGGGTTGTTGACTTTTCGTTTGATGTTGTGTAGCATAGGTCGGCTACGGATGTCAGCCCGCGTGTTGCGTGTCGAAGTACGCATTCCCTTGGGCTTCTGGTGAACAACCCCCAGTCCATCCGCATTCATCCGTGGTGGACGACACGTTGGTTTCTCCTCGCGATAGTGTTCTTCCCTGCGAAATGATACGGAGCGTCTTCTAGATCAAATCAGAGAGAGAATCCTATGGGACTTCTGCGCGGTGTCCTCTTATGGGCGTCTCAGAGCCAGCGGCTTCGAGAAACCCTTCCTCGCTACCGCTTCATGCGCAAGGCCGTGAAGCGGTTTATGCCGGGCAATGAGGCACAAGACGCCCTGAACGCAGCCGAGGACCTTCGTCGCAATGGTTTCCCAGCAGTGTTTACGTTTCTCGGTGAAAATGTGCAGACCGCGGCGGAGGCGGAGAAGGTTGCGAAGGATTATTGCGACCTTCTCGATCAGATACAAAGCAGAGGACTAGACTGCCACATTTCGGTGAAGCTGACTCAATTGGGTCACGATCTTGTCCCGAGCACAAGCTACGAAAACCTGAAAGTCATTGCCGACCACGCGAAGAAGCTTGGGCACTTTGTTTGGATCGATATGGAGGGGTCGGCATATACAGAATCGACGATTCAGCTTTTCGAGCGGATTCGGCCGGGATATTCAAATGTGGGCCTGTGCTTGCAGGCGTATCTCTATCGGACCGAAGCCGATATCCGGAGGCTTGCTCCACTGCGGCCCGCTATCCGTCTGGTGAAAGGAGCGTACGCTGAACCGTCGACGCTTGCGTTTCCGAAGAAAAGGGATGTGGACAATAACTACTTGAAGTGTGCAGCGCTGCTCCTGGACGGTTCGAAACGCGACGGCATCTGGACGGTTTTCGGAACTCACGATAAGCAGATCCTCTTGCGCATTCAGACCGAAGCGAAGAGGGCAGGGATCTCAAACAACTCGTTTGAGTTTCATCTCTTGTACGGCATCAAGCCGGAGGAGCAAAGGCGTTTGCTTCAAGATGGTAATCAGGTTCGAGTCCTTATCAGTTACGGCACGTATTGGTTCCCCTGGTATATGCGAAGACTGGCTGAGCGCCCGGCAAATGTGCTGTTTGTGCTTCGAAATCTTTTTGGGTAGTCCTCCTCGAGACTCCCGAAATCTATCAGGGTTCGTAAGTTTTCCCAAAGAGCAGGAAGCACATATGATTCGCTCATTGTCCGGTCTGTTATCACTGCTGCTGATAGCTTCATGTCAGAAACAATCAGATAAAGCCAACGAGACAACAGGTGTGAAAATGGAAATGAGCGTTCAGAAATCCTCTTTCGGGAAAACACCAGAGGGCAAGGAAGTTGACTTGTACACCCTTGCCGATGCCAACGGCCTGAAGGCTTCGGTGATGACCTACGGTGGTATCCTGGTTTCGCTGGAAGTGCCTGACCGCAATGGAAAACTGGAGGACGTCGTTCTGGGATACGACAGCCTTGGAGCATACGTCGAGAGGAACCCCTATTTCGGTGCGATCGTGGGTCGGTATGCCAACCGAATCGCCGAGGGAAGATTCTCACTCCGCGGCGTGCAGTATCGATTGGCGAAGAATGACGGAGAAAACCATCTCCACGGCGGCAACAAGGGGTTCGACAAAGTCCTCTGGAACGCTGAATCGATCAAGCTGGATAGCGCGGTCGGTGTGAAGCTTTCGTATCTGAGCAAGGACGGTGAGGAAGGGTATCCCGGCAATTTGTCCTGCAGCGTGGAGTACCTGCTCACAAACAGAAATGAGTTCACCGTGAACTATCACGCCACGACAGACAAACCCACGGTTGTCAGTCTCACACACCATAGCTATTTCAATCTCGCCGGACAGGGGAACGGTGACATCCTGGGTCACGAACTCATGGTCAATGCGGAAAAGTTTACGCCTGTCGGCAAAGGACTCATTCCGACCGGAGAACTGAAAAGCGTGAAGGGGACACCGATGGATTTCATGACGGCAACGACCATCGGCGCGGGGATCGCAAATGTCGAAGGAGGTTACGACCATAATTACGTGCTCACAGGCGAAGGTGGATCGCTGAAGCTTGCTGCTCGCGTCTACGAGCCTTCAAGCGGTCGAGTGATGGAGATCTTCACGACCGAGCCAGGGATACAATTCTATTCTGGAAATTTCTTGGGCGACAGCATGCCGGGCAAATCCGGCAAGCTATATCAGAAGCACGGCGGATTCTGTTTGGAGACGCAGCACTTTCCCGATTCACCGAACAAGCCCAACTTCCCGTCTGTCGTCTTGAATCCCGGAGAGCAGTATGCGCATCGTACGATACACAGGTTCTCTGCAAGGTGAAATTTGCGGCGCTGATGTGCTGAAGAATGGTGCTGATTTATCTTCAGAACAGGAGGGTAGTCGCAAATTTAAGAATAGGAAAAGCTCCTAGATTAAGAAGTCGTGCATTCTCGAAGTTGCAACTGAATGGCACATTTCTTGCCGCCCAACGCTGGGACGAATCGAAACGAGAGAGACCTATCAGATGTTCAGTCGGAATCGACATCAAGATCAGGTGAGGAAAGGCGAGGCTGATCCTGGAGAGGCCTTACGTCTCCCTTCGGTATCCATCGACGAAACGCAGATCTTAAGAGAATCGAGTTCAAAGTCCGGCACCGTCTTCAACATCATGAGATACTGTTTGCACGACGGGCCAGGTATTCGAACGATCGTTTTCCTGAAGGGCTGTCCGTTGCGGTGCTGGTGGTGTCACAATCCCGAAGGACAGGATCGGCAACCGGAAATCGCATTTCGAGAGAGCAGGTGCATCCGTTGCGGTAACTGTTGCGCACTCTGTGCTCAAGGCGCCGTCGGCAAGATCAATGACCGCTACATCATTCTCGCAGAGAAATGTATTCAATGTGGAAAGTGTGTTGACGTGTGTTATGCCGAAGCGCGCGAAATCGCGGGGAAAGAAATGACCGTTGTCGAGGTCATGCAAGAGGTCGAAAAGGACAGAGTGTTCTATGATGAGTCGGGCGGTGGCGTTACGTTTTCTGGTGGTGAACCTTTGATGCAGCACGACTTCCTGATGGGTCTGCTGCAGCTTTCGCGGGCTCGCGGAATTCATACCGCCGTGGAGACCGCGGGTTATACCTCGCCGGAGATCTTGAAACGCATCAGCACCTGGACCAACCTCTTTCTCTATGATGTCAAGGTCATTGATGACAAAAGACACAGGGAATTCACAGGCGTTTCCAACGAACTCATTCTCGAGAACCTCAAGGGATTGTCATCGTGGGGGGCCGATGTCATCGTTCGAGTCCCTCTTATCCCGGGCGTCAGTGATGACGAAGAGAATGTGCGATCTCTTGGTGGATTCCTCACGCAATCGACAACGATACAGGAAGTTCACCTTCTCCCGTTTCACAAAACGGGGAAGGAGAAATATGAAAGACTCCGCAAGCCAAGCCAAGCGTGGCCCGAGGAGCCTCTCTCGACTGAACGAGCTGAGGTACTTGCAGCCATCCTGCGAGGTTTTGGTTTGACAACCCGGATTGGAGGTTAGAGAGTTATGACCAGTCGCGTTGCACAGCTACGAAAACAAAGCCTGGAGGCTGTTCCTCGAATTTCCGCTGAACGTGCCATCCTTATGACGGAAGCGTACAGAAAAGATGAGGAGTTCGTTTCCGTTCCCATGCGGAGAGCGCTGGCGTTCAAGCATCTGATGGAGCACAAGACGACCTGCATCAATGAGGGTGAGCTCATTGTTGGCGAGCGCGGACCTGCGCCGAAGGCAACCCCGACGTTCCCCGAGCTCTGCTGTCACACACTCGATGACCTTGAGATCCTCGACAGGAGGGAAAAGGTCTCATTTGCAGTCTGTGACGAGGTGCGATCGGCCTATCGGGATGTCATCATACCCTCCTGGAAGGGGAAAACGATGCGCGAGAAGATCTTCAGCGAGATGACCGAAGACTGGAAGCGTGCATACAGGGCCGGGATCTTCACGGAGTTTATGGAGCAGCGCGGACCCGGTCATACAGTCCTCGACGACAAGATTTACAGGAAAGGCATGCTCGATTTCAAGCGGGACATTGCACGCAGCCTGCAGAACCTAGATTACTTTAATGATCCAGAGGCATTCGAAAAACAGGAAGAGTTGCAGGCGATGGAGGTCTGCATCGATGCGATGATCGTCTTTGCGCGTCGACATTCCGAACAAGCGAGCGAATTGGCATCCGCGGAGAGAGACCCCGGGCAAAAGAAAGAACTGGAGCGGATAGCGCAGATCTGTGAATACGTTCCTGCTCATGCGCCCCGCAACTTCTGGGAGGCACTTCAGTATTATTGGTTTATCCACCTTGGAGTCATTACTGAGCTCAATCCGTGGGACGCGTTCAATCCTGGCAGGCTTGACCAGCATCTCTATCCGTTCTACAAGAAGGAGGTTGAAGAAGGGAGCCTGAATCGCGAGCAAGCGCGAGAATTGCTGCAGTGCTTCTGGGTCAAGTTCAACAATCAACCTGCACCTCCAAAGGTCGGGATCACGGCTGCGGAGAGTGCTACCTACACCGATTTCGCAAATATCAACTCGGGCGGTCTCAAAGCTGATGGATCGGACGGGGTCAATGAGGTCACCTATCTCGTGCTCGATGTGATTGATGAAATGCGGCTTGTGCAGCCGAGTTCCAACATTCAACTGAGCAAGAAGAATCCCGATGAATTCCTCGAGCGTGCGTGCAAAATCATCCGCAAAGGGTGGGGGCAACCCTCGATCTTTAGCGCGGACACAGTGGTTGATGAGTTGCTCCGCCAGGGGAAAACCGTCGAAGATGCCAGAAACGGTGGAACGAGTGGCTGTGTTGAAACAGGCGCCTTTGGGAAAGAAAGTTACATTTTAACGGGGTATTTGAACATACCCAAGATTCTCGAGGTTGCTTTACACAACGGTGTCGACCCGCAATCAGGGGAGAAAATCGGTGTTGAGACAGGCGATCCTTCTCAGTTCAAGTCTTTCGATCAGCTGATGACCGCCTTCAAGTGTCAATTCCAGTATTTCATCGACGTCAAAATCAGGGGAAGCAACGTCATCGAACGACTGTATGCCGAATACATGCCAGTTCCCTTCCTCTCTGTTCTCATAGACGACTGTGTTGCAAAAGGAAAGGACTATAATGGAGGGGGCGCGAGATACAATACGATGTACATTCAGGGAGTCGGAATGGGCACTGTGACGGACTCTCTGACGGCGATCAAGTATCACGTGTTTGATCACCACTCCATCTCGATGATGGAGCTCGAGAAAGCGCTGGCGGCGGATTTTGAAGGAAATGATAAGCTCCGGCTGATGCTGATGAACAAGACGCCGAAGTACGGAAACGACGACGACTACGCCGACGACTTGATGCAACAGGTCTTCGAGGTGTTCTTCCATGCCGTTGACGGAAGGATGAACACGAAAGGCGGAGCGTACAGAATCAATCTTCTTCCGACCACCTGTCATATCTATTTTGGTACGAAAACCGGCGCGACGCCTGACGCGAGGAAAGCATGCCAACCGTTGTCCGAAGGTATTTCTCCGGTCCAGGGAGCCGACCGCAAGGGCCCGACTGCCGTCTTGAAGTCCGCATCGAAGATGGATCACGTGCGAACG
>Ga0315274_10012580_pt1 | contig 12063 bp, 10 predicted proteins | sample YL17G02_20_MG_FD_203700 | JGI IMG/M metagenome (GOLD analysis project Ga0315274, IMG submission 203700) | Sediment microbial communities from Yellowstone Lake, YNP, Wyoming, USA - YL17G02_20 | ecosystem: Environmental > Aquatic > Freshwater > Lake > Sediment | place: USA: Wyoming | collected... | reverse complement strand
TGGGGCTTGATGACCATCGTCCCCGTCTTGTCGACGAAGCCTTCCTTCTTGTCCAGCGTCACGCGCGCCAGTCCCTCCGAGAAGCCGATGGCATAGTCGAACTGGGGCTTGATGACGATCTCGCCTCGGCTGTTGATGAACCCGCACTTGTCGCCGACCCGCACGACGGCCAGGCCCTCGGAGAACCCGTAGGCCCTGTCGAACTGCGGCTTGATGACCAGCTGGCCGGTCGCGTCAGTATAGCCCCATTTGTTGGAGGCGGCGTCGAGGACCGGCTCGGGTCTATCGGGCAGGCTATCCGCAGGCGGCCACTGGAGCTCAATGAGGAGGCCGATGTTGCGCAGCCCGAGGAAGGCGAACGTTGTCCGCTCACCGACTGCCGTGAACTGGGGTTGGATGACGACCTTCCCAGCTTTGTCGATATAGCCCCACTTGTCGCTCTGGACGATGGGGAAGAGAGCATCGGGTGTGCCCTGTCCGGCATCGCCGGAGAGGGGCGAGCAGCAGAGCAATGCGCCGAGGGCAGCGCACGCCAGTGAGATCGCAGTTCCCTTCATCGCCAGACTCCTTGTGCGGCGAGTGCATGTCAAGGCGCGGTAGGTATCGCGCCGAAGGGGCGCGGTGTCAAGGGCACTCAGTCCGAATCCTTGACACTCCCTGCGGCGCGGCGATATACTCGACATTGGGGGTGCAGGAGAGCGGCGGGCGTTCGCCTCCGGCGAATACCCGCCCTAGAGGGTCGCGTGGGAGGACGTTCTTGGGTCTGCGGCTCGGTCTGCCAAAAGGGAGCTTGCAGCAGAGCACGTTCGATCTGCTGGCTCGCGCCGGGTACCAGTGCAGCGTGAGCAGCCGGTCCTACTATCCGACGATGGATGACCCGGATATGGAGCCGGTGCTCATGCGCGCCCAGGAGATCCCGCGCTATGTGGCGGCCGGCGCGCTCGATGCCGGCGTGAGCGGGCTGGACTGGGTGATCGAGACCGATGCCGATGTCGTCCACGTCTGTGACCTCATCTACTCGAAGGCGAGCAGGCGGGCCGCCCGCTGGGTGGTGGCGGTGGCGCAAGACAGCGCCATCAGGTCACCGAAGGACCTCCAGGGAAAGCGCATCGCCACCGAAGTGGTGAATGTCACCCGCAAGTACCTCGCGGAGAAGGGCGTGGAGGCCGAGGTAGAGTTCTCCTGGGGCGCGACCGAGGTCAAGGTTCCGGAGATGGTGGATGCGATTGTGGAGTTGACCGAGACCGGCTCTTCTCTGGCGGCCAACGACCTGCGCGTTCTGGACACCGTCCTCGAGACCAATACCCAGGTCATCGCCAGTAAGGCGGCCTGGGCCGACACCGCGAAGCGTCAGAAGATCGAAACCCTGGCGATGCTCCTTCAGGGCGCGTTGCTTGGGATGCAGAAGGTCGGCCTCAAGATGAACGTGGCGCGGGCCGATCTCGACAAGATCATTGGAATCATCCCGGCGCTGCGCCAGCCGACGATCTCGGCGCTCACTAACGAGGAGTGGGTGGCGGTGGAAACCGTTCTCGACGAGCGGGAAGCGCGCGACCTCATCCCCGAACTCCGCCGGGCTGGGGCCGAAGGGATTGTCGAGTATCCACTGAACAAAGTCATACCGTAGGGATTGGGGGCTAGGGACTGGGGGCTAGCGAAGGCAGCCTCTAGTCCCCAGTCCCTAGCCCCTGCCGTTCAGGAGCCAACACGGTGCAGTGCCCGAAGTGCGGGAATGATAACCCCGACCAAGCTCGGTTCTGCCGCAGTTGCGGCGAGCGGCTGATCGCGGAGGGGGAGGGCGCATTCGCGCCCCGCGTCCTGACCCCGGAGGAGCGCTCCCGGCGGCTGCTCGAAGACGGGTTCCGGCTGGCCGAGGAGGGGCGGCTCCAAAGCGCCATTCAGGCATGCCAGCAGGCGATTGCGCTCAACCCGGCTTCCTCCTCCGCTCACTCGCTGCTAGGGACGCTCTACGAGCGCGTCGGCGATCGCGACGGCGCGATCCGTGAGTACGAGCAGGTACTCACCCTGAGCCCTGGCAGCACGGTCGAGCGACGGCGGCTCAACGAACTCATGGGTGTCGCGGCCGCGCCGGAGCAGATCGCAATCACCCCGCGCACGGCTCGCATGGTGTTCACAGGCGGATTCGTGGTGCTGGCGCTGGTGCTGGTAGGAGCTATCATCTTCACCACACAGCAGCCAAGGCCGGCCGGGCAGTCGGCGCTCCGCCGGCCCGCCCAGGCGGGCCGGGTAGCGCAGGCGGGCGCGCCGCCGTCTTTCGAGATCGCTCCGCCGCGGCTGTCAGCCTTCGGGCGGCCTCGAGCATTCAACTATGGCCGACCGCGCGGGGTGGCGCAAGCGCGACAACCTCAGCCGGCCCAGCAGCAGGGCTATCGGCAGTACCTCGGGCCGGGGACCTATCAACTGCCATCCGGCGGGGGAGAGGCCTATGGGGGGCTGGCATCGGGGCACCAAAGCCAGGCGGGCTACGGCGGCCCCGTCGAGGGAGCAGTGCCATACCGCTACGCGGGCCCGCCGACAGTCGGTACGCCCGGCTGGGTGTACCCGGCGGGCTACGGAGCGGCGCCGCGGCGCGCTCCCGCCCAGGGGCGCAACTACTACTTCCAGGGCGATTACCAGCGCTCGGTCGAGGCCTACCGCGCCTACCTCTCCCAGTATCCTCAGCAGGCGGCGCCGAGGGAGGAGCTTGCTTGGGTTTACACCGAAACAGGGGAGTACCAGTCGGCGAGGCAGGAGTACCGCGCGGCGCTTGGCCAGTACCAGGAAGATCTAGCGCGCGGGCACAACGTGGAAGAGGCAAGGCATGGAGTGCGGACCTGTGAATCAGCGATCAGGGCGCTGGAAGCACGCTAGCGCGCTCCTTCTCCTCATCGTGGTCGGTCTGCTGTTCCGTGGGGAAGCTGCGGCCAGGGGATCGGTGTTGGTCTTCCCCCTGGAGAGCCACTGGCTGACCCAACCTCTCGCGGAGGCAACGACGGCGGCGATGTCGGATCGCCTTGCGCAGGCCGGGTATAGCGTCACCCAGGTCGCGCCCAGTTCCCCCGTGCTCCAGCTCATCGTATCCGAGGAGTGGATTCCACCCGAGGCGCTGCAGCAGGATGACCTCACCGGTCTGCGCGGTCCGCTGGGGATCGCGACCGGGGCCGATGCCGCGTTGTTCGGCGAAGTGATCGAGCGCGAGGCCGAGGTCGTGCTTCGAGTCACTCTCTCCGCCACCATCTCCAAGCAGGAGACCACGCTGGAGACGTCGGCCCCTCGTTCCGCGGATCTCCGGGCATCAGCGGCCGAACTCGCCGATGAGCTTGTGGTCGCGCTCACGCCCATGACCTGGGGAGAGATCGGGGCCGATGCTGCTGGCAAGCGCAAGGCGGCGGCCGAGCGCTACGCTGACGGGCAGGCGGCGATGGCCGCGGGCATGTACGGGGACGCTGTGCTCGATTTCGAGGCGGCGTTGCTGGGAGAGCCCGGCAACCCGGACTACCTGCGGTCGGATGCGGCGGCGCGGCAGGCGCTCGGCGACTACTCGGGAGCAGTGGTGCGGATGCGGAGCCTGGCGGCAGCGGTGCCGAGCGATGCCGAGATCTCGCTGCAACTGGGCAACGCCGCGCTCAGGGCGGGCAAGCCGGCCGAGGCAGAGGCGGCCTTCCTGCAAGCTGCGGAGGAGCTCGGCCGTGACCCGCGGGTGGTCGAGGGGCTGGCGCTCGCCTGCAAGGCTCAGGGCGAATACGAGCGGGCGGAGGAGTACTACCAGGTGCTGCTCACCGTTCTGCCTCCGCTCGCCGATTCACCCCCAACTCTGGCGGGATTGCTGGCGAACTCCGATGTCGCGGTGCGTCTCTCCGATGTCCCGCCTGATGAGATCGGTGGGGAGCTGGGCTGGCTGTATCTGGCGGAGGGCTACCGGTCGCAGGGCATCGCCTGGCTGCTCTCCTATCATCAGCAAGCCGGGCGGCCTCCGTATGGCGATGACGAGTACCTCGATATGGCGGCCTCGCTTGACGAGGAGGCTGACACCCTCGCGGAAGAGGCAGAGCGGCTGGCTGACCAGCAGGCGAACGGGCAGTTCGGGGATGAGCAAGCGGCGATCAGGATGGACGCGCTGCACGACCGGTCGGACGCATTGGCGACCCTCGCCGAGCGGATGCAGGTTTCCGCCGCGCTTGACCCGGCCCACCGCTACCGGGTGCTGGCCTACAACTTGCTTAATCAGTCCAACTTCGAGGCGCTGATGTACCTACAGACCCGCGATGCGGACCGTCAGAAGCGCTCGGATCTGCTGCGCGATGCATTTGGCAAGTCGCTGGATGAGGCCCAGGCGCTGACCTCGGGCCTGCTGGGGTCGGGGCCCGAGGGTTGAGGCTGCTGCTGCACTGCTGCTGCGGACCGTGCTCGCTGGAGGTCGCGGAGCACTTCCGCTCAGTCGGCCATGAGGTAACCGCCTGGTTCTTCAACCCCAACATCCATCCGCCCGAGGAGCTGGCGCGGCGACAGGAGACAATGGTGGAGGCAGCCCGCGCGGCCGGGCTGTCGCTGCAGCAGGAGCGAACAGCCCTGGGGCTAGCTGAGTTCCTGCTGTGGCTGGCGCGCAACCGGGGCCGGCGGTGCCGCGCCTGCTATCGGTTGAGACTGGAGGAGGCGGCGCGGGAGGCACGCGCGCTGGGCTGCGAAGCGTTCTCTACGACATTGACTATCAGCCCCTACCAGGACCTGGAGGCGATACGGGAGGTCGGTGAGAGCGCGGCCAAAGCCGCCGGCGTTCGGTTCCTCTGGGCGGATCTGCGCGAGCACTATCACACGAGCGCGCAACGCGCCAGGGAACTCGACCTCTACCGGCAGAACTACTGCGGGTGCGTGTTCAGCTTGCTCGAGCGGGCGGAGCGGCGGGCCCGCCGGGCGATCGAGAAGGGGCGGCGGTGCGCGTCTTAGTTAGCGCAGTATTGCCGAGTATGGAAAGACCCCTTGTCTGGCTTGGTGTGGCGGTGATCGCCATGGGGCTGCTCATGGTCGGCCTTGGCCTGGTGGTCGGCCACCTGGGCAAGGGCGGACGCCTACTGCCGGGCGACATCGTTATCTCCAGGCCTGGGTTCACGTTCGTCTTCCCGATCGTGACGAGTATCGTATTGAGCATTCTGCTGACCGTGGTATTGTTGATCGTAGCAGCGATGCGCAGGTAACCACTTGTCGGGCATTGGCTGACCCATGAACGTCATCGTTGCGCCGGACAGCTTCAAGGGAAGTCTCACCGCGCTGGAAGCGGCCGATGCGATCGTCCAGGGGGTGAGAGACGTGCTGCCGGACGCCGAGATCGTCTCGATCCCGCTGGCCGACGGAGGTGAGGGAACGGTCGAGGCGCTGGTGCGCGCGACCGAGGGCAAGATCGCCAAGGCCAAGGTCACCGGGCCGATGGGCGAGCCGGTGGAAGCCCAGTTCGGGCTGCTGGGCGATGACGTGACCGGCGTGGTGGAGATGGCGCAGGCGGCCGGGCTGTTCCTGGTGCCGCCGGACAAACGGAACCCATTGCAGGCGACGACCTACGGCGTGGGCGAGCTGATGCTGGCCGCGCTCGATGCGGGATGCACGCAGTTGATTGTCGGGCTGGGCGGCAGCGCGACCAATGACGGCGGGGCCGGGATGGCCCAGGCTCTCGGCGTGCGGTTGCTGGGCCCGGAGGGAAGGGAAGTGGGGCGCGGCGGCGCAGCGCTGAAGGACCTTGAGCGCATAGACATCTCGGGCCTCGACCCGAGGATCCCGCGCACCACTATCTACGCCGCCTCCGATGTGATCAACCCGCTCTGTGGGCCAAATGGCGCTTCGGCGGTCTATGGGCCGCAGAAAGGCGCCAGCGAGGAGATGGTGGCGACGCTCGACAAGGCGCTGTGGCACTACGGCGGCATCATTTCCGAGCAACTGCAACTTGAAGTCCGCGATCTGCCGGGCGCGGGCGCAGCAGGAGGCCTGGGCGCCGGTCTGGTCGCCCTGGCCGGCGCGAAGATCCGCTCCGGGCCGAGCCTGGTGCTGGAACTGCTTCGCTTTGAAGAATACCTCGAAGCGGCCGATCTGGTTTTGACCGGTGAGGGGAAGATAGACCGTCAGATCGAGTTCGGCAAGGCGATCAGCGGTGTGGCCCTGCTCGCCGAGAAGCACGGGGTGCCGGTGATCGCGCTCACGGGCTGGCTAACCGAAGAGGATCACAAGCTTGCGGAGCGAGGAGTGGCGGCGGTCTTGCCAATTGCCCCCGGCCCCATTGCCGAGCAGGAGGCGATGGAGCGAGCAGGCGAGTTGCTCCAGGCGGGGGCGGAGCGGGCGATGCGCTTGATCGTGCTTGGCCGCCAGCTCGGCGACGGACGCTGGCTGACCAGGTGACCGCTTTCCGGCCCGGCTCGGGGACGGTCGGGACGACGGCCGCATCCGTGGTATACACTGCCTGATCCTGTGCGAACAAGGATTGCTTGCGTGCGCGCTCTGCTTGCGCCTTCCATGCTGGCCGACGCCATCTGGGAGATTGACCTCGAGTCACTTCGGTCTGACGGCGTGCGGGGCCTGATCCTGGATCTCGATAACACGCTGGTTGACTGGAACCGCAACGAGGTCCGGCCCAAGGTTCGTCAGTGGCTTCATGCGGCGCGCGGCCTCGGGATGCAGGGCTCTCTGGTCAGCAACGCGATCCGTGGAAGCCGCGTCAAGAAGATCGGAGCCGAACTCGATCTGCTGGTCGTCACCTGGGCGCTGAAGCCGTTACCCTGGGGCTTCCGGCGAGCGATGGCGCTCATGGGCACGGAACCAGCCAGCACCTGCGCGATCGGGGACCAGGTCTTCACCGATATGCTGGGGGCGAACATGGTGGGTATCAGGACCGTGCTGCTGGCGCCGTTGAGTCCGCGGGAATCGCCCCACACCCGCCTGATCCGGTTGATCGAGCGCCCGCTGCGCCGGCGCTGGGCCAGCCCTGTGGGACAATGACAGGGTGCCTTGGGGTAGTTTCTGCTTACCGTTTGGCGGGATATTCGGGTATAATGAGTTTGCCCGGCCCCCATGGGCGGGGCAGGAACGGCGCGCCGCGGGCAGAAGACGGTCGGGGAGACGGGAAACCGGCTGGGCGTGTTGAGGACCGTACCGGCCCGCGGATGCGTGAAGACGCGTTCCGCGAGCTTCTTTTTGCGCCGCTGGGGACAGAACAAGGTGCGCGAGGAGACGCGTGACGCAAGATCGCAGGTTTGGGCGGGAGAGCATCGAGATGGCGATTGCGGGCGAGGCTCGATTGTGCTATCATATGAGCCTGACAGGTCCGGCGGAGTGCCCCCGCGTACTCATCTATCCGTCATTTCCGACTCGCAACAAGCAGTAACTGCGAGAGGAAAAGCGCATGGCAACGCCGCACGGACCAAAGAAGCTCATCGGGCAGATTCTCCTGGATAAAGGACTCATCACCCAGGAGCAGCTCGATGAGGCCCTTCGCGTCCAGAAGAACACTACCGAGCAGATCGGGAGGATCCTCACTGACCTAGGCTACGTGACAGAACGAGACGTCCTCCGGGCCTACGCAGAGCAGCTTGGCATCCCGTTCCTGGAGCTGAACGAGGTCAGCATTGACCAGGACATCGCCAAGGCTATTCCCCAGAGCGTGGTGCAGCGGTACAACGCGGTCCCGATCAAGCGCACTGGCAACCGGCTCACGGTGGCGATGTCGGACCCCAGCAACGTCTTCGCCCTGGACGACATCCGGCTGATTACCGGCTACGAGATAGACCCGATGCTGGCAACGCCGGATGACATCGGGACGCTTACCGGCGGCGGCGACGGCGGCCCGGGCGGGCAAGAGGAACTCCAAGACGCGCTGAGCGCCCTCGACGGCGGACTCACCGCACTGAGCGACGACATGGATCTGTCCTCCGCCGGGGTGGACGAGGACGTGGACAGGTCGGCGGCGCTGGAGGACGAGGCGCCGATCATCCGCGTGGTCAACGTGGTCATCCAGCAGGCGATCAAGGACCGCGCCAGCGACATCCACGTCGAGCCCGACCGAAGAGGGGTGCGCATCCGCTACCGCATTGACGGGGTTCTCCACGAAGTGATGCGAGTGCCGAAGTACGTCCACGCGCCACTGGTCTCCCGTATCAAGATCATGGCGGACATGAACATCGCCGAGCGGCGGCTACCGCAGGACGGACGCATCCACATTCGGCATGAGAGCAAGGACTACGACCTCCGCGTCTCCAGCGTGCCGACGGTCTTCGGCGAGAAGGTCGTGATGCGTATTCTCGATCAGAGCAGCGTGCTGATCGGTCTGAACAAGCTGGGCATGTTCGCGGAGACGCAGGCTCAGCTCGAGTCGATCATGGTCCAGCCGAACGGCATGATCCTCTCCACCGGGCCGACGGGCTCCGGCAAGACGACGACCCAGTATTCCATCCTCAACAAGATCAACTCGGTCGAGAAGAACATCCTCACGATCGAGGACCCGGTGGAGTACCAGCTCCCCGGTCTGAACCAGGTGCATGTGAACCGCAGGGCGGGCCTGACCTTTGCGAACGCGATGCGGTCCTTCCTACGCCAGGACCCGGATATCATCATGGTGGGCGAGATCCGCGACCTGGAGACGGCCGAAACGGCAGTCCAGGCGTCACTGACGGGCCACCTGGTGCTGTCCACGGTCCACACGAACGACGCGCCCTCCACCATCACCCGCCTGATGGACATGGGTGTGGAGCCCTTCCTGATAGCCTCCTCGGTGATCGGCATCCTCGCCCAGCGGCTTGGCCGGCGGATCTGCCAGAACTGTAAGGAGCCGTACCGGCCGCCCGCGGAGGCGTTGCACCGGGTTGGCTTCACTGTAGAGGACATGGAAAACGTGGTTTTCTACCGTGGGCGGGGTTGTGAGCAGTGTCGGCATACCGGCTATCGGGGCCGCATGGGCATCTTCGAGATGATGCTCATCAATGAGGAGATCGCGGATCTGACGGTGAAGCGGGCGCCGCTCTCCGAGGTCCGCAACGCGGCGCTGGCCAACGGCATGAAGACGCTGAAGATGGATGGCTTCCAGAAGGTGCTGGAAGGGACGACCACGGTGGAAGAGGTGATGCGCGTCGTGTTCACCGTCGGTTCCTTGTGAAACCACGGCGAGAGATTTCGCCGGCAGTGAGCCGAGACATCGGCTGCCAGCGAAGGGAGATTCCAGCATGGCGGAAGTGACAGAAGGTCTCAAGAACCAGGCCCCGGCAACGGCGACAGCCCAGAAGCTCCCCACCGCGCAGGTGACCAAGGCGCGCCCGATAGAGGAAGTCCACATTGACGAGCTGCTGCGCCTCGTAGTAGAGAAGCGCGGTTCCGACCTGCACCTGGCTTCGGGCGTGCCGCCGGTGATGCGCATTGACGGCCAGCTCTACGCCACGAACTTCGATGTGCTGAGCGACTTCGAGGTCCAGCGGATGATCTACGCCATCCTCACCGATGAGCAGATCCGCGTCTTCGAGACCGATTACGAGCTTGACTGCTCCTACCAGCTTCGAAATGTCTCGCGATTCCGCGTCAACGTCTATCGGGACCGGAGCGCGGTGGCGGGCGCTTTCCGGGTCATCCCGTCCAAGATTCCGACCGTCCGGGAGCTGGGCCTGCCGCTGGTGCTGGAGGACCTGTCGCGCAGGCCGCGCGGCCTGGTGCTGGTTACCGGGCCTACCGGCTCAGGCAAGTCCACCACGCTCGCCGCGATGATCGGACAGATCAATAACGAGCGGTCTGTCCATATCATCACGATCGAGGACCCCATCGAATACCTGCACACCCACAAACGCAGCCTCATCAACCAGCGCGAGCTCGGCGCAGACACTCGGAACTTCGCCCAGGCGTTGCGTCACGCCCTGCGACAGGATCCCGACGTGATCCTGGTGGGAGAAATGCGGGACCTGGAGACGATGTCCCTGGCGATCACCGCGGCCGAGACCGGCCACTTGGTCTTCTCGACCGTGCACACGAACAACGCCGCGCAGACCGTTGACCGCATCGTGGATGTTTTCCCACCGGGACAGCAGGAGCAGATCCGCATTCAGCTCTCCAACAACCTGGAGGCGGTGCTTTCCCAGCAGCTCCTGCCCAGGGCGGGCACGCCGGGGCGGATCGCGGCAATGGAGATCATGATTGCATCGCCCGCCATCCGGAACCTGATCCGGGAGGCGAAGGCCCACCAGATCACCTCGATCATCCAGACCAGCGCCCATCTTGGGATGCAGACGATGGATCAGTGCCTGCGCGACCTTTACCAGCGGGGCCTGATCACGTACGAGGAAGCGATGGGCCGCGCGATGAACCAGGAAGAGCTGAAGAAGATGCTGTTCACGAGAGGCGAAGAGGCAGAGCGGTAAGGTTAGCCGGTCCGAGCGGCTTGAGGAGGCGGCGCCATGGCGACATATCAGTACGTGGCCAAGGATGCCCTGGGGAAGGTCATCACTGGCACGTCGGAGGCAGAGAACGAGCAGATCCTGGTTCGGCGCCTCCGGGAAAAGGGCTACTGGGTTCAAAAGGTCAACCCGGCGCGCGCCGCCGGGCGGCCCCAGGCGCAGGCCCGCCGCGCGGGCGGGGGGTTCGCCTTCGGGCGAGTGAGCGGGCGCGACCTAGCCGTGTTCTGTCGCCAGTTCGCCACCATGATTGACGCCGGCGTATCACTGGTTCGCTGTCTGGCGGTGCTGGAAGAGCAGAGCGGGAGCGGCCGCCTGCGGGGCATCATCCGGGAGATCCAGGGATCGGTCGAGTCAGGCGAGACGCTGTCCCGGGCCATGACGCGGTGGCCGAAGGTGTTCACCAACCTGTTCGTCGGCCTGGTCCGCGCGGGGGAGGTCGGAGGTGTGCTGGACGAGACCCTGAACCGGCTGGCCACCTTCATGGAAGAGAACGAACGGATGCGCCGCAAGGTGAAGGCGGCGATGACCTACCCGGTTCTGGTCCTCATCTTCGCCACCGTGGTTGTCATCGGCATGGTGACCTGGATCCTGCCTCAGTTCGTCTCGGTGTTCAAGGATCTTGGCATCACGGACCTGCCCGGCCCGACGAAGATACTCATCCAGATAAGCAACTTCCTGACCACGAAGTGGTACATGATGATCGGCGGAGTCTTCCTCTTCGTGGTCGCCTTCGGCCAGTACATCCACACCAGGATCGGGCGACGCCACTGGGACTGGGTGAAGCTGAAGGTGCCGGTGTTCGGCAAGCTCAACCACAAGATCTGCATTGCTCGCTTCTCCCGCACGCTCAGCACGCTCCTCGTCAGCGGCGTGCCTATCCTCCAGGCGCTGGAGACGGTCGCCGGGACGGTGGACAACGAGATCATGGCCGACGCTATCATGGCCTCCCGCGCCGCCATCCGTGAGGGCGAGCAGATCGGCGACCCGTTGCAGCGCAGCGGCATGTTCCCGCCGATGGTGGTGCAGATGGTGGCGATCGGCGAGGAGACCGGTTCGCTCGACGCGATGCTTAGCAAGATCGCCGACTTCTACGAGTCAGAGGTCGACGCGACGCTGGCCGGGCTGACGGCGGCCCTCGAGCCGATCCTGATCATCTCGCTCGGCTTTGTCGTCGGGTTCATCGTGGTCTCGATGTTCATGCCGCTGCTGAGCGCGATCTCCCAGCTCCAATCGGGCAGCATGGAAGGCGGGACGTAGCGGGGGCCCTGGGTGCTGTTCCCGCGGGCCATCCTGTACGCTACCGTTTTCGCGCTGGGCTGCGTCGTCGGCAGCTTCCTCAACGTCTGCATCTATCGTCTGCCGCGCGATCGGTCGGTGGTGGCGCCTCCCTCGCATTGTCCCCAGTGCGGAGCGCGACTGCGCGCCGTTGACCTGGTGCCCCTGCTTAGCGCTCTCGTCCTTGGGCGCAAGTGCCGGTTCTGCGGGGGCCCGATCGGCTGGCGCTACTTCATTGTCGAGTTCATCACCGGAGCGGTGTTCGTCGCCGCCTGGTTTGCCTGCGGTGAAACCCTGCTGGCTCTGCCGTACTGGCTGTTCGCGTCGGCCATCATCGCCGTGGTATTCACTGACTTGGATCACATGATCATACCGGACG
>Ga0315274_10012579_pt1 | contig 12064 bp, 10 predicted proteins | sample YL17G02_20_MG_FD_203700 | JGI IMG/M metagenome (GOLD analysis project Ga0315274, IMG submission 203700) | Sediment microbial communities from Yellowstone Lake, YNP, Wyoming, USA - YL17G02_20 | ecosystem: Environmental > Aquatic > Freshwater > Lake > Sediment | place: USA: Wyoming | collected... | reverse complement strand
CCGCGAATTCCATTCTGTCCTGCAATCTCTGCATTTAAATCAACATTCAGCTTGGCAAACTTGAGCTTGCCTTTGAATGCGCTGTCATTTGACAGCCTTTCAAAAACAGAAGCAAGCATCCTGCAGGGTCCGCACCAGTCTGCCCAGTGGTCCACAATCACAGGAATCTCGCTCTCAAGAACTTCCTTCCGGTAGTTTGCTGAATCAAGTTCAAGCGCCATTTTTTAGTTTTTCGTTTGTTAGTTTATTCTTATTTGCCACTCACGCCTTGCTTCGCAAGGTTCATTTTGTCCCCCCCTCACTAAGTAGGGGGAGAAAAATGAAGTCCGACTTGGTCGGACCGTGAGAGGCACTGGCATCGCCAAAACTATTTAATCAAGCTCTTCGAGCCCGCCGGCCTTTCTGGCAGCAGGCGCGGCAGTATGAACTGGAGCTGGCTTTTCCACAACAGCTCCCTCGCCAAACATCGAGTGAGTGTCAGGCGGAAGCATTCCCCTGTCTCCCATTGCCTCTCCTGCGCCCATTGTTTCCCTGCCCCTACCTCTTACAGGAAGTCTCTTCCTCTCGATCAGGAACTTCTTCTGGTTCTTGTCAAGGTCAATGAAATTGTCAGCTGCTTCCTTGAGTTTTGAAGCCGCGCTCTTTCCAAACGCGACAACCTCAACACGGCAGCCTATGGCCCTCTGGAGATGCTCAACAAGCGGGACAAAATCCCCATCGCCTGAAACGAGCACCACAGTGTCAAGCTTTGGCGCAAGCTCAATTGCATCCATCGCTATTCCAATGTCCCAGTCTCCCTTTTTCGCTCCGCCAACGAAAATCTGCAGGTCCTTTGCCTTGACTTCAAATCCAATCATGCCAAGCGCCTCAAAGAACGCCTCCTTCTTGACCTCTTCCTCTGCCCTTATGACATAAGCAATTGCCCTAATCAGGTTTCTTCCAGCTATTGCCTCGTTAAGAACAGCCTTGAAATTTACCTTTGCGTTGTGCATAAAGCGCGCGCTGTAGTAAAGATTTTGCACGTCTACAAAAACTCCAACTCGCTGCGCTGTTGGTTGTGCTTTCATTTTATTCATTTCCTCCAAACAATCTATTGTTTTTTTAAAATTTAGAAAACATTGAAAATCCACAGATTTTCAAGCACCAAAAATCTTTTTAAGATTTTTGAGTGTTTTGACAAATCGATGGTCATTCAAAATTTTCTGTTGTTTAACGCCCTTTTGGGCTTTTGTTTATTTTCTTATCAAAATCGGTTTTTTAATATTCATTGAAAATCCGCAGATTTTCAAGCACCAAAAATTCCAATTGAATTTTTGAGTGTTTAGATATCTCAAACCTCTTTGATAGCCTTGTATTTGAGAATAATGGTATAAAAAACTATCGGAGAGCGTTTTGTGCTATCTCGGTCAACCTTAGTTTGGCTAGCTTAGCCGAGGTAATTAGGCGTGTCTTCCTTTGGCTCGTTTTTCTTGGCGCTCTTCTGCTTCTTTTCAGCATGCACAAGAGCATCTGGCTTCTTTATCTTGCCATACTCCTGCTCGTATTTCTTTATTATGTCCTGCAGAATGTCCAGGAAATTCTTTGCGTGCCAGGGCTCAAGCAGCACAACATTGTGCCTGAGCAAGAATGTAGGCTTGCCTTTTCCCCTTGGGTCAATCCTTGGCGTCACGCACTTGAAATCCAGCGCAAGCTGCGTTGGAGTAAAGTTTATGCTGACTTCGTTGGCGAAGAAAGCGTCGCCGTCAATGACATTGATGTTAACTCCCTGCTGTTCAACCATTTTGCACCTCACTCCCTTAAATTGATTCAATCAACGCTTTCTTAATAAACCTTTTGGAAGCATTTAATATGCGCGCATAATAAACGCCTGGCTTGCTGCATTTAATTTGCTTCCGTTCTTCAACTTTGACGGCAGGAAGGTGCTTGCGTGGAATAGGGCTGTTTATTTTGTCCTGCTTGGCTTGGCGGTTGCGCTGGCGCTTGGACAGGGGCTCGTGCAGTGAGTTGTTGCGTAGGCGCTTCTTCGTATGCTTGTTCTTGCCCACCTAGCGCTTGCAGCGTTTTCCTGGCTTTTGGTTTCCGCTGCGGGGTGTAAAACAAAAAATTCATTTTAAACGCGCCGTCATATGGCAGCAGGCATTTTAACGAATCAACGAGCTCATCCTTGGAGTGGTTGAGAAAGAGCATGTTTGGCGCGACTGTTTTTGCCTTGCCGTCGCTTTGTGCCTTGTATTTGCACATAAGGTCAAGAACATGGTAGTATGTTCGCATCTCTTCCTCTTCTGGTTTTCTGCTGCGGATGTTGTAGATGCAGAAAATCTCGAGTCTGCCGCCGATTCTTGCTTCGAGGCCAGAGCGCCTGCGCAGATGCCTGTATTTCGCGCCTTTGCTCTTGGTTTTGTAGCCAAGCTCCCTTAACCCTCTGGCAAATTCTTGGACAAACTGCCTTTTTGTGTTGGCGGCTATCAGAGGGACCTTGTAGACAGAACGCAGCGGCTTTATGTTCGCGATCAGTTTTTCCAGAAGCGAAAATTTCATCCCACTCACCATCCAGAAGCTGATAACAACCATCAACTTAATATATTTTTTGGTGCATTATAGCTATAGTCTCGACGAGAGAGCTAATTAATTGTTTTCAATATGGAAGCAAAAGAAGACAAAAATGGAAACTGGGCAAAAGCAGAGCGGACAGGGCGGAAAAATCACTGCAATGAGCGAGCCGTACAAAAAGGAAGGGGTTGAGCTAATTCTTAATCCAACTGTGAAAAAATGGTTCTTTTCAAAATTCAACTCATTCTCGCTTCCGCAGCTTTTTGGAGTGATGGAGATTCACAAGCGCGAGAATATCCTGATTTCAGCCCCGACAGGGGGCACAAAAACACTTACTGCTTTTCTTGCGATTTTAAACGAGCTTGTTGATTCTGCAGAAAAGGGAATCCTGCAGGACAAGGTTTACTGCGTCTATGTCTCTCCGCTCAAGGCGCTCAACAACGATATAGCAACAAACCTGATTGAGCCGCTGGAAGAAATTGAAAAAATCGCAGGCAAGAAGCTCGGAATAAGAGTTGCTGTGCGAACAGGGGACACGACTGCTGCTGAAAAGCAAAAGATGCTGAAACATGTTCCGCACATTCTCATCACAACTCCTGAATCTCTGGCAATAGTCTTGTCGTCGCAGAAGTTCAGCGAGAAATTCAGGCAGGTTGACTGGATGATTGTGGATGAGATTCATGCACTGGCTGAAAACAAGCGCGGAGTCCACCTTTCTCTTTCGCTGGAGAGGCTGAACAGGTTTAGCCAGCACATTTGCAGAGTCGGCTTGTCAGCAACAGTGGCTCCAATTGAAACAATAGCAGAGTTCCTGGTTGGCAACGAAAACGGCGCGAGCAGGAACTGCAAAATTGTTGACGTGCAGTTTCCAAAAAACCTTGATTTGAAGGTGATGTGCCCTGTTGCTGACTTGATTGAAACAAGCCACGGAGTTAGCCACAACGCAATGTATGACTTGATTGACGAGCTTGTTCAAAAGCACAAAACAACATTGATTTTCACAAACACAAGAAGCGCAACAGAACGCGTGGTTGACCATCTAAAGGAAAAATTTCCAGGCAAATATCTGGGAAACATTGGAGCCCATCACGGCTCTTTGTCAAAGCGTTCAAGGCAGGAAATTGAAAGCAAGCTGAGAAAAGGCGAGCTGAAATGCGTTGTCTGCTCAACTTCCTTGGAGCTTGGAATTGACATTGGGTATATTGATTTGGTTATCTGCCTTGGCTCGCCCAAAAGCGTGGCGAGGTTCCTGCAGAGAGCAGGAAGAAGCGGGCACAGGCTGCACGAGACAGTAAAGGGCAGGATAATTGTCATGGACCGCGATGATTTGGTGGAGTGCGCAGTTCTTCTCAAGTCAGCCATTGAAAAGAAAATAGACAGGATTCACATTCCGACAAACTGTCTCGATGTTCTTTCCCAGCACATAATTGGAATGGCTCTTGAGCAGGTTTGGGAGGAAAAGGATTTGTTTGAGACAGTCAAAAAGAGCTACTGCTACAAGAATCTCAGCAGGCAGGATTTTAGCGAGACTCTGGACTATCTTGCGGGAAAGTTCGTTGACCTGCAGGACAGGCACATTTATGCAAAAATATGGAGAAATGAGGGCAAGGTTGGAAAGAAAGGCAGGCTCACCAGAGTCTTGTACATGACAAATATCGGAACAATTCCTGACGAGACTTTCATCACAGTAAAAATCGGCGAGCAGGTTATCGGGCAGCTTGACGAGGGCTTTGTCGAAAGATTAAGGCCAGGAGACACTTTTGTTCTTGGCGGGGACACTTACATGTTCAAGTTCAGCAGGGGAATGGTGGCTCAGGTTAGAGCGTCTGCAAACCGCCCTCCGACTGTGCCAAGCTGGGTTTCTGAAATGCTTCCCCTGAGTTTTGACCTGGCGATGGAAATTGGAAAATTCCGCAGGCTGATGGCTGAGAAGCTTGCAATGAAGAAAAGCAAGCAGGAAATTTTGAAGTTCATTGACGAATATTTGTATGTTGACGAGAATGCCGCGAACGCGATTTATGAATATTTCAAGGAGCAGTTTGACTACATAAAGAAAATTCCAAATGACAAGCAGATTCTTGTCGAATATTACAATGACGGAGACCCGAGGAACAGCAAGATAATGTTTCATAGCTTGTTTGGCAGGAGGGTAAATGACTGCCTGAGCAGGGCAGTTGCATATGCGATATACAGGCAGCAGCATAAAGACGTTGAGATAGGAATAAATGACAATGGATTTTATGTCGCAGGAGACAAGAAAGTCATGGCCATAAGCGCGCTCAAACTGATAAAGTCAGACAAGCTCGAGCTTGTTCTCAACGCGGCAATCTCAAAATCAGAGGTTTTCAAGCGAAGATTCCGTCATTGCGCAACTCGCGCGCTTATGATTCTGAGAAACTATCTTGGCAGGACAAAGCACGTTGGAAGGCAGCAAGTCAGCTCGCAAATCCTGCTTTCAGCGCTCAATAGAATAAGCACAGAGTTTACAATAATCAAGGAAGCGCGCAGGGAAGTGCTCGAGGACATGATGGACATTGAGCATACAAAACAGGTGCTCAAGGAAATCGAGGAAGGAAAAATGAAAATAGTTGAAGTTGACACAAAGCTTCCAAGCCCGTTTGCGTTTAACATAGCCCTGCAGGGGCATTTTGACATCCTCAAGATAGAGGACAAGCACGAGTTTTTGCGAAGAATGCACCAGTATGTGCTGGCCAAGATAGGGATGAAGGGTCCTGCTAAGATTGATGGTTCTGGTGCTGGGAGTCCTGGCTCTGATTCCCATTCTGATATTGTGAATTAATCTGCTTCAGTTCCTGCCCATGCTGCTTGAAAACCTCCCGGACAGAAGCTTCTCCGCTCGCGCGGGCATTATCAAGGCTGTCAAGAAAATAATTCTGCTTGTCAACTGTATCAAGCTGCCTGAATATGTTGTTCATAGGGTGCATTATGTCAGATGAACGATACGAATGCCTCAATGACAAATAAACTTTGAAAAATTTCTGGACTGTCTGGCTGCACTTTGCGCCATACTGCCGCTCATACTCCCTGCTCAGTTGAATTTGCAGCGCATAAAGCTTCTTGTCATAGTCCTGTTTGCTCTCTTTTTGCTTCAGCTCAAACTGGAGCTTGTTTTGCTCGGTGTTTTTAAGGGCATTCTTGTAATTTATCTGCAACATTGTGTAATCTTTTTCCAGCTCAGTGATTTTTCGACTAAGCTCATACCTTTTCTCTTCATTCTCCTGATTCTTTGAATCGCTGGAAATCAGCTCTTCCTCTCTCGCCTTGATTACGCTCTCTTTTTCCTGAATTATGCTCTTTTTGTTCTCCAATATCTTTTCAAGCCCCTTTATTTTTTCTGTTTCAAGTAACAATTTTTTGTCAAAATCTTGCTTAGACTCATTGAGCTCTTTGTTTTTGCTGGCAAGAGACTTGTTTTGATCCTCCAGCGTTGTATACTCTGAAGAAAGTTTTGAAATGACGCTGTCCAGATTAAGCTTTTCGCTCTTGTAGTCAAGTTCTGCAATCTTCGCGTCGTGCTGCAGTTCTATAACTGACTCTTCAAGCTGCTTGACTTGGGATTTGCATTTCTTATGAACAAAACCAAACAATCTTCCAAAAAAGCCCATTCTTCACCCACCAGCAGTCCTCAAAATGCAAATTTATTTAAATGTTTCTCTTGGTGATAAACTCATGGAAATCGCGCCAGGAATAGAAACAGTTGACCTTTCTCTCTATCTGCCCGCCTCAAAAACTCTCATTTTTGCAGACTTTCACATTGGGTTTGAGGAGTCGCTTGAGCGCGAAGGAGTTTTTGTGCCAAGGTTCCAGCTCAAGGACGTTCTGGCACGGCTGAATCGGATTTTTGAACAGATTTATGGCCGTTCCACAGTCAGCAAAGCTGACCGATTTTCTTCCTCCCCTCTGAAAGTAGGGGGAGGAGAAAATCGCCTGAAAGGCGCGGGACGGCGAGAACAGGGCGCGATTAAAACAATTGTCATCAACGGCGACCTGAAGCACGAATTTGGCGAGATAAGCAGGCAGGAGTGGAATGATTGTTTGTCACTTATCGACTTTTTAGCCACTAAATGCGAGCAAATAGTGCTTGTTAAGGGCAATCACGACACAATTCTTGGCCCGATTGCGCGAAAGAGAAATCTGGAAGTTGTTGACAGCTACACAACTGAAAACATTTTCATCACGCACGGCGACAAGCTGCCTGATAAGGAGCTTGCCAAAAATATCAAGACAGTAATAATCGGGCACGAGCATCCTGCTGTAAGCCTGACTGAAGCTGCGAAGACAGAAAGATACAAGTGCTTTCTGAAAGGAGCGTGGAAAGGAAAGAGCAGAGGCGCAGGCAGCAGAACCCTGATTGTCCAGCCGTCATTCAACCTTGTTGTTGAAGGCGCTGATGTTGCAAAACAAAAGTTGCTGAGCCCTTTCCTGCAGAAAAGCATCTCAAGTTTTGAGGTTTTTGTTGTCGACGAGAAAAAGGGCGAGATTCTGGCATTCGGAAAACTTAAGAATATAAGCTAAGCTTGCTAAGCCTATTTTCTCTCAAAGAACTTCCAAACTTCATAAACATCATCTCCAAACATCTTTGAGGGCACATAAAGGATAATCCTTCCCTCTTCGAACACGTCACACTTGACATCTTCAATGCTTTCCAAAGTCTGATAGCTCATTAACCCGCCTGTCTCTCCAACAGGATTCTGGTTTTTCCTGTTCGCATAATAAAATCCGCTAACCAAGCCTGATTTTATCATGGGAAGCTGATTGAAAATCTTTTCATAAAGCTTGTAGTTTTCGCTCACAGGAGCTGTGATTTCTGTTGAAAAAAGGCTCACAAAAGCAGCGGGCAAATGCGGATTGATAATATCAGCCAGATTTTCAACTTTTCTGTAATCAGCCGCAATCAGCTTCTTTTTTGGATCTGCCGGAAAAGGATTTATTGCATTCACATCAATGCCGATGTAAACGTTTGGCAAGGCGTGAACAAAAAACTCGTTGAATGCCCCGCAGCCAAAATCCACAACGTCCCTGAAATTATTGTCAAGATTTGCGACCGAGAAAATAAAATCGTGCGCTTCCCTCACTCTTGGCTCTTCAAGATACGCCTTGTACGCGTTGTAAAACTTTTCATCATACCCCATTTTAGCGCCCAACTTTAATTGAATGGTCAACAACGCATTTTATGCCTGCCTCAAACAACAGTTTTTCAGCCAGCTCAAAGTTATAGGGTGAGTTCTGCAGGTTTGGCATAAGCACGCGCTGCTGCCTGTTCTGGTAAAATTCATCAGGAGTCACCAGCTTTTCGATTCCTGTCTCGATAATCATTTTTGCGCAGTCAGCGCAGGGAAACCATTCGCTCAGGTATATTGTTGCGCCGTCAAATGCCACTCCATCCCTTGAAGATTGTGAAATTGCTCTTCTTTCTGCGTGCAAAGTCGGGCAGAACTGCATTCCCACTCCATGGGGCTGTCCTTGTCTCAGGCATTCAAGATGCTTTTCGCCTTTTGATGGAGCGCCATTCCATCCCAGAACATACTGCTGGTTTATTGTTTCAACAACAACTCCAACAGGATGCTTCTTGCAGACGTCTTTTGACAGTGCCTGCTTCAGGTAATCAACAATCTTGTCTAAATGAGTCATTATGTCTCCACCCCGGAGTAGATTCGAGAACAGAAGCTGCTATTTAACCATTATTGTTCTCTAATCTATATTTCAAAGTTTCAAGAAACAGAAAAAGAACGAGTACCGCCAATCCTTGCGGACTGGCGGAGTCGTCGATTAAGTGAGTGAAGACGCGTGAGTTGCGTGATCTTCGTGGTTTGTGTTTGTGAGTTTTGTCCTGCTGTTTTTGCGCTTGGCTTTGTTTCAGTTTCCAAGCATGATATTATCAATAAATTTTGCAATTTTCTCCAAAAAATTTTCAGGCGCCGCGTCCATCTGTTCAGTCCTCATCCGCATCTTTCTTGCCTGCCAGCTCGCAGCCTTTGATGAAGCCCTGCTCGCTAGTTGTTAGTTCGTCATCCTCCTCCCAAAGTTCCTCTTCTTCTTCCTCTGCCGCGGTGCGGGTGTCTACCTTTTCGTTTTCATCCCATCCATCTTCATAATTCTCTCTTGGCATAATGCACCCCCTTCCACTTATCTGGAAGTTTTCCGACGTATAGCTATAATGTGGCTGGATTGTTATATAATTTTTGATTATATTTTATAAAGTTTATATAAACTGCCATACTTTATATAAGGCAGAAAGATTTATATAACTAGCATACATTGCATATAAAATTCGGGGGCGTTTTATAAATTATATATCAATATAAACAAAAAAATACCTCGCTCAAACATGAAAAGAAAAGTAATACAGATTGCCGGCTCAACCCAGCTCGTTTCATTGCCGAGAGAGTGGGCGCTGGCCCAGGGAATCAAGAAAGGCGAGGAGCTTGATGTTGAAGTGCAGGGAGACAAAATTATCGTGCATTCCAGCTCTCAAAAAGAGCCGCCTATGGAGAGGGCTGAGTTTGACATATCAGGACTGAGCACGATTGCAAAAATGATTCTTGGCGCGCTTTACAAGGGCGGCTATGACGAAATCAGGCTGAACTTTTCAAGCCCAGAAGAGCTCCACTCGGTGCAGGATGTTATCAGGAACTGCTGCGTCGGCTTTGAAGTCGTGGATCAGGGAAAAAATTTCATCGTCACGAGAAAAATTTCTGACGCGATTTACAAGGAATTTGATTCTGTGCTGCGAAGAATGTTCCTGTTTCTGAAAACCATCGCAACCGAGAGCCTGGATGCCGCAAAAAACCGCGATGTTAACGGATTGCAAAGCATTGTCGGAATGGACACCAATCTTAACAAATCCTCTTCTTTCTGCAGGAGAGTGCTTAACAAGAGAGGGCACAGCGTGTTCAAAAAAACGGCGCCAATTTATTTTATCGCGGACCAGCTTGAGGAAATAGGAGATGACTACAAGGAAATTTGCAGGGCCATAATATCAAACCCCATCAAGCTCGGGGATGCGCTTCTGGATCTCTATCAAACCATCAATGCGTTCTTTGACAAGTTCACAGAGCTCTTTTACAAATTCAGCTACGAAAAACTGAGGGAGTTTATGGGAGCTGCCTCAATTGTGAATTCAAAACTAAAGGACCTTACGCTCACAGCCCCGAAAAAAGACCGCGAGGTGTTCATGCTGCTTAACAGCATCGCGAAAAAGATTGAAGGAATGGACGGCGCAGCGATACTGGTTAACTTTCCTTGATTCTCGCCGATTCTCACTGATTTCAATTCTCAGCTCTAACTGTCTTGATTAACTGCCTTAATTTCTTGCCTTCGCCTGGCGCTGCTGCGAATATGCGCCCAGGAATTCTTTGAGCGCGCGATACTGCTCTGGAGCACTCGCGCCTCTTTCGCCTGCCTTGTCCATCAGGTATGCAAGCTTGCATCCGGCTTTCTCTAAATTCAAGTTTGCTGTCTCAACTGCGGTGGAATACATTGTGTTAAGGTCAATGTAGCTTTTCAGGATGTTATGCGCATCCCTGTCTTTGCTGTTTTCCATGAAATGAATGATTTGAGCCTGCTCTTCAGGGCTGGCATTTTTGTAGCCGTTTATCGATGGATTTTTCTCCAGCAAGCCGCCAATGTGCGCATAAAGCTGCGAGGCTATGCCGTCAAAGCGCCCGGCAACAGCCAGCTGCCTGTCAAAAAAGGAAATTGCAGTGTGCTTTTTATACAACTTCAGTCCATATTTGGGTTCAAGCAATTTTATTTTGGTGTCCAGCAAGCGTTCTCTTTTCGAATCGGGCATCTCATGAAAGACGCTGTCCCCAGCCAGGCCATTCCTGTCCAGAATATAATCCAGCCAGCGCTGGTTCAGGTAGTTTTCATCGCCCCCGCTCAGGTTGGCTGCGTAGTTTCCAGTGACATTGGCAAGGTCGTACATGCCCACCCTGATGCTCTTGTGCTCAAGGTCCACCCTTTTGATGCGGCTGTTCTTCATCTGGCTTTCAATGTCAGCCCAGTTTTCCGCGCCAACATATTCAATCAGGTAGTTGCAAAGCGTCGAGTCTTCAAATGAGAGGCGCAAAAATTCAGGAACTTTCTCCAGCTCTGCGTTCAGCTCAACAAGCGCGTTTATCGCTTTGCAGGCTCCGCCTCCAGTAATTTTCCCGGCTTGCAGCATCGGCGCAATCAGCTTTTCATATATCTTGTATGTGTAGAAATCAACTGCCTTGTCTCCGGTTGGAAGCTGCAAGTTATATTTTTTCTTGCTGACATCTTCAAGCGAATCCTTGAGCTTGTGGGTGAAGAATATCTGTGTTGTTGCAGTGGCATCAACTAATTTTTCGGCAAGGCAGAGTTTGGCAGGATAGGTGAGCTTTTGCATTTCTTCTGTTGCCCTGTTGCCTTCAAGAAGGGTCTGCCTTACATAAACAAACGGCTTCCCTTCTTTCTCCAGCAGGACTATGTCATCTGGAAAATATACAAACTCTCCTTTGGAAGTCACAAGCCTGCTGTCCTGCTCCTTGAGAAGGTTTATTTTTTCAACTTCGTGCTCGACATTTTCCTTGTCAACAGCCTCCCTTATCTTCAGGACAGAGCCTATGTTCTGCAGGTTGAATTCCGGAAGAAATGGCTCGTGGGTTATCCTGATTTTCGCCGCGTGAAGCTTTGAGATGTCATATTTTCTCTTGTCAATTGAGATTGTGCCCTCGCTCAGCGAGTAGCTGACCCCCTTTTCAAATGCGTCGTATATCTTGTCATTTTGCTCTTTTGTGCGGTTTTCGCCTGCCACAAGCAAGTATGCCTCGCCAAGGAACAGGCTGCATCGCGGATCATTTGCGGCAAGCTTTTCCAGGTGCTGTATCAGGGGAGCCAGCTTGTCCTGCTTGAATATCGAGCGCAAATACCCGGCAATTCCTTTCCTCGGCATCTTTCTTGAAGTCAGGAACAGCTCCTCTATGGCTTCCAGGTTGTTGTTGTCCAGTGTCCAGGCTTCCATAAAACGCTCAAATGCGTTTTCATATTCATTCCTGCTTTTGTGATGCCTGCCGCATTCAAGCTGCCAGTATGCTGAATTCGGATTCTCTTCAATCGCGCGAAGGATCGTGTCAATCGAATAAGTTTCGTCCTTATCCGGCTTTTCAGGCATGCGCTTCTCTCTTTTGGCAGGAGGCATGTCAAATCCCTTTGTGATTGAGTTGTATATTGCCTTCAGCTGCTCATGAGCCTCATAATTTTTTTCTGAAATCTTTGGGTTTTTGAAGTCGTTGAAAAGGTAAGTCATCATAAGTTCAGCTTCGTTGTCCTTCTGCTTTTTTATCAGGAGAAAGTCGTTCTTGTTCCTGTCAAGAATCCTTCTCTGCCAGGTCACGTTCCACAGCTCATCGCTTGGAAGCATCTGGATCATCGCATTCAGGTAATAGAACTGCTCCTTGTTTGGATTCAATATCTTTTTGAGCTCATCGTCATTGCGCGCGACAGCATACTCAAAGCCGTGCTGCTCAAA
>Ga0315274_10012578_pt1 | contig 12064 bp, 15 predicted proteins | sample YL17G02_20_MG_FD_203700 | JGI IMG/M metagenome (GOLD analysis project Ga0315274, IMG submission 203700) | Sediment microbial communities from Yellowstone Lake, YNP, Wyoming, USA - YL17G02_20 | ecosystem: Environmental > Aquatic > Freshwater > Lake > Sediment | place: USA: Wyoming | collected... | reverse complement strand
GGGTGTCACTGATCCTGATGAATGTGAACTTCTCCACGTTGGACGAAACTGATCCATAAACGGACTTCTAAATTCCCATGTAGGCCTTTTTCAGCTGCTCGTCGTTTCGGAGCTTTTCACTGTCTCCTTCCATTAGTATTCTGCCGTTCTCTAGTACATAGGCTTTGGTTGAGACTTCAAGAGCCTTCTCAACGTGTTGTTCTACCATGAAGATTGGTAAGCCTGCTTCGCCCAACTTGGCTAGGGTCTCCATGACAAGCATGGCCATTCTAGGGCTGAGCCCAGTTGAGACCTCGTCAAGCATGAGTAGTTTTGGTCGGGACATCAAGGCCCTTGCCACAGCTAGCATTTGCTGTTCCCCTCCGCTTAGAGTTCCCGCTCGCTGGCTCAATCTGTCCTTCAGAACTGGAAAGAGCTGGTAGACCTCCTCGAAGGACTCTTTCATCTTTTCTCTGGCTCTCTTAGTGTAAGCACCCATCATAAGATTCTCCATAACGGTCATGCCGGAGAATATTCTTCTGCCCTCGGGAACCATCGAAATGCCCAAGTCTATACGCTTGTTGGCCTTGATCCCGGTGATGCCAGACCCTCCAAAGCGTATATCACCAGACCATACTTTCTGAAGACCTACAATGCAGTTCAGGATGGTGGATTTTCCGGCTCCGTTAGCTCCTAAGAGTGCGGTAGTTCCTTTTTCCGCAATCCTTAGCGATACGTCCCAGAGTACCTTGATTTCTCCATACCCGGTACAGAGATTGTCAATCTCTAAGATTGCCATATTATTTCTTCCCCCTTTGTCCCAGATATGCGGTCAGCACCTGCTCGTTCTCTGAGACCTCTTTGGGTGAGCCTTCGGCGATTTTTGCGCCTTCGCTAAGAACGACAATTCTCTCCGATATTGCCATAATCGCTCTCATGACATGTTCAACGAAGATTATTGTAAGTCCGAATTCTTTTCTGATCTTGCTTGTTATCCCAAGAGCATGGTCTACTTCGTGGTGTGTAAGCCCTGCCATAGTTTCATCCAGCAGAAGTATTTGAGGGTCAAGTGCTAACGCCCTAGCGATTTCCAGGCGTCTTTTCTCAGCAATGCTGAGGCCATCAGCTGGAACGTTTATTTTCTCTGTAAGATCTGCGATCTCAAGTATCCGCCGACACCGATCTTGAACCTTCTCCGTTTTTCCTCCTCGAGGCACACTGAATAGTCCGCTGACCAGCACATTGTCGAGTACGCTCATGTCACCGAAGGGCCTTACGATTTGAAAGGTTCTTCCTATGCCCTTGCGGGCGATCTGGTGAGGCTTGAGATCGGTTATGTCTTCGCCTCGCAGGTTTACTGAGCCTTCCTCCGGGTGATAGAAGCCTGAGATGACGTTGAATAGTGTTGTCTTTCCTGAGCCGTTTGGGCCTATCAGTCCCAGTATTTCGCCCTTTCTTACGTTGACGCTAACTTTGTTGAGGGCTCTGAGACCGCCGAATCTCTTCGTTACGTTGTCTATTACAAGTATGTTCTCTTGACTCAACTATTCGAGCACCTTCCCTTTCTTGGATAGGAACCTATTCAGTATCCCCATGATGCCACGGGGGAAGAACAGAACCATGATTATCAGGACGATGCCGAAGATTATCAGGTGGAAGTATGGGAAGTTGATCAGCAAGGCATCCTTCACCGTCCAGAATATTATTGAGCCCAGGAGTGGGCCGAGAAGGGTTCCCGTGCCGCCTAGGACAATAGCTGTGAACATGTCCACTGATCTTCCTATGTAGAGGTATTCTGGGAAAGAGCATGCGAACTGTAAGGTTACGACTCCTCCAGCCAGTCCTGCGAAGAAGGCTCCAATCGAATAAGCTATGCTTTTGTACTTCGCGGTGTTCACACCCATTATTTCAGCTACGTCTTCGTCAGCTCTGATGGCTCTCAGTCCGTAGCCCAGTTTGGTCTTGAGTACTAAGTGAGTGACGATCATTGCTGCGAAGGTTACGATGAGTAGCTGGATGAAAAGCATCTTGATATCATATGAAGGAACCATTCCCAGAACGTATATTCCTCTTCCCTCACCAAGTTCTTTTGTGTTGCATATGGTGACTCGGACAGCTTCGTTTATTCCCAGTGTGGCAATTGCGAAGTAGTCGCCTCTGAGTCTGAGTATCGGGAAACCTATGATCAAGGCGAATGTGGCTGCAAAGATCCCGGCGAATATCACATAGACAAACGTGGGCAAGACCACTCCTACCGCGCTAAAAGCAACCACACATACCGCGACAGTATAGGCACCTAATCCATAGAAAATAACTTGTCCGAAGTTTGCGTACCCGGACAGCCCGGTAAACAGGTTCATGCTGTAGGCCAGTATCATTAGCTCAAGCATTGCATGAAGGTATCCTGTGGTAGCCGTGTCAGAGACCAGTCCTAAGGTTCCAATAACTATGAGGGCCCCTAGGCTTATGGTCAGACTGTTTACTCCCATGACAGAGGTTTTGAGATCGTTCATCGCTCTAATCTCTCCCAGCCATTAGGCCACCAGGTCTGAACAGTAAGGTTAGTACCAGTATCAGGTAGGCCACGGCGGGGCTCATGTTCAAGGTCCAGTAGCTGCCCGTGAAACTGTGAAGCAGTCCTATGATTAGCCCTGCAAGAAGGCAGCCTAACGGGTTGCCTAGTGTTCCGAGAACTACGACCACGAATGAATATAGCGAGTATTGCAGCCCTCCGAATGGCTCAAATGGGTATATGAGCGCCAGCAGGCCGCCCGAAAGCAGTGTCAGTCCTATACCGATTGAGGACCCGACCATGTAAACGTTGGTAACGTCAACTCCCATTAGAGTCGCTGCGTTGCGATCCTGTACTGTGGCGCGGATGATTCTTCCGAAGGTTGTCCACTTCAGAGTCACCATAAGCAACATCGAAGCTAGTATCGCGACGGCAGAGACAATGAGTCTGGCACCGCTTATTGTAACCAATCCAAAGCTGAAGGTGGGGTAGTCGACAGGTATAGAGCGTGGATTCGGCGACCACAGATTTAGCATGGTATTCTCAAGTATCATAGAAACGCCAAATAGTACCAGTAATGATGCTAGTGCTGGAGCCTGAACCAGTTTGAACAACAACCCGCGGTAGAGCAATGCTCCCAAAATGAGGCCAAAGATAGCAGTCATGAGTATGCCCAACATGGGATCTACTGAAAGCAGAACATACACCCAGAAGGCCCCGTACGCACCCAGCATGATCATAGGTCCTTGGGCGAAGTTGAGGAGTTTCATGATTCCGAAAATCAGAGTCAGACCCATTCCGGCTAATCCAAATAGGAACCCTATGAACAGGCCGTTGATTATTGTTTGAATCAGGAGTTCTAGCATATCTGTTCTCTCGTTGGCCTTAAATAAGAAAAAGTGGGATAGCGGTCTATCTTTCAGACCACTTCTTGATTGGATAGTGTAGCGTCTTTGCGCCGGCCTCCATCGGCCATACTATAACCTTCTCAGCGTTCTGCCACTGCACTACAGCCATTTTGTGATCGGTTTGCCACCCTGTGACTGGGTCGACCTTGTACTTTCCATAGAAGGTTGTCATCTCCAATTCGCCAGCAACTTTCCTCATCTTCTCAGAGTTCAATGGATCATCACATAGTTCCATAGCTCTCTGCAAGACTAGACCTTGCTGAAAGCCTGTTGCCGCGTGGTAGTCTGGCTGGTAATCGTATTCCTTCTGGAAGGCGTTAAGGAACTCATCATGGGTGGGTCCGTAGTCCTGTTTGTAGATTAGGCCTTTCTCCCATTGTGTGCATGTGACTATGTCCTCAGCGTATTTTCCTAAGGCTTCGTAGGCCCTTGGAAAGACTATGCCAGTACCTGTCCAGAGTAGTTTGACGTTAAAGTCTAGTTCTCTCATCTGTTTTATGATTTGGATGGCGTCGGTGTAGACCCCTGCGTTCATGTATATGGCGGGCTGAGCTCCTTTCACTTTGGTCAGCAGTGGTGAGAAGTCGGTTATCGCACTGTGGTAAGTCTCATAGAAGACTACGTTGAATCCTTTCTGCTTTGCATATTCATATCCGTAGCTTCCTGCTGTCTGGCGGAATGCGTCATCACCATGTGTAATTGCAAGATTCTTCGCTTCGGGATCATTGGGGACTACCCGTTCCCATATCATATCCAGAATAGCAGGCATGTAGCCCGGTCCGTTTGTGATTGTGTGGACGATGTACTTCCAGTTTCTGAAGTCTTTGGGGTTGAAGGAGCAGGTCCCAAAAATCTCGAACTTCTGGTATTTCTCGACGATGGGGACTGTTGCCATCCCAAGAGGACCATAAACAGGCCCGAAGAGAAAATCGACCTTGTCATCTGTGATCAGTTTCTCGTAGAGTCTTCCCACGTTCTCGGGCTTATCCTCGTCGTTGTACAGAACTAATTCAACCTCGTAGGTGTTGCCATCTCCAGCCTTGATTCCGCCTGCCTCGTTAACCATCTTAGCCCATAACTTGTTAGCGTCACCCTCACTCTTGCCAGGTAGTGCTTCCGGACCAGTAAAAGGCTTGGTTCCGCCGATCCTGACCTTCCTTTTCCCGCCTGTGGTCACAGTGACTGTTGGGGAGGTCGTTGTTGTTGGGGTAGGCGGTTTGTAATATTGGGAAATGCCATAGCCTGCAGCCGCAACAGCACCTGCAGCAACAGCGGCACCAGCATATTTCAGATATTTCCGACGACTAATCTTTTCCTCACTCAACCAAGATAACCTCAGATTATTTTATTTGCTGTAGATTTCTGGCACGCGTATTTATAGGTTATTGGGCTCAGAGCAGCCTGAAGTTGCACCTGTTTCCTCAGATATGCTACGCTCTCGTGATGATAGCTAATGCAGTTACATTGCTAGTATGGATTAGTAGGTAGGTTTCTGGAGAGAATGTGGGAGGTGGAGAGACTCACTTCTCCTTCCATTTGGGTCCGGCGTAGAGCAGTTTTGTGTTTGCGACCCTGGTCGGCCATACGCATTTCTTCTTGCCTTTCTGCCATTGCATCACAGCTACCTCGTGGCCGATCTGTATGCCGTTGGAGTCTGTCTTGAGATGCTCATATAGCGCAGCGCGCGCTATAACCCCAAAGTTCACGCTTATGCTGAATTTTGCTAGCAACGTGTGCAATGTTTATGGTTATAGAGCATCCTTGCACGCAGCCAGCACGTAGGGAGTCTCAGATAGTTCGTTAGACCTTCCGTGCCTGATCTATTTCAGATCTCTCGCCAGGAGGATTATTCCAAGAAGATAGATCCCTAGAGTCAATGCAACCGCGGCTCGGACTGATCCATAAACCCAAGGAAACTCGGCCATGTTATTGATCAATTTAAAGAAAAGTATTACAAACCAGATTGCGGCTGCAGTTCCCAAGAATCTCCATGCCATGCCGCGCCTCTCACCGTATGCCACCATCAGGTAGAAAACTGCCCCGAAGAGAAAGCATGCAGCCACTATGGCATCGATAAGTGGTTCAATTGGGCTCATGTAGTTGACCTCTATCGCTCCTTGTACTCAAACATCCTATGGAGCTCGATTCCGCTGATTGCAAATGAGAGTGCGCCGGCCATGAGAAAGATGTACTGCTCAAGACGCTGGATCTCTTGGTTGACTGGAAACATTAGTCCGGTAATACCTAGTAGCATCGCGAAGAACATACACAGAGACGTTATGCCGATGTATACCCATACTGAGGCCCCTCGTTTCACGCTAGCCATTATGTATAGAGAAAGGACTGTCGCAGCTAATGCGAAGACAGCTCCGAAAGCCTCAGAGATAAAGATCCAGTTCATAATGTTCAGCTTAAGAGATCTTTGAATTAATACCTTTGCGGCAATCTAAAAGACTTGTGATTACCCGCGGGTTCGATTGGAAGGACTATCGCAAGTCCGAAGCTGCATTGTGCTTTATCGCTAGTTCCATAAACAGAGGTCGGATACAGCGCGCATCCGCTCTAAGCTCGTAATTGCCAATAGCTGTCTTCTCAAATCTCTCTTCGGATGCCTACGATTACGGAGCTAGGATTGCGATGGCTACCAGAATCCAACCTATGTGTATTGTGATCAGAATAGAAAGAACCCAAAAAGTAAGTGTAGTATTGCTGGATAGGACGTGGGTGGTGATATGCCAGTCTATTATGGTGATTAAGACAAGCGAGACTGCCATGAACACGCGAGCACGCATGTGACTTTTTCGTTTATCTACTGGAGGGGCCTTTTCTCCTCCTGCGAACACGTCGTCCTCGTCTCGCTTCTTGAATAGTTGCATCTCTTATCGCGCGTCCTGTCTTACCTAGATCTTGAATAGTGGAGGTTGATTCCGCTCACAGCGAAAATCAGCTACACTGAGGTGTCGAAGATGCATATAAGACCTGTAGTTTGGCGGTGCGCGACACTTAGCGTTCAACAAGATCTCTGACAGATAGCGCGTGCTAATGTAGCATTGGATTCCCGTCATGATCTCATCTTCTGAGAATACTTGATAGTAGCTTCATTACCGGACCCATCAGGAATACTGCTGCGACAACTAAAATGTCAAATCCTTTGTAGTAAAGTCCTAGTGCTGCGACCGTGATTCCCGTGAACAAGATGAACTCGGCTAGTTGTTCGTTGAAGCCCTTCTTGATCTCACGTTTACCAGTGACAATCTGATCCTTTGATTCGGCTGACGGCCGCTCAGCCTCTCCGCCTGCGAAAACTTCACTTTCAATTCTCTTCTTGCGTGTGGGCGGCTTTAGAAGCTTGCTGAGGCCATCAATTAGGGCTTCAGGCCTTGGCGGGCATCCTGGAATATAGATACTTACTGGTACGACTTCGTCGAGGGGGCCAGCAAATCCGTAGCCCGTGTGGAAGATATCGCCATCTAAGGCACAGGAGCCATATGCCACCACATTCTTGGGACTAGGCACCAGATCATAGAGTCTCTTGAGCCTGTCTTTCACCTGAGCAGTTACCACTCCGGTGACTAGTAGCACATCTGCATGTCTTGGGGTGCCTTTCTGAAGAACCCCGAAACGCTCAAGATCATATCTAGGTGTCAGTGACGCAACAACTTCTATGTCACATCCATTGCATCCTCCACATGGAACATGCATAATCCATGGGGATTTTCGTCTGGCAAATGATCGCAGACCTTCTAACATCTAGATCACTCTACAAGTCTTCTCAGGAACATTCGTCGCTCAGGCATCTTGTCAACAGAAAATGAGCAGGTTGGACAGACGGATATCAGACTTGCCAACTCGTTCTGTTTGATCTTGTACTTCTCCAGAGTCTCTCTAACTTTTTCGATTGAGGCTTTCATTTGCGGGGAAGGAAAGAATGGTCTGCTGCACTCAGTGCATTCAAAGAATGGCACATCAACACCCGTTTCAGCGTCTTTTCTGTTGAAAACCGCCAGTTCAAATCTCTTTGTGAGGTGAACTGCATCCCATGGACAGATCTCCTCGCAACGCCCACAGAATGAACAGATACCGTAGCTTAACTTGATGACCCGTGCCTTTTCTTCATCATCATATGTGATGGCTCCAGAGGGGCACTCTTGGGAGCAGGCCGCGCAACCAACGCATTTCTCTGAATCATACTCAGCTGCGCCCCTATAGCCATCCGGAGGAATGAATGACTTCTTGGGATATTTTGTCGTGGATGGGTTCAATATACTCCGTAGGGCGTCCCAGATTATGTGTCTCTTCAAGTCAATATCAGACTCCTTACGAAATCTATCAAGGCTAGTGGGAGAACCCATTTCATGAAGAACTTGAAGCCTTGATCGACCCGGAAGCGTGGGTGAATTATATCAATGAATGATAGGAGCAAGACCAGACCGAAGCACTTCAGCAGAAATTCGATGAGATTCGCTCCTCCACCTAGGAAGAGGGTGACAACGAAAGCTGGAACGACAAACCACTTGAGTCCATTGACTATCTCAAAAAGACCCAGTAGAGTCCCCGAGTACTCAGTCAATGGTCCGGCGATTATCTCGGTATCCGCTTCAGGAGCATCGAATGGTCGTCGGCCGATCTTGGCAAGTAGACATATTATTAACGCAATTGTTGCTAGTGGATACTTGAAGAAAAAGGGTCCGTGATCAAATTGGTAGTGAGTTATCGCTGAGAGGCTTAGTGATTTCAGATAGAAAGCTAATGTCAGAGCAGATAGGGTGTATGGGAGTTCGTAGGCGATCATCATGCGAGCCTCACGGCTTGATCCAACTGTACCATACGGCGAGCCTGAGCTGCTTCCGGCCATTATCATGGCCAAGCCTGGGAATGCAAGGAAGTAGAGTGCGACTATCAGGCTTTCGTCAAATTCTACCAAGGGTTCTGAACCCAACGGTAACATTACTATTGTAAAGAGTAGACCGATTATTGAGAGCAGGGGTGCAAGGACTATTAGGAGGCCTCTTCCTGAGTAAGGGATTATGGACTCTTTCGAGAAGAGTTTGATTAGATCAATGAAGAATTGGTATAATGGTGGGCCCTGTCTGGCCTGCATTCTAGCTCGAACCTTCCGGTAAAGCCAGTAGAACATCCCACCGACTACAAGGGAAAAAATGAGCCCCGGATAAATTACGAGGCCTATTATGATCTCAACAATTGAGGTTATAGAACTCGCCTCCTGCCAAGAGTCGATAGGGTAGCAGTCCTGCTCACGTTCTTTTTCGTGTCGACTATTGTTACTCTGTCTGTGCATGAGAAGCATGGATCTATACTGGCAATTATTATCGGAACGTCAGCAATGGTCTCTCCAAGAACCATAGGCAAAATTGAGTTATTGTTTACCACTGAAGGAGTGCGTATCTTAACTCGCTCAGGGAAATTCGTGCCATTAGATCGAATATAGTATAATAGTTCGCCACGGTGAGCCTCGACTCGCCCAAATGCTTCGTTGATTTTGGGGAGTGGAAGCTCTTCCAGGGATATCGGGCCTTTGGGAAGATCTTTCATGGCCTGCCGGATAATTCTTATCGATTGGAATAGCTCGCCGAGTCTGACTAACGTTCGTGAAAGCACATCGCCATTCTCTTCTATCGGAACATCGAAGTCAACATAGGAGTAGGCAGCGTATGGGTCGTCTCTTCTGACATCCATATCGACACCTGAGCCCCTGGCAGTTGGGCCCACGACGCAGAGTTTCTTGGCATCATCTTTTGTGAGCACCCCCACATCTTTGACTCTTGCTTTCAGAACCCTGTCTTCGAGAACAATTTTCCCTACCTTGTTGATTGCCTTCTCAAGCAGGTCCAGTTTTCGCCTCATTAGAACCTCCTTATCAGGTGTGATATCTCTTCTAACCCCGCCAAGCGTATTTATTCCAAGATTTACTCTCTTTCCACAGACAGACTCTAGCATGTCTACAGCATTTTCCCGTTCTCGCCACATGTACATGTAGGCGGTGTCGTATCCAATCTCATGCATTCCAACACCAAACCATAGGAGATGACTCTGAATCCGCTCTGTCTCGAAGATGATTGTTCTGATGTACTTGGCCCTTTCAGGGGGTTGTATGTTCAACAAAGCTTCAACAGTCTGTGAGTAACACGTAGAGTGAACAGTGTTACAGATGCCACAGACTCTTTCCGCCAGGAATATGTTGCTGTGGTAGGACTTCGTTGTCGCAATATCCTCGATTCCTCTATGCATGTATCCGAACTTGAAGTCTCCACCGACTATCTTCTCGCCTTCAACTTCGAGCTCGAAATGCGCTGCCTCTTTGAGTGCCGGATGGAAGGGACCTATTGGAAGGATCGATGACATACTCAACTACTCCAATTTCGAAATTATATTCTGGGTCGGGCCTCTGTGGGTACTGAGTCCAAATTCTTCGGGTTTGATGCCTAGACCCAATGCAATGAGTTCGACTATGTGGATCACGGGGATTCCGGAGCCAAAGGCTATGTCATATTTTCGTTTGAGTTCAAGCTGTCCAAACTCGAATTGGATATTGCATGCAGGACAGGAAACTACTACACAGTCGGCGTCTGCGTCCCAGATTCTTTGAAGTTTTCTGGCCAGCATCATCCTAAGGGAGAACTCCTCTTCAACCACTCGGTGTGGGTATCCGCAGCAGAACCTGGTTATTCCGTAGTCTACTAAGTTAGCTCCAGTTGCAGCAACGATTTGCTCAAACATCTCTGGCTTGTCTTGAACTTCTTCTCGACTATGTGATCTGTAAAGGTGACAGCCTGGATGTACGGCGACGTTAAGCTTGCTTAGCCTTTTTGAACTTAGCTTCGCTATTTCTTCGACTCCAACATCCTTGCCTAGGATCTCGATTATGTGGCGCAGCTCTGTTTTCTTAGGTAGGGTCGTTGCTATTCTGTCAAGGGCAGTCTCCACTTTTCCACGGAGATTTTCATTAGTCTTTAGGGTCTCTATAGCCTCAAAGAAGGTCTCATAACAACCATTACAGATCGTAGCCATAGGCGTTCCAGCTTTTTCGGCTATCGAGAGGTTTCTTGCGGCTAAGGCCAGCCACATTTCACGCTGAAGTCTCTCTGTGACGACTGGGTCTGGGCAGCATGAAACGCCCTCCATGTCCTTGATTCCTATTCCGAATCTGCTCAAGACTGATCTGCAGGCAGCCTCTACGCTTGGCTGCCTTGAGGGGACCCAACAGCCCCAGAACATCGAGTATTCTTTCTTGAATTCCAAGGGTTAGTACCTCAACTTCTTCTTCAGCCGGTCGTAGCCGACTCTCTTGTCAAACTCGACTGCCTCAGCTATCTCATGAAGTTCCTTAAGGGCTTCAGGTCTGGCCATGGTCGTCTGGATCTCTGGAAGCTTTAGTTTTTGTCGGTGAGCCTTGACGCTGGAGGGCATAGTGAAGACTTGACCCTGTTGCATAAGGGTCTCAACGGTTGGTTTCTGGTACTCTGCAACTATTCCACTCATTGGCTTTCTCAGGGGGGCCTTGACATCTCGCCACTCACTCGGGACTATGAGAGGCCGCGAATCGGCGAGGCCCTTGAAATTGATCTTAAAGAGGTCGCATATCTCTCTCTCAGCGGTGGCTGCGCCTGGGATTATCTTGGTGACGGACGCTACTTCGGACTCTTCCTTGGGGACGACGGTCTTTACGTTGATGACTAGACCTTTGATGCTCATGTGATAGATCAGTTCAAAATCTACACCATTATCTACGGCGGTGATTGTGCAGAATCTCGAATCGAACTTCTCCACCAACAACCTGAGAGCTTGAAGCAGAGCTTCCCTATTGATTATGACAACTGGCCTGTCCGTGGAGATTCTCGATTCGGCTATACAGTTCTCCGCTAACTCTTTCCGCAAGATATCAAGTATTTCTCTTTCTTGAGCCAATTTCAAAATCGCCTTGAGAGTTCGTATGCTAAATTGACATTGCAAGGCTGAGGCATTATCAAATGGGTCGTCATGTGGCGGTTTCTGAAACTACGGTTATTGCATGATTTTGACTCGCTTATCAAGAGGTGGATCTTTCCCCACCATAAATCTGTTTGAGCAGGCGGTCTGCTTCGTCTCTCGTCACGAGGCTAATCGCCATCGGTGAACAGTATTTTACGCAAGCAGGATCGCCATCGCAAAGGTCGCATTTCATCGAGATCTTTCTATCAGGATAGAACTTGGGTATTCGCACTGGACAGACTATATTACACGTCTGGCAGCCAATGCACTCTAGTTGATTGATCTTGACAATGCCCGTATGTTCGTCCTTGTGGATGGCGCTGGCCGGGCAGGACGCCATGCATAAGGGTTCCTCGCAGTGTTGACAGTACTGAGCTTCTATCTCGCCTCGATCGAATTCTATGACGTGTCTAATATGTGTCCTCTCGTAGCTGTTTATGTTATTGAATTTCGCGAATGAGCAGGCAAGTTCGCAGAGTCTACAGCCAGTGCAGACACGCCTGTCAAATACTAGTATCTTCTGATTTCCAACTTCGGCCAATCGTCCTTTTCTCCAGAGTTGTCCCACTATCACATCTCATCAACTATTTATTCTCTGCTAACCGCATTTCCTGAAGCCGTTAACGCGCACTTACCTCAACTGAGTGTCGAAAATGTGAGCGCTATGCGTTAGAAT
>Ga0315274_10012577_pt1 | contig 12065 bp, 10 predicted proteins | sample YL17G02_20_MG_FD_203700 | JGI IMG/M metagenome (GOLD analysis project Ga0315274, IMG submission 203700) | Sediment microbial communities from Yellowstone Lake, YNP, Wyoming, USA - YL17G02_20 | ecosystem: Environmental > Aquatic > Freshwater > Lake > Sediment | place: USA: Wyoming | collected... | reverse complement strand
ATCCCTATTTCATCCCTATCGAATCATCCGAGGGGACGGAGGTTGTCGTCGACGGCAAAAGACTCATCATGCTGGGTTCAAACAATTACCTGGGGCTGACTCACGACTCACGTGTCAAGGCGGCGGCGGCGGATGCCCTCGAGAAATTTGGCACGAGCTGTACGGGTTCCCGCTTCCTCAATGGAACTCTCTCTCTCCATCTCCAGCTCGAAGATGAACTGGCTCGGTTCACGGGCAAGGAATCGGCCCTGGTCTTCAGCACGGGTTACCAAACAAATCTGGGGACGATCTCGTCCCTGATAGGCAAGGATGATATCGTCATCAATGACAAGGACGCACATGCCAGCATCATCGACGGAATCCGGCTCTCCCCGGCCCACATAGAGCACAAGGCCAGGTTTTTTAAGCACAACGACATAGAAGACCTGGAAGACATCCTCCGTTCCTATCCTGCGGAACAGCGGAAGCTAGTCATCGTAGACGGCGTCTTCAGCATGGGAGGAGACATCGCCCCCCTTCCTCAAATCATTCCCCTATGCCGGAAATACGGCGCAAGATTCATGGTCGACGACGCTCATTCGATCGGCGTCCTCGGTCTAGGGAGAGGAACCGCTTTTCATTTCGACTGCGTCGACGAAGTCGACCTCGTCATGGGAACATTCAGCAAGTCTCTGGCTTCGATCGGCGGTTTCATTGCCGGGAACAAAGAAGTCATCCATTGGATTCAGCACATGGCCCGGCCCTTTATTTTCAGCGCCAGCCTTCCGCCCGCGAATGTAGCGGCCGCTCGAGCGGCCATGGAGATTATTCGGAAGGAGCCGGAACGCGTGGAAAAAGTGAATCGGCTGGCCCGGATCATGCGGACGGAGCTGCAGGCCCTGAATTACAACACGGGCAACAGTCAGACGCCGATCATCCCCATCATCATCGGCGACCAATTCAAAACTCTTCAGGCTTGGGATGTTCTCTTCAAAGCGGGCATTTACACGAACGCCGCCTTACCGCCCGCCGTCCCTTCGCACCTTTCGATGCTCCGAACGAGCTTCATGGCCACCCATACGGAGGACCAGTTGGATAAGGTCCTTTCGGTCTTCAAGCTGGTGAAGAAGAAGCTCCGCTTCGCGGATCGGCCGCCGAAGGAAGAACCCCTTGAATGAGACCTATCCGATTACGGCCGGCCATCGCCGGGCGCACCTGTTGATGCTCCTGGGCATCGGCCTCTTCCATATGACCTGCTACATCCTGGTCAATCGTGTGACCAACTGGGCTTCCCTGCCGATCCACGACTACAGTCTCGCTATCGACGGTTGGATTCCCTACCTGGGCTGGACCTGGACGTTCTATTATCCGGCCTACATTTTTGTTTTCATTGGCGGAGGTCTGATTGTCTGGAAACTGCCCCACCGCCAATTCCACCGGGCCGTCTTAACTTATATCGGCATGATCGTGACAGGAGCCCTCCTTGAGCTTCTTTTCGCCTCAGCCTCGCCCTGGCCATCTCAGATGGTCGGCATCCAGCGGCATGTACACAAAATGAAATACATGGACTTGTATGCCTGCTTGCCGTCCATGCATGTCGCCTTGACGGTCTTGCCGACGTGCCTTTCGTTCTCCATTTTTGGCTCACGGCTCTTCCGGGCGTTTCTGGTCATTCAGGCTGCGATTATTACAATATCGACCCTGACATTCAAGGAACACGTCTTCTTGGATGCCATCACGGGAGTCCTCTTGGCCTTCGTTTTTTATGCCGTCTGGCGCTACGGCCGCCGAAAGGACTACTTCACGGAGGGGCAGGTCCGTGGTTCTTGAACGCAACAAGCTCTACCGATTTCCCTGGTCAAAGACAGACAATCCCGGGTCCTGGGTTGAAGTGACGGACGACTGTGACTTGACGTGCGAAGGATGCTACCGGCATAAGCTCCAGGGCCATCGTCCTCTGAAGGCCGTCAAAGACGATATCCTGGCCAACCACAGGCTGACCCGTTGCGACAGCATGGCCATCGCGGGCGGAGAACCGCTGCTCTATCCCCACATCGTTGAAATCGTCGATTTCATATCCAGGCGAGGAATCAAGCCCGTTATTCTGACGAACGGCGAGAAATTGACGCCGGTCCTGGCAGCGACTCTCAAGAAAGCCGGCTTGGCCAAGTTTCACTTCCATATCGACAGTGGGCAGGAGCGGCCGGCTTGGAGAGGCAAGAACGAAAGGGAACTCAACAGCCTCCGGCAACATTATGCCGATTTGCTCTGGGATGTCGGTGGGATTCAATGCGGATATAATGTCACGGTCTACCGGGGAACGCTCCCCTATCTTCCCGACATCGTCGAATGGTGCCGGGCCAACATTCACAAAGTCCAGCACATTTCGCTCATCGCCTTCCGCCTCATTCCCTTCCGGGACGATACGGAATATCGGGTCGACGGACAGAGGGTGGATATCTCGTCCTACCAGACGCGCCGCCCGGACGCCTCGGAGATCGACATCACGACCGAGGAGATGTTCGGCCTTCTCCAGGGCCGTTTTCCGGATTTTCGGGCCTGCGCCTACCTCGGAGGAACATCCGCTCCCCAAACGTATAAATACCTAATCACGGCCCAAATCGGGTCGCGCCGGAAGATTTACGGCGTCCTGGGCGCGAAAACCATGGAAGCGGTCCAGGTTTTTTTTCATCTGGCGAAGCGACGCTACTGCGCGTTCCTGAGAAACCCGGTAGCGGGGAAAAAAATATTCGCGCTTTCGATCTTCGACCGGGACATCCGCGGCGCGTTGAGGAATTTCGTCCGGTCGGTCTCGAGGAATCCCGCTCGGCTCCTGGATCGAATCTATGTCCAGAGCATCCATCTCCAGCAGCCGAACGAGATCCTCAACGGCCGGGTCAACCTGTGCGACGGCTGCGCCAACATGATGCACTACCAAGGCCGCCTGATCAACTCTTGTCGACTCGATGAGTACCGAATGTTCGGCGGCGAGATCAGCCCCGCCCGGCCCCAAGGAGGCGAGCCATGAATGTCCCCAAGGAAGCCCTTTACCGGTTCCCCTGGTCCAAGACCGACAATCCGGGGGCCTGGATCGAAGTGACGGATGAATGCGACCTCCATTGTCCCGGCTGCTACCGCCATAGGCTCGAAGGCCATCGGCCTCTCGACGAGCTCAAGCGGGACGTCCTGACCCTCCGAAGTACGCTTAACTGCGAGCGCATCGCCATCGCCGGGGGCGAACCGCTCCTTTATCCGCGGATCGTCGAGCTTGTCGATTTCATCGCCCGGCAAGGGATGAAGCCGATGATCCTCACCAATGGCGAGCGGTTGACGCCGGAGCTGGCCTCCCGGCTCAAGAAAGCGGGGCTGAAACTCGTCTTGTTCCATGTCGACAGCGGCCAGCAGCGCCCCGGCTGGGAAAACAAAACCGAGGCCGAGATGAACGGCCTGCGCCAGAAATTCGCCGACCTCCTGTGGGAGATTGGCGGCCTGCAATGCGGCTACAACATCACGATTTTCCCCCGGACGCTCTCGTCCATCCCCGACATCATCTCCTGGGCGCGGGCGAATATCCACAAGGTCCAGCATGTCTCCCTGATCTCCTTCCGCTCCATTCTTCTCCACCATGACTGGACCTACGAAGTCAACGGCCGCCCTATCGACACTGGAAAATTTCAGTGCGTCACGTCCCATCCGGAGGATCTCTCCGTCTCTACGGAAAAAATGGCTGACATCATCATCAGCCGGTTTGCCGACACGACCCCTTGCGCTTATTTGGGCGGGACGACATCTCCCGAAACATGTAAATTTCTCATTTTCCTCGTTCTGGGAACGAAAAATCGGATCTACGGGTCCCTCGGGCCAAAGACGGTGGAACTCGTGCAGGTCTTATATCATCTGGCCAAAGGACATTATTACTCGTTCCAGGACAACCCGGCTCTCGGGAAAAAGGTTTTCCTGCTCGGGCCGGCCGACCGTGACGTCCGCCAATCGTGGTTTCGGTTCCTGAAAGCTTTTGTCCGGAATCCGGGTGCGGCCTTGGAAAAAATCTATGTCCAGTGTATCAATGTTCAACAGCCAAACGAAACCCTAAACGGAAAAATCAATCTATGCGACGGCTGTTTGAACATGATGCTTTATCGCGGCCAGCTTATTCCATCCTGCCAGCTCGATGAGTATCGTCTCTTCGGCGGTCCCATCGAGCCGCGCCGACCGAAGATCGAAGAGGCCCCCCGGCCGCAGCCGGGACTGTAGGCCTAAAGGGAGACGGCCATGCCGGTGACCATCCGGAAAGTCGAGACCAAGAAGGATCTCAGGACATTCATTCACTTGCCGGAACGCCTCCACGCGGGGCACCTGGACTGGGTCCCCCCGATTTACATGGACGACAAAGCCTATTTTAACCGAAGGAAGAACCCGGCTTTTCAATATTCAGATGCGGAGTTGATTCTCGCCTATCGAGACGGCCTACCGGCGGGGCGGATCATGGGCCTCATCAACCGCCGCTACAACGAGTTCCGGAATGAACGGAAAGCCCGTTTCGGATACTTGGAGTGCCCCGATGACCCGGAGATCGCTCATGCTCTCCTCTCGGCCGTCGAAGGCTGGGCCCGAGAGAAGGGCCTGGAGACGATCGTCGGCCCGATGGGTTTTTCCGACCAGGACCCGGAAGGATTCCTGATCTTCGGTTTTGAGCATCCGCCGACCCTGGCCACGTATTTCAATTTCGAGTTCATACCCCGGCTTCTCGAAGCGGAAGGCTACGAGAAAGAGGTCGATTATGTCGTGTACAAAATCGACGTTGCGCGGGATATCCCCGAAGCGTACAGAAAGGTCGCTCAGCGGCTGGCCGGGAAAAAAGAGATCGAGGCGCTCGAGTTCAGCCGAAAGCGCGATCTCAAGCCTTTTATTTTGCCCATTTTTCGGCTGATGAACGAATGTTTTGAGGACATTTACGGCTACATGCCGCTCAACGAGAAAGAGATGGAAGCTCTGGCCAAGCGTTACCTGCCCCTCGTCGACCCGAGGTTCATTAAGATCATCCGAAGCCGTGGAGAGGTCATCGCCTTCGTTATTGGTATCCCTAACATGGCCGAAGGCATCCGGAGTTCGAAGGGACGCCTGTTCCCATTCGGAATTTTCATAATTCTAAGGGCTATCAAGAAGGCCCGCCAGCTCGACCTCCTCTTGGGAGGGATCAAGGACGGATACCGCAGTCGCGGTCTCGACGTGGCCTTGGCGTTCATGGTCATCGAAGAAGCCAGGAAAGCCGGCTTCGAATACATCGACAGCCATCACGAGCTTGAAACGAACCTCAAGATCCGCGCCGAAATGGAGAGGCTGGGCGGTGAAGTCTATAAGCGCTTCAGGATCTACAAGAAGCTATTACCGCCATCTTCTAATCAACTAATAGAGGAGACGCTATGAAAAAAGCTCTTGTTTTGGGTTGCGGGCAGATGGGCGAAGAAGCGATTCCGGACCTCTATAATTTCGGCAAATTCGGCGAGCTTGCCGTCGGCACCCGAAGTTTGGGGAAAGCCCAAGCCCTCCTTTCGAAGCTTCAAGGGAAACCGACCAAGGTCGAGGCTTTTGCCCTCGATTTGAGGCAAGCGCCCGATCTCTCGGAAATTCTGAAGAGATTCGACGTCGTCGTCAACTGCGTCGGGCCCAATTACAAATATGAGGTCCTCGTGGCCAAGGCCGCCATCAAAGCCGGCGTTCCGCTCGTGGACATCAACGACGATTACACGACGACATTCGAAATGTTCGAGCTCAACGAAGAGGCCCGCAAGGCCGGCGTGGCGATCATTCTGGGTTTGGGCGCCAGCCCTGGAGTCACGAATGTCCTGGTCCGGGCCGCCGCCAATCAGCTCGACGAAGTGGAAGAGATTCATACGGCCTGGGTCATGAGTGGATCGGATCCCGGCGGCCTGGCCCTGAGCTACCACCTCCTTTATTCCCTCTCCGGCCGTGCTCTGACGTATCAGGACGGAAAGCTCATCGAAGTCCGGTCATTTGTCGACGGCCGGGAACGCCTGGCGTTTCCGGAGCCCGTAGGAGCGCTCGATGTCTTCCACATCGGCCATCCCGAATCGATCACCTTGTCGCGCGTCTTTAAGGGCGCCAGGATCGCCGATGACAAGGCGACATTTAACCCAGCGGTCGTCAACGACTGGATCGTGAGCCTGGGGACGATGGCGCGGGAGGCCGGCGGGCCCGTCCGCGTCAACGGCCAGGAAATCGACCCTTGGGATTTTGCCGCCGGGCTCTTCACCAAGCGCTGTCAAAGCCTGAAGGACGTGTCTCAACAAGGTGCGCTGCGGGTTGAGGTGAAAGGAAGAAAAGGAAACAAGACCAAGAAAATTTTTTTCTCCACGGCCGGCCGGATCGCCCAAGGGACCGGAATCCCTGCCTCGATCGGAGCGCAGATGCTCGCCGAGGGCAAAATCGAAGGGATCGGCGTGCTCCCTCCCGAAGCCTGCATCGAGCCCAATGAATTCCTTTACGAGCTCCTCAGCCGAAATGTCGGCAAGCTCAATGGCTGGGTCGAGGATCTCTGACCACTGAGCATCGTCGTCATTCCGCTTCTTTGCTTTGGCTTGGGACGGCCGTAATAAGACCGCCGAATATCCTATATTCATCAAGCTGGCAGGGATTGATCAATTTATCCTGATAAACCATGGGATTCACACAGCTGTCACAAAGATTTTTTTCTCCATTAATCATCTCATTGGGTTGTTGAAAGTTAATACATTGGATATAAATCTTTTCGAATATTCTCAGGGGATTCTTCATCGATGCCTTTAAATAATTGCCGAACGTTTTTTTTACTTCTTTGTCAAAAAAGGAAAGAATAAACAATTTCTTCCCGACAACTGGATTCAGGAAGAAAGAACAGTATCTTCCTTTGAACAAATGATAAAATTCTTGAACGAGTTCAACTGTTCTCCTTCCCAAAAAACCGTGGATTCCCCTTTTGCTTCCGGCATTAAGAACAACTAAATGTTTATTCGTTTGAGGTGCGGATGTCCCATTGATATAGGCGCACGGCCGGAAATCAGAACAGCGATTTTTTACGACATCAAACATTTCGTCCGTTGAAATATTGATTTCTTCTGTATCGGAATAGCCGATCGGAACTTTGTTTATATCGATTTTCTTGCCGTTGGCCATATAATCCATTCCCTCGACGAGCGGCAGCCCTCGGAAAGCGATAAAAGTGATGTGCTGGACTTTGTGGATGTTGGCCCGGCACCATTCTACGATCTCCGGAATATTTTTTATATTGGAGCGAAAAACCGTGACATTATATCCGCATTGAATCCCGCCGACATCCCAAAGCAAATCGGCATAATGTTGCCTGAGTTCGTTCATTTCGGATTCATTTTTTCCTTCCCAACCGGGCCTGTTCTGAGCGCTATCGATATGAAAGTGGATCTTGCTCAAGCCGGCTTTTTTAAGCTCCGCCGCATAATTCCCGGTTAATTTCTCTCCATTCGTGAAAAGCACGGATTTCATTTTGCGCTTGGAAATAAATTTCACAACGTCTACAAAATAAGGATAAATCAGCGGTTCTCCGCCCGCTATACATATACAATCACAGTTGGTCAATTCCTGGACTTTAATAATTTCTTTTTTAAGCTCTTCCAACGACCGGTGTCCTTCCAGCCTCCGTCTGTAGCAATCAGGACAAAACAAATCACAATCATCGGTGACCTCAATCCACCCCCCTTGATTATCGGTCCTTGACCAAGGGAGCTTATATAGATTTCTTCTGAGTTCGTTCATGACTTATACCTCCTCCTCATTATTGTCATGACTCATCAAAGCTCTCAATATATCCAATCTTTTTTTTTGTCCTATCAATGATGAATCTCGACTGTTTTAAAAAATGCACAAAAAGTGCGGCCAGCGTTACAGCCGATTCAAAAGCCCTTGGATTTCTGAAAAGAACCTTCACCAGCAATTTCCAATACAACCAACCGGTCGTTTTATTGAATCCTACTATAAAACAAACTTTTAAAAATATGTACGCGTTCTTTAAAATTCCGGCCATGCCAGGCCTATATTTGAGGGCGGGCTTTAAATGAAGACTCGTCCGTGTCGCTCTTTCATAGTAATGATCCGGATCATAGACATATTCTATGATGTGGAGGAAGTCCTTCAATATATCCACCCTCGGTCTGGTCGTTATGAAATTCAAGCCGCTCGACATTTGATCAATTTCGATGGCATCGTTTGTTGTTGTCTCCCCCTTCTCAAACAACCGCCCTTCCCTTTCTAATCGTTTGGCCAATTGCGTATTGGGCAATGCATAGAGCGTTCCAATCATGGCCATGCATATCCCTGAGTCCTGGACGCAGTGAATGATTTTATCGGCAGTTCGATCGTTCTCCTTATCAAAACCGATGATGAAACCCGAATCCACGATCATCCCGTACGAATTGATCTTCTTGATATTTTCAATAATCGGTCTATTGATATTTTGTTTCTTTTGCGATAATTCCAATATTTCGTTTTCCGGGGTCTCAATACCAATATTGACAAATCTAAAATCGACATCCTTCATCATTTTCAGAAGTTCCTCATCGTCGGCGATCGTGATGGGGGCCTGCGTTCCAAAATAAAAAGGATAATGGTTTGTTTTGGACCATTCTCTGATCGCAGCCAAAAGCTCTTTAGCTTCTTTTTTATTGCCAATAAAATTATCATCAACAAAAAAAATATGAGCCCTATGCCCTAATTCATATAAATATTGAAGTTCTCTAATTATTTGATCCGCTGTTTTTGTTCGCGGTTTCCGGCCGTACAATTCAATCACATCGCAGAACTCGCAATTATACGGACAGCCCCGAGAATATTGAATTCCAGCCAGGAGATAATTTTTGGGCCTTATCAAGTCAAACCTGGGGACTACGGCTTGAGCCATATCGGCCATTTCGGTCGAATGGTATTCGCCGCTTCGGCAACCTTTTTCAAAGTCGTTTATCAATAAAGGAATCGTCGTCTCTCCTTCTCCACATAAAAGGAAATCGGCCGATTGATACAAATTAGGTTGAGACGTGGGATCCGGGCCACCGACGACAACGGGACAACCATATTTATGGGCTTTGTCAATGACCTTTAAAGTACCCTCTTGTTGACACAGCATACTTCCCGTACAAACAAGATCGGCCCATTCAAAGTGTTCATCCAATAGGGGTTCGACATTTTCATCAACCAATTTATATTTCCATTGCCGGGGGAACAACGCCGCCACGGTCATCAGACCTAACGGTGTGACCGGATATTTGGCTCCGGCTATCTTGCACACATCGATATAGTTCAAATAACTAAATTTTGAAAATATTGATTGGACGATGAGACACTTGATCCCTTTTTCCAATAAATTATTTATGGGCTTTCCTGAGTGGTTCATTTTCTATTCGATAACCGGAATCAATCCTTCCCATTGCAAAATGAGGATAATCCCATCCATGGATCGATGTCAACAACACCGAAGATGGCGAAGAGCAGCATAAAAAGAAAGCGTCGGGACAAGAAACTCCGCCGCCTCAGCTAAGAGATACGATAAGGTATAGAAAATTGCTTCTTTATGCTACGCGATGATCCCTTCCGTTAAGCTCGGAATCGGTGCCACCCTTCACGACAAAAAGATATATCGGGTTGCGGATTGACGTTAAGAACGAGGGAACGGCCGCAACCCAAGCCGGGCGGCCGGGTCATCGTTCCGAGCGACCGCGAAATCCCCCCAAAAGACGATAGACTGACGACCGACTTCCCTTACCCCGCGAAATCGTCGTCCATCAAAAATACTCCGCCAATCCTCGGCCGCCGTGATAGCGACCTGGGTGAAGACTCGGGATGGCGGGGGCTTTTCCGCGATGAACCTCAACTTCAGGTGGGATGCGGCTTGATTACTTATCTGCCTTTATTTCGCCCGCCGGTTCTTCCTTCGTTTCTTTCATTTTCTTTTTCACGGCGGCCTTGCCTTCTTCGGGGGATTCCGTCGTTTTCCGGCTTGTACCGCCTTCCGGCGCTTTTATCTTTTTTCCCTTGCCCTCTTCGGGGGCTTTCTTAGGCTTTTTGCCTTTACCGCCTTCTTGTTCTTTCTGCGGGGCTGCCGCCCTTTCCGCCTTTAGCTTCGCCATTTCTTCCGTTCTTTTATCGTTATCGGCAATCAGCTTCAGCCTTCTATTCAAGGCGTTGATATCCGCCTTCCATTTTCTGACGATCGTGTCCTTGTCGGCCTTGGGAGATTCGATCCCCTTTCCAGATAGGAAAGCCAGCCGATCTTTCAGTTTCTGTTCGAAATCTGCCTTTTGCCGCATGATCATCTGCTTCCGCTTTAATCCCATTTCTTCCTCCTCTCCCGTTTAGTTGGTTTTCTCCGGCAGATCATAGAATATGTTAGTTGCCGAAGGTATGTATATCAGGGTTTTCGCCAAAAAGCCATGCAAGAAGCGCAGATCCACTTTAAGAGACGAACGGCTGGTCGAGCGAGGGGCTCGGCTTGGTGAACCAGCGGGCTCCGTCCTCCGTCATGTAAAAACAATCCTCGAGGCGGATTCCGAACTCGCCGGGGACGATGATCATGGGTTCGTTGGTGAAGCACATCCCGGGTTTCATCGGCCTTTTATTGCCGCGGACGAGATAGGTCCATTCATGCCCGTCCATGCCGATCCCGTGCCCCGTCCGGTGCGGCAGGCCCGGAACTTTGTAGTCGGGCCCCAAGCCCGCATCGGTAAGGACCTTGCGGGCGGCCGCGTCCACGGCCTCGCACGGGGCGTCCGGTTTGGCCGCCCGGAACGCCGCCTCCTGGGCTTTCTTCTCCAAGTCCCAGAGACGCCTGTATTTGTCCGTGGGTTTGCCGAAGGCGAGCGCCCGGCTGATGTCCGACCGGTATCCCTCGACGCCGCAGCCGCCGTCGGTCTGGATATTATCGCCGGACCGAAGGGCGCGCGGTTTGATGCTGCCGTGCGGAAGCGAGGAATGTTCGCCGAATTCGGCCGATAAACCGCCCGTCACCCCTAAAGCCCGATGAGCGGCCTGTCCGAGCGCGCCGAATTCGGATTTGGTCATCCCCTCGCGGATCAGGGCGAAGACCGCCCGATAAGCCGCGACGGTGATATCCATGGCTTTTTGCATCAAGGCGATCTCAGCGGGCGATTTGATCATCCGGCATCCCGCCGTGACGGGATCGGCGCTCAGATATTCGAATCCCGCCCCGGCCCGGCGAAGGCCGTCAAAAACGAAAAACCTCGTCTTTTCCTCGAGGCCGATGCGTCCGGTTCTCAGGCCGCGGTCATCGAGCATTTGAACGATCAGCCGAAAGGGATCCTCGTCTTCCTCCCAAGTCCGGACGTCCGTGCCGAAACGGACCTGCTCCCGGGCCCGGTCTTCCTCGAACTTCGGGGCGATCCATCCGGGCTCGCCCTTCGCCGGCAGCACCCAAAGGAACGTCCGTTCGCTCAGGCCCCAGTTAACGCCGGTGAAATAAACAAGGCTCGTGCCGCCCTCGATGATCACGGCGTCGAGTTTCGCCCCGGCCATGAGACGGCGGGCTTTGTCGATCCGCCGGCGCCGTTCCTCGTCGCCGATCGGGACGACATCCGAAATCATGGGCTTGAGCCCGGTGAATCGGGAATCCTGGCCGGAGAGAAGGGCGAGCGGCGCCACCGCTGCCGGCCCTGAGATTACGTAGGCCCCGGCCGCGCCCGCGGCACCCTTGATAAACGACCTTCTTCGGAGATTCATGTTTTCCTCATTTTTTGCCGAACCGTTTATTTCGGACCCGGCGGAAGCTTCTCTTTCAAAAAGTTCGTAAGGGTCGTGTAGAGATGCATCGTCGTCCCCCTCCCCTCCGAAATCCCGTGGGACCGGTTGGGATAGGAAAGCATGGTGAACTGCTTGCCGTTGGCGACAAGCTCGTTGACCAGCAACTCGAAGCCCTGATAATGGACATTATCGTCCCCGGTGCCGTGGGCGATGAGGAGGTTGCCCTTGAGGTTCTTGGCGAACGTGACGGGCGAGCCGTTCTTATACCCGTCGGGATTGTCCTTGGGAAGGCCCATGAACCGCTCCTG
>Ga0315274_10012576_pt1 | contig 12066 bp, 11 predicted proteins | sample YL17G02_20_MG_FD_203700 | JGI IMG/M metagenome (GOLD analysis project Ga0315274, IMG submission 203700) | Sediment microbial communities from Yellowstone Lake, YNP, Wyoming, USA - YL17G02_20 | ecosystem: Environmental > Aquatic > Freshwater > Lake > Sediment | place: USA: Wyoming | collected... | reverse complement strand
TCGAACTCCAGAAAGGCGACGAATGGGAATGGTTGATTGAAGACAATAACACGCTGATCCTCTCGCGCGTTAAGAAGAAAGAAAAGCGGCGCTTTTCTAGCAAACGCTAGGTTGACGCCAATGGGCTCTGCCGGGGGACTCCCAGAGTCTGACAACTCCGGGAGTCGATTTGGTTTCCTACGTGTGAACCGCTCAAAGCACACACGAAAGGAAACCGAAAATGGAAAGCATTGTTTACGAAAGTCTGAAGCACACGAAATTGGAATGCAAATACCATGTGGTGTTCATCCCGAAATATCGGAAGAAACGGCTGTATCACGAACTGCGCCAGCACTTGGGGAACGTGTTTCGCGATTTGGCCCGGCAGAAGGAGTGCCAGATCGAGGAGGGGCACTTGATGCCGGACCATGTGCATATGCTGGTGGCGATTCCGCCCAAGTATGCCGTGGCACAGGTGATGGGGTTGTTGAAAGGCAAGAGCGCGATTCACATCGCCCGGGTGTGGGGCGGACGCAAACACCAGTACGTTGGCCAGCACTTCTGGGCGCGGGGCTACTGGGTGTCCACGGTGGGGCGGGACGAGGCAGCGGTACGGGCCTACATCGCGGAGCAGGAAACGGAGGACCAGCGTCTCGATCAACTGGAGATGTTCGAGGGCGCGGGCCGCTTTGAGCGGCTCTGAGACTAACCCGCTTTGAGCGGTTCATAATTTCAAGCCTCCGGCTTTGCCGGAGGTCGTTGACTGTTCGCCGGGTGCTCCCAATCCACCACGCGCAACCGCTCCGCCTTCTGCCCGACGCCTTTGAAACGAACTCCCTCTCCGCCTCGACCGCGGAGAGGGCCCGGGTGAGGTGTCGAATCCGTTCCTGTATCTGGCACGGACACCTTGATACCTTCCTTGAGCAGCAGATACACCTCGCGATTCGGCGCCTCCAGGCTCATGGCCGAACGGTCGCGGGTCAATTCATCCACGGCGGCAGTGATAGCCTCCGGCGGCAGCGCGGGATTCAACCGCTCCAACGCCGCGCGCAACCGAGGTTCAAGCACCGGTGCCGTGCCGCCTTTCTGCGACCTCAACCGGGCTTTGTTGCTTTGGCTCTGCGTGTTCTTCCTGTCCCCAGCCAGTCGCCGTAACCCTTCCAGCCTTTGTCGGCATAGGTATTGCTGGGAACTGCTGGAATATCTTTGGGTAGTCGCCCCAAGCGCGGCATACGTCTTTGCGTGAAGGCGATCCATTCAGTTGCGCTCTTGAGTTCGAGTCTTCGTGCAAATGCCCGCGCCTGACGGAACGAACGGTATTCCTTGAGGAAGTTCGCGATGTTGCCCGTGCCCAGCCAGTCGCCGTAACCCTTCCAGCCTTTGTCGGCGTACGTTTGGCTGGGATTAGCTGGCACATCGAGCGGGAGGCGGCCTTTGTGGGGTATCTCGCCTTTGCAGAAGGCGAACCACTCACCACTACTCTTGAGTCTTAATCTGCGGGCAAAGGCCTGCGCCTGACGGAACGGACGATATTCCTTGAGGAAGGTCGCGATCGTACCTGTCCCCAGCCAGTCGCCCATGCCCTTCCAGCCTTTGTCGGCGTAAGTCACGTGAGGATTGGCAGGGACATCAACCGGGAGGCGGCCCTTGTCGGGCATTTCGCCTTTGCAGAAGGCGAACCATTCCTTTTGACTCTTGAGGTTAAGCCTGCGGGCAAATGCCCGCGCCTCACGGAACGGACGGTACTCCTTGAGTTGATCGGCGATTCGCCCCGTCCCCAGCCAGTCACCCATGCTCTTCCAGCCCGTGTTCGCGTAGGTCCAGCGGGGAGTTGCTGGAATATCCTCGGGTAGGCGGCCCAGTTGCGGCATACGCCCGTGGGTGTAGGCGAACCATTCCCTTCCACTCTTCAGTTTGAGTTTTCGCGCAAATGCCCGCGCCTCACGGAACGGACGGTACTCCTTGAGTTGATCGGCGATTCGCCCCGTCCCCAGCCAGTCACCCATGCTCTTCCAGCCCGTGTTCGCGTAAGTGTTGTTAGGCCTGGCTGGAATGTCCTCGGGCAGTCGCCCCAGTTGCGGCATACGTCCTTGGGTGTAGGCGAACCATTCCCTTCCACTCTTCAGTTTAAGTTTTCGCGCAAATGCCCGCGCTTCACGGAACGGACGGTACTCCCGGAGGCGTGACGCGATCGTCCCGGTCCCGAGCCAGTCGCCACACCCTTTCCAGCCTTTGTCGGCGTAGGTATTGTTGGGGGCTGCTGGAATATCTTCGGGTAGTTGCCCCAGCCGCGGTATGCGCCCTTGGGTATAGGCGAACCATTCAGTTGCGTTTTTAAGTCTGAGTCTTCGCGCAAATGCCCGCGCCTGCCGGAACGACCGGTACTCCCGAAGGCGTGGCGCGATTGTCTCTGTGCCGAGCCAGTCGCCATAGCCCTTCCAGCCTTTAGCCGCATAAGTCCCATTCGGATTTGTCGGCATGTCCTTGGGTAGTCGCCCCAGCCGCGGCATGCGCCCTTGGGTGTAGGCGAACCATTCAGCTACGCTCTTGAGTTTGAGTCTTCGTGCAAATGCCCGCGCCTGAACGAACGAACGGTACACCCTAAGGTACAGCGCGATCGTACCGGTCCCCAGCCAGTCGCCCCAGTTCTTCCAGCCCTTGTCGGCGTAGATCGTGTAGGGAGTAGTAGGGACATCAGCCGGCAGGCGGCCCTTATGGGACATCTCGCCCTTGCAGAAGGCTCGCCACTCAGATCCGCTCTTGAGTTTGAGCTGACGCACGAAAGCGCGAGCCTCTTCAAACGGCAGCCATGATAGTCTGGCCAGTCGATCCCAGCACTTCAGGTCTATGTCCCGAGCGAATTGCGCAAGGTCAATGCGTTTGGCCAGGCGTTCGTCCAAGTCGAACTCGACACTCCCGCCGTCGGTGCGGCGTTTGCCTTCGGAAACCGCCCGGAAATATTCGATGATGCGATCATCGTTGGCAGCCAGGGCGCGGAGCGTGGTGAGAATCTCCTGAAACGAGTCCGACTCGAAGATGTCGTCCGGCGTGGCATCGGCGTCGTGCAGGATCGGCACGATCACATAGCCCAACTTCTTGCCGGGGGCGGGGCGGAGGGCGCGCCCCACGGCCTGCACGATGTCCACCGCGCTCCTGCGGGGATCGGCAAACAGCACGCAGTCAATATCCGGCACGTCCACGCCTTCGGTGAGACAACGGGCGTTGGTAATCAGGCCTCGTTTCGTTTTGGCAAACTCGGCGACTATGCGGGCGCGCGTGCCGGTGGGGGTGCGCCCGGAGACATGAAAGGTTTCAAGGCTTCCATATCTGGGGAACGCACGGCTGAAGGCTTCGTTGTGGAGCTTGAACAGGCCAGCGCGCTGGATGCTGCTGTGAAATGACACCGCATGTCGAATAGGATGCTTCGTCATCGCTTTCCGCAGAGCGATGAGGGAGGCGAGCATGTCGGCTTCAATTTCCCTGTCCCATTTGCCCGTGTCCGGCTTCACAAAGATGTTTTTCCGGATCAACTCCGCGACCTCATCACGCGTGACCGAGATGCTGATAATCCGGTAATCGCTGAGGATGGGCGGTGCATACTCCAGCGCCCGCTTGAACGTGAGCAGGTGGAAGGTCTCGCCGTAGACGGCGGGGTTATCCATGCTCAGCACCTCGTCGCTCTGCCCCAAATACCGTCGCTCGGTGGCCGTCATGAACAGGCGTCGGCGAATGGGCAGATTTGCATCGTGCAGCAGATGGGAGAACAGCTTGTCGGTGGCTCCCACGGTCTTGTGGGCCTCGTCCATGATGCCGAGGTCAAAGCAGAATCGGGCGGAGCGTGCCGCCTTGGCGAGGGCTTCGCCGCTTTGGTAGGTGGTGAAGACGACCGTGAGTCCGTGATGTTTTCGTTTCAACCACGCTGCAATTTCCTCCGGGGCGGTGAGACACGGCACGCCGAGGTCCTGCCGAAGCACCGTGACGTCATCGCGCTCGATGCGACCGGCGGATTCATCGCTGCATACGCAAATCCATTCCACAGCCTGACGATTGGCCATCGTTTCGCGCAGCCACACCTTGAGCGTCTGCCGAATGAGGGCAAGGCTGGGCACGGCGATCACGATGCGGCGCGCATCAAGTTTCCCGGCGATCCAGTAGGCGGTGAGGCTCTTCCCGCTGCCACACGGCATGATTAGTTTTCCGCGCTTTGCCTTTTTGACGGCGAAGTGATGATGCCCGGCCTTCGCTGCGTCCCGCTGATGCGGGCGTGGCTTCAACGGCAACAGCAATGCGGGTTTGCGAGCAAGGTGCGCCCGCAACCGGGCGAAGAAATCGGCATCCAGTCCCTGCCACACGTCTAGCGCGCAAAATCCGATGCGTTCCTGGTCCTTGAGGACATGGGTGATGCGCTCGGAGGTCGAGCAGATGACCCCAAATGTGAATCCGCGACACACCCCAAAGGCGAGACCCGTGAAGGTCGAAACTTCGCGCCAAGTCAGGGAGTGGTCGGTCTCTTGGCGATACTTGCACTGGATTGCCCAGAACTCGTCGTCGTTTGTCTCAGCGACGAGATCAATGCCCTGATCGGTCGCTGGAAGTTTGAGTTTTTGCGCGATGGACTGCGGCACCTCTCGGTGAAGCCAGACGTGCTTGAGCTTGCTCGCGTATTCCGGCTCAAGCAGCAGGTAGGCTTTGATGAGTTCCTCGAACACGTCGCCTTTCTGCTTTTCGGAGAGGCCACGCAGCCTGCGCTGGATGTCCGTCCATGAGGAACATCCATGAATGACGCCATGCAACCCGGATGAGTTCTTGGTCTGCGTCACAGAAGCTGGCTGATGAAGTAGGAGTGGAACTGGCCTTTTCCTGGAGGGTTGGAGGACATGTCGCGGTTGGCGAGGACGAAGTCGAAGCGGCCTGTGGCATCGTGCGGATTGGGGTAATGTCGAATGACGAATTTCGAGTGTCGAACCTGGCGGAGTCCGAAAGGCGAATTGCGGATGGCGAGCGAATCAGTCATTTTCGCCTCGTGCGGTTTTCTTGGACGCGACCGTGATCGCCACGAGCTGGTCTGCTTCGGCGGGCAAGGCGGTGCCAATGTCGAAGGACGAGTGTCGAATGTCGAACTGACTGGCCTTCGCACTTCGATCCGACGTCCCAGGGGCGTTTTTCGAGCGCGGCGTTGTCGGTGTCTTTTTCGGATGGGCCGATCCAGATCATGGGTTGGCGAGGAGCGGTAACAAACCGGCGGGCGGGGCGGAGGGGATACCCTCGGCGAGGCGCGGGTCGCATCACGGGATGCGCAGAGCGGGGGCTCTTGCTTCGTGACATTCGGCAGGAGTGTGCGCCGTTTGCCCGGTCATGGCGAGAGCCTTTCGGGGCCTTTTGGGCCGGGCAGGTTGCCGCGCACGAAAGCTGAGGCTTTGCTCGCTTCCGGGGAGTGGCACTGCAACCCTTGCGCCATGCACTGTGTCATCCTGCAGGCCGCCGCGCTTTGGGTGGCGGCAACCCATTTACCCGCCGCGCCCGCACTGGAAGCCGGGGGCGCTTCTCCAACCCCCCGGGTCGATCGAGATCGTGACCAAAGACGCGCCGCCGGTGCTGCTTGAAACTGTTGCGGAATGAATCCCCAACCACCAGCCCGCAACGAAGACCTCGTCGCACCGCCGCAGACTCGGCGCGAGTTTGTCCGTCGAAGCTTGATCGGCCTCTCGGGTGTTGGCGTTCTGGGCGTTGCCGGGTGCCGTCATCTCGGCGCGGGAAAACACACGGCCAGCGGCACCGGACTGCTTGGCCACTGGCCGCTGCGGCGATGCCCGCGACCGGGCCGGCCACGGCAATCACGGCATCGTTCGCGGGGCCGGCCCGGCCGAAGGCCGCTTCGACGGTCGCGGCAGCTTCATTGAGGTTCCACCCAGCGGGTCCCTGAACCTCGCCCAAAGCGACTTCAGCATGGGCAGTTGCACCAGCTCGCACCTGGACGCCCCCGCGGATTTCCGGGGCACAGTCTTCGCGATGCAGGGCGGCCAATGCGTCTCGCATGACCGTGACCTTGGCCCCGGCTGGAAACACCTGGCGGCCGTCCGCCGTGGCGAGCGGCTGGAGCTTTACTTCAATGGCAGCCGCAAAGCCGAATCAGCCGGACTTGATCAGGCGGCCTTCGACCTTTCAACCAATGCCCCACTGCGGATCGGCGCCGGGGAGACAGATTCCTTCTCCGGCCGGATTCGTGAGGTCCGGCTCTATCGCGGCGCGTTGTCAGCCCGCGAGATCCGCTGCCTGGCCGAGCCTCATCACCTCCCAGAATCGGCATCCCCGACACCATGAAACCAGATATCCACCTTGTCGGCCTGTTCACGCTTCTATGCAGCCAAGTCCTAACCATCGGCGCGACTCAGTCACTCGAAATCCTGCGTGATCTCTGGGGCACGCCACACGTCTTCGCCGCCGCCGAGGCGGACGGCTTCTTCGGCCTCGGTTACGCGGCCGCTGAGGACCGTCTGTTGCAGATGGAGCTGATCCGCCGCAAAGCGGCCGGTCGGCTGGCGGAGGCGTTCGGGCCGGAATGGGTGGATTCGGATCGCGAGGCGCGCATTGCCGGTCATTTCGCCTACCCTCGTCCATCGCCCCCTCACGTCGCGTTCACCGCGCCGCGCGCTCGAAGGCTGGACCGGGCGCGACGAGGTGCAAGGGCGCATCCCGTTCGATGAACTCCCGCACATGCTCAATCCCGAGTCCGGTTACGTCAGCCATGCCAACAATCTGCCGGTCGGCTCGTGGTACCCCTACGACCTCGGCCTCGCCACGGGATGCCGGCCGCACCCTCACCATTCCCTACCAGCGCACCATCCCGCACAACCTGCCAGTCGTGGACGCCTCGCTTGATTTCGTTTCGCCGCCGTTGACCTGCCTGGACCAGGGGACGATCTGGTCCCAGCCCGGCAACCTCTACTCCCAGATCGTGGACCTCTCGGACGTGGACAACTCGCGTTCAATGATGGCGCCGGGCAACTCCGAGGACGGGCAGTTCCGCACGAACCAGGTGGCTTTGTGGGTGCAGGGCACAACGCATCCGGCGCCGCTGTCGCGGACGAAGCTCGAGGCTCTTGGGATGATCGGCACGAAGCTCGTGGCTATCGCCTATGCCGGTGCCTCGTCGTCATCACGGCGAATCGTGACCGAATCCGACCCCGCCGCGCGCTTTGTCCCCGCTCTTCCGCCTGCGGTTGCCAGCACCAACACTGAGGCCAAGCCCTTGCCCGGCCGCAAACCCGACGACCCGCGCCTTGAAGCCACGTTCCGGGTCATCCTCCGTCAGGGCACGCCGCCGGAGGAAGTCGATGCGAAGCTGGCGGAGTGCCGCGATTACGTGAAGGACAATGCCGTGCTGACCGGGCAACTCCGCAGCGCCGCCGTGCTCGGCGTATATCTCATTGAGGAATCCGCCGCCGGCCGGTTGAAAGTTCCCTACGGATCACCGCAAGTGCTGGAAAGGCTGGAGACGTTGCTCAAAGACCTTGGCGCCAGTGAAGCCCCAGATCGCGGTCAACCAAAGGGAGCCCAGCCGGAGTCCCGGCCCCAATCCTCTTTGCGGAAAACCGGCGGCCAGCCCGAGGTCTGGCTCTGCGCGGGAGAGCGCATCAACGACCTGCTGCGCCCGGATGCCGAATGGTCGTTCGTGAAGCAGCACCTCTCCGGGATCAAGCTCTACGTGGACCAGATCCGCAACCACGCGGAGTTTCTCTGGCACGACGTGTTTGCGTTCAATTGCCTGAACCCAAGCGAGGCTCCCGCTTTGCAGGACTGGAAGCTCGAGCGGACCTACATGAGTTCGCACGGTCAGCCGCTCCGCATGGCACAGACGACGCGGGTGAAAGGACACATGCCGACCGTCGGCTTCTATCTTCCTGAGCGGATCAAGACGGGAGAGGAGTCCGTCTTCGTGCGTGGATTCGGCGCGACGAGTCCCGACCGGACCGACGGGTCGTGGATCGTGACCAAGGGAACTCTGGACGATTTCCTCAAGCGCCTGGAAGTGGACCGACGGGGACTGGCAGCCCGGCAAAAGTGGGCGCGACCGGCCGGGTCGGCGTCTGACTCCCGAGGTTCCCAGGATAGGATCAGCTCACGATGAACAGAACGACCGCAGTTTCGGTGGCGATCCTGGTTGGGCTTGCTGGCCTGCCGTCCGTGGCAGGTGAAAGACCGGACCGACCCACCTTCGAGCAGTACCTGAAGGAGAACGCCGTCTCACGGGAAGTGATCGACCGGTTTCTGCAAGGCCCAAGTTGGGCGCAGTTCGATCCGGAGCTGGGCTATATCCTGGGGAATTATCTGCCATCCGACGGCCTGGACAAGAGCGCCACTCTTTCCACAGTCCAGACGAATGGGGCGCGCACGTCCTTTGTTTACGCCGGCAGGAAGTGTCGGATCAACACCTACGGTGACAGCTTCACCCAATGCCACCAGGTCAGTGACGGCGAGACGTGGCAGGAGTATCTGAAGCAGTACTTCATTGGCCATTACAGCCCGCGCGGGAATCACTTCTTCGCTTACTCGATCAAGGACACGGTGGTCAACTGGCTCGACCCTAAGCCGGTCACCTACCGCAAACCCGATCCGCAATCGATCGACTTCAAAGGATATCTGCCGGACTCCCGTTAACCGAACCGCCGTGCTTCATGAAACTGAAGAACCTGATCGCGATGTGGCAATGGTCCGCTCTGCTGACTGCGCCGGCAGCCTCTGCGGGGCCAGGACTTCGCCAACGCCTTCACCGCGGCCTTCGGCTGCACGGCGGAGGAGTTCGAGCAGGACTCCGACGTCCGGCGACGACTTCGCGAGGCGTCACCGTTGTTCCTGGTGACCGGGGACGACCCGCCGGCTTTCGTCATGGGCGCGTGGGGAGAAGACCTGGCAGTGTTGCGGGATCCGCCGGTGCCAGCGGTAATCAACGATCCCCACTCCGCCTGGCACGGTGCGCTCCTGGCCGAGGCGATGCGCAAGGCCAACGTGCCAGTGGTCATGCGTCTGGGGCCCGAAGTCGGAAAGGATCCGGCCGCCCTGCCCGATGGCGTTCATGAAATCCGTGCACTCAGCACCGGTGCATCGCTGAACCACAAAAGCCACCTCGCCTTCGGCGTGATCTATCCACTGCAGTTCCACTCCGGCTCTTGTGACCTTGACCGCTTGCAGGTCGCTGGGCGCGTCGGCCGATGGTGGCCCGGGGCTGGGTCCCTCCGGCTCCGGCCCGGCGGGCATCGCCTTGGGTGCCGGCCGGTTTCCCGGAGCGTCCAATTGCGCTCGGGCCAGGACGTACCGATTGCGAATGAACTCCACCAAGGCCTCGAACGCCTCCAACTCGTTGCCCGTGTGCAACTCGAACGCTTTTCGGTACAGTGCCGGATCACTCCCCTGATACCTGTCCAAGGCAGCATGCCGCGGCCCGAGAAACCGCTGGCCCTGCTTGAACTCCGAAAACGCGATCAAGAAAGACCGCTTGTGCGGCGAGTTTGGGGCCGAGGAGCTGTTCCCCTTGTAGCGAACCCCCACCTGGTGCAGCGCCCAATCATTCCAACGGAAAGTGCCGGGAACGTAGATGCGCCGCGGCAGGGCACGGCGCATCCGATCCAGGTTTTCGTTGAACGAGTCCAATTGCGCAACGCGACGTTTCCCGAAAGTCTCCGGCGTCTAGACGTTGTGTTCGAACCGTAGCCCTTGCTTCTCCAGTGTCAGGCCTTGCGGTTGCCCTTCAAGGTTGTTTGCGGCATACGCTCCAGCGATGACTTCCGGCTGGGCGGTGACAGCCTTGACGTGCCCGTTCTTCGCCGGGCTTCCGACGGGCCAATGGCGGTTGTCGTTCACGTCAAACCAGCCCCACACCTGCGCGTCGCGATTGCGAACGATGAGGTTGTGCCGAATGAGTTCGTCGTGGTTCCACACCGGGTGTTCTGTGCGGGCGTCAATCGACCGAGTGGCGCGCGTCTGCTCGCGGAAGTTGAAGCCTTCGCGGTTCCCGACGATCAAGTTGCGCTCGATGACGCAGTCTTCCATCGTGTCGTGACGCCCGGCCAACACCACCGCACCGTGTTGGGCCATACGCGGTCACCTTCCACGCGGAAAATCTCCTGCCGGGTCGAAGCTTCCGCATGGGTCTTGTTGAGATCGCGGCTGCTGGCGTCCCACACGAAGAGGGTCTGGTTGATCACGTCCACGAAGAATGTGGCCGGTGCGAGTTGACCGGCGGTCGGCACTTGGTGGAGCAGATAGGGCTGGTTGCGGATTCAGTTGCGCGCGGGATCGAGGGCGACGCCCGCGAGCGCGGCGAAGTGCGCCTGGGTGGCCTTGGGGGACTGGAAGACATGGCAGAGGCGGCCGTTGGCGCCGACAGCCACGATGCGCCGCCACTGGGCCTGGCGATGGGTGCCGGGGCGAATTGTTTCCGCGAAAATGGGCTCGGCGGGGGTCTTCATGAGGTTGCTGACCAAGAAGAGCCCGTCAGGCAAACCCGCGAGGAGTTTCCTGGTGAGTTTTCCGGATTGGAACGGCGTAATCATATTCTTGTTCGGCGTTTTTGCTGACTTCTTGAGAGTTTCTGGTCGTGTATGACATTTGTTATATTGCATCTTGATATTTTCTTGATGATCTGTCAAGTTCCATATCGTGACGAGCGAACAGATCAAGAATTTGAGGAAGCAACTGGGGCTTTCGCAAGAAGCCTTCGGGGAGCGGCTGGGGGTCTCGTTCGCTACGATCAACCGCTGGGAGAATGGAAAGGCCAAGCCGCAGCGAGGGCGGATTGCCCAGATGCAGGCGATGCTGGGAGCGGTTGAAGGTGGGGCCGCCAAGCAGCTTGATTTGGGGAATGCCATCCCAACCCTGAATTTCGAGGGCGACCCGGAGGCCATCAAGCTGGTGGTGGATGCGCACCGGCTCCGCAACGGCCACCAATTCAACAAGGCGTATGGACTGGAGCTTTCCCGCGTGGTTCCACTGCCGCATCAGAGGGTGGCGGTGTATGAACAGATGCTGCCGCGGAATCCGTTGCGGTTTTTGCTGGCAGACGATGCCGGCGCGGGCAAGACGGTGATGACCGGTCTTTACATCCGAGAGATGATCAACCGGGGCCGTCTGCGGCGGGTCATCATTTGTTGCCCCGCCGGTTTGACCTGGAACTGGCAACGCGAGCTGCGAAACTTCTTCGATTTGGACTTTCGCATCCTGCGGGGCCAGGACTTCCAGAATGGCGACCCGTTGTCCGATGAGCACGGGCTGTTCATCATCAGTGTGGACACCGCCGCCACGGAGCCGATCCGCGAGCGGCTGCAGAATCTTGGCGAGGGACGGTTTGACTTGGCGGTTTTCGACGAAGCCCACATACTGTCGTGGGCGGATAGCCGCCGCCTTGACACCAAGACGCGGCGTTACCGGCTGGCTGAGACGCTGACCAAGTCCACGCACCTGCTGCTTCTGACCGCAACACCGCACATGGGGAAGGCATTCCCTTACTTCGCGCTGTGGCGTTTGCTGGACGCGAACATCTTCTCGACGCTGGAAGCGTTGGGCGCGGTGGCCCCGGAGAAGCGGCGGCGGTTTTTCATCCGGCGGCTCAAGGAGGAGATGGTGGATTATCAAGGGCAACCGATCTACAAGCCGCGGCTCTGCCAGACCGTCAAGTTTGAGTTGTCCAAGCCGGAGCATGACTTCTACGAGGAATCCTCCGACTACCTCCGGTGGAGCTTCGAGACGAACCGCTCGCTGAACCGCAACGCGGCGGCGATGGTCGTGGCCGTGCTTCAGCGCCGCCTGGCGAGTTCGACGTATGCGATGGTCCAATCACTGAAGCGTCGGCGCGAGCGGATTGTGAGTGGCCCCGCCCAGGAAGGCCTGCCCAGCCCGGAACGGCTGCTCGAGTTGCTGGACACGGCGACGGCGGATGAATCCGAGCCGACCGAAACCGGCACGGAGAGCCAGGAACGGGTTGAGGAACAGGCGCTGACGCTGGCGCGTCCGCAAACCGAGAAGGAGCGGGACGTCGAACTGCGCTACCTCGACGAAACCATCGGCCAGGGCGAGGCGATTCTGGGCCAGCAA
>Ga0315274_10012575_pt1 | contig 12066 bp, 12 predicted proteins | sample YL17G02_20_MG_FD_203700 | JGI IMG/M metagenome (GOLD analysis project Ga0315274, IMG submission 203700) | Sediment microbial communities from Yellowstone Lake, YNP, Wyoming, USA - YL17G02_20 | ecosystem: Environmental > Aquatic > Freshwater > Lake > Sediment | place: USA: Wyoming | collected... | reverse complement strand
GCCGTCGGCGGTGAAGGTGGAACTGCAGTTGGTCGACCACCTGTGGAAGACTTCCGATGGAGACGCCATCTCCAACAGGGACTTTAGTCCTCAGCAGACCGACGACAATCTGAGGGCCGGCGAGTTTCTCGACCCGGACGACGGCGAACCGTTCATGTTCATTATCGACCTGCCGCTGGCCATGCGCCGCACCGGCGGCTAACCAGTCTGGCGGACATCCCGCGGGGGCCGTTCGTTTCAATGCCGGTCACCGAAAATCGCTCGCGGCCTCCTTCATTCGGACCGCCTTCTTATGTAGAATTCCCGTATCTTGTGTGTGCTGACAAGGGGATTGCATGGGGCCCGTGGGGTTTTCCATAGGCGCAGGCGTGCTCGCGGCGGCCGCTATTGCGGCGGCTCGGCTCAAGACATGGTATTTCCGCGGCGCCAAGGATCGGTATACCTTCCACCCCGTCCGGCTTGAAACCGGCCCCCTGGTCTCCGTGATTATCCCAGCAAGGAACGAGGAAGCCGCCGTCGGCCGGCTTCTCGAGGGGGTCGTCGTACAGCGGTACCGGAACATCGAAGTCATCGTCGTCGACGACGCGTCCGAGGACTCGACGGCCCGCGTCGTCGGCGAATACGCCGCGCGCGACAATCGCATCACCCTCGCGGCGGCCGGCGCGCTCCCGCCGGACTGGACGGGCAAGTGCAACGCCTGCCGGACGGGCGCCGGGCTTGCCAGGGGCGAATTCCTCCTTTACCTCGACTGCGACGTGCGCCTCGAGGACGCCGACGTTATCGGCGGCCTCGTTGCGCTCTCCCGCGAGCAGGGCATCGACCTCCTGTCGCTTGTGCCCAGGCAGGTGCTCGGAAGCCCAATCGAGCGGTTCCTCCTGCCGGCCGTTTACGCCATCATGGCCACCGGGTTCCTTCCGTTCAGGAGGATAAACGACCCCCTGGATGCCAAGGCTGCGGCCGTGGGCCAGTGCCTCTTCTTCCGGCGCGGCGCCTATGAGGCAATCGGCGGCCACCAGGCAGTCAAGGGGCACATCGCCGAGGACATGGCGTTCGCGGCGCTCGTAAAGGCCAGGGGCCTGCGCCTGGTGCTCCTCGACGCGGGCCGGAGCCTCTCCGTGCGGATGTACAACTCGCTCGGGGAGATATGGAGCGGTTGGACCAAGCACCTCCACGCCAGCGCCGCAGGAGGTATTGCCGGCCTCGCGCGGATCGGGGCCGTCTCGAGCCTGGCGTTCCTTGCGCCGCCGGCGATACTCGTATGGGCTTTGATTTCGCTGGCCCTCGGTCCGACGTTTTACGCCGGCTGCGTGCTGATCCTCGCCCTCGGGGTAGAGGTCTGGGTGCGCAAGGAGCGGCTGAGGAATTACCGGATGATGAAGTGGCCGCGATACTACGAGCCGCTGTTCGCGCCGGCAATGGTTTTCGCCCTCGTGCTTCTGGCCGCGTCAGCGGTGAAACACGCGCTTCCCAACGGCCTCTCGTGGAAGGGACGGCGGTACTCGGCAGTCCGCTCAAAGCGCAACATTGCGCCTTAGAGCCTATCCTGATAACCGTCGCGGCGGCGACGCCCGGAGATACGAGTCCCGACGAGTCGGGGTACGTGTTTGGCGTTCAGGGCCGTAGGGCGGGATCGCATCCCGCCAATCCTGTTTGTGTAGGGGCGATCGGCAGGTCGCCCCCTCTCTTGTCGATTCCATAGGGGCGGGTGCCCCCGATGACTCGTTGTCCCGTCCCAGCCTAAACACGTGCGAGTCGGGACTCACGAGGGTTATCAGGATAGTCTCTCAGTACTCCCTTAATCGCCGGAATTCTTCCAGCATCCTCATGTAATTGTCGTACTTCGTCCCCACCGCGATGCTGTGGCTCGCCCCGAAGATGTACCCTCCGCCGGGCTTGCCGTACCTCAAGGCGTAACGGACGTCCGCGGCCACGTCCTCCGGCGTCCCGGCCACCAGCTTCTCCACGCCCACGCCGCCCCAGAGCGCTATCTTGCGCCCGTAGCGCTTCTTGAGGAGTTTCAGGTCCATCCCCGCGGAATTCTGTATCGACTGGTAGCAGTCGAAGCCGATCTCGACGAAGAAATCAAGCAGCGCCCAGTTGTTGCCGCACGCGTGCTGGATGACCGGCAGCCCCAGCGAATGCACGGACTCCGTCCGCGCTTTTGCGTAGGGCAGGACGAATTCCCTGAACATTGCCGGGGAGAGGAAAGGCCCGGCATTATATGCATAGTCCGTCCCCCAGAATGCCGCGTCGAGGCCGAGTTTCGCGTGATGCGCATCGGTCTTTGCGGCCCCTTCGACGCACGCCCGGCACCACGCCTTTATGCGCCCGGGGTCCTCGTAGTAGTACATGAAGCCCCTCTCCATGCCGCCGAAGAGAGGCATTCCAACCTCCATGAGCGCCCCGCATGCGATGAATTTCTCCCTGCCGTATCTGGCGACCATCCGGCGGACGGGCTCAAGCCTGTAGTCCTCGAACTTCCAGCCCTTCGCGGCTTCCTCGATTTCCCTGTCGGTCGGCAGGTAATTCCGGTCGGGCCACCACACGACGGTAAAGTCATTGGTTGTCGCGGAATATTTCAGAATCCTCCCGTCTTCGTACTCCCAGGTTTCGTTGTCGATCTTCCTGGGGACCGGCATGTCCTTCGGGGGAAGGACCGGAGCGCTTATTATGTCCTGGTCGACCGCCTCGACGAGCGCAAGGCTGTCCTCGATGACGGAATCGGCCATCTCGTCGTACCGGCCTTCCCAGACCGCCGACTGTATTCCCGCCTTGTTGCGATAGTAGGTCTTGTGGCCGAGGAGTTTCTCCGCCGTATCGAAATCGATCGAAAACTCCCCATACGGCACTTTGTCCGGTACCTTCCGGGCCAGCGCGGCCCTGACGCGCTCTTTGGAGTTCACTTGGCCTCCTTGTAATACGGGTAACGCACGTGATTATACGACCGGCTGTGCCCGCGGCAACGGGTTCGCGGTTTTTTGGCGCCGGTCACCGGGATTACCCGGCGCAATCACCCATTTGCCGCGGCAGATGCCGAAACTCCTCGCACATTGTCTCCCCGCGCCATGCGAAACCGCCAGCGCCGATTTTGTGTAAATTTCCGAGGAAAAGTACCGATATATGATTGTACCGAGGGAGGTGGCGGGCCAGGAGCCGCAGTGCGGCCGTCGGCCACGGCTGCGAGGTCCTGTTCTTGCGGAAAGGAGGGTACCGCCTCAATGGTCGAGAAATCCGATATCTTCGCCGACGATTATTGGAAGGAGCAGTGGAAGGCGGTCGTCGCGAAGGAGAAGACCATCGACGGAGACGACATAAGCGTCTTGGGCATGTCCGTCCAGTTGGCCCGCAGGTGGGGGCCGAGGTTCTGCGCCGACTGCGAGCCGAAGGCCAAGAGACTGCTGGACCTGGTGGACGCGGCGTACAAGATACTGGCCGCCCGCCGGGAGCAGATGCTGTCCGAAAAGAAGGATGCCGCCAGAAAACGCCTGACGGCTGCCGCCGCGGCCGATCCCTCCAGCGGGGCGGACGCGTCGACGCTCAAGGTCCTCGAGGTTCTTGAGGATATAAGAGATGGTCTTATCGAACTGAGCCACAATAACGGCCGTCATTGACGGCCAGGGCAATAGCTTCATTGCGCTCATCTATTGCCACTGTATGTCGAGTATCCCCCTCAAACCGTCTGGGGGATACTCTCTACCGGCGTGCCGAAGCGTGCGCGCGCCGGGGAATACCCGTGCGGGTACCCTGTGGACAAAAGGGGAATTCTCTTAATAATTGAGAACCAAGGGCCGGTTGCCCGGGGACAGGATTTTCCCGGAGGTTTCCGATGCAGCGTCTTTTTGACGTCCTCAAGTTTGACGACCAGGGACTCATCCCGTCGATAATCGTCGACCACAAGTCGGGCCGGGTGCTCACGCTGTGTTACATGAATCGTGACGCCGTCGAGAAAACGCTTGAGACGGGGAAGATGCACGTGTTCAGGCGCTCCAAAGGCCGGCTGATGATGAAAGGGGAAACCAGCGGCCACATCGAACTGGTCAGGGAGGTGCGCGCCGACTGCGAAGGCAATTCGCTTCTTTTTGCGGTCGAGCAGAAGGTAGCGGCTTGCCACGCGGGCTATTTTTCCTGTTATTTCCGCAGATATGATGCCGAGAAAGACGCCTGGGAGGTCGTTGAACGCAAGGTTTTTGATCCCGAAAAGGTGTATTGAAAGGGGTTTCTTTTCCTCGACTTGCGCAGGTTAGTCAGTAAAATATCTTGGAGGTTTGACGGCCAAAGGTTATTGACCGCAGGCCATTTGGTGCGGTAAAATCATTCCGGTCATGCCGGGGTGGTCCAAGCGCATAGGCGGGAGGTGTTTGATGGCTGAGAAGTTCATTCTGTTCGATGATGCCGTAAGAGAACTCGGAATGTCCGCCGACGAGCTCAAAGGGCTGATGGACGAGGGCAAGATCCGTCATTTCATGGACAGCGGGAAGATCAAGTTCCGCCAGAAAGACATAGACGACCTCAAGGCCTCCCTCGGGGTAACGGCTCCGGAGGAACCGGAGTTGAGTCTTGCGCCGCCCGAGGACGCGGCGCGCGCGCCCCAAGCGGAAGGCGTCGAGGATGTTCCACCCCCGCCGCCGGCCTACAAGGAGGAGGAATTCTCCATCGAGCCGCTGGATGCTGGGCCGACGCCCGCGACAATCGGTACCGCCCCCCCTGCCGGCAAGAAACGCGCAGCGCCGGAACCGGCTGCCGAAGAGATGGAACCCGAGAAACCGAAGGAAGAAGAGGTCGCCTCGCTGGAGGATTTCGCAGTTTCCGCCGATGAACAGGGCGCCGAACTCAGCGGCGATGAGGCGGAAATGCTCGCCATGCAGGGGTCCCTGCGCGGCTATGAAGAAGCCGGAGAGGGCAGTGTCGGCATGACGGTGATGCTCGTTGTCGCCGTCATCGTTGTCGCCCTGGGTTTTGCCATGCTGTTGAGTTTCCCTTTGGGCATCAATCCGTTTGAGAGTCTGACGAGTCTTTTCGCCAGTCAATAGATTTGTGAAAGGAGCAGGAATGTGCAAGCGAGGGGTCGTCGCAAGAGTTCTGTTTTTGGTCTTGGCCGTTGCGCTCTTGGCCGGTTGCTCCGAGCAGGTCCGCAGACTGCAGGGGCAGAACCAACAGCTGATTAACGATCGCGATACTGTCAACAAGGAGGTATCGGATCTCAAGGCCCTTCTGGATCAGGATAGGCAGCAGATCGAGCAAGTCAAGGGCGATCTGGCAAGGGCGCAGGCCGACGTCGACTACTGGAAAGGGCAGGCGGAGGCCTACGGGGACGCGACTTCGAAGATCCGCGCGATCACATTCTCCGAAGAGGTGATGCGGCAGATAGCCAAAGATATCGGCGCTCCGTACATTCCCGGCGGCGGCATTCGGCTTGCCTCTGACGTGCTTTTTGACCCCGGCAAGGCCGAACTCAAGGAGTCCGCACGCGACAGCCTCAAGAAGGTTGCCGGCGCGCTGTCCTCCAAGGACTTGAAAGGTTTCTGCCTGCGCGTGGAGGGGCACACGGACAGCGACCCCATAAGGCACTCCGCATGGAAAGACAACATGCAACTGTCCCAGGCGCGCGCGAGGGCGGTCTGGCTGGAACTCAAGACCGACGGCGTCTCGGGCGACCTCATGTACACCGCCGGGTGGGGCGAGTTCAGGCCCATCGACGACAACAAGACCAGCGCCGGCAAGGCCTCGAACAGGCGCGTCGAGTTATGGCTGGAGCCGTCCCGTGCGGCAGTCTCCGCCGAGAAGGGCGTTTCGGAAGAAGCCCCGAAAGCCGCAGTCGAAGAAGTGCCGGAACCTTCAAAGTAGCAGCGGCGTTTCGTCCGAGATAATCAGGGACAGGCGGGTCGTCTGTCCCTGTTTATTTGGCTATGCTGAGAGAGGCGAAAAATGACTACGCTGAGGATACCCTTGATGATTCCTGCTGCCGTTATTCTTGTGACGCTGCTTGGCGCCGCCCTGGCCGCTGGAGGCACCGCGCCGGCGCCGGTGAAGGCCCCCGACGTAACCACCCCGGAGGGCAGGGTGGGAGGCGTGACCGTCACCCTCGACGAACTCAAGACCCTGCTTGACCGCAAGGAAACACCGAGGCTGAGCGTCACCAATAAATTCGGCGGTACTGCGGCCGGCAGGGCGACTTCAATCGAAAAGGGCAAGTTGCTGCTTGACGTCAGCGCCGAGGACGTGGGCATTGACGGCGTCCTGGGCATTGCCCTGGGTGACATCGTATCCATCAAGGTGCTCATCCCGCTGACGCAGGAAGAAACGGAGGCTGCAAGAAAGGCATCTTCGGATTACCTTGCCGCGCTTCGCAGACAGATGGGTGCGGAGGCCGCCGCGGCCGGAGGCCTTCAGAGCACCGATTCACTGCTTATGCCGGGGGAGGCTCTGGAAAGTACCGACTCCGGTCTCAAGAGTCCGCCGCGAGTCGCAAGCACCGATTCCGCGCTTGCCGGTCCCGAGGAGGAGCAACCCGTCGACCCGCTTGAAACGTATCCCCCGGCCGAAGGCTGGGGTCCCAAACGGCTTGCCGAGATTGTCCGGAAAGCCGTCGTCCTGCACCTCGAACCCGCGGGCAAGGAAAAAACCTTTCTGAAGGATTATGACGCCTGGAAAACCGCCTACGAGAAAAAGCGAAATCAGCAGTTGGAGGAAGAGGCGGCCCTGAAATCCATGAACAAGCCGATCCCCGACGGTTTCAGCGTCCTTCCGGAGCTTGAACCCGTGCCGGGCCTCGAAGGGGCGCCGTCGCCCGCCGGCAACCAGCCGGTCGGGAACGATACCGACGGCCAACCGGTAGGAGCACCGAGCCAGCCCTCAGACAAGTAAAGGCTGTGGAATCCTGCGGAGATAAAGAAAGCCCGCCTTGAAGGCGGGCTTTCGATTTTGACCCGGGGACTTGTCCCTACTGCACAACTATCCACGCACCCTTGCTCTTATTCTCGCGGTTATCCACCTTGATCTTGGTGTTCTCGAGCATAACGTGTCCGCTCTTCTTGTCAAAGGAGATCTTGAACCGGAACAGCGGCACGCCCGGCTGGCCCTCTTTCAGGCCCTGCCTGGTAATCTTGTGCAGCGCATCGCCGGTTATGGTGTACCTGTGGTTTTTCGTGTTATCATAGAACATCTGTGCCTCATCATCCCACTTTACCGACCATGTATTGTCTCCGGGCACCTTTGCCTCGAGCACCATCATCCTTGTCTCATTCTCGACCTGGGTCTTTACGACGTACTGGTTCGGTTCGCGAAAAGTAGCGCCCATCGCGTAGTCTTCCGGCAATCCCAGGTCAAAGGGCTTGGCAGCCGGAGCCTTCTTGACATAGTCGCTCCCGCCGCCTCCGCCGCAACCGAACGCTCCCGCCAGCACCACTGCAAGCGTCACAATAAGCAATCTGCGCCCCATAACGTCCTCCTTTCACTATCCTATGAGCCCAACTCCGGCAAGGACATATTATCACTGCTAACCGCTATATGTATATACGCTTTGCCGGGCATTTTCAAGCAAAAAGAGCGCTGGCCGCCGCCTGCGTGTTCAAACGAGGATTGCGCGCGACTCGGAAACAAAACCCCTGACGTCCGCCGGCAACCCGGGCAGTTCCCGCAGCCGTCATTTCCGGACCTTCGCTCTGGCGACCGAAAACACGTCATCTCCGTGGGCGCCGGAAAGTTTCCTGCCCGGCGGCACGACCACGAATTCCCCGTTGTCCCATCTGCCTGTCGTCAGCGCTTCGAGAATCGCCGTATCGCCCTTGACCTCTTCGAACTTCCACCCGTTCTCGGCGGCCTCCGCGCGGGCGCGCCGGGAATAATCAGGGAGCCCCTCTATGGGCATCCTTACGTACGTCAACTTCTTATAGTTCTCCCTCCAGCCGCCCAGCACGCGCATTATGTAATCCGCGTTTTCCCTGCCGTATTTGTCAACGTATTCGGCATACGTCGAAGTGAGCCCGAGTTGGGACATTATGCCGTCGGCGCTGTCCGAACTGCCGCGCTCGGCCCACCCCGTCGTGCGGTAGTACGTGCCGGGGTTGGCGTCAAAATACTCGCGGTACCGCCGGCGCGAGCCGAAAAAGAAGGTTATGCAGTCATGCGCCCGCGGAATGACCAGCGGTATCGCGCGCGCCTCCAGGTCGAGCGTGCCGTTGTTGCACAGCCCATAGGCAAGTGCGACGAACTCATACTTCGCCGGGTCGGCCCGGTCTATCTCGGCCTGGATGCGTTCGCGCATCTTCGGGGTCTCGATCTCGTGGAGCCCCTTGGGCAGGTACCATACGTCGACTATGCGCGGGCTTCTCGCGGCAAGCGCCGACAGTTCTCTGTACAGGATCTCACATGCGATGATGAGGATTCTCTTTGGCGCTTTATCCGGCACTGCGGTCTTTCCTCAGACTCAGTATCAACTCAATCTCGCCCGGCGCAGTTCCCGTCCGCCGCGCGATCTCAACTTTGTCAAGCCCCTCGTCGGCCAACCGGTAAATCTCCCTGTACAGGGGGGGCATTGCGTGTGCCCCCCGAGTCGCCTGCGACGTCAATTCCTCCAGGCGCTTTATCCGTTCGTCGGCGTCCTGAACGAGCCTCCCCAGCGTCGCAATCCTGGTGTCGAGCCTCCCCTCGACGTCCCTGCCGAACTCCATGATGTTGACCTGCAGTTGTTCCATCGCCCGCTGCAGCCTTTGCCTCTGGTCGAGTTCGTCACGCGACAGGGCCGCCTCGGACTTCTGAGCCTTCTCGGCCCTCTGGCGTCCGTACGTGATTATCCAGACGAGCGCCAGCGCGACCAAAAGGAAGGGGACCACATTCCTGAGGAACTCCGACATCACCGTCACCTCCGGGCGGAATTCTCCCGCGACAAGACCCGCTCGAACCGGCCCGCGCCGGCCTTCGCGTTCAACGTTCCTTGGAAGCCTCCAGGTATTCGGCTGCCCGGGCCTGCAGCCGCAGATAGACTTCCCTGAAGGGGATGTTGCCCTGCTCGGCGATTTTCCTGGCGTCTTCGTACTCAGGCACCGCCGATACAGCCTTTCCGCGGTACCGTCCCACCTTGATGCGAAATGCGCCGTACTCGCAACTGGCCTGGACCGTCTCCCTGTCCAGTGTTTCCCTCTGCCAGCCGCTGACGCGCGCTCCGAAAGTCGTCGTTTCCCTGAAGAGGGCCGCGAGCACAGCGTCCCTCTTGGCCTCGTCCGCCAGGATCGTCACCAGGTGCGCCGGCCGGCCCTTCTTCATCAGTATGGGCGTTATGTAGACGTCCAGCGCCCCTGCGGCGAAAAGCGCCCCCTCGGCGTACGAAAGCGCCTCGCCCGTCATGTCGTCTATCGCCGTTTCGATGACCGTCACCCTGTGCGGCGTGGCGTCACTGGAGGGTTCCCCGACGAATACCCTCAGCACGTTCGGGATGTTTTTCCCCTCGCGGCTGCCAGCGCCGTTTCCAACGGCCTTCACCGTCATGGCCGGGAGCGGGCCGAACCCGGCGGCCAGTTCCTTTACGATAGCCGCCCCCGTAGGGGTAGTGAGTTCGCCCGTTTCGAGGGTCTCCTGCAGCGGCACCCCGACCAGGAGTTCCGCCGTCGCGGGCGCCGGCACGGGAAACGTCCCGTGCGAGGCCTTGACCGTACCTGCGCCGACGGCCACCGGTGAGAAATAGCACCTGTCAATCCCCGACAATTCCAGGCCCGCCGCCGCACCGACAATGTCCGCTATCGAATCCCAGGCCCCCACCTCGTGGAAGTGCACGTCGCCGACCGCCAAGTTGTGCGCCTTCGCCTCCGCCGCGGCGATACGGCCGAAGATGCGCCTGGCTGCCGCCTTGACGGCCGGCGAGAGTGAACTCCGGTCGATAAGCCCCTCTATGTCCGAGAGATTCCTGTGGCCGTGCTCGTGCGGAGCCTCGACGGTTACCTTTGTCGCGGCGATGCCGAGCCTGGTCACCTTCGCGGCGCGCAGGCACAGCCCCGGAACGCCTAAGGCTTCCACGGCGGCGGAGAGCGCCTCGACCGCCAGCCCCGCATCCACCAGTGCGCCGAGGAACATGTCCCCTGAGATGCCGCTGGCGCATTCGAAGTACGCAATCATCAGCAATCCTTATGTATGGCGCCGCGATGCCGGCTTTCCATCGGAGGCTGTATCGCGCGGCCCGCAGCCTCTCAGACCTCCACGCGCGAGCCGGTCTGAACGCTTTCGTACACGGCCTCGGCCAGCCTCAGAGCCGGCAGCGCCGCTTCGCCGGAGACTTCGTACGGTGCGCCGCCGGCGAGAGCCTGCGCAAACGACCTCATCTGGCGCACAAACGGCCGCACGGCCTGCGGCGCCTCGCTCAGTGTCTCGACGCCCTCGGCCGTCATGAGCCTCGCCTCAAGTGTAGCGGCACGCCTCGTATCGTACGCCAGCAAGCCGGCGTCCCCCGCTATCTCGTAAGCAGCGTAGAATTCGCCGGCCTCTGCAAGAGACCCTTCAAGATGGCCTATTGTTCCGTCGGCGAAGCGCAAGACCGCAAGCGTATAGTCCCGCTCGACGGTCTTCTTGCCCCTGGCGAGGCCCCTTGCGAATACCCGTCTGACCGGCCCGAGGGTCCAACTGAGCCAGTCGAGATCGTGCGTCAGGAGTTCGAACGTCGCCCCGCCGTTGGCCTCGACGTCCCTGTGCCAAGGGGCCGAAAGGTGGGCGCAGCGGCTTGTCCGCACCGTCCCAATCTGTCCGAGCCTTCCGCCCCTGGCCATTTCCCGCGCGAGCCTGTACGCGTCGTGGAACCTCAGCACGTACCCCGCGCCAAGCAACTTGCGGGCTTTCTGTGCCGCACGGACCATCGCGACCCCTTCTTCGAACGTCCTGGCCAGCGGCTTTTCGCAGAAAACGTCCATACCCCTCTCAAGGGCGCGGATCGCCAGTCGAGCGTGTGACGAGGTCGGCGTCGCGATGCTCACGCAGTCGGCCTTGATTTCGCCGATCATCTCCTCGGCCGCCGGGTACACTCTGATCCCCCGGTTTCGCGCCCGCGCGGCCTTATCGGGGTCCGGGTCCGCCGCGGCAACGACGACGGTGTCTTCGAGAGCGGCCAGCGTCTCGAAGTGAACCATTCCCATGTCGCCGAGGCCGCAAATGGCGACTTTCATGGCGCAGCCCTCACATACCGCCCAAATCCCTTGCTTGTGCGATTCGAGTGATTCGCGCACCGCGGCGCTGTGGCCGCAACGATATGTTACCGCCGCTGGCAGCCAAATCAACAGCGGCGGCTATAAACCAGGCATTCCCCGTCTTCCTTTTTGTGTGGTGTGGGGGTGGGAGAGAGGGGGAGGTGGATTAAAGAGAAAAAGAGAAGGTAAGAAAAGCGATAAGTGAAGGCCCGCAATTCCGAATAACACAGCGATGAGCGGCGGCGCGGCTTGTCGTTTTCTCTTTTTCTCTTGGCAGCTGTAACAGGAGCCGCGCTGCCTTGGGAGCCTCCCCCGGGGCAGCCGGCAGCGGCCGCCCCAAGGGAGCATACCAATGAAAGACGTTATCGAAGATATCGGGAAAGTGAAGACGGTACTCAAGCGGGAATTTCCGTTGGAGCAGTGGAAGAACAAGATGGCCGATAGGCGCGAGAGGCCGCAGATACCCACAGGGACCATAGCGCAGGCGGTAGTGGAGATGGTTGCACGGGGGCAAAAGAGCCTGTTGGAGGTTGATCAGGCCGCAAGGCTTCCGGAGATGCGGGCGTACCACGGGAGTAACCGGCGGATGGTGGTGTCCGATACGACTATGGAGCGTTCGCTTCGGGGGTTCGATCTTGAGGCTGTTCACGGGGTGCTGTGGGAGCTTGGGGGGCTGCTGATGGCCCAGGAGGGTATGAAGTTGACGCTCCCGTCGGGTCGCAGGGCGGTGGTGGGGATCGTGGACGGCTCAGGATGGGGGCGGGAGTTGGGGTTTGCGCTTGTGGTATCGGGGGATGATCTGGATGCTGCGGTGGGATACCGGCTGAGCCCCGGGCAGGGGCACGAGTTGGAGACGACGCGGAGTTTGCTGTCAGAGGGGTACCAGGTCTACGGGCGGGGG
>Ga0315274_10012574_pt1 | contig 12067 bp, 5 predicted proteins | sample YL17G02_20_MG_FD_203700 | JGI IMG/M metagenome (GOLD analysis project Ga0315274, IMG submission 203700) | Sediment microbial communities from Yellowstone Lake, YNP, Wyoming, USA - YL17G02_20 | ecosystem: Environmental > Aquatic > Freshwater > Lake > Sediment | place: USA: Wyoming | collected... | reverse complement strand
GGCGGGTCGATGAAGACAAGATCAAATACCTCGCCGTCCAGGAGGTACCGCCGCGTGTGAAACGCGTCGGCTGCGACAACGGCGGCATTACCGGCCATGCGCGTTTTCTCGAGGTTCCTCTTGATGCAACCGACGGCATCACGGTCTTGTTCCACGAAGAGGACGCGCGCGGCGCCGCGGCTGAGCGCTTCTATGCCGATAACGCCGGAGCCGGCGAAGAGGTCTGCGACGCGCAGCCCCTCCAAATCCTGCCCAAGGATGTTGAAAACCGCCTGCCTGGCCATCTCCAGCGGCGGGCGAACCGAGGCGGATTTCGGGACTTCCAGTTTGAAGCCCCGCAGCATGCCGGATGTCACGCGCAGCATCTTTTCCCTTTTTTACCTTGAAATAGCGGTCCCTTTACTGTTCAATTATCCCAAGATTACCGCAAATGTGAACCCCATATCAGACGTATACCCGGGATGAGGGGGGATCGGCACTCTGACCCGTTGGTACTGTACCGGGGGACGAATCAGCGCGCAGGTAAGCGTCGAAGAGGCTCAAGGGGAATGCGAGACATGAAAAGACCGTTCGTGTCGGCGGCGTTGCTGGTGTGTCTTGTGGGCGCCGGCGGCGGCGCGGCTGAGGACTTCGACGAACTCGCGGCCGGGGCGCGGCTGGCGCTGGACACGGGGCGCTTCAAGGAAGCCGAGGGGCTTTTCCAGAGGGCGGCCTTCGCAAATCCCAGGCGCCTGGAGGAACTGGGGCCCGATTACGCATGGATATATGTCCTATGGGGGTTCGAGGCCGCCCGGGCCGATAACTACGACGACGCCAATGGTTTTTTCGGCCGCGCGGCGCAGTTGTGCCCGTCTTTGAAGGACACGTTCGTCAAACAATGGTTGCATGTCGCAGGATGGGTGGTCGGCCTCGGGACCGACAAAGCACGCAAGAGCGGCGCGGCGACGGACTGGGAGAAGGTCGAAAAGGACGCAAAGGCGCTTGTCAGCATCCGGCCGGACCACCCGAGGTCGCACTATCTATCGGGGCTCGTGTACCACTTTCAGCACAAGAACGAGGAAGCGACCGAGGAGTACAAGGCCGCGCTGGGAGACAAGGCGCCCTCCGGCACCGGTTCCCTCAACGACCTTTACGAAGCCGCCCACAAGGTGTCCGACGAGCACCCCTACAACTGCAAACTGGGCACACCTGTGCACCCCCAGTGGAAGGAGGCCGACCCCGGCGATTTCCAAGTGCTCAAGAAAGGGCGTTTCAAAATCTACCATCACAACAAACTCGTGGCCCAACGAGTGGCGGCCGCCCTGGAGTATTACCTTTATCAGCCGGTGCTGGGAGGCTTCATATCACCGAAGGACATGCCCTCGTCCGACTGCGAAGTCTACATTTACAGGACACACGAGGAGCTTATCGCCACCACTGACAAGAACCGCTGGCAGGGAGGCCGCGCAGAACAGAAGGACCGTATCGGCACATACAACCGGGACGTGATACTGGTATACCAGGCAATGCCGGTGATGACGCAGAAGAGCGTCCCCCACGAATTGGCGCACCTGAGGTTCTACAGGACAGCGTACATTCGTGCGAAGTTGATGAAATGGCTTTGGGAAGGTGTGGCGAGTTCGGCCGAAGGCGCTATGCCAAGGAGGCGCACCGCCGAGCAGTTAGTAAAGGCCAGGGAGGACGGCAAACTCATTCCGGCGCAACAACTGCTTGAGATTACGGAATGGCCGAAGGATGAGTCGGTGATCCTCATCATCTATGCAGAGTCGCAGGCGCTGGTTGAGTCCGTCGTGGAGAAGTGCGGCATTGAGAAGTTCCGCCAACTCGCGGACGCATTCTACGTGCCGACTGGCGAGGATATGGAGGGCCAGTTCACGGATGAAGACGGACAGGTGGTGAAGCCCGCGGAAAAGTTCAGAGACATCTGCGGGCTTTCGGCGCGGGACTTGGACAACATGATACTTGCCTGGGCAACCAAGTACGCCAACGACGACCTGGGCGCGCCGGGCACGGTGAGACGGGAGCCGCCGCAGAAACAACAACCGGCAAAGGGCGCGCCAAGCGCAAGGACCACCAAGAAGTGAAATCAGTCCGGCCATCGCCCTCAAGGAAATCCTCCTGGCGGGGGGCTTTGTGCCTTGCCGCGGCCATTGTGCAGATTGCGTCCGCGGCTGCCGGACAGGAGAGTTTCGACGACTTGGTACGCCGCGCCCAGTTGGCTCTCGACACGGGGAGCTTAAGGGAGGCGGAGGCGCTTTTCCGAAAGGCGGCAGACCTTGACCCGGGACGGCAGGCGGAATTGGGCGCGGACCGGGGCTGGGTATACGTCCTGTCGGGATTCGAATGGCTGCGCGCGGAAAAATACGGCCCGGCCGCTTTGTGTTACGGCAGGGCGTACAAGATCTGCCCCTCACTCGGGGAGGCGTTCGTCAAACAGTGGCTGTGCGCGCAGACCCGCGCCGGTTGGGGGCTTCTGGATATCGCCAAAAAAAGTGACCGCGCGGACGATTGGAGGAAGGCGGAGGAGGCGGCCGGGCTGCTGGTCACCATAGACCCGCGGGACAAGACCCTGCATTACGCGCTTGGCGCGGTGTACAGTTGGGAGCACAAGTACGAGGAGGCCGCCAGGGAATACGAGATCGCCCTCGGCGGCGTGCCCCAGGGCGGCGCAGGTTCACTTAAGGCTTTCGGCGAAGCCGCCCAGAAAGAATTCGACAAGGGCGTAGGCCAGACGCCGGTCTCGACGCGCGCTCCAGTGTTCCCGCCGTGGACAACAAGCGAACCCGGGGACTTTCAGGTATACAGGAGGGGGCGGATAACAGTTTACCACCACAACAGGCTCATCGCCGAACGCGCGGCGCAGGTGCTTGAGCACTATCTGTCGGAGCCGATGCTGGGGGGATTGATTGCCGCCGATGACGGGTCAGTAAAGGAATACAAACTCTACCTGTACAGGAACGTCAAGGAGTATGATGAGGCCACAAACGAGCCCGAGTGGGCACACGGTCACGCCGAAGCCGAGAGAATCGGAGGGCGGTACGTATACACCACCATAAGGACGCACCAGGATTTCGGATTCCTGATGGAGGAAATGCTCCCTCATGAACTGGCGCACGCGCGTTTCCATAATCGCGCCTACGGCGCCGCGCGCCCGTACAAATGGCTTTACGAGGGCGTAGCAGGGGCGGCACAGGGGCCTATTTCGAGAAAAACGGACGCGCTGCATCTGCAGCAGGCGGCCAAGGAAGCCAAACTGATCCCGATGCAGACGCTGCTCGAAATGACCTCGTTTCCGAAGAGAGAGGAAAGGGTCGACGTGCTCTACCCGCAATCCCGCGCGCTCGTCGAATCGCTTGTCGAGAAGTGCGGGGCGGAGAAATTCGGCCAACTCGTCAGGCAGCTTGCCGCGGAAAGGCCCGCGGACGACGACGAAAGCACCCAGGCCAGAGCCCGGAAGGCGGCGGCTCTCCTGAAGAGCGTCTGCGGGCTTTCGGTCAAGGACATGGATGGTATGATAGTGTCCTGGGCGAACAGGCACGCAAGGGATAACCCTGCCGTTGCCGAACAGGCTCTTGCGACAGGAGATGGGGCGCCGGCGGGTAAGGAAACGAAGGATGAAGTCACAAAGAGCCCGGGGAAGAGGCGGGATTGAGGCGCTCGCGGCGGCGCTCCGGGCGCCGGCGGCGTTAGTTCTTCTCGTTTCACTCTGCGCAGGGTCCGCGGTCGCCCAGGACAGTTTCGACCACCTCGTCCGACAGGCGCAACTGGCGCTCGACACCGGGCGGCTCGATGAGGCCGCCTCGCTTTTCGAGCGCGCGGCCACGACCGACCCTGCGCGCGTCGGCGAGATCGCGTCCGACCGTGCGTGGGCTTACATGCGGCTTGGCAACGACGCCATCGTCCTCGGGAAGAACGAGACGGCGGACCGCTATTACACAATGGCGGCCGCCATCTACCCGGAATACAAGAAGATATTCATAGACCAGTGGACGTTTACCAGGCTGATGCAGGCGAAGGACGCCCTGGAGGAGGCATCCAGAAATCCCCGCCGGGCCGACTGGAAGTCCATAGAGAAAGACCTCACCTGGGTCCGGTCGCTCAAGCCCGGCGAGGCGGACGTGCACTATCTGTTGGGGTCGCTCTACGAGATGCAGGGGAAAAACGACCAGGCCCGGCGCGAATTCGCCGCGGCCCTGGGGGGCAAGCCGGTAAGCAGGAGCAAGTCGCTTGGGGCGCTGAGGAACGAAGTATCCCGCGGCCTGCGGGGCAGGAGGTACGTTTTCGAACTGAGGCCGGGCTACCCACCAAGGCAGAAAAGCGACCCCGGGCCGTTTCAGAATTACCGCAGGGGAAGGTTCGTCATCCATCACCACAACATCGACCTGGCCAGGCGGGTGGGAGCCGTTCTCGAGTACTACCTGACCGTTCCCGTTCTCGACGGGGTCCTGTCGTCCGTCGACCGGTTCCCCGACGAATGCAACGTGTACATATTCGCAGATGAGCAGGAATTCCAGGCGGCCGGGGGAAAGGAGATCTGGGCGGGCGCGCAGAGCAAGATCACCGTCCTAAACGGCAGGATAGTAAGCGCGGTGATTCAACTGTTCCAGACAACGCCGGAACTCACGGAAAGCGCTGTACCGCATGAGTTGGCCCACCTGAGACTGGCCATGAGCACCTATTTCTTTGCCGGCATGCCGCTGTGGCTGCAGGAAGGCGTGGCGACGTCGACGGAGTCCCGGCACAGGAAAGCCAACGCGGCGGATACACTCGCCAAGGCGCGCGACCAGGGTATCCTCATTTCACTGGACGAGTTATTCGCGATGAAAGCATACCCGAAGGAACGCACAAGCGAGATCTTCTATGCCGAGGGGCTGGCGGTCGCGGAATCGCTGGCCGGCAAGTACGGCAAACAGGAGTTCCAGGCGTTCATGACCGCGCTCAGGGACAACGACGCTGCGGCGGCGCTGCGGCAAGTCTACGGCCTGACGGTTGTGGACATCGAGGACATGGTCCTCGAATGGGCGACGGCGCACGAGCGGCCGCGGCTTTGAGCTCCGGCTGAAGGGCGAAGGGCGCTCCCGGCCTGCGCGGCCGGACGCAGGCGCCGGTCATTTCCGCTTGGACGCGCTCCGGCGGTCGCGAATGAGCGCGCAAAGCGTGCCGTATTCGCACCGGCAGTCATGCAGCGTTTCCGCAGCGGCGTATGGGGGCCCGGCGTGGATCCGCCGGATGACGTCCAAGACGCGCGCGCGCGCGGCGTCAAGCCCGGCAGGCCCGTAGTCCCAGTCGACCCCGACGCCGGGGCGCAGGAAGTACAAGGTGACTTTGTCCGGCGCCCGGCCGAGGAGACGTTCACAGGCCAGGGCATACACGTCCATCTGCCCGCGATAGGACTCCGCATACGCGGCGGTCTCCCGGGCCGGGACGTCGTCGCTCTTGTAATCAACTATCCGGCCCGCAAGACACAGGTCGATCTTGCCCTCCAAGAGACACTTGTCGAGCGCAAATGAGAATTGCATTTCGCTCCGGGCGCCGGGCGAAGCGGCGACGCTCGCGTAGAAACCGGATGCTTCCAGGCGCTCGAGTATCGGGACGCATTCGGCGCGAAGCGCCGCGCCGGCGGGGGCGTACAGGGGATTCGAGGACAGGACGCGGTCCAGCGCGGCACCGAGTTTCCCGCCGGGAGCGGCTTTTTCGAGGACTTCGTGAAGAAGCAGCCCGACGAGTTGGGCACCCGGGCGGACCGGCAGCTCCTGTTCCTCCAGCACGAAATCGGCCGGCAGCCCCCGCAGGTGAAGGAGTTCATACCGCAGCGGACACCGGCAGAAGTCGGCAAGTTCGGTTGCAGTGAAACGGCGGCGGGCCGCGGCAGCGGACTCAAGCGGCCGGCTGCGCGCCAAAACCGCCGCCTGCTCCGGAGGTCTCTTGCCAGGCAGGCGTCCGCCGGAGATGAGGCGTTCGCGCCACGAAAGGAGCGCCGCCTTCTCCCGGCGCCGTGAGGTTACGGGCGTCCTGGGGCAGGAAAACTGGACGGTAAAACCCTCGAAATCGTGGTCCTTCGGCACGCCGGGATCGACCTCAAGGGCGTCGAGCACCTCCGCGATCCAGCCCTCGGGTTTCTCCGGAGCCACGCCCCGACGTCCCCCCGCCGCGCCCGAGAGGATCAGATGGTTGCGCGCCCGAGTCGCGGCCACGTAGAAGATGCGAGTCTCTTCCTCGGCTTCACGGGCGGCGGCGATGTCCCTGGACATTTTCCAGTACGGGGGCTTTTCCTCGCCCGCGCCCGGCAGCGCGACGCCCAGTTGCCGGTCAATAAGGACCGGCGAGCCGTCGCGGCCGCCGGGATTTTTCCGCCGCCCCATATCGGCCACGACGACTATCGGGAATTCCAGACCCTTGGCCGCGTGAACAGTCATGAGACGGACGACCGGGGTCGTCTCATCCTCGACCCGGGCTTCGCCTTCGCGCGCCCCTTCCAATTCAAGGAGGCTGACATTACCGACGAATTCGCTCAAGGTTCCGCCCGTCGCGGCATCGAAGGCGGCGGCCGCATCGCGAAGTTTCAGTACATTGGCGACCCTCTGGCGTCCGGCGTAAAGCATCGAAAGCGCGGCGCAGAAGGAGGTTTCGTCAAGGAGCGTGTCGACTATCCGGCGCACGCTTTCACGGCCGGCAAGCGCGCGGAGACGGCCGACGAGGTCCACGGCGCGCTGGAACGCCTCGACATCCGTTCCCCTCATATCGGGCACGGGCGTGCCGTCGAAGCAGCGGGCGAGAGGAGTGCGTTCGGAAAGCAGGGCGAGGCAATCGTCGCTCACCGCGAAGAGCGGGGACCTCAGTGCCCCGACGACGGACAGCGAGTCGCTTGAGTCCACGACGAACCGCAGGAGATTGATGACGTCCTTTACCTCCTGGCGCAGGTAGAAGGTCGCCCCGGCGATCGTGTAGTACCTTATGCCGGCGGCAAGGAGTTCGCGCTCGTAGATTTCGACGGAGGACATCGAGCGGAAGAGTATCGCGACATCGCCGCAGTTGGCGGCGCGCCAGCTGACTTTGCCGTCCGCGTCCTCCTCGCGCACGATGCGCTCGTCGGAGTCGACAATATCGCGTATGCGCCGGGCTATCGCCTGGGCTTCAATCCTGCGGGCGTAGGAGACATCCCTTTCGGAGAGGGCGAGGATTACCTCGACGCGGCGGGACGGGCCGTGCCATTCGGGCGTCAACGGCTCGTGCGAAGGCCGCCACGGGTTTTTCGACCCCGGAGGCATGAGCCGCCCGAAGAGCGCGTTTATGAAACTCAGTATGTGGCCCTGGGTACGGTGGTTCGTCCTGAGATGCCTGACGGCGCATCCTTCGGCGTCTTCGTACTCCACGACAACGCGGGAGAAGACCTCGATCCGCGCGCCGCGGAAACCGTAGATCGACTGTTCGCGGTCACCCACGACAAAGAGGTTGGCGTCTGCGGCCGCGATGGCGTTGATTACCTCGTACTGGACGTAATCGGTGTCCTGGAACTCGTCGACCAGAATGAATTGATAGCGTTTGGCAAGGGCACCGGCCACCTCCCGGTGCGAGACAACCAGATCGCGCGCGAGTATGAGAAGGTCGTCGAAATCGACGAAACCTGACTGGCGTTTCCTGGCGTTGTACTCCTCGAGGGCTTTGTCGTAGAGTTGGTTGAAGTCAAGCAACTCCTGGGCGCGAAGTTTCCAATTCTCCGTGTCCTTCGCCTCCAGGCCGTCCAAGAGCGGCTCGAGGGCTTTTCTCAAGGCTTTCATCGCGTCCTTGACGGCGCCAAGGTCGGTCTGCCACTTCGCCTGGGAGCCGCCCTTGAGGTCCGCGACGGCTTGCAGCATGGACGAAACGATGGGAGGAAAGTCACGGGGGGCGGACGTGCGCAGGAGTTCATACGCCGCGACAAGAGACCTGCGCTTCTGTTCTATCGGGTCGCCAACCGGGCCAACGGCTTTCTCCAGGAGGGAAATATGGGGCTGCAGTTCCCTCGAGAAAAGCGTTTCCAAGACGCGCTCGCGGGCCGCCTCTCCAATGGCCTCGGCCAATCCGAGGGCAACGGAAGCGCTGTCTTTCCTATCGACACCGAATGCCTTTGCGATGAAGGCCATGTCGGCCCTCCTGGCGAGGGCCGCTTCGAGCATCCGGCAGAGGGCGCTGAACTCATAGGCTTCAAGCATGCGCCGCGCGGGGAGGTCGCCGGCGTTGACCGCGGCGAAAAGGGCGTCGCGCACGGCCGACGAGGCGAGCATCTGCGCCTCGACCTCCTCGATAACGTGAAACTCGGGATCCAGGTTTGCCTGCACGCAGAACTCCCTGAGGATCCCCGCGCAGAAGCCGTGGATTGTGCCGATCTGCGCGGTTTCAAGGGCAACCAGGTCCTCTCGCCGCTGCCGCCGGACAACGGGGTCGGCCTCGCAGGCCGCCAGCCTTTTCAATTCCCCGTGGACACGGCCCTTGAGTTCATTTGCGGCCTTTTCGGTAAAGGTGACGGCAGCGATCTCGGACACGGCCGCCCGGCGCGTCCTGATGAGCGTGGTGAAACGCTCGACCAATGTCGACGTCTTTCCGGTGCCGGCGCCCGCGGTAAGCGCGACCTTGAGGTCCAGGAGGTGGGCAGCCTCAAGTTGCTCGGGACTGAGTTCACGCCTCGGCATCTTTCTCCCTCAGGGCCTCGTTTCGCGTCTGGCTGAAACGGCACACGCCGCGGCCCGCGCAGTAACGCGGACAATCGCCGCCGGGCATCGGCGCGAAGAAACCCTCCCGGATCCGTTCTGCAGTGTCAACCAATACCCTGGCAAACGCCGATCTCCAGGCGGCGTACTGCCCCTCTTCGCGGAAGGCCTTGACGGGCCGCGAGCCTTGAAGGTCCTTTATCGTGCGGCAGAACGCCTCGACCGGCAGTACCCTCGCCGAATCGGAAACGACGTGCGGCACCGCGAAGAGGTATGCCGCAATCTGCATGTCGGCGAATGACTCCACGTCCTGCGCCGAGACTTTCCGCGACAACTTATAGTCGACGATGGCCACGGTTCGGACTGAAGCACCCGCAGCGGGGGCTTGCCGGCAGTAGTCAACGCGGTCAATCCTGCCGCACAGCGTCTCCGCGCGGCCTTCGGACTCAACCGCGACAGTGCGGGCAACCGACGCCGCGTCCGCTTTGGCGAGCCCCCGGTGCCTGCTTTCGCCGAAGGAGAGTTCGAAAAAGGCCGGCACAAAACCCGACTCTGCGGAAAGCCGTCCGATTTCATGCGCGACGAAACGCAGCAACACGGCGCGCATGCGCGCCTTTTCGATCTCCCAGAAGGGGTCGCCGGCCAGGCCCAGGGCCTTCTGATGAGAGCCGGAAATGCTCCGGAACGCTTCCTCGAAGAAGTCGTTCCGGACTTTCTCGTCCCCTTGGAGCACCGCCTCAAGCAGCCTTTCTTTGTGCAGGCGGCCGAAGAACCTCGCGAGGAATTCGTGCGCCATCAGGCCCCGCGCGATTGGCGTAGGGACGACGTCCGGCTCTTCCACGCGCTCGGCCCGCAGGACCTGGTCCAGGAAGAACAGGAACGGACACATCCTGTACCCGGTAAGGCTCGTGCCGCTCCAGGGCCTTTTCGGCGGGAATCGCCGCGCCACCGACGCGGCCGGGCCTACCGTCAATACGGCGTCGAAGCAGTCGAACCGGTCGAAACTCTCCCGCTCGGCCTCGACGGCCGCCGAGCGCAGCGCGGATTCGAAACCGGGCCTTGCCTTGCATGCCAACGCCGCGACAGGGGGTATTTCCTCGGCGAGCTTTGCCTCCGACACCAAGCGCCCCACGGATACCGCGACTTCGTCGGGGGACGAGGCTTCTTCGAGGGGCTTGACGACGCGCGACGGGCCGAACGCCCTGACGTCACCCTCGTCAAACGTAAAGAGCGCTTTCAGGTCGTCCAGATAGAACGAAGCGAGTTTCGGCTTGCCCGCCTCATCCGTCGAGGGGTACGTGATGTAGAGCGCTTCCTCGGCCCGCGTGGCGGCCTGGTAAAAAAGGAGGCGCTCGGACGCGAGGTGCGCTTTCTCGCTGCGGGTGGTAAGGCCCAACTGCGCGAGTTGTTCGCGCTCGCGGCGGTCGTGGAACGGCCCTACGGGCAGGGCCGACGGGAAGGAATCCGCAAGGACGCCGCAGAGGAACACGACGGGAAACGAGAGATTCCGCGCGGTGACCACGTCGAGGAAAACGACTCCGCCGCCGGAGATGCCGCCGGAGGATGCTTCGGCGTCCGCGGCGCGCGCGACGAGCCGGAGGAAAGACCGCGCCGACAGCGCCGCCCCGGCATGGCCTGACCGGGCGATAGCGCCGACGGCGCCCTTGAGCGCCGCAAAGGAGGCGAGGTCCGCGAAAAGGACCTCTTCGGGCAGGCCGGCGCCGAGGATCCGCCTCCTCGTACCCAGCGCCTCAATCACGGTTTCCAGGTGGGCCGCAAGCACGCCCGCCGGCGCGGGGCGCTGGAACGGCCAGACGAGTTCGCTCAGGCGCTTCAGGGCGTTTTGCAGGGCGGCCACGCGCGGCAGGTCCTCGGGCGCGGTGGTAACCCTTTCGTTTTCGTCCTCCGGGGACTTGGATGGGCGCTCTTCCTTGAGCGAGTTCTCGAGACACTCCAGACGCGCCTGCCACTGCCGAAAGCCCTTTACTATCCCGGCATCACGCGCCATCCGGACCACGTCCGCGCCGGACAATTCGCCTGAGGCCAGCGCCGGAAGTTCCACGTAGGGCGACGACATGACACTCGTCACCGTTTCCCTCTGGAAGTCGCGCTCGGCAAGCGCCACAAGCGCCCCCAGGAGCGCGCAGAGCCGGGACTTCGAGAACTCCATCGGCGAGGCGGCGTCAAGCGGAACGCCCAGGCGCTCGAATGCCTCCTTGAGGGCGTCGCGGTAGATTGAAGGGGCACGCGCCACGACGGCGACGTCGGACGGGCTGCGGCCGGCAAGTATGATGCGCTTGGCTTCCCGCGCAATCTCCTCCGCCTCCATACGGACGCCCGCCGTCGAGACGAACCTGACCTGGCCGGCCGAGGGCGCCGGCGGCGGGGGCTCGCCCGTCATGAAAAGGGATGCTATCCGGGAACAGGCGTTGCGGGCGTCCGGGGCGCTCAATTCGTCTTTCTTGAGTTGGAAGTCGCGCTTGAGCGACCCCAGCGTATTGGAGGTCTTGGCGAACAGGTCACTGCGGTCACTGTCGTACGGCAGGGTGACGAGTATCCCTCCGGTGCGGTTCGAGAAGGCGCGCAGAAGCGACAACTCGCTTGCGGTGAAGTCCGTAAAGCCATCGAGAAACACGTCGTCGTAGATGCGCCGGCCCGCCGGAAGCCGTTCAAGGACTACCCTCGCCGCCCACAGCCGCCCCTGGGCGTCGTAGAGCCGGGCCTTATCGAGGGAGCGCTGGTAACGCTCGTAGATTTCCGCAAGTTCGCGGTCGCGCTGGCTCTTGCGGCCGAATTGGGATTTGCGGAAAGCATCAGGCTCCACCTGGCAGGACTTGAGTTCTCGAATGAAGGAGGCCAACTGGGCATAGAAACCGTCGTACTCGACTGCGCCGGCGAACGCGCGCAGGCGTCCCGACGCGGCCAGTTCGGCGACGATCCCGCGCAACAGGAGTTCGCCTTCGTGGGGGCTGATGAGAGCCGGCGGCGAGCCGCCCAGGGCGAGGATTTCGTGCGAGAGGGCGACAAAGGTCGACACGCAGCCGCCCGGAAGGGCCGGCAGATGGGCCAGGAGCCTCCAGCGCATCTCACTTGCCGCGGCGGAGTCGGGCACGACCACGAGCGCCCTTCGCTCCGCGGCGCGGGCCTCGAGGAAGAGGTTGACCACCCGTGACGTCTTGCCCGACCGCGCGGGCCCGAGCACCACGGTTATGAGCCTCTTGGCAGTCTCCCCCATCACGTCACCGGGTCATTACGAGAACAGCAAAACCAACAGCCCAAGCGTCACAAGGTATCCCGTGAAATACCGCAGTTTCTGCGAGGCAAGCGCGGCGACCAGGCCTGTCAGCGCCACGTAGCCGGCCACAAAGGCCACCGCGATA
>Ga0315274_10012573_pt1 | contig 12067 bp, 13 predicted proteins | sample YL17G02_20_MG_FD_203700 | JGI IMG/M metagenome (GOLD analysis project Ga0315274, IMG submission 203700) | Sediment microbial communities from Yellowstone Lake, YNP, Wyoming, USA - YL17G02_20 | ecosystem: Environmental > Aquatic > Freshwater > Lake > Sediment | place: USA: Wyoming | collected... | reverse complement strand
CATATTGCATTCGCACGTTATGCCGTCAAGCGATTCGCAACCGTCTTTCAAGAACTGTTTCTCTGTGACTTGATAGCCGCATTCTACATCACGGTTTTCACTTTTTACGGTTCGCTTCAACGCTTACCGCTCTCCTCAAGCAAGTCTAAAAGCCGATTGAGAAACTTGTCATAGCTTTCAACCTTCAAGCATAGGCGCCTGCAGCGCTCGTACGTTGCACGTTTAACATTTATTGACATCGTAGGTCTTTCTGACATTAAAAATACGCCTTTGCGTTACACTAATAAAAAACTAAAAGCAAGTATTTAAACTTGTACTTTTGTTTAACACATAACGTGTAACACTAAACGTTTAACAAAAAAAGGTTAACATTTCGCGACAGTTGTCTACTTAAAAGAAAGCTGTTGATTGTCCGCATGAATAAAAGCGTAAAAGCCTGCTCACGTCAACACGCTTTAGACCAGAAGTTTAATCCGTGTTTGATGTTGACTTTTTATTCTGTTTAGTCAACGCTTGCTGACTTTCAGTTCTGATTTCTTAACAAGTCCACAACTTTATGGAAGCCACGTTTATACAACTGGTTGCCTAAGACGTACTCGACCGCGCTCAGAACACCAAAACAACCACGCACCTAACCGCAAATACTCCCGATGCCAAGAAAATCCCCCGATTTTCCCAGTACCTTACACCTTCTTTCGTATAGGTAACTTAGCCTGTGGTTCTCTAAGGACGCGTCACTTCTGATAAACGTAGTATTCCTTGTCTCGTATAGCATTAACACTTATGTTCTTAACAAGTATTCGATCTCGCGTTGTTCGCGGTTCAAAGTTTTCACACATTTTCTCCATGTTGTTGGGTAAGTCTGAAAAAGGAGTAGACATAAACTGATCGTGGCCTCTATTGGTGAAGTCTTGACATGGTTGAAAGATACACCCATAGCCTTCGCACATGAAATCTTTGCTAGTGATAATACCTTTGTCTAACAATCCTTGAAGGTCTGGGAAACTTCCATCCATGTATAACACATAGCGATCCTTGAAGTGTTTACAGTCCGAGCATCTCATTTTTTACCCTTCTGCGTTTCTTTCGGGTTGCAAGCGTGAAATCGCATTAGAAATGTTTAGTAATGTGCCTAAGAGTAATAGATAATGTCCTGCCTTTTCCTCAACAGTCAGATGCCTATCCTTCGGGATGCTTTGAGTTAATTGTTGAAAACTCTGCATGTTCTCGTAGACTGACTCAAAAGCTAAGATCATTTCTTCAACCGTTCTGCTTAATGAACCATAACACGACCCCTGATTGTAAGCTCGCAAAATCACATAAGCTCTTGGAGTTAGGTAGATCGATATTGCGGTTCGTTTTTCTGGTTCTGACATTTTATTCACGTAGAATACAATGTGCAAATGCTGTCTATAAACATTATGGATAATGTTGGCAAGTCCACGATGACACTTAGCGCGCGCACATTGCACCAGAAAGCTGACAAAGAGAAAAAACATAAAAAGAGCGCGTCCGAAATATAGAAGAAACCCTTAAGGTAGCAGACGGGGCGGCGGAAGGGGGCGCGCGACTTGTGAATTTTCAAGAAAGGCGGATTTCCAGAATAGTGAAGCTAGCGTCAACAAACTTGACGGTGGCTCTCACGATGATAAGCGTAGAAGCTGGATTATTGGCCTTTATTTTTACCTTCTATCCCAAGGAAATCATTCAAAAAGGAGAAGGCATAATTCCTTTTGCCCTTTATGGAGGCGGTCCCACCATATGGATTCACTCGTATGTCATCATGATTTCGCACAGCATCATGATTTTTCTCATAATCTTGCTGATGATACTCTCCATTTTCTCTTTTACTTTCTCCTTTCTATATTCGCATGATACCCTCGAAACGCATGCTAAGGCGAGACTAAGAGATGGACAGACAGTACCGGAAGACGTGGAAGCTATTGAAAAATTCCACTACAGAGGACTGCTCGGTCTCAAACTGGGCGTGAGTCTGCTTCTGGGCTTCATTTTGGCAATTCTGGTTGAGATAGTCTACACTTTCTTTACGTTCTTATTATTTCCACTCATTCTTGTGGCGCTCTACGTTTCCATGTACGCATGCTTTCTTATTCTCATCTGGCTGAAACCCATAGACCGGAGGAGAAGGGTGAAGCGATGAGGGTGAAAGAGGGGGTATATCCCAGCGAGGATTTCTCTATAGTGACTTCTCATGATGAATTTTGTGACCTAACAACCATGCGTGGGTTTCTTGAGAACCCTCTAGACAAAAACGAATGGGAACAGAAAACAATAACTGGCGTCATAAGTCTCGATGCAGAATCACTGAAGAGTCTTTTGGAAAAATTAACCAAACATAACCTATTGCTAGTAACTGGCCCACAGCAGGTGGGGAAGAGTACTCTTCTGCTCTGTTTCGTTGATGAATGTCTTAGAGGAAAGATGGGTCCTTGGAAAGTGATTGTTTTTCTTAATCCATACTTCGCTGCCGAAGATCTGAAGGTTGTACTGGGTGAGGCCGAAACTGAACTCCAGCGAGGACTTAGGAACTACGCTTCCAGACAGATTCTGTTCGTAGTAGATGGGCTAAAAAGAACAGGAGAGAATGATGAGGAGTATGCGAGTAAATGCCTTGTGTTGTTTGAGTGGGTATTGAAGCGCGAATACAAGCTAATCGCAAGTCTTAGAGATGACCAAAAGCGCACCTTAGAGAAAATTCTTCGAGACAAAGAAAGGCACAGATTGGACAAATGGAAGAAGCTTGACTTAGATGAAGAACCTCTTAAACCTAACGATCAGTTTGAGAACGTGAAAAAACTGCTAGTCAATTATCTCACTTGGGATCGCTACAAGAAAAATATCAAAATCTCGTTGTCATTCGATGATCCAGAATTCAATGAATGCGTCAAGCTTGTCGCAAAAAAAAGTGACGGATTGGCCGGCTACATTGTCTTTCTTGTTGACGACATCTCAGCAAGCTCTCATGAATTCACAATGAAGACCGTTGAACGATATCCAGAAGGCATGACCAAACTTGTCTGGAACACAATCAACAGAGACTATTTTGTCAGGGGCGACAAAGCTCTCCCTCTATTGCTCACGTTCTTGGCAAACCAGGAATACCTTGTGACAGAGCAATTTGTCAGATCACTTACGGAATGGGGTGTGAATGAGCTCGATGCAGATGCCTCAATAAACAGAAAAGAGATAATGGACAAAATGGAAAATCTGCTAGCTTTCCACACTAAGCATGTTGTTTCCAGAGTTGGTCGGATTGATATTCTACAGTATTCGCTGAAAAACCAAGTTAGAGAAGCAATAGAGGACGGCCTATTAAATCTACACGATGCTCCAGATCTTGAAGAAGCAAGAAAGGCACTCTCAGATGTGGGCGGTCATTTTGAATCCCTAGTCACGGTAACGTATTTTCACAGGCTTCAGGAAGACTTGGCACAGCGCAAAATGTCACCAAAATACTATGTCACGTGGTGCATCTTCGCAGACATTGCAAAACTGTGGGGCGTCAAAAGCCTAAGCGTTGAAGCAAGAGTGCATGCACTGAAATATGCGATGGATTTCTTCGTCAATAATGTTCGAAAAGAAGTTCAGAGGACAAAAGAGTGGGTTTTCTTTGAAAATGCCCTCTCAACGATGCTGAGGAATGCAGTTGATGCAATACCGATCGAAGACTGTGATCTGGTAATCAAATTCTACAAGTCAATCAACCTAGATCCCAATGATTCTTGGTCTCGCTGGGTGGTGGGCCAGTTCCATGAAAAGAAAAACGAGGATGGTGAGGCCCTAAAATGGTACGTCGAATCAAAGAGAATCGAAAACACTTCAAGAGGATACGGGAGCCTTATCAAGAAACTCGCATCCATGCTGGAAAGATCACCTGAAGATATCTGGATTGAATATTTCGAGCTCAGCGAAGCAGCTGCGATCAAAGCCATTGAATGCTACGCAGGAGAGCATCGCAACTGGAGCGACTTGGCTAGAGTCTTGATGAACAAAGGGGAAATATTCTACAAACGGGGAGAACTCGGGAATGCAATAGAAAGCTATGACCGCGCTGCGTTGGCTTGCGAGAAAGCAATGGAAGTGAATGAGATATTCCTGCTTCGATCCTATGAAGATGACAAAAGGCGAGATCAAAAGAAATTAGCTATTGTATTGGGAAATAAGGCCCGTGCGGAATTTCACAATGGAAGATTGAAAGAAGCGATAATAGACAAAAAAAGGGCAATAGAAATAAAAAAATCATCCAAAACAAAAATAGACACCACTAAAGATGAGATGTGGCTCTGGAGATACAATAGAAGACTGCTACTTCGAAGACTCATGACGACACTATTGGAATCCATTCTGAATCTGGTTGACCTTCATGCCAAAGGGGAGAAAAAAACAAGGCTTTCAGACGAATGGTATAGCATCAAGTTAATGCTAGATGACATCGGGCAAAAAGCGACTGGAGGAAACCTTAAGGACCTCAGAGTAAGTGCTTTATACCATTCTCTTATGCTTGACGAGACAAATGAAATTGTCCAGCATGCTATGGCAGAGATAAAAGGCACCGACTTTCAAGAAATTGGCGAGACGCAATACACATCGAAATATCACGAAAACCGCGCCGAATCTATCGACCAAGAGCAAATCGTGGACGTTCTGCTAGAGAGGATCTTCGCAGCTCTCATATGGACAAAGGATTTCTATTATCATTTAAGAAGAGGAGACATACGCAATGAAAAAATCCAGAGATATGATTTGTCCTCGAAGTGGAGCGAAATAGGCTGGAGGATTTCCAGTAATCTCCTTTCAACGGTGCCTAGGGAAATGGCTGCAAGATTCTTTGAGCTTTCCATATCGTTTCGTGACGACAGTGCCGCTTCTTGGTACAATCTGGGATGGGAATATCTGCAGGAGCGGAAGGCTGACTCTGCCTTGAAAGCTTTGACAAAGAGCATGGAACTGGAGAAAGACCAAGGGCAGAAAAGATACAGTCATCTGTCGAGAATCGGTATCGGGAAGATACATAAAGAGAAAGAAAACTTTGCTTTTGCCTTTAAAAGCTTCAAAGAGGCATCTAATCTGCTCAAAGAGTTTGGCAAAACCGATCCACGGGAAGCTGCCAGTTTGCTGATAGAGACAGCTGAAAACCTCAAAGACTTAGCCTCTTGTGCAACTGAGACAGACACGAGAACAGGAATTTTGAAGGAAGCTTTAGAAACATACAATCGAGCCTTAGAGATCTCTCAGGAAGCTAAACTGATAACCCTGCTAGGAACTCTATTCAGGAAAATCAGTTGGTCAAAAAACTGGATTCAGTGGTCAGAGGAAGAAACGATGTCTCCGCTAACACCGTTGAGCACACTACTGAAAACCTCGGTAGTGAGCCTTCTTTCTATTGAAACAGATCCAGAGAGGATTGAAACGTTGCACCAAAGAGCATCTGCATTTAGCAATTTGAAAGAATACGAGAAGGCCAATGAATACGAAGATAAGATTTTGAGGATAGAACCGACATACATCCTTGCCTACATAAACAAAGCCATTAACCTGCGAAAACTGGGAAAATACGATGAAGCTTTAGAATGCAGTGATAAGGCACTGGAAATAGACGACAAAGACGCTCGTGCACTGCACACCAAGGGCAGTATCCTGCTTAAGCAAAGCGTACGAGAAAATGACAAGACTGCCAAACATAACAGAATTGTCAAAGCCATAGAATGGTTTGATTCAAGCTTAAGATCAGATCCTTATCACGCCCCAGCTTGGTCCAGCAAAGGAAATGCTCTTTATGACTTGGGCGGAATGGACAACAAAGAAGAAGTCGTCAAATGCTTCACGAGGGCTCTGGAACTCGAGTCAAGAATAATGGAGAATTGGGTGGATATGATTCATTTAACATTTCGCCTAAGCATGCAGAAACGAAAGATCGAAGAACCAGATTTCATAGCTTTTAGCGAGCTAGTTAATGAGGCACTTAACAAGATTGACGAATGCGACAAAAACGCACTTGTGGCCAGAGTCAGAAAATCAGTAATCCATTGCTTCAAGAAAGCTATTTTCGAAGACTATATAACCTCCAGAGAGAAGCTGACTCAACTCGTTGATAAGTTTAAAAAATCCAGCCAGGTGATTGAGGCTCCATCATTGGATGAAATCGAAAAGTCTTGCAGACGGGACAAGGATTTTGCTGAAAACACGGGAAAAGTGAAGAAGATCTTTGGTTCTTAGTCAGAACATCCCGGAAAGCGCGCCCTTCACTCTCACTAGCCGTGTGCGTGTGCGTGCGTGCGCTTGAGGTGTAAGAGTAGGTAGGTAGGTCTAGGTGAGAGTGAGAGAAAGCCTGTTATTCCCTGGAAGGAGTTGGTTGAGAGAGAGGGGGTAAAGTTTTATCCCACACACACGGCGAGTGAGTGTGAGTTACTGTGATGGCGCGCTTGGTCCGCTTACACTCCGAAATTAATTCGCAAGTTTCTTTTTGTCTTTTTATCAAATCCCATGATGACAAGGTTCTTCTCATATTCGTTGAAGCGGCAAAATTGTTGAAAGTGCACACAAATGAGAAAAAGGATCACTATGTTAATTACATCTTTAGTCGAATTCAAGACTTCTTGGGCCCTTTTTTCTTCGTAAACCAAATCTGAATTTGACGTAAAATGGCTCATAAAAGTCTTGCCTGAAGGATGGACAAAAGCCGAAGTTTCGCTATATAATCTGTCGTTTAGGTTAAACATCGTGTCTTTGTTTTGTTCTTTGTTTGCATCATCGTGTTTTTCCAGAGTGTAGTTAAACGTCTTGAGTTGCCGGAGTTGCAATGCTCTCTCTAGGTAAGATCTTAGAAATTGAGGAGTTATTTTTAACGCGTATTCAGACACCCTTTCGGAGGTTACCATATAGAACTCTTGTTCATGATCTTTATAGTAAACATGCTTGTACAAGTCCTCTAAAATGCAGCGTAGGTACAGGTAACATCCGCGGTAGTTATTCAGGTAGTATTGATTAATTAGCAAAAAGGTATCAGAGTAAAGCTCTTTGAAGTAGGGTGTGAAAAGCTGATCTGCTAGCCCTCGTCTCAATTCCTCTGACATTTTCGTTGTGGAATTAAACAGTCTGCGTCTAGCTGCGATTATTCTCTTCTTGTCACCGTTTTCAATGCATTTATCAAGTTCAATCTGCTTTGAAGGATCCAAGAAATAGTCAGAGTTGCTGAGAGTTTCAAGCATTACGAATAATGGATAAGCCGCCTTAAACAGATTTGGCGTCTCTGCCTCTCCATGCTTTTTCAAGCTATCCCGTACAGATTTTTCTAGGTCGGCGAAATAGGATTCAAAATCTTCCTTAATCTTTCTGGAGTGGATCTTCATTTTTTGAACCCTTTTGCGGTATTAAGCCTTGTCTTTGTTTGAACTTGGAAGCCACTAGCGGAACTAGATTCTTGATTATGATAGCCTTTTCAGCGTCACCCTTAGCCTCATAAATGTTGTTGAAATACGACACAATGTCCCCGGGAGAATCAATAGTTCCAAGACTTGGCACATAAACATGTTTGGTTTGAATTGTATAAGACAGTATGTTGTACAATCCAGGTATATTGTCCCTATACGTTTCTGCAATTTCTTTCCACAGCACATTTCCAAAACTCAAAAGTAGTCTATTATCAATCGGTTCGTTATGAACAATCATATTTCGCAGTTGCTGCATGAAGGATATGTCAAGTCCAATGATTTTGGGCGGTTTTTTTGTTTCTTTGTTTATCTTTTTCTGGATTAAGACCCTAATTGGACGTATTTTCTTAGCATCTGGTCCAATCGACAAGTATTCGTTGAGATTCGTGAGCAAGACTGCCAACTCTCTTTTGGACTTTTCGTCTAATTTAGAGTACTTTCTCTCAATTTCCATAATCAACCGTTCTAGTTCATTCATAGGTTTCCCTTGATTGTTTGTTCGGTCTTTTCAATAAATTCAGTTGTGAATTCTTCAAACTCGTCCTTTACCTCTTGATGCGCTGCTGAGTGAGAAATGTCCGTTCTTTTTCCATTTGAAATTTTGTAGAAATCATTATCTCGTATTGATGCAGTAAAAGTTGCACTGCCCCACGCACTAACAACCTTCGATTTATATTCTCGTTGGTTAGCTTTGTCCTTTTCATAACGTACAAATACAAGACCGATAACCTTTGTGTCCACGTCATAATCATCCTTGTGCTGTTCTATGACATCCTTCGTCAACTTCACACCATAGACAGCAAATACATCTGCCATTACCGGAACTAAGATCCTTTTTGCCGCATTTAATGACAATGTTGTGAGAATTGAATTTGTTGGAGCGCAATCAATCAGAATGTAACCATATTTGTCAAAATACTTAGAGCTTAATGTTTTTTCTAACAAAAATGGATCGATGTATGCATTTTTCAGAACCCAACTCAACTCAAGTTCAGAGGGGATTATATCACAATATGCTGTTCCATCCACAGATTTTTCGCATTGAAAGATGAAATCATCATAATTCTCCACCGAATTTTCATCGAGTTTTGGAAACGGACCATACTTTTTGTAGCAATTAATGAACAGATCTGCAACCGTCTTCTTTGTTTTTCTATGGTTTTCAAACTCTTCTTCACTGAGCCCAAGGAGAGTAGCATTGGCTTGGGGGTCCAAGTCTATCAGGAGCACTTTTTGTTTGTGAGAAGAAAAGAGGTGAAGGGCTAAATTCCAAGCCAATGTTGTCTTGCCTACACCTCCCTTCATATTTATTACTGCGATAGTCTTTGGAGGCATGTGCCTCCTTTTTCGAACGAGCCATATTAATATCTTTCCTCAAGTTGAATAGCAAGCTTTCAGTTGAAGCATTCAGGGTATGCTTCCTTAATCCGAACAGTATCTTGTCCATCGATTATTCCGAAGTAGATTCTTCTTCCCTCATATGCTGACTTCGCTGTGGCGAAATTCTTCAATTGCTCAATAATACTCTCGTCAATACGGTCCCAATATTGTACAAGGAAAACATCTGCTGATGTTCTGAAAAGCCTTTGAATCTGGTCTGCATTCTTACCCATTTTCTTGGGCGTCAATACACCTGTTGTTCCTTTGCCCTTGAATCCGAATGCCACATTCTTTCTTTCTCCATTAATCAGTAGACGTGTCGAAAATAAATCGTCTGTTTCCCCGCCCCAATCTTGGAAGCTTCCCTGTTCACCCAATATCTTCTGTATGCCCTCTTTGAACTTCTTTTCATCAAGTGGAGTTGGACTCTGGCTTGGTGATAGACCTTTGACTTTGGAAAAGGAATCTATGCCATCCACAGTTATCTGGACGGCCCTTGCCATGCTTTTAGGAAATGTTACCGATATGGTCGCTCCCCTGAAGCTCGGATTGGTTTTTGTCGGGAATTTGTCGAGTGCTTCCTTATTTCCTGCCAGTCTCAGTATCTTGTCCTTGTTTTGTGTGTAGAACGGATGCTTCTCGTATGCTAACTCCTTTCGCACTTTGGTTTTCTTTGCGACATCGTTGTTGCAAAGCTTACCAGCTTCCTGCAAAACACTCATTCTATCCAAACCAGTAATCCTCTCTATTTCGGACACGGTTTTGATTTTCTTCTTACCTTGATAGATTGCAGAAAAGACTTTCCTACAACGTTCAGAGCGCCCGATAACTCTGGCTGCGTGAGCAATTTGATCTTGAGGGTTTGACCTTACATCAGTGACATCTATAGACAGTTTAATCACCCTTCTTGGTTTTTCTCATTCGGAACATCTTTCGAATAGCACTTGAATCTATGCCAACAGCGTGGCCTATTTCTTTGGAATTTGCCCCAGACTTAATCGATATTAGAATGAGCAATTTCTTGATCGATTCTAACTCTTGCAGCATTTCTTTTGTGCTCTCCATTCTTACACCTCCTTTCAGGAAAACTATGAATCATTCTGTCCTCTCTTTTGGCATCTCATTCTCGCCGACTTTTTCTTGCGCAACTTCTTCCGGCAATGTAGCCTTTTCTTTGGAAGTGATAGCCTTGGGCATTTTCATTCCGACATCTTCCAATGAGCATATCTTCACCAGTCTACCTTCGCGTGATTCGCTTGGTTCGAGAATTCCTAATCGAAACCACTTCTTCCACCAGCCGTAGATAGTGTCTTGCGGTGTCCCGCATATTTGGAATATGTCTTTGATTCCTTTCGTGCCGTCAGTGTTCTCGAAAGCTAACTTCTTTTCATCCGAATCAAGCTCAGCTGTCAGAACTTCTTTAAGCCTACCTATATTTTCGAATCTTGACCATCTGGCAATTTCTTTTAGCAATTTCTGATTTTCGTCTAACTTATCCCAGATATCTTTGAGCGCTGTATCCTTCTCTCCAGTCATTTCTATCCGCCCTCAACAGCAGGTTGTGAATCTTCTTTGTTAACCTGGGTGCCTTCTTGCGATTCCTTTTGTTTTATCTTCTCTTTGAAAGAAACGCTCGGGACTTCTATGCCGAAATCTGATAATGAGAAAACCTTGACATATCTTGTGCCACCTCTAGCACTCGCTTCCTTAACTATGCCATATCTTGCCCATTTTTTCCAATAGTTGGTCACTGTTGCATGGCTCGTTCCTACGACTCGCGCGATTTCACGACTGGTATGGCCATCACTGTTCTCATAAACTAGTTTTTCCGTATCCGTTTTTAGAAGTCCTGCAAGCGTATCCTTCGCTCTTTGTGCACCTTCGAGTCTAACCCACTTCAATATTTCTTCAAGCAATCCTATTATTCGTTCAGTCTTTTCTTCAGCCATGTTCTATGCCTCATGCTCTCTTTCTGTAGTAGTATCTCTGTCCTTTTTCATCACGATGGTCAATCAGCCCGTAGTCCTCCAGAATCGCTAAATGATATGACACTTTTGGCTGCGATTTTTCTAGAGGTTCTCCTGGAAACACTGTCTGGGTTATCTGTGTAACAGTCTTCTTGTTGTCACATTGTTCAGATATCTTCTTGCGAATGTCGAGAGCAAGTATTTCTTTGCGTGCAGTTTCGATGGACTTCTCATTGGCTAGTTTGAACATTGCTAGCTGAATGCTCATAAGCCGACGGATTTCTTCTAGTTTCTCGTAGAGATCCCTATGTGTCATATCAGCCTTGGACATCTGACTCACCCTCTTTTGTCGTTGGCTCTTGACCTGTTTTCTGTTGTCCGGATCCAACAGGTTTCTGCCTCCAAGGCTTCCATTCTGATGGGAAGGTGTCCACAATCCGGCTTGGGTATCCGCGTCTTTTCATGACTATTAGGCCAGCGTCTTGCGCTTCCTGGACGAAATATTGAACGCTGCGCAAAGCGACCCCTATCATCCTTGCGATTTCTTCATTGTTTCTATTGCTGTCAGCAAGTCTCCACATTTGCTGTCTTTCGGGCGTTGAAGCGATTCTACGCAGGATTGTTGATATTGATTCCATAGCTTGTAGCCTCACAAAGTCTTTCATCATTGAGATGTCATCACTAATCCTTTGTAGTAGGTCAACCATTTCATCTTCTGACATCGTTCTCCCTCTATCGTTTTACATATAGCATAATGAAACAAGGTTATTTATACTTTCTGCACTTATAGAATCTACTGTAAAGCCACTATTCCTATTAAACACAACAAAGCGAAACATGTCACTCCATGGAATTAGCCATTTGGTTTCATTTCATGACCTAGAACTTGCCTTCGCATTTTACATATGATTCATAGAGACTCTAACACAGGCAAAGCACACGTTTAAGTCGGAATCCTTGGAACCCAGATAGATCTTTCGTTTCTTAGGTACTTCGCCAGCAGCAAAGCAAACAACGGCCAAGGCAAGTTTCCCCGTCAGCTGGTACGGCATAGCGGGTAAAGGCTTACCAAAGCACTCATGCAGCAACAGACAAACCGTTTAACACAGGCGCAGACCACCTTTGCCTTAAGCGGAGGCGCGACGGCTGCGTTAAGCAGGTGTGTGTTGTGTATTGGCAGCGCATGGTCGCGTTGACAGGTTTAAAAAACCCATAGGCGTGTTGCTTAGTAAGTTTGTGGCAAACTGAAAAGCGGAAAGTTTCCTCATC
>Ga0315274_10012570_pt1 | contig 12069 bp, 7 predicted proteins | sample YL17G02_20_MG_FD_203700 | JGI IMG/M metagenome (GOLD analysis project Ga0315274, IMG submission 203700) | Sediment microbial communities from Yellowstone Lake, YNP, Wyoming, USA - YL17G02_20 | ecosystem: Environmental > Aquatic > Freshwater > Lake > Sediment | place: USA: Wyoming | collected... | reverse complement strand
CAATGGAATAACTCTGCATGTTCGAGGCGTTGGCCGCCCGGACGCTCGCCTTCAGGATGGTCTGCAGCGCCGATTCCGGCAGCGGCTTGTCCAAGAAATTGCCGTGAATGGTTCTCAAGCTCCGGATGGTCTTGAGCGTTTCGTTCGCGGGAGACGCCGGTGCGGCCGGCGGGTTCGTTTCGGCACCTGCCGCCCGCGAGGTTTGAGCTTGCCGGCCGAGCAGCCAGAGTCCTCCGCCCAGCACGGTGCTCTGTTTCAGGAATGTCCGACGATGGGAGTTAGTTTTCATGGAATTGAGTTTGTTTTGTTTTCGTCAGGTTGTTTCATGGCCAAATCGGTGATTGCTGATCGAAAAGCTTGTCATTCGCACCTCAGCGCCTCCATCGGATCGACCTTGGCCGCCCTTCGCGCCGGCACGTAGCAGGCCAGCAGCACCACGGCGCCGAGGATCACGGCAGTGCTCGCATAGGTGAATGGATCGCTGGCGGTGACGCCATACAACTGGCTTTGCAGGACCCGGGTGACGAAGAATGCGGCGGCCAAGCCGGTGGCGACGCCAACGCTGGCCAGACGGACGCCTTCGCCGACCACCAGCCGCAGCACGTCGCCGCGCTGGGCGCCGAGCGCCTGACGAATGCTCATCTCCCGCGTGCGCTGGCCGACCGAATAGGCGATCACGCCGTACAGGCCAAGGGCAGCCAGCAGGAGTGCGAAAGAAGAAAAAGAACCCAGTATTCCGGTGATGAGCCGCCGGGGTGTGATCGCGCGGTCCACAATCTGGTCCAGCGTCGTGAACTGGTTGCTGGGTAGCGTCGGGTCAAATTCCTGTATCGCAGCCCTTACGTCCGGGATGAGACCGGCGGGCTCGCGTCTGGCACGGATGACCAGTTCCAGGCCCGACCAGAAGTCCGTTTGTCGCAGATTCAAATACATGTCGGGCTGCGCCCCTTCCTCCAATCCGTGGGCCACGTCGGACACGACACCTATCACCGTGTATTCAGGGCCGTTTACCAGGGCGGTTTGTCCGATGGGATCCTGATCCGGCCACAGGTTATGGGCCATGGTTTCACTGATAATCATAACCTTCTGGGAACGCTCCGCGTCGCGGTCATCGAAGTAGCGGCCCGCGTGTAAGCCGATACGCATGGTCTGCAGGCAGCGATGGTCAACCATGCGGACATACGCCAGCGAATGGCCGCCAGGATCATAGGTTACACCGTTGGCCCGTAACGACCACACGCGTTTAAAGCCCAGAGGCAGGGAGTCATTCAGTCCAACCGACTCAACGCCGGGGACGGCGGAGACGCGTTCCACCAGGCGATCGTAGAACTGGACTCGCTCGCGCCTCGAGTTGAAGGGGCGAGTCGTATCAATACGCCAGACGAACGTGTTCTCGGGTTGAAAACCGAGATCGACCTGCAGCACCTTGACAAAACTGCGTGTCAACAGGCCGGCTCCGACAAGCAGCATACACGCCAGTGCGATCTCCGAGACGACCAGCATCCGGCGGATCCAGGCGGTGCCTCTCCCGGTGCCGCCACGCGCGCCCGCATCGTGCAGCACTTCGCTCGCCTCCCGACGCCACAGTTGCAGGGCGGGCAGCACGCTGCACAAAAAGGCGGCGATGCAAGTCAAGGCGGTCGTGACGATGAGGGTCGTCGTGTCAATCGAGGTGGTATGCAGCAACGGAATGCTGAACGTTTGCAGGCTCGCGAGGGGGACGGTGCAGAAGGAGGCAACGAGCAAGCCGAGCACGCAACCGGCGAAGGCAAGGAGCAGACTTTCCGTCATGGTCTGCCGGACGAGACGCCAGCGACCTGCCCCCAGCGCGATGCGCACCGAGAACTCCTGGCGTCGGGCATTGGCGCGGGCCAGCAGCAGATTCGATAGATTGACGCATGCAATCAGTAACACGCACAGGACCGCACCGGACAGGAGAAAGAAGGCTGGGCGAAAAGCGCCGCGGATGTGATCGTCCAACAGGGCCGCGCGTACACCGAACTTATCCGCATTGCGATCTGGATTTGATACATGCAAGCGGGCGTTGATCACGGCCAGTTCCTCTTGAGCCTGCGCAACAGTTACGCCCGGTTTGAGACGTCCGATTCCAAAGAGCGTATTCCCCCAGCGGGCAGTTTCTGCGGTTAGCGGGTACGGTAGCAGCAATTCCACGCTTGTGCCCGGAGAAAAGAGCACGTCGAGGTTGGCAGACGGGGGCAGGACACCGACGATTTCCACAGACTCGCTGTTGACCGTCACGGACCGTCCGATGACGTCCGTGGCCCCCGCGAATTTCCGCTGCCAGAAGCCGTGGCTCAGCATGGCCGCCCGGCGACCGTTCCAGACACACTCTTCATCCACAAAACTGCGACCCAGCAGCGGGCGCACTCCCAGCACGTCCAGGAAATTCTGAGAGACCTGGACACCGCGCAAACGCTGGGGTTCCCCATCGCCCGTCAAGGAATAGCGATTACCTTCGGAAAAGGGGCTGTAGGCGGCCAACGCTTCGAATGACTTGGCTTGCGCGCGGTAATCCAAGAAGTTATCCACACGCATTGTCGAGTGACTTAGCGTATCACCCTGCAAATCGTTCTGTATCCATACCAGGCGTTCGGGCTCATGAAACGGCAGCGGACGCAGCAATACCGCATTCACGAGGCTGAACATGGCCGTGCACGCACCGATGCCTAGCGCCAGCGTTAGCACGGCAACTGTTGTGAAGCCGGGATTCTTGGCCAGCATCCGCAGGCCATAGCGGAAGTCTTGGATCAGTGCTTGCATGATTCCTATGCCTCGAATCGCCACGCTGCCTGGGCCGAGCCGTCGAGTGGACCGGCAAACCGCACGCGCTCGGGCGCGGCCGAACTGCTGCAGGATTCAATGGCATTCGTGAGGTTCATTTCGTCGAGGGAGTGACCTTGAGGTTTCGGAACCAGCCGTCGGAACCGTTGCCCACCCACAACCCCACCTTGCCTTTGAGTCGGTCGTTCAGCAGCTCGACCGTCAGGGCAGGTTTGTCCGAACCATTCACGAAGGCGGATACGCTCTTGCCCTGGAGCACCAGTTTCACTTTCACCCACGATTCCGGAGCAGGCGCTGGAGTGATCGCGGATTCGTATTTGCCAGGTTGGTTGTTCCGCAGGTCGCTCCAGTCGTGTCCGGGGAGGGAGATGTACTGAATTGAATGGCTTCTCCGAATCTCCTCCGCAGCCTGGAAATTGAACGGCCTCAGATACACGGCATCGAAAGTCCGGTTGTCCTGACCGTAAAAGGCGATTCCGACGAAGCTCTGGCCTGGCTGATTCCTCCCTTTGACTTCCAGTTCGATGGTCCCTTCGGAGAATTCCACACCGGCGATCCACGCCAAGCCGTCATTGGCGGCGGCATTCAGGAACACGGCCTCCGGCGAACCCGCCTTCGATGGATTGAGCGTGCGATTGGACGTTTCGATGTCCTTGGTTTTGGCGAGTTCCCCCAGGTTGTAGTCAGCGGGAAAGGCCAGCGTCGGCACGAGGAACGCGATGGCGAACAGGTTGGAGGTGCTTTTCATAAGGTTGTGGAGTGGTGCCGGTTTAACACGTACGGTTCAACAGTCATTCACTTCGGAGTGTCACCACCGGATCGACCTTGGTTGCCCGACGGGCGGGCAGCCAGCAGGCGAACAGGGCCACTCCCAACAGCAGCAGAGCCACCCCGGCCAAGGTGATCGGATCTGCGGGAGTGACTCCGAACAGGAGGTGCGTCAGGACGCGAGTGAGGGCCAAAGCCCCCAGAAGTCCGATGGTTGCGCCCAGGATGGCCAGCTTCATTCCCTGGCGCACGACCCCCTTGAGCACCTCGACGCGCTGCGCCCCGAGAGCCATGCGGATTCCGATCTCGCGCGTGCGCCGGCTGACCGAGTAAGCCATGACCCCGTAGAGCCCAATCGCCGCCAGCAGCAAGGCCGCCCCGGCAAAAAGTGCGAGCAGCACGAACATCAGGCGGCGTGGGCCGACGGAGTTGGCGACGACCTGCTCCAATGTGCGAACATTCGAGATCGGCTGGTTTGGATCCAATTTGAGGATCTCGCCCCGGATGGTTTCGGCCAATGCCAGCGGCGGCACCTTCGTGCGCACCACCAGGCTGCACTGAAGGAAACTGAAGGCCTGCGGCAGATAAATGTGCTCGGTTCTGTTTCGGTCGAGGCCACGGTGACGGACATCACCGACGAGCCCGACGATTTCCCACGACTCGCGCAAGAACCGCACGCGCTGCCCGAGGGGGTCTTCGTTCGGAACGATCTTGCTCGCCAGCGCCTGATTGAGGATGGCTGCTCGCGGAGCATTCGTAGAGTTGTCATGGTCGGTGAACACGCGGCCCTGCAACAGCCCTATGCCCATCGCCCGATAGTAGTTCCCGGAAACGAAGTCGTAATCGGCGTTGACGTAGAACTCATCGCGATCAGGCCGGCTCTCAGCGCGGACCGAGTTGTCCGTCGCACCGCTCATCGGCAGGGTGGTCGCCGAGCCCGCCGCCTCCACCCCGGGCAGCGATTCGATGCGCTGGATGATCTGCTTCAGGAAAAGGGCGCGTGGTTCTCCATTGGGGTGTTCCCGGTCGTCCAGGGAAATGTCCATGGCCAACACCCCGTGCGGGTTGAACCCGGCTGGAACGGCCTGCAGACGGGACAGCGTCTTCAGCAGCAATCCGGCGCCGACCAGCAGCATCAGCGCCAGGGCGACTTCCGCCACGATGAGCCCCCCACGAAGGCCGCTGCCCGAGCCGGCGCGCGAGCTGCGCCCTGCTTGCTTGAGCGCGCCGTGCAAGTCGGGGTTGGCCAGATGCAGGGCGGGCGCCAGACCAAAGATCACGCCCGTGACCACAGACATCAGCAACGCGAACCCAAGGGCATGGGAATCGACCCCGACCTCCTGCACCCGCGGCAGACTGTCCGCGCTTAACTGTGTGAAGAGGCGGACGCCCCAACCAGCCAGCAACAGTCCCAACGTGCCGCCCAGCAGCGACAGCAACACGCTCTCGGTCAGCAACTGCCGGATTACGCGCCGGCGACCCGCCCCGAGAGCCGCGCGAATAGCCATCTCTCTTTGTCGGGCCTCCATCCTGGCAAGCAGCAGGCCGGCGACATTGGCGCAGGCAATCAGAAGGACAAAGCCCACCGCCCCAAACAACACCCAGAGCTGGGGACGAATCGCGCCCGTGAGTTGCTCGTGCAGGGGCACAACCGCCACGCCCCAATCCTTCTTCCAGGGCGGATACAAGGGTTTGAGCCGCTGCGTGATCGCGCTCATCTCTGCCCTCGACTGTTCCAGCGTCACCCCGGGCTTGAGCCGGCCAATGACACGAAGCCGGTGATCCTGGCGCGAGCGATGCCAGGTTTCGCTGCCGTACACGAAAGGCACGAGCGCATCGCACTCGAACGGAAGTTGCGGCTTGGGTGGAAGAACCCCGATCAGCGTGTAACTCTCGCCGCCCAACCGGATCGCGCGGCCCAAGAGATTGGTTGCGCCGCCAAAGTGCCCCTGCCAGAGCCGATGCGTCAGAACGACCACTTTGTCTTTGCCCGGTTGATCTTCGTCCGGCAGGAAGCCGCGGCCCAGGAACGGTCGGAGCCGGAGAATCGAAAGGTAACTGGCCGAGACCTGATGGACGCTCAACCGTTCGGGAAGCCCCTCGCCGGTGAGATTCAAATTCACCCGGCGAAGGACCGATATGTTCTCCATCGTGGTGATCTGTTCTCTCCAATCGGCAAACTCCCCGCCGGCGACTGAGTTGCGATCCTGCCCCTTGCCCGAGGGGTCTTCCCAGAGTTGCACAAGCTGGCCGGGCTGATCGTAAGGCAGCGCCTGCAGGAGCACGCGGTTCACGACGCTGAAGATGGCTGTGCACGCGCCGATGCCCAAGGCGAGCGTGAGCACCGCCACGGCGGTGAAGCCGGGATTCTTGGCCAGCATCCGCAGGCCGAAACGCAGGTCTTGAAGTAAAGTCTGCATACGGTCTTTCCCTAGTTTGTCATTCGCATCTCAGTGCCACCATCGGATCGACTTTGGCCGCGCGGCGAGCGGGGACATAGCTGGCGAACAGGGCGACTCCAGCCAGAAACACGGAGACGGCCACATAGGTCGCCAGATCGATTGTTCCCACCTGGAAAAGGAAGGACTTTAGTACCCGCGTCAGGGCGAGAGCCCCGCAGAGCCCGATCCCCAGCCCCACCGCCACCAAGCAGAGAGCTTGGCGCACCACCAGTTGCAGGATGTCCCCCCGTTGGGCGCCCACCGCGATTCGGATCCCAAACTCCCGCACGCGCTGAGCGACTGAGTAGCTCACCACGCCATAAACCCCCACCGCCGCCAGAATCAAACCGACGGCCGAGAACAGCGTGACCAAGGTCGTCTGAAATCGTTGTGGTGTGATGGAACCCGCCAGCCGGTCCTCCATCGTCTGTAGGGACAAGATGGGGCGGTTCTTCTCGACCGACCGGATCACTTCACGGACAGCCGCCGCCAGCCGCATCCGCTCGGACGCGGTCCGCATAACCAGATGATCTCCCCCCCAAGCACGCTCCTGATGATGCGAGAAGTATACCTCAGGCTGGATTTCGTTAAGGAGCGTCTGGTTCCTAACATCCTTCACGATCCCGATGATCGTGTGGTTGTGGTATTCGTGCATGGGGAACTCGTGCACGAGTGGTTTGCCTATCGGATCATCGTCGCCGAGAAAACGCTTCACGAAGGTCTCGTTGACAACTACCACCAAGGGTGCTCCTTCAACGTCCTGCTCGATGATCCCCCGCCCTTTCACCAAAGGAATGCCCATGGCGCGGAAATAGTCCGGGGTTATTCCTTGGGCGTTCACAGCCGACATTGTGGTTCCACCCTCGATCATCACGTCAGCTTGGTGACCGCAGGGGCTGGGCGGAAGCCAGGTGACGGCGCCGACGGCTTGGACGCCCGGCAGTGATGACAGCCTCTCCAGAAATTCCTGCCCCTTCGGATGCCGCAAGACGCCATCAAGTCCCGGTATCTCTACGACCAGCACGTTCTTGGGATTGAACCCGAGTTCAACGTGGCTGAGCAACACGAAGCTCTTGAGGAACAATCCGGCCCCGATCAACAGCACGAGCGATAACCCAATCTCCGCGATCACCAGCCCATGCCGTGTGACACTGCGGCGGGAAGCGGCCAAACCGCGCGCCACCCCGCCGTCCTTTAAACACTCGTTCAGGTCGGTCCTCGTCGCGCGCAGCGCAGGGCCTAACCCGCAAATGATGCCGCTCGCCAAGGTGACCAGACAGGCCACGGCGAGCACCGGGCCATCCATACTGACTTCCTCCATGCGCGGCACGAAACCGGCGGCCAGTGTTCGCAGACTCAGTACGCCCCAATCAGCCACCAGCAAGCCGCACCCGCCGCCCACGGCGGCTAAGAGCACACTCTCGGTGAGCAGTTGGCGCAGGATGCGCCAGCGACCCGCCCCCAGGCTCAACCGCACCGCCATTTCCTTCGCCCGTGACGCCGAGCGCGCTAACACCAGGTTGGCCACGTTGGCGGTGGCCACCAGCAGCACCAGCAACGCCGCTGCCTGGAACACGTAAAGCAACAAGCGCGCGTTCTGCACCAAATTCTCGTGGAGCGAGGTCAGCCGTACGGCCCGGTCGCGGTCGAAGATTGGAAACTGCGTACGGCGGCTGGCGATGGTCTCCAACTCAGCCTTTGCATGGGCCCGCGTGACCCCCGGTTTCAGCTTGCCGAGCATATAAGCACCATGCGCCCCCGAGGCGCCTGGTCCAACCGGTCTGATCGAATCGGCGTCCATGGGAAAAGGCGTCCAGAAGTCAGTGCTTTCAAGGAACCTGAATCCGGCGGGCAGGACACCCACAATGGTGCGGGACTTGCCATCCAACGTGACGGCCTTTCCAACAATGCCTAAATCTCCGCCCCAAAGGCGTTGCCAGACTCCGTAGCTGAGAATGACCACCGGTGGGCCGCCCTCTTTGGCTTCCTCGGAGGCAAATGTGCGGCCTAGTACGGGGGTGAGCCCGAGAACCGAAAAGAACTCAGGCGAAATCCGGGCTCCAACGAGCTGCGCGGCCTCACCCACATCAGTCAGCGTGGACTCCCAGCCCGACTCAAAGAACGCGACCTTTTCAAAGGTCGTGCTTTGACTCTGCCAATCCAAGAACCTGAGGAGCAAGACGCCTCCGAAATCGTTAGGCTCTTTCTTGTCCGTCTCCCAGACCATGACCAACCGATCGATGTCAGGAAAAGGCAGCGGGCGGAGCAACACCCCGTTCACTACCGAGAAGATCACCGTGGTCGCGCCAATGCCCAATGCCATGGTGAGCACGGTCACCGCCACGAAGCCCGGATTCCTGCGCAACATACGCAGGCCGAAGCGAAGGTCCTGAATCAGTGTTTGCATGGTTTTCTGAGTATGGATTCTTGTTTTTCTTTTTGTGCTCGTCACTCGCCGCTTCTCACTCATCACTCGCATCTCAGCGCCACCATGGGATCGACCTTGGTTGCCCTTCGGGCCGGCAGGTAACAAGCAGCCAGTGCGACCACACTCAAGAGCAACGTAGCGCCGGCAAACGTCGCCGCATCAGTGGCGCTGACTTCATAGAGAAAGTGCGCCAGCACCCGGGTCAGGAAGGCCGCCGCGCAGAGGCCGGCGGCCAAGCCGAAGCCGATCAGCCTCAGGCCGTGCTTGAGCACTGAGCCGATGACCCTGGAGCGCTGCGCCCCCAACGCCATCCGGATGCCGATCTCGCGGGTACGTTGGGCCACGGCATAGGCAATGACGCCGTAGGTGCCCACGATCGCCATGACCCAGGCCAAAACGGAGAAGGTCCCCAGCACAAACCAGATCAAACGTCGTGGTGCCACGGACTCGCGCAGCCGTTGCTCCATGGCCTGGACATTGAATGCGGGCTGGTCCGGATTCACCGCGAGAATCTGCTGTTGCACAGCCTCGGCCAGCCGCGTCGGTTGGGTCGCGGTGCGGATCGCCAGGAAGAGTCGCGGGAAGGGATGCTGCAGCCAGGGCCAGTAGATTCTAGGCTTCACTGCGGTTTCAAAACCGCCCTGCCGGATGTCACCCACCACTCCCGCGACGGTATAGGTGGCCATGCCCGTTTGATCACGGATCTGGATCTGTTGGCCGATCGGGTCGTCATCGGGGAACCACTGGCGCGCCGCCGTCTCATTGAGGAGGACCACCGGCGCGGCGCCCGCTCGATCCGCCCAGGTGAAGCGGCGACCCCGCAGCAGCGCAACCCCCATGGCGGGCAGATAGTCGGGACTGATCGCCTCGATATCGGTTTCAACCGGCGTCGGTTGGCCCTTCGCCGCGGCCGGTGTGCTCATTCCAAAGGGCGTGAACGGCGAGAACATGGTGGCCCCGACCGACTTCACGCCCGGCACCGTTTCAATCTGCTGGAGCAGGTTCTGGTATGTGGCCGCCAGCCGCTCCGAGTTGTCGGAGGCGACGTCCTGCAGGGCAAGCTCCAGGGTGAGCAGGTGGTCAGGATCGAAGCCCAGGGGGATGGCCTGAAGCCGGTAAAGGCTTTTCGCGATCAACCCGGCGCCGATCAAGAGCATCAGCGCCAAGGCCAGCTCGGTCACCACCAGCACATTCCTGGGGCCGGATTTCCCGGCAGGGCTTCCCGTGCCGGTCTTGAGCAGTTCGTTCAGGTTCCATTTGCGGCTCGCCAGCGCGGGTGCCAGGCCGAACACCACTCCCGTAAGCATGGCTGCGATCGCTGCGAAGCCGAGCACCGCAGGGTGCAAGCCGGCTTGTCTTAGCCCGGGAATCTCGCTGCAAACATCATCCGGCAAGGCGGCCAGCAATAGGTCCACACCCCACACCGCGACCCCGAGGCCCACGACCCCACCCAGCAGGGCGAGCAACATGCTTTCGGTAAGCAATTGTCGGAACACCCGCGCCCGCCCCGCACCCAGCGCCGCGCGAATGGCGATCTCGCGTTCGCGGGTGGCCGCGCGCGCCAGCAGCAGGTTGGCGACGTTGGCGCAGCCGATCAACAAGACGAGCGCAACGGCCGCCAGCAAGACCCGGAGGCTAGGGCGCAAGTTGTTCACCAGCCGGTCGTGCAACCGGCAGACGCCAATGTCGTAACGCTCGTGGACTGGCTTATGCGCCTGCATCTGGGCGAGCAGCACGTCGAGGCTGGCTTGGGCCTGCTCCACGGTGACCCCGGGTTGCAGACGCGCGATCGCCCCCAGGCTGTATCGCTCGCCTTCGGGCTCGGTATCGACCGCCAGCGGCGTCCACAAGTCGCCGGCGAGCGGGAATTGGAAGTTGGGCGGCATGACGCCCACCACCGTGTAGGACTCTCGGTCCAGCGTGATCGTCTGGCCCAACGCGTCAGGGTTGCCGGCAAACCGGCGCTGCCAGAACCCGTAACTGGCAATCACCACGCGATGACTGCCGCGTTGATCTTCGCTCGACAGGAAAGCGCGGCCGTGCGCCGGTGGCACCCCGAGCAACGGGAACCAGCTCGTCGAAACACTGGCGACGCGAACCCGCTCCGGTCGGCCGCTCCCTGTCAGGTTCATGTCCTGTTCCAGAACGCGGGCGACCTGCTGAAAGAGATTGGTCTGGTGCCGCAAGGCGACGAAGAAGTTGCCGCGAACTCCGGCCAGGTCCGGCGCCAAGCGGAGCGGCGCCTGCTCGCCCGGCAGGTCGCGGAAGCGCCCGAACAGCGCCACAAGCTGCTGGGGTTCCTTGAAGGGCAGAGGCCGAATCAACGCGGCGTGAATCAAGCTGAATACCGCCGTGTTGGCTCCGATGCCCAGGGCCAAGGTCAGCACCACGACGGCGGTGAAGCCGGGGTTCTTTGCCAGCATCCGAATGGCGAAGCGAAGATCCTGGAGCAAGGAGTTCATTGTGACGGTCGTCCGGTCGGTGTTCCTCCCGCACGCGTCGTCCTCGTGCCGGCAGGGGTCCCGACTCGACTCAACGAGGACGCGTCATCGGGTCTTCTTGGCTTCGTGGTCGCCGCGCTGCTGGAGCACCAACCCGGTGACTTTGCCCTGGGCGTCCTTCTTGAAGGAAATCTGGGCATCGACCACCTGGAAGAAGAACTTCGTCTCCGATTCGGGGAAGATCTCGAACTTCTGCTGACCCGTCGCCTGGGCCATCAAACGATTCTCTTCCTTGGAGATGGTGAGGACGGCCCCAGGCTGAAGCTCGTAGTCCCCCACGTAGGCTGCGTAGATCTTGGGATCCACCTTGACGGCCACCCGCTCCTTCGGGGGCTGGTTGGAGATCTTCTTGGCTTCGTGGTCGCCGTTCTGATGCAGCACCAAGTGCGTCACCTTGCCGTCCTGGCCCTTGACGAACGTGATCTGGGCATCGACCTCCTTCACGAAGAACTCGGTTTCGGATTTGGGAAAAACCTCGATCTTCGCCTGTCCCGTCGCCTGCGACATCAGGCGGTCTTTGTCGCGGCAGAACCAGATAAGGAAACCGGGCTCGAGTTGGTACTGGCCGACGTAGGCGTCATAGATCTTGGGATCGACCTTGGCGACCTTGAGATCCGCCGCCGTGGTTGACAGGGTGGCCAAGCCGAGCCACAGGGTGGCGAGACTTGAGATTCCGAAGAGCAGTTTCGTCGTGGTCATGTTGATTCGTGAGTTTCTGCCAGCGTCCCGGCCGCGTGGCCACAGCCGACTCGGTCGTGGCTTCGAACGGTGATTCGCGGGTCGCCAGCCATGGGTGGGTGGTGAATCATGCAGTGTAGGTCATCCTCTCAGCGGTGAGTTTGGCATCGTTGCGCGCTGATGGTTCATGGACTTGAGACCCTGGTCTTGGAATCGGCGGGTGCTCAGGTGTCCGAGGTCGGTCATGACTCGTCGCTCCTCACTCGCACCTCAACGCCGTTATCGGATCAACCTTCGCCGCCCGGCGGGCGGGAATCCACGCCGCGAGCACGGCCACGCCCGTCAGCAGCAGGATACTTCCGATGAGGGTGGCCGGATCATAGGGTCGGATTCCGAACAGGACGCTGCGGAGGAGGTGCGCCAACGCCAAAGCCACAGGCACGCCGACGGC
>Ga0315274_10012567_pt1 | contig 12072 bp, 14 predicted proteins | sample YL17G02_20_MG_FD_203700 | JGI IMG/M metagenome (GOLD analysis project Ga0315274, IMG submission 203700) | Sediment microbial communities from Yellowstone Lake, YNP, Wyoming, USA - YL17G02_20 | ecosystem: Environmental > Aquatic > Freshwater > Lake > Sediment | place: USA: Wyoming | collected... | reverse complement strand
TTTGTTTATAATGGTTTTTGAAAATTCTTCTTGTGGAAAGCTTGGGTGCTTTCCTGTTTTGTTTCTGCGGTATTATTCTGATAACTTTTTTAGTTGTATTCTTTTGCCCTTTCCCCTCGCATGTTTTCCACACTATTTGCTGTATATCCTTTGTAATATTAATTCGATTTCCTGATGTGTTTTTTCATTTTCTTCGTAGTCTTTATCAATCAGCTGGTAGGCGTGGATAACGGTTGTATGGTCTTTGCCTCCGAATTTCCTTCCTATTTCAGAATACGACATCTTCAACTCCTTTTTTAACAAATACATGGCTATCTGCCTCGGTCGGGCAAACTCCTTTTTTCTGGAAATGAAGAACATGTTTCCGGCGGGAATGTCGTAAAATTCAGTGACGGCTTCGATAATCTTTTTATGGTTGGTAACCTTGGCCGGTGAAGAAATGACGTTCTTCAGCAGCTTTTTAGCATCTTCCAGCGCTATGGTTTTTCCATTGGCCTTTTTGTATATGATCAAACGGCTTATCGCCCCTTCCAGTTCTCTGACGTTTTTTTGTATGTTATTGGCGATGTATTCCAAAACATCGGCCGGAATAACGGTATTTTTCTCTTCCGCCTTTTGTTTTAATATGGCTATTCTGGTTTCGTAGTCGGGAATGCTGATATCGGCGATCATCCCTCCATTAAATCTCGATTTCAATCTTTCGGTTATAGCCGGAATATTATTAGGGTGCCTGTCGGAAGACAGAATTATCTGTTTGTTCTTCTGGTATAGGGAATTGAAAGTGTGAAAGAACTCTTCCTGGGTTTTGTCTTTCCCGGCGAGGAACTGAATGTCGTCTATTATTAATACATCGATGTCCCTTAAATTCTTTTTCAATTCCTCGACGCTCTGCCCCCTGATGGCGTTAACGATGGTGGATATCAATTTCTCGGCCGGAATGTATTTGACTTTCCTCTCCCGGTCATTTTCCTTGATTTTATTCCCGATCGCCTGAACCAGGTGGGTTTTGCCCAATCCCACGTCTCCGTAGATGAAAAGAGGATTGTAATTTTTGCCCGGCTCTTCGACTACGGCCATGGCGGCGGCGTAAGCAATTTCATTAAAAGGCCCGGTGATAAAATTATCAAAAGTGTATTTTGGGTTCAGGTTGGTTTCTTTGCTGACTTCCAGTTCGGAGAAGCCCTGCTGTTCAGTAGCATCTTCTTTCTTCATTCCCCTCTTTCCTCCGGCCGTAATTTTTGCATTAACCGGAATAACAACATATTTTATGTCTCTTATATTCTCATCCAGCGATTTTAATATTTTTAAAATTTCCTTGTGGTATTTCTGCTCCAGCCATTCCTTGGAAAAAGAATTGGGTACGGAAACAATCGCATCGTTGTCATCGACGGAAGATATTTTGGTGTTGGCAAACCAGGTGGCGAAATTGGCCGGGGAAATATTCAATTGGATTTGGGACAGTACGGCCTGCCAAAGTTCTTCGTTAGACATTCTTTTTCATTTATTAATCTTGTGTATATTATACCTTACTCTTTGTCAATAAAGCAAAAAAGCCCGTAAAATCAAGGATTAAATCATCGGCCGTGGAAATCATGTGGACAAAAAGTTGATAAAATTACGGCTAAATTCTGATTGACCAGAGAGTGTTTCTTTGATATAGTTTAAATATAATTGGATAAAAATAACAACATGAGCCAAACATATCAGCCGAAAAAGAAAAAAAGAAAAAGAGCGCACGGATTTTTGGAAAGATCAGGAACCAAAAGCGGCAAAAAAGTTTTAGCCAAGAGAAGAAGAAAAGGCAGAGCCAAGCTAACTGTTTAGTTTTTGTATGTTGCCCAAAGAAAACAGACTGAAAAGAAAAAAAGAATTTGAAACGGTCTTTAAGAGCGGAAGGATAGCAAAGGGCAAATACGTTTTTTTAAAGTATTTAGGCAACGGAACGGAAAAAACGAAAATAGGGTTCGTTGTCAGCAAGAAGATTTCCAAGCTTGCCGTTGAAAGGAACAAAGCGAAAAGAAGAATGAGAGAGATTGTCAGATTAAGGAGGAAAGAAATCAAAGAAGGGCTGAGTATAATTGTCATTGCCCTCCCCCCTATCAAAAATGCGCCATTCAAGGAAATCAAGAAAGACATAGAAAATCTTTTAAAAGAAGCGGAATTGATTAAATAAAACATTGTGAATATTTTTTCATCATTTTTTCATACCATACTCTATCAGCCGATGCTGAATTTTTTGGTTTTGATATATGTCTATACCAATAATTTCGGCATAGCCGTAATCGCCCTGACCCTTTTAATTAAATTTTTGACCAATCCCGTCAATCAGAAAGCTTTGGAGTCGCAGAAAGTCATGGCTGAAATCCAGCCGAGACTGCAGGAAATCCAGAAGAAATACAAGGATGATCAGAAGAGACAGGCGGAGGAGATGATGAATCTGTACAAAGAAAAGAAGTTCAATCCTTTTTCGGGAATCGGTCTTTTGTTTATCCAAATTCCCATTCTCTGGGCCCTCTTCTATGTTTTTAAGGGAGGAGTAGCGATTAACCCCCAATATATTTATCCCTTTATCTCCCTTCCCCAGGCCATCGACCCGCACTTTTTAGGAGTTGATTTATCCGCGCCCAATATGGTTTTGGCCTTTTTAACCGCTGTTGCCCAGTTTGTCCAGGCGAAAACAGCCACTCCCGCTGCTCCCAAAACAGGAGGCAAAGATACGGCCTCGCAGGTTTCGGAAATAATGCAGAAGCAAATGGTCTTTTTCATACCTTTGATAACCTTCTTTGTCTTGTTCCGCCTTCCGGCGGCTTTGGGGCTTTACTGGCTGATAACCACCGTCTTTACCGTTTTCCAGCAGAGGAGTATTTTTAATAAGAAAGAAGTATGATTAATCAGGAAGAACTAGAAAATATAAAAGAAACCATCAGGGACTTTTTTGAAAAAGTCGGATTTATGGTCGGAGTGGAGGGCAGCGCGATAGAGAGGGAGGGAGAAGACATTTTGGAAATGAATATCAGTACATCCGAAGCGCAAAACTTGATCGGGAAACAAGGATTGGTCTTGGCCGATATCCAGCTGCTTTTAAGGAAGGTGATAAAGAAGAAAATGGACAGGGATTTCTATCTCAGCTTGGATATAGACAACTACAAGAAAAACAAAGAGGACTATTTGCGGAGCGTGGCCCAAAGCGTAGCCGATGAGGTGGCGAAAACAAAAAAAGAGAAAGAACTCCCTTTCACCTCTTCTTTTGACAGGAGAATAGTCCATATGGAACTGGCGGACAGAAAAGACGTGACGACTGAGAGCGCGGGAGAGGGAGAAGAAAGGAAAGTGATTGTTAAGCCGGTACTTAATTAATAACTATTATGAGGAAAATTATCTTAGCATCGACCTCTCCGCGCAGGAAAGAAATTTTTGCTAAAACAGGACTGTCCTTTGAAGTGCAAGCAAGCCCTTACAAAGAGGATATGAGCTTGGATATGTCCCCTATCAAACTATCCGAGCACCTCTCTTTTGAAAAAGCAAAGGCGGTTGTGGAAAAGAACCAAGACGCTATTATTATCGCGGCTGATAGCTTTGTTGTGTGTGATAATAAATATTTAGGAAAGCCGAAAACAAAAGAAGAAGCCAAAGAAATGTTAAAAATGTTAAGCGGCAAGGAACACGAGATTTTCACAGGAGTTTCGATTATTGATTCCAAAGACAATCGTTCCGTATCATTTCACGAAACAATAAAGGTTTTTATGAAAAAATTATCTCCGGAAACAATAGATAGATATATTAAAACAGGAGAGCCGATGGACAAGGCTGGAGCGTATGCCATCCAAGGGATAGGAGCTGTTTTAATAGAAAAGATTGAAGGAGATTTTTTCGCTGCAATGGGATTGCCGTTAAGTAGGCTGTCGGAAGAACTTAAAAGTTTTGGAATAGATATTTTATAAAATTTTACAATTTGTATAAATATTTAATTAAAACTAGAATGTAGGCCACTAAGATCTAGGGCCCCCTACCCTTCAATCAGTGTAAGGTTCTTTGACGGTTTTGATGTTGATCGGCCTGAGGTGTCTCGGTCAGCCTTAGTGTTTAATAATTTTTATCTTTGAGGTTTATTTTTAATTAATATTTTTCAAATGGATTATTATCGTCAAAGGTTATCCTTGGAGTTTTGTTATTTATAATATCTTCCGACAGATTATATTTTTTGCTATAAAGAGTTGCTACCGAGCAGAAGATGGCTTTTGAATAATCAAGTCCCATTTTATCGGCGATTAATTTAACCTCTTTTTCCGATTTTCCTTCAATTTCGACGAATGGTTCAAGAAATGGCCATTCGTCAATGGTAATTTCAACGTCATCAATCATCCATAGTTCCCGCTTACTTTCTTGATACGCTTTTCTTTCGCAGCCAAGATTGGTTAATAATTCTTCGGCAGCATTAAAGTCATTTATATTTAAGAATATTTCCTTTTGGTTTTCTATTTTTGCCCCATCGACAATTTTTAGACTCATTGTTATTTTGTCGCCTTCGTCCCTTACGCGAACCCATCCGCCGCTAATTTCATGCCCGCTCGGCAAATTAAAGACCACTCTTTTTTGTAAAAATTCTGGACGCACCAACTCGGCGTTGATTTTTCTTAGAGTGGTTCTAATTCTTTCTTTATCAATATTTGGAAAAGTTGCTTCGTATTCTATTTCCATACTTTATAAATTAGTTTTTTTAAAGAGGTTAGGACATAATGACCCAGATGCAACTTCCTTATCGGCCTCATTCCTGTCAAAGTCCTTTTTCGCTGATTAACTGGATTGTTCATATTTTCATGTTCTTACTCTTTTATTTTATTAAAAAGTAACATACATCATAGTAAATGTAAACAAAACAAATTATAAATAAAAGTTCCATATCCTGTTGTGAGCATTTTAAAGTCTTTAGCCCCGATTGGTCGTTAAAATTTATGTCGCTTAATAATCGTTTCCAACAATATATCCATTGTGTTTATTTTAGGAATATTCACGCCTTTTAGCATCAATTCTAATTCGGTGCAGCCCAAAATTATAATTTCAGCGCCGTTTTTAAGATATTTCTTAGCAATATTTTGTATAGTTCGTTTCTGTTTATTTTTCTCAAACCCTTTATTAAAATTAAATATACCTTCCGCGAGAGACTTCACATCCTCTTCGTTTAAATCAAGATATTTAAAACTTTCAAATCTATATAGCCCTTTTTTTATTGTTATTGGAGTCCCCAAAACAGTAATAGTCTTTACGTTTTTTTCAATAAGAAAATTTTTTATTTCTTTTCTTAAATCTATTATCGGAGTTTTAATTTTGTTTTGTAGCTTTTGATAAAATAAATGAATCGTATTGCAAATAATTGCTATTGAATCCACTCCGAATTTTTCTAACTCTTTCAATCCTTTAATATATAATTCTAAATCTTTATTAGAAATTTTTTCATAAATTAGTTCTGGAGCAGGAATACTATTTATTATGATTTGAGGAAAATCTGTATTTGAATTAATTAAGCCCCTTTTTTGAAATAACGAAATTAAGCTTAAATAAAAGTTTCCCGTTGCTTCTGGGCCTATTCCACCTAAAATTCCTATGATTTTATTTTTATCTTTCATACAATTTATTATAACAAAAAATCGCCTTTTGGGCGATAAAGGAGTATTTTTAAAGCCACTACCATTAATCGTTTGTTGGTTTTTTGGCTATTATTTTACAAAAGATGTATTTTGATTTATTATGATAATATATCAATTATTCTTTAAATTTATGTTGCATTCAGTAATTGTAAACGCCTTAGTGGTAAAAGATAATAAAATATTGATTTCGCAAAGAGGGTTGGAAGAAAGTCATGATCCGGGCAAATGGACAATTCCAGGCGGAAAAGTGGAACAGACAGAAGGAAATGTATGGAATATTTTAGAAAAAACACTAAAAAAAGAAGTAAAAGAAGAAGTAAGTATAGAAATTAGCGAGAATATAAAGCTAATTACTAATAATACATTTATAAGGACCGGCGGACAGCACGTAGTTGCCATGATTTTTATTTGTTATTGGGCCAAAGGAATTGCCAAGCCGGCAGAAGACACCAATGATGTGGCATGGATTACTGAAAACGACTTAGATTCTTATGATTTTTCACCTAATGTAATGGAATATATTAAGCAGGGATTTAAATATTTAAGGATTGAGCGGGTCAATTTTTGATCAAACTGTAATTTTATAATTGGATGATCCATATAAATAAAAACCTACTAGCATTCTATTTTTTATAAGAAGAAGTCCATTGGGTAAATTGTTATTTTATTTGATAGAAAAGATTCCAGACAAACCGCTTAATGGTCATTTTGCATGAATACAAAAACGATCATCAAGGGCCCAGATAGATTCCCTTTTGATTTCTAATTGAAATAGACAATCGCCTGTTTTAACTTCGTCATGAATTTTTTGGCAAGCGGATGGTTGAGCCTTAAATAAATTAAAAATGGACTAGAAATCACACTTGATCCCTATCCTGTCGGTTATTATTTAAACAAGGCCTTTTCAACCAACGCCATAGTCTCATCGGCATTTTCGATTGCAATCTTTGCACCTTTATTGAGGACATCCCGTATCAGCCCGGGATTTTGGACGATCTTTTTACGGTGTTTTTGAAACTCAGTAAGAAACTCAGCAACTACCTTGGCGAGCACCTTTTTAAATTCGCCCATTACCTTTTTCCCCGTCATGTGTTCAGCAACGATTGTGTCAATACGCATCAGATCTTCTTCACTCTTGCACAACCCTCTTGCTAAGATGATGTTGCTTTCAAGACCTTCCGTCATTTTGCCCTCCACGGCAGTAACTGCTCTTTTTACCTTCTTGACTGCACTTTCGACATCATCAGTCAAGAAAATTGCTCCTTCAGGCACAGACTTGCTCATTTTTCCCTCGCCCTTAAGCGAAAGAATACGAAGCGATTTGACCTGATAAGCCTTAGGTATAGGAAAAACATCCCCGTACTTATCATTGAACCGTTTTGCGAGTAGGCGGGTTATTTCTATGTGAGCAATCTGGTCTTCCCCTACTGGTACCTGCTCAGCTCGTTGCATCAGAATGTCCGATGCCATAAGCACCGGATACAGAAGAAGTAGCGAATTCGCTGTTTCTTCCCGTGCATTATTTTTGAGCTTGTCTTTCAATGTAGGAATTCTCAGAAGTTCTGCTACTGTTATATGACGAGCCAAGTAGCTCATCAATGTGAAGAGTTGCGGTCCGATAACTGACTGAACAAAAATCGTAGTCCTTTTTGGATCAAGCCCTAAAGCCAAATAATCTGCGACTACTTCGTTTACGAATTTTTTTGCCAGAGATGGTTCTTTGTCCGTTAGAGCGTGTAAATCCGCAACAAATACGATTGGCTCGATCCCGTCCTCCAGCAGTTTCAGAATCGGCTTAATTGCACCCAGATAGTTTGCAACAGTAAGATCACCACTTGGCCTGATACCGGTAAATACCTTTATTTTGTGTATTTTTTTCATAATATCTTCCTATATTCATTGTCTTGTTTGTAAGGTACATTCGGACAACGAATTATAGTTTATTTTAAGATGTTAAGCCCCTTTATATCTGGTTTATACTTATTTATAATTTCAACTTTTTTCCATTTTTTGCTGATTCATAAGCCTTTAAAATTGTCCTCAATCCCAAATAGGCTGTTTCCATATTAACCGCAGGATTTTTTTTGTGAATTATTCTATCAATAATATCATTAAGATTATTTTTATTCGCTATATTCCACCAATCATTCTCAACCTCTTTCAGTATTACATTTCCATTCTTATAAAGCAATAATTCGTTTTTATTTTTTCCACGATCAATAATGTGCAACGAGCCTTCTGAGCCGAAAATATGTTTTTCCCAACGAAAACCATATGAAGTATCGTTGCTTGTACAAGTTATTTCCGCCATAACATTATTTGGGAATTCAACATTCATAATTGCCAAATCCTCTCCCTTACTTTTTAGTTTTGTAAGTACCTGTTTGCACTCACATGCCACTGATTTTGGATTTCCAAAAATATCTTGCAGAAAGTCGACTACGTGGACTCCGGCATCAATCAATACCCCCCCTCCAGCTTCTTTGATATTTCCTTTCCAAGAATTTTTATCATTCATACCCTTCACCGAATTACAAGTATAAAGACATTTAACAAGATAGGGCATTCCAATAACTCCCTCGTGCATTAACCTTTTTAATTTTAAATGAGACGAGGAATAACGCAAATAGTGCTTGAGATGTACGGGGACCTTGTTCAATTTAGTTTCTTTTACAAGCTTTTTCGCATCTAAAATCTTAGTTGCAAAAGGCTTCTCACATATCACCGTTTTGCCATTAAATATAGCTGCTGAAGAAACTTTAGCATGAAGGTAATGAGGCAACAGAATATCAACTACGTCTATATTTGGATCGTTCACTAGCTTTAAATGGTTATTCTCAATTTTTTTAATTTTGTATTTTTTAGCTTTTTCTGTAGCTAATCCGACATCTGTATCCGCAATGGATACAAGGGAAACGTATTTATTTTTGCTGAGCGTTTTCAGGTGCATCTCACTTATTTTTCCTGCTCCGATGATACCTATTTTAACCTTGATCATGGTATTAATTTATTTATACAAATAAGCGTTGCGAAATTTAAACATATATTCTGGAAAATTTTGTATTTCGCAATCCAACGGATTAATGCGCCTAATCGCATACGGATTTAAAGTCCAGTTGAAATTTTTCCCCTTATTGTAGGTCGAAAAAGAAATATCAAAATATTTACTTACAAAATTATTGATTTGCTTGTTATAAAAACCATATGGATAGCTGAAAGCGTTAACTGAATATCCTAGGATATTTTCCAGTTTTTTCTTGCTTTCCACTATTTCCAAATTCAGATCAGCGTCGCTCAACTGCAAGAGATTATAATGATTCTCCGTATGACAGCCATAATGAAAAACATCTTTGGCCTCTATTATTTCTTCTATGCTCATGTGCTGAATTCTTTTTGAATATTTATGGTTCCAATTATTATATTTTCCAATATGACCAGAAACAAGAAAAACTAGTGCCCTTAAACCGTATTTTTTCAGGATTGGACGAGCAAACTTAAAATTATCTTCATATCCGTCATCAAACGTTATTAGAATAGTATCTTTAGAAACCCTGTTGTGTTGTTTCATTTTAAAATTATCAATAAGTTGTTGTGGATCAGGGCATGAGTAATTTTCTTTAAAAAATTTGACCTGTTTTTCAAATTCATCGACGCGTACAGTAATCGAATCGGTCTCATTGTCCGAAATGCGGTGATACATGACAGAGTAAATTCTAAATGCATTGTTCATTATTCCTTTATGTTATACTTTTTTAAGTCAGAAATTAAATTATCGTAGATAACCTCGCAGATTTTATCACGATTAGAGGAAAAATTTTTTAAGAAATTTTTGCGCGCGAGTACACCCATATTGTCTGCAATTCTTTCTTCGGTTGCCTCCTTTTCCGGCAAATACTTAATACGTTTGTTTTTAATGGCTTTTGCTCGCATTAACTGTTCTCCAGTCCTTTGTTCAAACGGAATCAAAATAGCTTTTGTTCCCGTTGCTTCAATCTCCGCTGTAATATTGTATCCTGCCCGAGAAATTACAATTTCCGAATAATAAATTAAATCGATCATATCGCTAATAAAAATCTTGTGATTAATATTGCCATCACGGTTTTCGTCGACCAACCTCATAACTTTCTTTTTGTCCGTGTAGGGCTCAGAGCAAATCATTAAAAAATACGCATAACCGTGTAATTTATTGAATTTTTTGAATGCTCGGATTACTTTTTTAAGTAATTCAACGTCATTATTTTCATATCCAAGTCTAACTAAAACCAATTTTTTATCCAGAGGAATGCCGTTTTTTGCCAGAACATCATCTTTTTTTGATAAATCTTGCTTCGTTTTGGTAATAATTTTTCCTAAATATTGGAACTGACCATTTTTTATTCCCAAAACGTAGTCCTTATTAAAATCAATTGTGCGCCTGTCTTCCATTATAAATATTCTGTCAACCACTTCAAGTGAGTTTATGTCAGTAGACAAGTGCGTAGTTCTATTGTTTTCAGCTATTATTTTTGCTGGCACATCAAGAATGCCGCGTGAGGTTAAATATAGCAAGAAGGAATTTTTCCCCGTTTCTTTCTCGATATGTCTATGTAAAATAATTGGAAGCAATTCGCTACCTTGACCTGAAAGAATATTATCAATAAATACCGCATGCGGCCTAAGTGAATAAAAACAATCTAGTAGTATTTTGTATCTCATGCCTATAATATTATTGATGCCAATATCTAAAAATCTTGGCTTCAGTGCCCATCCATTTTTGCCCTTTGCGAGAATTGTTGATGGCAACTTTACCACTTCTATTCCTTCATCAAGAAAAATATTAGGAACTTTACTGGCTGTGACCACAAGAAATTTAATATTCCTATTAATTTTCCTCAATCCTCTAATAATCGCCAGTGTCCGGACAGCATGTCCGATACCCAGCGAATTATGGGTAAAGTACAGGATTTTTAATACTTTTGATTTTTTCTTTAATGACATAAATTTATTTAGCCATTTCGATTATGACCTTATTTAAAGTTATCAAAACATCATTAATGTCTTTTTTCGTTATATATGGGCTGAATTCTAGACCAACTTGTTGTTCGCAAAAACGTTCAGTGTTTGGCAAAAAAAGATTGTGATAATTTATTTTATTTTTTATAAAAGCAAAGCTATTATCAATAAATATGTCCTTTTTCTCTCGAAACAGGCGATATTTATAAAGTGGGATCGGATAAAATGTTCTTAGCGGAATACCTTCTTTATTGACAGTTTCAATAAAAACATCTCTTGTCACTTCCAATTTTTTAAAGTCTACAAGGAAAATAATTCTGGAAAAAGATGGGTTGGCGCCATTAATAATTGAGTATATCGTGAATTTATTTCGGTACTTCCCCAAATTTTTATACAAATATTCAAAATTTCTTCTCCTTATATTATTTAATTTATCAACTTTTTTCAAAATCGTCCTGGCCAATACTACTTCCATTTCAGTCATAAATAAAGTATTTCCCACAGTATTGATTTCATTATTTGAAACAGTTTTATCAATGCCAGTGTTTCTGGTTGCCGCGGCAATTCGGTAAAGTTCTTTATTCGAAGTGGTGAGCATTCCGCCTTGTCCCGTTGGTAGTGCTTTTTTTTCATTGAAGCTAAAACATCCTATATTTCCTAAATTCCCGATTTTTTTATCCCCACACATTGCTCCGATAGCCTGAGCACAATCCTCAATGATGGCAATTTTTCTTTTTCCAATCACTTTTTTCAATTTCTCAACATCGGCAACATTGCCAAAAATATGTACAACAATTATAGCCTTTGTCTTTTTTGTAATTAATTTTTGTGCCGAATCTATAGAAATGCAAAACGTATCATCAATATCAGCGAAAACCGGAACGCCACCTTGAGCAAGTATGGCCTGAGCCGTAGCTATAAATGTATATGCAGGAAGAATAACCTCATCCCCTATGCCCACGCCTGCCGCTTTTACTGCTAATTGCAGGGCTGATGTTCCGGAATTTGTTGCTAAGGCATATCGCGTACCACAATACTGTGCAAATTCTTTCTCCAATTTTTTTGTCTCTCCCCCGGAACTGTGAGTTAATCTTCCTCCAGTAATGATTTTTGCAACTTTTTCTGCATCTTCTCTTGTATAAAAATAAGGCTTCGTTATAAAAGGAGCTGTTCTGATAGGCCTTTTTTGATTAAGATTATTTTTCATATTCCCTTTTTTTAAAATTATAATTCAAATTAACTATACTAGTTCTGCTATTGGGAAATTAAGCTGTCTTTTTTGGGTTTGTATTTTAAAATTAGATCAAGAGCTTGACTCTTCCCAAAAATTTTAATAATTTCGGCATTTTCGCAGATACAGTGACCACCAATGCCTCCCTTTGGCGGATAAAGAACTGGTCGCATAACATTTGATTTTCCGAGTTTTTTGTATCCT
>Ga0315274_10012566_pt1 | contig 12072 bp, 15 predicted proteins | sample YL17G02_20_MG_FD_203700 | JGI IMG/M metagenome (GOLD analysis project Ga0315274, IMG submission 203700) | Sediment microbial communities from Yellowstone Lake, YNP, Wyoming, USA - YL17G02_20 | ecosystem: Environmental > Aquatic > Freshwater > Lake > Sediment | place: USA: Wyoming | collected... | reverse complement strand
CTGATTGGTAGAGATGTAAGTGTATGGGTAGACTCTTCCCATCATGTAGACCCTGCTGATATAAATGGGTAGACTCTTCCCATGTCGATATGTATGGGTAGACTCTTCCCATATGTTTAAACATAGACAACGTGCGTTGTGCTGTTTGAACGGGATGTGTTGTTTACATAGTCGTGATGTAATGTTGGGTAGAGTCTTCCCGTGTCGATAGCTTTATATGTCTTGATGTCAATAGTATCGATAGGTTGTCGATATGTTGAGTGATGCGTTGCTGAAATACTTCTGCACAATTGCCATCGAGATTGCAGGCAGTGTAGAGGAAGATAGACTCAGGATTAATTTTGTCACACATGATGTTCGTGTCCGTGATTTGTATATGAAGAGTCTGAGGAGAATCGGTATCGAGGGAGCAAGTGTTTCTATTATTCAGGATTCTAAGCGTGATAGAAGTTGGAAGGATAAATATTTGGTCAGGATTTCTGGGCGTGAGAGGTTTGCGGTAATCTTAAAGAACTATCCTTTTAGCACTGACAAGAGACGAATGATTGAAAGGATGTTGAAGAAGAAATAGTTTGCGATGATTGTGTTCTAATATATATTACATGGTCAATTGGATTACGCTGTTATATGTGTCACTCTGGAAATGCGGACTACTGTTGACTCACAACATTTTTTGGACAGGTTGTATATTTAAAGACTGGCGGCAAAGTTAGTTTTGTTCCAGGATTTCTTGGAGCAAGGCAATTGGGATGGGTGAGAGAGTGTGTGCTGATGTCCGAGTGACCAGGAATGCAAATCGATTGATATCATATTTGAATTCGTGTGATTCTAATTCTTGCCGTGAGCGAAGCTTCACGGTTGCTTCAAAGGTTTTACAGATTCCGAAGGCTACTCTCTGGCGTGTAGCTCGAAGGCTTGAGAAGGATGGCGTTCTGAAAATCCAGATGATGGATAAGAAGACCTGCAACATGATGGTGTGCACGTCAGAGGTTTCATGTTCTCCCGTAAACGGATTAGTCCGAGAGAAGACCTATGGGTCAGTGATGGGGGAATAAGGAGAAGATAGCTATGGCTATCCAAGTTCAAGTGAAGGAAAGTATCGAAATCAAGCAAGGGATGCATCAGTCAAGGAGATAATATGAGGAAAGGCAGTTCACATACTATGGAATCCAGGATAAAGATGAGGGCATCGCATTTGGGAATGCGATGTTCACCTGCAACTGAATTCAAGAAAGGCATGAAACCTTGGAGCTTTGGTATGACAAAAGAGATGAATCCAATTTTGAAGCGGATGGCAGATAATCGCATTGATGATGGAAATCCGAATTTCAAAGGTGGTCGTGACCGTTCTTATGCAAGAAGGGTTGCATCAAGGGTTCTTAATGAAAGGGTCTGTTCGATGTGCGGGTCTCTGTTGCATATAGATGTGCATCATAAAGATGGAGATGAGCGGAATAATGTTGCAGATAATCTTGAATACATGTGCCGGACTTGTCATATGGATACTCGGCATGATGTCATGACTGTCTTTAAGTTTTCTTGATTGAGTCCAAACACAGGCGAGATTTCGGATGTGAAATTGGAGACACGTGGTGATGCAGGATATACGTATCTTGACATAATCGTGACCGTAGACCACGAGAAGAAGAGCGATGGAAGTGCACTGACAATAAAAAAAGGCTTCCCTGCTACAATTTCACTAAAATCGGGACTTGGTAAAATTATCCAAGATTTCGGTTGTCCGAAGGTGGAGCTTGAGAAGAACACAGGCAAGAGCATTGACGTTCAGAAATATCTGAGGAAGGGTGCAAAAGTGGAATACATGACCAAGAACGTCAAGTCTGAAGGCGGTGGACAGTTCGCTGAGATAGTCGAGGATACGCTTAAGCCTGTCTGAGCTTGTGCAAAGTTTGTTTGATTTGAAGAGACTGGATGGATGCATTGGAGAGCCTGAAGGTGCTTGTCGCCTTCTTTCGCTGATGCATTCATCCGCTCATTCTTTCCTTTACAGTTCAGTGGTGATATGGTGGAAATGTGTGTGCTGATGTTGAGAAGTCTGGGAGTGGTGGACAGCAGAAGGACATCGGAAGCTTTAATGAAGCTTCTGCTCAGGAGGCTGAGGCCGGAGGCATCTTTGTTTTGGTTGCTGGCGAAGGTGGACAGCCTGTTGTTGCCGCAGGTGGGATAAATGTCCAGGTCGTGGATAAGGTTCGAAGGAAGTTACGTGGGTCTTTCGAGATGCCAGTCATCAATGCGAGACCTGCTTCAACATACATCGTGGAGAAGGTGCAGACTGTCTGGTCTGAGCAGAGGAATAGTTTACACTTGAGTCATGTTCCGCTTTTCAATATAAGCAAGGCTCATCTGCCCAGGGATTCGAGTTCTGTTTATTTCATCGTGGATATGTTCAGCCTGATACCAGAGGTCGGGACGCAATCGCTATCTATCCGTGAGTTCGCTTACAAGGAGAGGAAGGATATAGTGAAACAGATGGAGAATATGGGATGGGTTCCGAAGGATACCGACCCAAGGTCTATACGTTTGCACAAGGCTGAGTTCATGATTGACCCGAATGAGTTCTTCCGTGCCAATCTCGGCAAATGGAAGGATATACTGGGCATGTGGGTCACGGAGAATCTGGACAAGGACGAGAGGCTCATAGACTCCTTCAAGGCTACGCAGATTCCGTTCATCAAGGGTTCTCCTGGAGACTGGATGCCCTATGCGAGCCACAGTTTCTGGCTAACAAACTCAGGGACAGGCAAATCGACATTCTGCGAAATTTCTGGTAGGTCTCCGTCAATTGACTTATCAATTGCTGGATTGTATGGCGGAAATTTTGATAATTATAAGCAACAGCAGGTAGGGTCGCTTGCGGGTTACGGAATGTTCCTGATTGACGAAGTGGAGCAATTGAGGAAGTATGAGTATAGCTCGCAAGTGGTTTTGAGTCTTTTGACATATTTGGAGAAGGGTAGCGTGACAAGAGATTTGAAGATACCGATAACATGCGAGGGTAAGAAGGATGTCATCTTCGCCAGCAACCCCAAGACAAATGACCCGCTTGATAGCGTTTACGAGTTTTTGAACATTTTGCAAGGGGATAGTGACCCAGTGAGGATGGGTCGCAGGATTGCGTTCTTCCTCTTCGGGAACGACTTTAAACGTATACGGATTGAGAGACCGATACCAGCATTGAGAGCCATCGTTCCAAAGCTTATACAATATTCCTTGCTAAAATATTGGGACAAAAAAATTGTAAGAATTTTGAAAAACAATATGCAGTGGGTCAATGACGTGGATAAACGCTACATCGACATTCAGCATACATTTGAGTCGAAATCGAGAGCGTGCCCCAACAAGAAAATAGGCTCGTTCATTTTAGGGTTGGGCTATGGACTGCACAGATTAAGGATGTCGGCTCTACGTATATTGATTCTTGATAACCTGGACAAAATCGTTTCAGGCTTGAATGGAGCCGATGGCTCTCGGTTTACGCTAAAACACGTTTTGAAACTGGTGGCTGAAGAGCGAGAGATGGTGTTCATGCGTCTGGTTTCACATAACCTTCGGTCTGTCGATAACTTGATTATAGAGGTTGATAAGCTCCAGCCGACTAAGGAATGTGCTCATGGTCTGAGGGTCAAGTTTCCTCAGATGTCTTATCAGGAAATGGCTGAACTGCTATCGGTTTCAAAGGCTACAATTGTTAGGTGGTTCAATGCAGAAACTGAGAAATAATGAGGGGTCAAAATTGTGAACCGATGAACCGACACGATATATATATTGGGGGTAGTCAAAAATAATATTGTGTCGGTCAATCGGTTCATAACGCCGTTTTGCTGGCGATGCATAGCGGTCAAAAATGAACCATTCGTGGTATCAAATGGAACAATATTTGTTCCATTTCATGATATATGGAACAATATGTGAAACAATATGGTAGAAGTGAAACAAAGAGGTTCGTCAATAGCGGGAGGGTATCGATATGGAAAAGTCAAAGTTGAATGGCGTAAGGGTTCGTGTGACCAATATGAAATCTGATGTTGATGCGAGCCTTGCTCAGCTTAATTGGATTCGGAAGTATAACAGGAGAGCTGACATCGAGAGGATGTGTTCAGTGATTGACAGGATGCTTAGACATGCATTACACAAGGCTGATGAGCTGAATGAAATCTTAAGGTAGGATTTATGGATGAGCTGAGGTTTGACCAGGAGATGGCGAAGCTGGAGTATGCAAGGCAGAGCCGAAGGCATCTGATTGTGACCAAGAGCACGGCGAACTTGCGGTTTACTGTTCCGCTACTGGGATGGCATGTCATGTTCTGGCTCTCTCGGAATCCTGATGTGAAGACTCTCGGAATCTCGAACCTTACGGAAGATGGGCAGTGGTGTGCATTCTTCGACTATGACAATATTTTCCATTATCGTGTAGTTGAGGAGATGCGAAGGCTTCAGCGAGACAAGGACTTCCAGTTGGGGACAGCGATAGTCCTGACCACCAAAGTGTCTTTCAGCAATTCTGGTGCTGAATATGGGTCTTATCACTGCATAGCTGTTGCCAAATGGAAGTCCTTGTTCGAGCTTCAGGATATGCTAAGGCAGACATCTGTTGATGAGCAGTTCATACGAGTCCCAGAATATTTCAATGGACGCTATAATGTCCTGAGAGTCTTCCCGAAGGAAGGTGTTGATGGCAGGAAGCTTCGAGATGTGCCTATCGTGAGGGATGTGTTGCACGCTGATACAAATCGAGAGATGTCTACGGCTCACACGCTTTTCATGGAAAAGTATTATAGCATTCCTCATGATGTCTTTCAGGGTCGGCAGGATGGGAATACCTTGTTGAAGACCGTGAGATATTTCACTACCGAAGGTAGCCGTAAGCAAGAGGTTCTGAAGAAGCTTGGATTGAGAAGAGCCTGACATTTTGTCAGAAACAGTTGGAGTAATAAAGGGCAAGATTCAAAACTTAAGTGAGAGGTTTGAAGGAAGTGATTGAATGAGAGTTCCAGTTGCATCATACGAGGCTGACAGAATCTGGAGTAGCATGCGTGAGGAGCATGGAATCGATATGAGTCAGCAGTTGTCGCCGACAATGATGGAGCAGACGCTTACGACTGCATGGAGGAGCGATAGCAGGCTGAAGAATCTTGGTGAGGAAGGCAGGAGGCTTGTCCAGCAGGAAGCTATGAAGGAATGGGGCGGGATTCCGAGAGAGGTGCACAATGAGCAGACTATGTTGCTTCGTGAGCGTGGACTCATCGATGCTAATGAGTATTACTTGATAAGTGAGTCTCAAGGATTGACTCATGAACAGGCTGAGTCCAATTATAGGAAATTCTCTGGCTCTGAGGATGCTATCTTCTGGATGAAAGAACGGAGACTGCTCCGCTTTGGAGAATATAAGAAGCTTCTTGATGCGAAGGGTATTTCATATTCCACTGCTTGGCGTAGATGGCGTGTGTGGGAAGACAAGAAAGGCATAAGGTCTTTACCGCCTTCGATGAAGAGAAATCTACCGCCAAAGGATAGGCAACCGTAGGTATCTGGAAATTGAGGTAGACTGGAATGAGAGGAGTCATAGGAGCCAAAGTTATCAGAGAGCAATGGGGAAACTATATCATCCGAATAGAATGTGTTGATAGAGATACCGCAGAAAAGATTGTAAGAAAGATGAGAATAGTGGGCTTGTTTGCTACATTTAAGGAATCTTGTGATGAATGATGGCTCGGAGGAAATTCGATGTCTCGACTGTGAAGACACTTTCCACTTTTGGTCTTGGTAAGTCTAAGGCTGACAGTGCTGTCGAAGATGAGAAGCTCAGGCAGGAAGAGATTGCAAGGGATATGATGAATCGGCCTCAGAGGATTCCCTCATCCGACCTTGGTCGGGGATTTAGCATGGAAGATGGGATTGAGCCTTGGGAAATTGCTGGAGATGCTCCTGTCTTTTTGATATGTCCGCAGTGTAGCGGAGATGTGGAAGAGGTGACTGAGCCTGCTTTTGCCTGGAAGCCTGAAGGTGAGATGGTCGCTGGCAAGGTTCCAGAATTCAAGTCTGCTTTCTGCTATTGTCCGAATCCTAAATGCAACGGAATTAGATATTTTATGGTCGAGCTTATGAGGATGAAAAGCTGGAGAAGGGGGATTTGAGCCTGTCATTCTGCCAGAAACATATTGGTTAATAAAGGGTCGTGGGGAAGGTATTTGTATGAAGAAGCTGGCTTTCCTTGTAGGTATATTCTCATTTCTGCTATTTGCAGGTGCGGCATCAGCTACATCATGTTATCAGGAATTCACGAATCAGGCTTCGATTTGCGGTGGAGTGGCTGGTGGTTCGTATAGTTCAGATGGTGGATGGGCTGGTTGTATTACGCTTATGTATGACGGCAACTGGACTACTGGTTGCTTTGGATATTCTGACAGCAATTTCTATCCGACCTATGTCATACCGCTCAATCTGAATTCGATAAACACGAATATTACAGTGGCTTGCCAAGACCAGGTATTCAATGCAGGTCTGATTCATACCTATGATTTATCAGTTCCTTCTGTCTGCATGAATGCGACATCAGGGAATCTGAGCTTTAGATTATATACCCAGTGGTATCTTGTGAACACAACCGCTATATCTTGTTATGCTTACGATGATAATTGGGTATTAGTGGCAGATGTGGGAAATTCAACAGTAGATTGCTCAGACCCAGTGGAAGAAGGGATAACATGGGATATAACTCCTTCAAATAATACGATAACGACTTTCGTTTCACCGACACCAGGGAACGGGACACTCCAGACTAATGATTGGATTTTTATAAATGTGAGCGTAACAACTTTCGCATCAAGTCTGTCAGGATGCACTTTGATGATGGATGGCATGAATCAAAGCATGGCTGTCAGTGGTTTGACGTGCTATATGAATGTGTCTGTTCCATCAGATACGACACATTCATTTTCCGTTTATTCCAATGACAGCAATGGCAATATGAATGTGACAGAGGCAAGGACAGTGAGGATATATACTTCAGTCCTTTGCTATCAGGAATTCGCAAACCAGTCAGAATCTTGTGGGGCATTGTCTGGAGGCTCATACAGTTCAGGTGGTGAATGGGCAGGTTGTAATGAGAGTATGTATGATGGCAACTGGTCGACAGGTTGTTTCGGATATACCGAATCATATTTCTATCCCACTTATGTCGTGCCACTCGATGCAAATAAATTAAACACTAACATCTCAGTGGCTTGCAGAGACCAGGTGTCTGACCCAGATTTGATAAGCTCGTATAATCTGACGATACCTTCGGTTTGTCTGAATGCATCGGATGGGAATCTGAGCCTCAGATGGTATTCATTGCATTATTGGAGCAATAATGTCAGCACGATAAGTTGCCTTGCATATGACAGCACTTGGACGGTCATTGCGAATCTCGGTGAGAATCCACCATATACAGCAGATTGCTCAGACCCAGTGGAAGAGGGGATATTATGGGATTTAATAGCGAATATTACGCTTAACGAAACATATAATCTCACATGGTTCAGTCCAATGAATAATTCTTTGATAACGAGTGTCAATCAGATTTCATGGGGATTGACAGCAGAAGAGATTCCGATATATTGCTATCTAAGCATAAACGGAACAGGGAACATATCCATGAGCATAGCTGGAAATAATTGCACATACACATCGACAAGCCTTGCCAATGGAACATATTGCGGTCAAGTGATGGCATCTGGTATGATTGGGAGCAATGTCTCCAGCGTTCAGTGTGCTACGGTGATTTTCGGTATTCCATTTATGCCTTCTGGTATGACGGGTCTGCTGACTGATTCTGGGACAGGTCTTGGTGGATTCCTTAATTCGGTGACTGACCCGATTGTCAATATAGTGCTTGGGCTTGGCATGGTGGGCGGCATACTTGCTGTCCTGTATGGCCTGAGCAGTGCAATCAAAAGGGCAATAAGCGGTTCTGCTCAGCCTGTCGGATAGCTGACATTCTGCCAGAAACATGCTGATTAATAAATGGTTGCGGAGAAATGATTGCTATGAAGCTATCTCTTTTGATTGGTCTATTCGCATTCCTGGTTTTAATAGGCTCAGTGGGTGCGACAGATTTTGCAACATATGCTCCTATCGTTGATTATAACTGCTATTCGGGGGAGAATTACAATGCTTCCATCATAACATGCACGAGGGCGACTGTTGCAGATTATAATAACACTATATCTGTCGGAGATGATGTATTTGTCTATAATACGGATTTGAAAGGGATATTCGTCTTTGACAATGATATTGGTGGTGGGTCTGTCGTCAGTGCACAGTTCTGCGGGTATGTCAACTATGGGTTTTGCGACCAGATTGGGAATACATACCTTCCTTGCAGTATCGGTGACATCAATGCGAGCCATATAATTGTTCCAGAGGATTCTCTGAATGCCTCATATTGGAATTCGACAGCTATAGGGGATGTGAAGGTTTTCCAGCAAGGCTATCCTCCAGCTAATCCTCATAGTGTGCCTTTCGCTTATATCTGCATAAACGTGACTGATTGGGTTCATGATGATATCGCCGATGGCAGGAACAGGACGGCTATAAGGCTTTCGCCTACTGGTCATGATAATAGCCTTAATGCTAATTTCCTTCGCATGCCTTCGAGCACTGCTATTAGCAATAGGCCATATCTTCAGATAGGGTATTCCTCTACAGCCAACTATAATAATGCTTATCCTTTGTGGGATGCCAACTGCTATTCAGGCGGGAACTATGATTATGGATTCGTGAACTGTTCGACATCCGGCAATCCAGAGCAAGGCGGAGCTTATGCGAATACGATAAGTCCTGGGAATGATGTCTATGCTTTTTATACAGACGAAAGGGGGCTGTTCGTATTCAATACCAGCCTGCCAGCAGGGGCAAATGTGACGAATGCATCATTCTGCGGATATGTAGATATGGGATTTTGCAATCAAATTTGTAATACATGCCTTCCTTGTGCAGTCGGTGACATAAATGCAACGCAATTCATACCTTCCAGTTTATCGAATCCAAGCATAAGCGATTATAATGAAACAGCAATATCAGGTTCTAAGATATTCCTGCCAGCACAAACCAGCCCTGTTGGAGTTCCATATGCTTATGTCTGCATAGACATAACAGATTGGCTTCAGAATAATACGGCTAACAATAGGAGCGAGACAGGAGTGAGGCTTGCCATTACACAATATCCTCTTGTCAATCAGGCGAATTTCTTCCGTATGCCTTCGCATTCTTTTGCTGACCCATTGAAGCGGCCTTATATCTATTATGAATGGGAAGAGGCTTCACCAGAGCCTGAGCCTGGACAGTTGACTGGCATGGCTTTGACGCTTTCAGATGCAGGGACAGGTCTTGGCGGTTTCCTTGATGCTATCAATGCTCCTGTTGTCCAGTTCATCCTTGCTCTTGGGTTCGTTGGTGGGATACTCATCGTAGTGTTCGGCTTCGTAAAGGCTATCGGCATGTTGGGGAATTTAACAGGCGAGGCGGGTGAGCTATGAAGCGACAGAGGTTGCCAAAGGGTTCTTCGAGGAAGAAGGAGAGTAGGCTTATAATCGCACATGTTGTTGCCATGCCTACGAAGCATCATTCTGCGATTTATAATTATCTGCATGAGGCTGGTCATGACATTGAGAGGTTCGATGCAAGTGCTCATCGCTATCTTGATGAGCTTGGTCATAAGATGAAGGCTGAAGGTCATAAGATTCATATGGTATATGATGTCCTCAACTCAAAGGATAATTATGCTGATTTCAGGCTGATGCCTGGAAGGAATCCTGAGCACAGGCGGGTGACGATGGAAGGTGCTGAAAGTGTGATACATAAGATGTATCCGCAGGCTAAGATAGAATGGGGATTAGACCCAGGGGCTAAGGTTCCTCTGGAGAACACTTCAATCATCCAGGATTTGCGTGTCAGCAATGTGAGCCTCGGTGATTTAATCACTATAAATAATGCCCTCATGCAGTATGGCGGCGGGTTCAAGTGATATGCCCAAGGAGCTTGATGCCTGGAGCAAGGAGTATCTGTGCATAGGCGGTAAACGACCCCACCCTGTCGGATGGGGCTTTTAGAGGCATATTGCCTCCTTTGGGTCATGCAATGCGACAGCGTTTTCAGTCGCTTGTGTCGCAATGCGTTCATCTCCCCGAAAGAGAGCGTTTACTGGCACTCTTTTTGCAGAAAACTGGAAGTATTCCTTCCGCTCTGCAAACTTTTTAACAGCAACCGCAAGGCTTGCCTTCCTATCGCTGTTCACAATCAATCCACAATTCCCGCATCGGTAAATGGCGTAATTCTTGCTGTCATGTGGAGGGTTCACCGAACCGCATCCGCTACACCACTTGCTCGTATGGTAAGAATTGGTATATCCCATTGGAATCCCTGTGTCAACGCTTCGTATCGCTGTGTTCATCGTGAGCATCCTGAATGGGATAAGCGTTATTTTTCTGTTGGCATCCTTTCCTTTGTTCGCCTCGAATTTGGATAGCCTCTCAAAGACGATTCTCGCTTGGTATTTCTCGGCTATATAATGAATCTGCTTGGCTATCTCCCCGACTGCATTCTTGTTTATGTTCCTGACCTTTCTGCTCAATCTTCGTAGTTTCTCCTTCGCTTTGGGAGAGCCTTTGTCGGCATGACTTCGCAATATCGCCCTTCGCTTCAATATCTTGGCTTTCTTGTTGTATAGGTTCTTGCCGAGATACAACTGCTTCAATACTTTGCCTTGTGGAGTCAAAGCCGTGACCGATACGTTGTTGCTGTTCGTATCGATTCCAAGTATGTTTTTGTAGTCCTTGCGGGCTTTCCTCTTCTCGATTGTTGCGATTATGTCGTTTTTGTTGGTTAATCCGACCTGTTTTATCTTCCAGCCATTTTCTATTTGTTTCTGGAATCTTTGGATAGAACCATTGTCCTCGATTGGGATGACTATCCTATGCCTTGGTTTCAATGTTATCGCAAAGCAAAGTTTCTTGTCATTCAACATGAACATCTTGCAGGCTCTTGGTATGTTATAATCGAGTGTTATCTGTTCTATGTTGCGTGTTTCTTTTGGTTTTTGTTTCAGATGGAATGAATTGCGGATTAGGTTCAGCAGAACTTGGCTTGGCAGATATGACTCCTTGCGAATATCGTGATAGATGAGTTGTTGCAACTGCCCATTGTCCTCGCAGGAATCTATGTTTGGCAATATGAATTTCTCTATGATTCGCTTTGCCTCGATTCTTGCGTCTGATAATTCCTTTTGTTTCTTGTTGGTCAATCCAACGCTCTGCAACTTTATGACTTTTTGCATGATTATTCACCCTGATTCTCAACATATTTCTTGAGTTGGTCAAGAGTCACCTGACCAGTTGTCGCAAGGAAGTATGACCTCGACCAGAATTTGCCTTTCCAGAGGGATTTCTTCACTTCTGGGAAATGCCTTTGTATCTCCCTCGATGTGATTGTCTTCATTGCATTCAGATATTTGGGTATATCGAGTGTTGGCTTTGCCTTAAACAGCATATGGAAATGGTCTTTATCACACTCTATGTTCAGCACATTCACTTGGAATGTGTCGCTTATCTCATGTGTTTTGTCCTTGAGGAATTGGATTAGCGGTTCGCCTATCAGAACCATCCTTCTATACTTCACACATTGCACCAGATGGTATTGCAAAGCATATACCGAATGGCTTCCCTTATCGAGTTTGTATTTCATAGTTATCCTATATTTTGTGTAACTATTATATTTATAAGCATATTGGCTCACCCAATTCCTCCCTCACCTTTCGGAAAGGGACTCCTTGGGCGTAAGTTGAAAGATGATGGCGGGGTATAGTAGAAAAGTAATGAGGGAAAACACAATAGGATTATATGGGGATATGTAATAGTTGCCCTTCCTGCCTTCCGCAGAAGATGATAGGGGACTGCCATGAAAGATTGAAGCCGATTGCATTCGGCTTCGGTTCAGAGTGGGCGGTCTCCTCTTCGTTTATATAAGGTATCGATAGTATAGTGATAATCATGTGGGGAAGGCATAAAGAAATAG
>Ga0315274_10012565_pt1 | contig 12073 bp, 15 predicted proteins | sample YL17G02_20_MG_FD_203700 | JGI IMG/M metagenome (GOLD analysis project Ga0315274, IMG submission 203700) | Sediment microbial communities from Yellowstone Lake, YNP, Wyoming, USA - YL17G02_20 | ecosystem: Environmental > Aquatic > Freshwater > Lake > Sediment | place: USA: Wyoming | collected... | reverse complement strand
CCACCGAGACCCTCTGGGTGTACGATGACCGGACGAACGTGCCGGGTATCACCAAGAAGGACCGTCCCTTAACACCGGAGTATTTCGCGGAGTTCGAGCAGGTGTATGGCGCTGATCCAAACGGCGGCTCGAAGCGGAATGCTGCGGATTCGAAAGAGGATCGCTGGCACTCGTTCCATATCAGTGAAGTCAAGGAGCGGAACTACAAGATCGATTCGCTGAAGTGGCTCAAGGATGATTCGCTCGATGATGCGGATTCTTTACCGGAGCCGGAGGAACTTGCGGTTGAGGCGATTGAGGAACTGCGGCTGGCGATGGATGAGCTTCAGCAGGTTCTGGTGTTGCTGGAGAATGGGAACGGCAACTAAGGGAATAAAACAATGGAAAATAACTTTGAAGATTCCGAAGCCGAAAATATTGAATTCATTTTTCCAGAAGAATGGAAATTAGGTACATTTAGCGACGTGACAGGCACCGAGGGTGTTTTTGTTGATGGAGATTGGATTGAAAGTAAAGATCAAGATCCCAATGGTGAAGTTCGGCTCGTTCAGTTAGCCGATATTGGTGATGGCATTTTTAAGAATAAATCACAGCGGTTCCTAACTCGACAAAGAGCAGATGAACTTAATTGTACTTTTTTATCACAAGGAGATTTACTAATCAGTAGATTAGGAGATCCATTAGGAAAGTGCTGCATTTTTCCAGGAGATTCTAAACCCTCAATCACAGCTGTAGATATCTGCATCGTTCGACCGGGAAAGCTTAAAGCAGAACCCAAATGGCTCATGTATGTAATAAACTCGCCGGAATTTAGAAAACGAATAAATCATTTCAAGAGAGGAACTACTCGAGCACGAATATCAAGAAAAAATTTAGGAACATTGCCAATACCATTGCCTCCACTAACCGAACAGCAGCGTATCGTCGCTCTTATCGAAGCCCTCTTAAAAGAGGTCAATGCCGCCCGTGATCGGCTGAGACGGGTGCCGTTGATCATGAAAAAGTTCCGGCAGGCGGTTCTAGCGGCAGCGTGTTCCGGGAGGTTGACGGAGGGGTGGAGAGAGGAGAATCCGGATATAGAAAACGTCTCTTCATTCATTGAAAAGTTAAAAAAAGAAAAATTATTGCAAGACAAAAAAAGGATGAAATATCTATCGGATTCAGATTTTTCAACCTGTTCTGAACTTCCATCTACATGGGGATGGGTAAAATTGGGTGAAATTGCAATTGCGGTTGATGTTGATCATAGAATGCCAAAGGCAATAGCGAATGGAATCCCTTTGATCTCTCCAAAAGATTTCGTTGATCCAGATAAAATAAACTTTAAAGATACGAAAAAAATTTCTCAAGAAGATTATGATCGAATGTGTCGGAAAATTACTCCAGAAAATGGAGATATTTTACTTTCCAGATATGGAACGATTGGAAAGGTAAGAAAAGTACCCGTAAACGAAAAATTTCAGATATCCTATAGTCTGTGTTTGATTCGTCCTTTTTTGGATTTAAAATCAAATGATTATCTTTACTGGATATTACAGAGCCTTCCAGTCTACTATCAAGTTTTGGCAAATGACAAGAGTAGTTCTATTCCGGATTTGGGAATTAAAGATATCAACAATTTTACTATTCCAATCCCTCCCCTTGCCGAGCAACATGAGATAGTCCGACGTGTCGGTTTGCTGTTTGAGCGTGCGGATGCGTTCGATCAAGAGGTTGCTGCGGCGAGCCGGCGATGCGAGCGGTTGACGCAGGCGGTGCTGGGGAGGCGTTCCGTGGGGAGTTAAGGTGAAAAAATAATGCCTAACGATCAAAAACAAATAAAAGAGGTACTATTCACGGATTACAACGATTCTAAGTTTCAGACTTTTTTAGAATTCTTAATCAATCTAAAATTTGACAATAATTATAATTGGCGAAGCGGTTTACAAACAAAAATTAATGCAGTTTTACTTCTATCTAACGAGGTTAAATCTCAATACGATAAGGCAATGAAAGCAAAAGAAGAAATGGAAATCAAGGGGTTTGGAAGTGGGCTTGAATCGGAGCTTTTATTGATAAAATTCGAGACAATGCTTAATTCGGTTTATTCCCTTTGCGATAATCTTGCTTTTATTAGTCATAGACTCCATCCAGGTATTAAAAAAATGTTTAATGATCAGCGTAAAAATATCGCAAAGCTTCGGGCTAAATATCCCGAATATTCAGAATATCTTGACTTAATTGAGAGTGCAGAGTGGTATGAAAAACTTCATACGATGAGATCTGAATCCACTCATTATCTCCCGGGTTTTGTTTACCATTCAAAAAATGGGTTGGGTATTTTATACCGAGATATGGAACATTCGGATGAAAGAATTGAGATTGAAAATATTCGAGATTATGTGGTCAATTTAATCGCAGAAATCATCGACTATCTTGAGAAATATGGAAATTATCATTTAAAGAGATTCATCGATGAAGAACATAAAATATTTTACCCCTGCCTTATCCCTCATCCAGAAGGTAAGGGATTTCTTGTGGGGGGAAGGGTGATAACATATTCAGAATATATGAAAAAACTCCCCGGGAAATGTCAATATCACGATATTCCGTGTCCTAGAAAAAATAATTGTCCAGCATATCTAAAAAATGATGAATCAACAATCTCTTAATCTTCTCCCACCCCTTGCCGAGCAGCATGAGATCGTGCGTCGTGTCGGTTTGCTGTTTGAGCGTGCGGATGCGTTCGATCAAGAAGTTGCTGCGGCGGGCCAGCGATGTGAGAGGTTGACGCAGGCGGTACTAGGAAAGGCGTTCAGAGGGGAATTGGTTTCTCGCTAGATGGAATTTAATATGAGTCACAAATAATAGTCAAATGTAAGAGACTCCAATATGACAGAAAAACCGGTTATTTTCATCAGTCATGCTTCGACAGATAAACCCGTTGCACATCTAATCAAACAAGAGATAGATGCCGTATTCGGAGATGATGTTGAAGTATTCGTCTCAAGTTTACCAGGGAATATTGATCCCGGTTCAGACTGGTTACAAATCATCCAGAAAAAATTAGAGAGGGCAACTGTTGTAATTGTATTAATCACCCCGATTTCGATTCATCGTCCTTGGATTTGGTTTGAAGTCGGGGCATCTTGGTTGAAAATGGCTGAACAGAAAAGAAAAATATACCCTGTCTGTGCCCCAGAGATTGAATTAGGAACTCTTCCAGAACCACTATCACGCATACATGCTTCATCTCTTGGAAAAACGGATGACATAAAACAACTATTCCGCTCTATAAGTGAGGTATTCGGATTTGGCGATTTGAAGAATTTAAAACCTGCTCGTATCAAATCAAACTTACCTAAATCATGGAGCCAATTAAAAGTTGATGAGAAAGATCTGGATGCTGGAACAATTTATACCGGGCCATATCGTGGATATTCTGATGAGGAATTGAAAGAAATTATTAGTCAAGAATTCCTTCATCCCGAAACTGATTGCGATAAAGAATATGCATCCCTACTTCAAAATGAAAAAACGGTCTCAAATGGAAAACTGATACATTTCAAAAAATTGGATAACCAATTAAGGTTACCCCCGGGAACATCGAAAAAATTCCTTATCGAAGTTGCCGCTCGTTATAGATTGAAACCTTCGAAAATAATGGAAAATACTGTAATGTTTCACTCGTGAGTTATTTCATCTTATAATTGTAATTATTCGATGCCAATACCCTTCCCACCCCTTGGTGGAGCAGCACTATAATGTCCGCCATGTTTCGCTCCTATACGGCGTGCGGCTGCGACTGAGAGTAGTGGCGGCGAGCCGGCGATGTGAGCGGTTGACGCAGGTGGTGTTGGGGAAGGCGTTTTCGGGTAAATTGTGATGAAATTTATTAGATGAGTGAAAATCATCTGAAATGATTTTTTTTTTAATTTTCATGAAAGTTTTCTTTAGATCTTGGTATCAACCCAGTTCACAATTCCTTGAACCCTCTTTTTTAATGTTTTTGCATCAGTTAGATTGATCACATTTTCTGGCATTGTTATTGTTTGTTTTTTGCTGTCAATCTTCGGATATAATAAATCATTTCTCAGACTTCTCAATTCAATAGCTAAAGTATCAACAACTTTTCCGTTTCCTAATCTTCGCGCTGCTTTCTTGAAATGTTTGATCTTTACTCCATGTTTCACTCCGGATCCTACTGGTAAATTGCAAGATAAAGACAATGCACAACCAGTTGATTCGAAAGCATGGTATGTCATGAATGTCGCTTTTTCTTGAATAGAATTGTTGAGGAGCGCATCAGATGCAGTCAATGACCGATGTGCGATATGTTGGTAACTATGAATCAATGTCATACAGCATCGCTCCAAATTCTTTGAATTTATTTAAGGTCCATCGGGGCAAAATCTCAGGTTTCTTATAGAATCTATACGGATATGGAGAAATAATCGGAGTAATTGACGAATTTTCAAAAGAATTTGCAAAAATCGGGGCTAATTCTTTTATGTAAGCATATGACGTTTTACTTGTACTAAAAACCGGAAAAACTATTGTTGAGAGTTTTTCATTCTCCACCTTTGGATATAGACCAATAATTTCTTTTATAGTTTGTTTTGGTCGTTTGGAATTTACTTCATCCGCAATCGCTAAAAAATGATCAGTGAGATGTGGATAATGACTACTTGGAAATCCATGAGGATCAGTGTACCGAATCCAATCTTTCATGTTGGATTTTAGGATCACAAATATCTAATATATATGCCTTTTAACGTGCACAACTTTTAATTCCTCTTCGCCATCACAGAAAAGGAGGGTATCGTTCGCCCCATTTCGCTCCTATCCGGCGTGCGGCTGCGACTGAGCGTGGTGGCGGCGGGCCGGCGGTGCGAGCGGTTGACGCAGGCGATGATGGGGAAGGCGTTCTCCGGCAGATTATAACCGGAGAGATCCCAAATTTAAAAAAGATTAGAATGAGAGTGTTCGACCATCACCACCGAGTTCTTTTCTCTGAATCCAGACAGCCCGATCAGATCCTTGTCCAGGTTTAATAACCAAAACGTCAACAGGCCCTCCAACTGTTTTTATTCTCGCTAAGAATCTCATTGTATCTCTTGTTACTTTCACCGCATAAATCGCAAAATCAATCGCATCTTGTAATGTAAAGAATGTCCATTGAACAATTGGTGTTGGCAGCTGCACATTTGTCCCATCATTTTGAGTGAGGGATACTGGCAATAATAAGCGAGACATTATTTCTGTCTCTCCATTCCATGCAGCACCACCGTTTTGTCCCGTTTGAATTACCTCATTAATCATATTCTGACTGACAAAAATTCTCCATATGTGAGGAATTTGTTTCCCATTGTCGTTGATATATCCGGCAACATGGAATCCGGTATCTGGCACTACAGGCAAAGATCGGAAATAGTCAAGAAGAAGTTGCGGAACTCCTCGAAGATCGACTTGTGGGAGTTCGATTTTTTCGTGAATAAAAGAATCAATATAACCACTTATCGGAACTCCTTGAATGTCAGCAGTTCCAAATGTTGAGATGCCAATATTTCCGGGAGCAAGGAATGTTTTATAATTTGCGTCAGATTGGGGAAATGAGGTCCGAACTGCTTGATTATTTTGCTGATCGATCGTGTTGAGAGTAAGACGGCTATCACTCGCCATAACTATACCCTCTTGCGTCCATAGAGTTATGATAAATGTCATGTTTTTAACCTTAATTTTGATTTTTCTTTTCTTTGATTGCATATGAATATGAAATTTTTTTACCTGGCAGCCCAGAGAACACTGAGGGCGAATCCACCAAACAGAATTAACCATCCAATGGCATTGCCAGCGAGGATTAATACCCCACCGATGAGAATGCCAGCAGCGGGACCTGTGCCCGCACTAAGACTGGAAATCATTCTTTTCTCACCTCCTTACTTGATCTTTGTATTGACCATTATTTAATTTTGAATATCTTATTAAGGTAAAAAATCTAAATACGCTAAATAAGTTGAGATAATATGCTGAAATTGCGTGTTCACATTGTACCCATTGGTTTTGAAATTGACCGGGTAATTGAACCTCTCATCAGACTCAGGGCAGATAAAGTCTGGTTGGTCGTCGATGATACCATTGAGACGAGTGACGCAAGTGTTCATTATAAAAAAGTCAAAGAACGTGTTCATGAATTGAAAATTGATTTTGATGAGCGTCGATGTGATATTCAATCTTTATTCGATCTTCTTAACATTTACCGGACAATTATCGAAGAAGAACAACACCATCAGATCTTCATTAATGTTTCAACAGGAAGTAAAATCGAAGCAATTGCTGGCATGATGGCGGCCATGATTTTCAATAGCGAGACCATAGACGCAACACCATATTATGTCGTTCCAGAAAATTATGAGATTACACCGAAGAAAGGACAACAACTAACGAGCGGATTCAAACGGATAATCCAGCTTCCGAATTATAAAATTGAGCGTCCTAAAGCAGCCCTAATTTCCGCCCTAAAAATAATTCAGGACAATGATTCTGCAAGTAAAAAAATTCTTATTGAAAAGTTCATCGCAAAAAAACTAATTGTAATTGAAAGCGATCATACGGAAGCTGCGAAACACTCCCAGTTGAATAAAAAATACTTAGATCCTCTCTCTCAAAAAGGTTTGATTGATGTCATGGGAAAGGGGAAGGCTGCCCGAATTAAAATCACAGAGGATGGGAATAATATTTTGAAATTTTTACCAAAATAACAAATTTCTATGAAATGAAATCACGAAATTATTTTTAATTTTGTCTTGATACTATCCTTCCAGCGAATTTTTGGGGAGTTATTAAAGATTTCATAAATTTCCTTCAAATGCTCCTCGCTGTAATTTTTCCTTATCAAATCATAATATGAAGCATCGGCTTTTCGAACATTATTTCGTGGAATATAGTTCATCATGCCAAGCCAGATGGACTCAGTGACAAATGGAGAGATTGTTTCAACGAGTGGTTTGGGATCAAAATCCAGAAAAGGTTCGATAGAAACGCTAGTTTTGTATCCTTTCTTGAAAGCATATTGTAAAGACTTCAACCGTTCTTGAAACCGAGGCGCGTTAGGTTCCCAGAATTTTAATAACTGATCGTCGGATGAGGTAATTGTAAATCTGAATTGAATCTGTTGTTCATAGTCTGAAAAATCTTTAACGATTTTTTTAATAATTGCCAATCTCGGCTTTGATGTCACTAATATGTCATTACCACTTTTCAGGAGATTTTCCAGAACCGAAAAACAAGCTTGTTCATAATCCGGCAAATCGAAGATATCGTGAGAGCTAGGGAACATCACTCTCCCGGAAAATTTTCGAAATTGTTTATTTACCACATCGTCACGGATGATCATATTTTTCCAAGTATTATTAGTGGCACGTCCGAAGCGCTTCGCCATTAAAAGGGCATAACAATACCGGCAGTTATTGAAGCAGCCCTTAATGCAATTGACATTATGATCGGCCCATTCCTTTGTCCCGGTGGGAATTTTCTCACATTTTTCTCTTTGATTTGATCGTGAGTTCATAGCATCAAAATCCATCAAATAACGTCGATTGAGTCTTTAATGGTTCCTTGATTTCAGTCAACACTTCTTTACTCGACAAAGGTCTTATCATAGGAGGCAGTGGAATGCGCAGTCGTTCATTCAGTATGGACCAGTTTAATTGATATTTTGGAATCGAATCATACCATGCACTATCAAGGGTGATTGTCTCTAAATATTTTCGTTCAAGTAACCAATCAAGACAGCGTTGAATTACGGTTATGTCAGGATGACTTTCTTTTAAGTCCGGACATAATCGATCTCTGATTCCGTCTTCCTGCATAATGAGTTTCCAGAGAATCTTCCATTCTAAGGGTCGTTGATTTTTTTTAACTATTTGGGAGGCCAGTTCAGGATGTAGAAAAATAAATCGTGAATATATGGTTTTATTTTCAGGATTAAATTTCTCTTGCCTTGTTAGGGATAAAAAATCATTTTTTATTTTCCTTACACCTGCTTCATAATTTGAGCAATAAATCAAATGATAGAGCTGATCTTCTTTTGGATTAAATGGCAGTGCGATTACATATCTGAACCATCGGTGTAATTTATTCTTATATAAATTGATAAAATCATTTTCCCTCTCTAAAATATTTTTAGAATTTAAGATGGAATTTCTCCATAGGATATTCCCGAATAAAGCATCTGATTCGGAAATGCTTTGCATTTCTTCTAAAGTCCAACTTTTCTCTATTGTGTGAGTCGGAAACGATGCAAAACTTTTTCTCCCGAGGAAATAGTCTGAAGTAAATAGAAAAATGATGAATTCGGTTCGTATTCCATAATGTTGTCGTATCCTGTTTTTTGCGACTTGTTCAATATTTTTCCATTCAACCATCCTCAAGGGGTCAAAGAAAAAAAGAGCATTTCCCAAATTATCAATTTTATCGATTTCTTCAAGCGCATTCTCTAAAGAAAGATTAAACAAAAAGACATTATCTGTGTTTTTTTCGATAGGACCTTCCAATTTATCGAGGGAAAATTCTGGGAATTGTCGTTTAATCACATTCTTTAAATGAGGATAGCAGTCACCATCATTTTCAACTACAATAACCTTCAAGGAATTGTTTCGATCCAACTCAAATTTCAATTGCAATGCATGACCTGCAGAACCAAGGATTGTTTCTGCGGTATCTTCAATAAAAATTTCTCCTGTACCAGCGTTGAGTTCGATTATTGCTGCAGAATACTTATGATCTTTCTGTTCTCCGCCAGATACGATATTCCACCAGAATCGATAATATCGGCTGATAACTTCTGATTTCAAACGCGTGCCGGTGATTCCACTAAGACAAATCGCATCTTCGTGGAATCCGACCATATTTTTCTTTTGAGATTTGAAAATAATAAAGGTTCTATAGCAAAATCAAAATTATAATCAGATATGCACAATCTCCAGTCCCGGCACCTTCTCCTTCAGATATTCCCCAAGCAACCGCCGGTGACACTGCTCGGCCGTCGGCTCGCTGCACAGTAAACACCCGTTCTCCAGAATTTTCAAATCGATCTTCCCGATGACATTCCTTTTTGTGAGCATCTCTTTGTATGCGGCCTCATATTCCGGCCATGAAATCTCGCCCTTCTGCCACTTCTTCAGCAACGATTCTTCCGGTGCAGCCTGGATGAAATAAAAATAATCAATTCCCGCGATGGCCTTTAAGAAATAGGCCAGATCATTGCCTTTGGTGAAACCGGCAAGCTGCGAGTGGTTGTTCAGCCGGATATCGATGACGGTTTTCACATTGTTTTTCATTAAAAGGCCAAAGAAGGTCTTTGCATCCTTCTTGGTGAACCCGATAGTATAAAGTTTCATCAAAGCCTCGATTCAGAATAAACTCTTCTGGATCTGTTTTTTCGCACGTTTACCGGAAAATGAATCTGAACGCGGCAGGATATCGATTGCCAAATTATTGGTGTATGCCGGCTCGCTCACAACGGGAGGATCTTGCACCCCGTTTTCGATCGTCTCAATAGAAGGAACCGACATTACCACTTCGGGTTTTTCCGGAATTGCATTCTCCTCAACGGGAGCCATATAATCCTTAGTTTTGTAAGCGATCTTCTTGTTCAGTTTTTCATACATTGAATCTACGGGATTAACCGGTTCGCTGGAGATAGTGGCCTGCCTATTATCGATGACCGAATTGATCAATTCCTTTTCCAGATCCTCATTCTCCTGCAACTTGATCTCAGGACGTACATGAATGACCTTGATCCCTTTTGACTGGAGGACCCGTGAGATCAGGGCAAACCGGTGGCATCTTTCCGGCTCTTTCTCAGCACACATCAGAGCGATCTTCTTCCCGCCGGAAATGATGGATAATACCTGGTTGATGCCTTCCTGAAATTGTTCTGTGCTCTGGACTTTCTGGTAATTAACGGTACCATCAGGAAAGAGCAGGTTGGGATTTGAGTACCTGCCACCGATTTTATCTCCCATATATTGGTAATCAATCTGATTCTTTATCAGGGATTTTTCCAAATTCTCACGGTTGAAATAGAAATTGTATTTGCTATAAGGGGAGCTCCGTACATCAATAATGGTATCAATCCCGGTTTTTTGCAAAAAGTAGAGGAACAACTCAATCGGGTAATCTCCGTAGCCGATGGTGAAACATTTTTTTACCGGGAGATTTTGGGTCATTCCAGTGTCTGCCTATAGCTCATATGCAGGGACTATACCAACAATGAATCGATAATGCAATTCAAGGTTTGTATCGTAGGGTGAAAATTTTTCGCCCAGTCCAAGGGTCATATAAAAATCATCAAAAATCCTGGCGTCATCGTTCACGGATTGTGCCACGAGATTCTCATAACGATAATCGGTTATTACGAGATTATAACTCTTTGAGCCATAATCAAACTTCAACCGGTGTTGCGGATTTTTTCCCTGCTTGGTTGTGTGAATAATCTCAACATTGTTTGCTCTTCTGGTCAGCCGGAGAAAATTCAGGGACATCGCAGGAGGAGCTGCCACCAGCTCATTTGCATGGATATATGCATGATGGGTATCCGTATCGCGAAGAAAGCAATGCTCAGCTTTGTCGATTAATTCAGAAATTCTGTGGGGTGAAAATCTTCCCGTTTTCTCCCACGTTTTTCCATCAATAAATTTATTCTCTGGTTGGTAATATAGCGGACAATCATTACCAAAACCCATTCGTACGCAATCCAGTAATTTCGGACCTGATGCATCCAGTCCCAATGATTGAAAATCTGAATCCAGAAATGCGGCTTGGTCAATACGTGGTTTACCATGACCAAGTATGTTTATTGGTCGTATCCATTCACCGGTAGCAATATCTTTGCCTGCAATGCAATGTCCATTATGCCTGCGTGAATTCGCAAGGATTACAATATCTCGGGTTGTCATAGGAATCCCAGAATTTCAATCGTTTTTCATGTTGCCCTGTTTCACTCAGCTACAGACAACCATCCATATAACAATACGACTGCGGTGGCACAAACCCCGGCATTGTTTCATACGGATCAATCGGATCGTGAAATTCCTGCAGATTCTGGATCTCGATAGCAAATGCCCGTGACTTTCCCTCAAAGTATGCAAAGAAATCCCGGTTATCGATACCGGCAAATTCTTTCACCGTATCCCAGAGATCAACCGGCTGGCCTTCCAGGATTCCCCCGATCTCAAACGTCCCCACGATTTTTTTCACGGGTGATGAAGAGTAGATGTAGATCCGGTTGATCTCCCGGTTTTTGAAGATAGTTTTACGGAACTCGTACCGCTTTTCTCCGTCGAGGATAGACTTTACATATTTTGGCTTAATTGACAGTAAAACGTCCATGGATGCCTCCCCTCTGCCGACTTTTTAGACAGAATATATCCGATGTCTGATTAATTTACGGATTTATAAACAAGCCCAATGTGGTGTGAAATTGAATTGGCTTTTATTTATTCAGATCTCCATTCCCGTCCCCTTTATACCTCATCCCGGTCAACTCACATAAGAAATTCTGGAGCACGTGGTAACAATCGATCCCATGAAAGGAATGATCACCTCATATCTTGCATCGCCACAGGGACAGGAAATGATCCGGGATTATCTCTCATCACCAGAGGGCCAGAAGGCGATCTGTGAGTTTGTTACCACCCCGAAAGGCAGAGAGGCCATGAAACAGGTTCTGCCCGGCATCCTCAGTTGTCTGTCCCTGCCACGGGATCTCCTGTCGGAAGTCGCCAAGAAACTCAAAGAAATTCCCTAGAAAACCCGTTTTACTGGTATACCCCTCTTTTTACCGTGCTGGTATCTTTCCTGGTTGAGAAACTCAAGATGAACCTGTCGCTGTCGTAGAACCGTAAACTGAGAACCGCAAAAAATACGTATTTGGATTAAAAAAAGAAAACAGGAAAAATTACTTCCTGTCCTTGCCGCCCTTGGCATGAGCTGCATGAGCCGGGCCCTTCTTCTCTTCGGTCTTGGCAGGTTCTGCACCCTTTGCCGGTGCTGCTGCACCCTTGGCCGGTGCAACTGCCGGACCCTTGCC
>Ga0315274_10012563_pt1 | contig 12074 bp, 7 predicted proteins | sample YL17G02_20_MG_FD_203700 | JGI IMG/M metagenome (GOLD analysis project Ga0315274, IMG submission 203700) | Sediment microbial communities from Yellowstone Lake, YNP, Wyoming, USA - YL17G02_20 | ecosystem: Environmental > Aquatic > Freshwater > Lake > Sediment | place: USA: Wyoming | collected... | reverse complement strand
TTTTGTTTAATCAGGTTGAACAAAATCGCCAAATAACAAGGGTCAGGAAATATAAGGGTCTGAGGCCGAGCGAAGCGAGTCCCGCGGAGTCCCGCTCTAAGGCGGGACGAGGCGGGATTGCAGGCAGTTTTCGGCAGTTTTCGAGGGTGCGAAAAGGCAAGTCGCAGGCCTGTCCTCCATAGTCTCCTCTCGCTCGAACCCTCTTGGGACGAAGGAGGAGGTCCAGAATAGTAGTCAGAAGTCAGTAGCCAGGGATGGGGCGAAACTTTTCTCGTTTCTCGTTTGGCGTTTAGCGTTTATCGCCTTCTGTGGAGACCTGACCCCAGGCCCACAACCATCATTAGCTGGCAAATAAAGCCATATCAACTCTTTTAAAATAGTCGTAGGCTTCATTGCCATAATCTCTAGTCAAAGCGTCAACATATGTCTTCAATGCCTGCGCAGTATAAACGTTTGAAGCCTCGCTGCTAAATCTCAGGCAAACCGCTTCGGCTCTTATTTCAACACGTTCGAATCCACATCCTATTTGGATACCCAGTGCCTTCAATCTCTGCATTAATTTCCATGAATCATTTCGAGATTTTGCGCAGTATTCATCAAAAAGGAGAGCATCCATCGCAATACGATCATGGTGATTATCTTCTTCTGTATCCTCAAAATTATATTCCATCCTTTCAGATTCCTGTTGGCTGGAAGATTCCTCACGCAAATTACGAAGCATGATTTCGGTGAGCTTCGCATTTACGCGATAATAATCCTTCGTTAATATGCCATATTTTCCCAATATCCAAATTGACCAGATCATTTTTAATTTTTTGTCGCTTGGGAATTCAGATTGCAAAATGGCCGCCAAATGTCCATAAAGTTTCTCTAAGCCTCTCTCTATTGGTTCTATGTTTAGAGGTTCCGAAATAAAGGTCTTTGCGCTAATTTGTTTTGGCAATGCAACCAGCTTATCCGGGTTGCTGCCTAAAACCCCAGGAGGTAGTTGTTCAAATGAGGCTCCGCCTTTTCGCCCCTTTTTAATAGTGATATTTTGGGTTATGCTGCAATTTATATTGCCATTCCCGAGGCTAGCTGCTTGTTGGGGAGACTCATTAAGGCTCTCCTGTGACATTCTAAAAGCGGTTGTCTTCTTAGAAGGAAAACGAATCACCTTGCCACCCGTATCAGTCATTTCTTTGCCACCTTTCTCGACAGTTTTCCACCATCTATCGCGATGCTTTTTTAGTTCTTCAGGGGAATATTTATTGCCAATCGGATGTTTAGCATTATAATGGCCAACTTCGCCGTGGCATTTTAAACACAAAACAATAGCATTATCCAAATCATTTAGGCCGCCGTCGCTTTCAGGGATAATATGATGGACGTTGACAAATACTCCTTCGAATTTCTTGCAAATACAACAACAGCGACCGGATCTAACCAATGCCTCTTCTTTTATTTTTGTCGGGAATCCCATAATATTTAGCACCCCTCTACCGTCTTTATCTCCTCCTCCGTCAGCCCATAAAGCTCATCCGGCTTCGCCAAGGCTACGCAGGACTGCTTCAATAACGCATCCATCATGCCTTACCCTCAACGATTGCAATTTCCTCATCGGTTAGTCCATAAAGCTGGTAAACCAGCAGGTCAATCTGGCGGTCAAGGCCGGCGCATCTGTTCTCGTAATAGGTCTTGTCCTTGTCGGTCCGCGCATTCGCCAACTGTTTCTTCGCCTCTAAAATCTCTTCCACCTTATGCACGACCTCATCGTGGCGCTGGCGATCAGCAGGGACAGACAGGTTGAGTACCGGGATTGGAAGTCGATCAAGGTCTACCTTCTTTGCCTGAGCGATGCTCTTCTTGTTGGTCAAGCACTTCGCCCGATAGTACGAATTAAGCAAACGGGAATTTAACACGCCAAGAAAGAACTTGAATGACATCTCGCTCCGATTGGCATACAGAAAATAAAGCGATTGCTCCGGGAATATACCCGAGTTGTCATAGGTCGCTATGATGTGGTCGCCGGTTTTTCTAATGAGGACTTTTTCCTGCGCACCGAGCTTAAGTTCGTCTGTCGTACGACCGGTGATGTTTTGTTTCTTAAACTCAAACCAATATCGTTTGCGAAATTCATAGCGCCCGATACTGTCGCCTTTGATTATCGGAATATGATTTTTACTGGTACGAGCCAAACTTATGAGTTCAGACTTGCCACCAAAGCCGGAAGTGGACTCGCACACGCTGCTGATTGGTGCAATATTCTTCGCACTACCGACCTTGGCCACTAACTGCATGATTTCGGCATTTTCAAAATACTCGAACTGGTGGGCCGGGTCTTGAAGTAATTCTGCCTGCGGTCGCTGAATAGACTTCTTGTCATACTCAGAAATAGTCACGAGGTGGCCAGGATTAAATTTGCCTTTCTGAACAACGAAAATCAATGTATCGGCAGTAATACCGGGAAAGGGCACTTTGTAAACTAAGGATATTATGCGCGATTCATCCAAGATACGTTTCCGCAGGTTTACAAACTGGTTGTTGAATCCCAGGCGATCGGGCACGACGAAGCTGAAGCAGCCGCCGTCATTAGTTAACTTTAAGCCCTGAGCAACGAAATACTCATACATGTTTGGCATATAGGTATTGCCGCAGTAGCGACGAATGAGGTAGTTGATCGCGCTCTTTGGATAAACTTCATTTCGGAACTTACCAGACAAAGAAATCCAGGGCGGATTCCCGACAATCGCGTCAAATCCTCCGCGTTTCATCACTTCCGGGAATGCGTCGTCGAAGTTCATGGGGTTGAGTTTGCGCTCTTCGTCCCTGGGGAAGAGTTGTCCTTCGAGAATATCCGTGCCGATGAGCGAGTTGCCGCACACGATGTTCCTGCTTAGATCGGGCAGCAGCTTTTGCATTTTCTTGACATGCTCGAAGTCCAGCGAATATTGCCGGGCGCTGGCTTCGGTCTCTTCCTGCAGCAGTTTCAAATAGAGCGATAGCTGGCAGACTTCAACAGCCTGGGCGTCAATGTCCACGCCATAGATATTGTTAAGCAGAATTTCTCGTTTCTTGTGGAGTGAGAGGTAGAGTTTGCCGTCGCGTTCGATGCAGTCGCCTTTGCGGGCTTTGCCGGGATTTTTATTGTAGTAGCGGCCGTGGTGCTCGAGCAGCAGATCGTAAACTCCAAGCAGGAACGAGCCGCTGCCGCAGGCAATATCGGCAAATCGCATCTCCGCGATTTGGTCGGGGGTCTTGCCGGCAATGAGCTTGCCGACGGTGTTCTCGACGATGTAGCGGACGATGTATTCGGGGGTGTAATAGACGCCGCCTGCTTTGCGGACTTCGGGTTTCTCTTCCACCTTGACGCGCTTATCGGTGGCGATGATGACCTTCCCGAGGAATCGTTCATAGATCGAGCCAAGGATATGGATCGGGATGGCATTGAAGTCGTAGGCTGAGTTGACGTGGGCCAGACTTTCGCAGATGTTTGCGAAGGCGGCGTCATCAACGCGGAGCTTTTCGCTGTCAAGGATATCGTGGCGCTTGTAAACGATGCCGTCATAGATGCCGTCGAGGCGGCGACAGGCGGCAATGAAATCTTCCCAAGCCTTGCCTTTCTCGCCGAAGTTTTCCACAATGCGTGACGGCTCGATGCCCTTGTCTTCGAGGAAGCGGAGGAACACGAGCCGGTCGAGCGTTCTCTGGGCGAGTTCGGTCAGGGTCTCGCTATCGAGCTTGGGATTCTGGTTTTTGAAGGTCCGGGCAAGGGTCTTGCGGTATTCGTCGAGTTCCGCGAGGAATGACTCGTCAATACTCTGGTATCCTCGGAACAGACCGCGCGCCACGCCTTTGCCGCGCGGCTTGGGCAGTTCCTTTGCGCGTTTATACAGTGAACCTCCGGCTACGGCCTCGTGAGAGAAAAGCCAATAAATCTGCGCGAATTTTTCCTGGTTCTTGTAGTCGGAATAATGATATTTGGCGACGAAACGACTTAGCGCGGCGTCGAGGTCGGGCTTGTAGCGGCAATCGAGGACGTGGAACTGCTCAAAGTCGGTGAGCACGGCCAAAGGCGTCTCGCTGTTCCAACCGTAACGGATTGTCTGGAAATAGTTTAGATTGGTGGCTATTTCGCCGGATGGTTTCTTGGCTTCCACGAAAAAGCGCACGTCGCGGAAGTTTGGCGCGAGATGAAATGAGTAATCCGCGCGGCGTTGCCCGGCAGCCGAGGGCTCCACTTTGACTTCCTGCTCGTAAGGATTGGTCTGGTGATCGTGGTTCACGTCCCAGCCCAGCGCCATGAAGAATTTGTCAATGAAATCCTTGCGGGCTTGGGCTTCAGAATAATCGGATAAGAGGTAACGCGCCTCGCCGGCTTTGAATATTTCAGCCAATTCGCGGACTTGCTGGAAAGCCGAATCTAATGTTGCGGTTTTCATAGACAAGAACTCTCTTTGCTATTGCGCCTAATCATTTCAGAAAATAAGCGAACCTTTCTTCATTCTATACAAATCTAGTTCAGCGGTCAATGCTTTGAGATTTTAGCGGGGTTCAATGACAGGTCCCTCGTTTCTGGTTGCTGGTTCAGCGTTTCGCGTTTGGCGTTTGGCGTTTCTTTGCTCGGTGTCGCGCCTGAAGTCCCTCGCACATTGAACACTGAATTCTCTGTGTGCTCGCCTACTCCGCCGAAGTAATTTCGGCTACGAAGGCTGGATGCGGCTTTGCGGTGAAATGAACCTGGAGAGGGCGACCGGCGGTTCGGCAACCCTCGGCCCTTGTCGGGCCCAAAGGGGCTCACCGCAGGCCGGGTCGGCCTGGAATTCAGTTTTCGGAAATGAATGCTCTCAATACCTTCATGAACTCTTCGGGCTTCCACTGCATGGGCGTGTGCACGCCGCCTTGGATGATTTCGACCCTGGAGCCGGGTATTTTCTGATGGAATTTTTCCGCGGTTTTCACCTCCAGCAAATCGTCGTTGTCCCCCCAGATGATGAGCGTGGGCGCCGCGATCTTTCCGAACTGCTTTTCCGGCAGGTCTTGGCCCAGGCTGACTGCGGAGCTTTTCATGGCCCGGGACGAGCACGGCGCGAGCTCTGAATTGTATCTTGCCTCGGCGACCTCCACCCGCTTCTGCTCGCTCACCGGGGTCTTCCGCATCTTCTCCGGATCGACCGGAAAGACCACGTGGAGCAGCGGAATGATCATGGGCGAGGGCGTCATCTGGGCCACGCCCTTGAGCAGCCCCATCATTCCGCCCCTGGTGCCCGCGGAGTCCTCCAGCACCAGCTTCTCAACCTTGTCCGGATGACGGATGGCCATCCATGCCGCGATTGACCCGCCCATGGAGTTCCCGACCACCACCGCCTTTTCCACCCCGAGCCGGTCCAGGAATTCCGCGAGAAAATCCGCGTACCAGATCATCATGTGTTTTTGTTTTCCCGGACAGGCGGACTTGCCGTAGCCGGGCAGGTCCGGGACGATCACGCGGAATTCCTTGCTCAAGGGAAAGAACACGTCGCTCCAGTTGAAGGCATTTCCGCAAAAGCCGTGGATGAAGAGGACGGTCTTGCCCGATCCCTGGTCAAGATAGATGGTGTTCACGCCCTGGACTTCAATGCTCTTTTCCGCTGCGTAATACGCGGGCGGGTTGAAGGCCGGTTTCGCCTGGAGCAGAAATGACGCGACCATTGCCAATGCCAGCGCCGCGCTGCGGGAAGATCTCATCGCTTCCGCCGCTCCTTTTCCAGAGCCTTGCGCTCGGCCTCGCCGATCTTGTGGCACGGCTCCAGTTCGTTGCCGGTCAGGAAATTTTTCAGCGCGCAGTTGAATTCTTTGGGCAGCTGCATGTTGGGGGTGTGGCCGCCGTCCTTGACCAGGTAGAGGATGCCGGCGCCGATTTTCTCCCAGAAAACCCGGGCATACTTGACCGGGACCGTGAGGTCGTCTTCGCCCCAGATGATGAGCGTGCGCGCCTGGATTTGGGAAAGCGAATCCTCAAAATTGAATCTGGCCGCCTGCTTGAGCGCCCGCTCAATCGCCTGGAGGTAAGGCAACTCTTCCGAGGTGCCTCGGTAGGATGCCGAGAAATCCGCGCGCGCTTTCTGCCTGGGGGAATTGCCCGGATACTGTCTGGCGCTGGTCACCCCGGACAGGCGCACCATGCCGGGAGTGAGCAGCGGCGCGATTGCCTTGAGCGACGGGCTGATCCGGATTCCCGCGGAATCGGAAAGCACCAGCCGGTCCACCCGCTCGGGATAGTTGATCGCGATGTATCCGGCAATGGCCCCGCCCAGGGAATTGCCGACCATGGTGGCCTTGGCGATTTTCCGCTGGTCCATCAAGTCAATGATCACTTTGGCGAAGCCTGCAACCGAGTAGTCAAAGTCTTCCGGCTTGGCGCTCTTGCCGTGGCCCGGGAGGTCCGGCGCCAGAACATGGTAGTCGTCCCGGAAATACTCAAACTGGTCCCACCAGTTCTGGACGTTCCCGCTCAAGCCGTGGATGAAAATAATGGCCTCCGGCGCCGCCTCATTCACTTCCAGATAACAAATCCGGACCCCCTGGACCTCCGCGTAGTTCTCCATCGCGTAATAGGGCGGCGGGTCCCACTTCAGGCTGGGAGCAGTCAGGTTGACGCAGCCCGCGGCCGCGATCAACAGCAGCAGCCCCGCCGCGAAAATTTTCAACTTCCTCATCTCAACCCCCTTAGGCAAGTCTAAATATATTATCATGTACCTGCAAGCCCGGCAATAAGGATTCGCGCCGCGGACAAGCTTGTCCGCGCACGTTATTATTTAACCTATCCCCAAACTGCGTTATAATCTTAAGTCAGGGAATCCGCACGAAAAGGGGTCTGGCATGAGAGGGTATGGTTCCGGGCATTTTGAGAGGAGCGTTTTTGTTGTTCTGGTCTGCTTTTGCGCGGTCTTGGTTCTCGCGGGCTGCTCGCGGGCGAGTTCGGGCCGGTCCGGCCGGCAGCCTGCGGCTCCGGTGACGGTGGCTAAAGCCGAGCTTGAAAACATCCCGGTGCAGATCGCTGCGATCGGCGCGGTGGAATCCATTTCCTCGGTGGGCGTGAGGTCGCAGGCGGGCGGGGTTCTGGCTGCGGTGCATTTCAAGGAGGGCCGGGAGGTGAGGAAAGGCGCTTTGCTATTCACGATCGATCCGGGGCAGTACCAGGTTCGTCTGCAGCAGGCGGAGGCCGCTCTCAAGCGGGACGAGGCGCAACTGCAGAACGCCCTGGCGCAGGAGCGGCGTTACCAGGCCCTGATCGAGCGGGAGTTGATCTCGCGGGAGCAATATGAGGATGTTCGCACCCAGGCCGAGGCGCTCCAAGCCACGGTTGATTCGGACCAGGCCGAGGTTCTTTCGGCGCGGCTGCTCTTGAGCTATTGCTACATCCGCTCGCCGGTCACGGGCAAGGCCGGGAGCCTGAACGTTCATCCCGGAGACGTGATCAAGGCGAGCGACGCGGCGGCCATGGTCACGGTCAACCAGCTCAAGCCCATCTACGTGAGCTTTGCGGTGTCCGAGCAATTCCTTTCCGAGGTCAAGAATTACATGTCGTCCGGGCAGCTCAAAGTCCTGGCCAAAGTCCCGAACCAGACCAAAGAGCCGGAGCAGGGGGTGCTCGATTTTATTGACAATGCGGTTGACATAAGCACCGGCACCATCCGTCTCAAGGCCGTGTTTGCAAACGTCGAAAATAATCTATGGCCCGGGCAGTTCGTGAACGTTACCATGGACCTTTACGAGAGGACCGGCGCGGTGACCGTTCCGGCCCAGGCGGTCGTGACCGGGCAGAGCGGCCAATACGTTTACGTGCTCAGGCCGGACATGACCGTTGAGTCCCGGCCGGTGGATACCAGCTTCAGCCACCGGGGCAGGGCCGTGGTCGATAAGGGCCTTTCCGCGGGAGAGACCGTGGTCACGGACGGCCAGCTCCAGCTGACCCCGGGCGCCAAGGTCCAAATCGTGGGCGATAATCCGGCCCCGGCCGCCTCACCCGCGCAAGCCAAAAACTCCGGCGCCGCCCGCTAAGGAATTTTGGTGGACGTTTCCGGACTATTCATACGCCGCCCGGTCATGACCACCCTGGTGATGTCCGCGATTGTCCTGTTCGGTATTTTCGCGTACCAGGCGCTGCCGGTGAGCGACCTCCCACCCGTGGACTTTCCCACCATCTCGGTCAGCGCGTCCCTGCCCGGGGCCAGCCCCGAGACCATGGCCGCGGCCGTGGCCACCCCGCTCGAGCAGCAGTTCTCCACCATCGCCGGCCTGGACTCCATGAGCTCCACTTCCGGCCAGGGCAGCACCAGGGTTACGCTCCAGTTCAACCTCGACCGCGACATTGACGCCGCGGCCCAGGACGTCCAGTCCATGATCTCCAAGGCCGGAAGGCTTTTGCCCGCGGAAATGCCCGCGCCGCCTTCCTACCAGAAAGCCAACCCCGCGGCCGCGCCCATACTGCACATCGCGCTCAGCTCGGAGTCGCTCCCGCTTTCCAAAGTGGCCGAATACGCGGAGAACTACATTGCCCAGCGCATCTCCATGGTCAGCGGGGTTGCGCAAGTGGAGATTCACGGCTCGCAGAAATACGCGGTGCGCGTCCAGCTTGACCCCAACGCCCTGGCCAGCCGCGGCATCGGCATCGATGAGATCGCATCCGCGATCAAGAGCCACAACGTCAACCTCCCGGTCGGAGTGCTCTGGGGCGATTACAAGGCTTACATTGTCAAGGCCACCGGACAGCTTAACGACGCCGCAGCCTACCGGCCGATCATCGTCGCGTACCGGAACGGCGCCCCGGTGCGGCTGGACCAGTTGGGCAAGGTGACGGACGGCGTGGAGAACAACAAGGTCGCCAGCTGGTATAACGGCGTCCGAGGGATCGTCCTGGCCGTGCAGCGCCAGCCCGGAACCAACACCGTGGAAGTGGTGGACGGCATCCGGGCATTGCTCCCGACCTTCCGCGCCGAAATTCCGGCCGCGGTCAGCATGGACGTGCTCTATGACCGCTCGCAATCGATCCGGGAATCGGTGAGGGACGTCCAGTTCACGCTCCTGCTCGCGGTCGCGCTCGTGGTGTTCGTCATTTTCCTGTTCCTCAGAAACCTGCGCGCAACCATTATCCCCAGCCTGGCCCTGCCCATCGCCATCATCGGCACCTTTGCCGTCATGTATCTGGCGAATTTCAGCCTGGACAACCTCTCGCTCATGGCGCTGATCCTGGCCGTGGGCTTCATCGTGGACGACGCGGTGGTCATGCTGGAAAACATCGTGCGCCACCTGGAGGCCGGGGACAAGCCGCATGAGGCGGCGCTGCGCGGCTCCCGGGAAATCACTTTCACCATCGTGTCCATGACCCTTTCTTTAGTCGCGGTGTTTTTGCCCGTGCTCTTCATGGGCGGCATTTTGGGCAGGTTGTTCCGCGAATTCTCCATCACCATCAGCGCGGCCATCCTGGTCTCCGGAATGGTCTCGCTAACCCTCACCCCCATGCTCGCCAGCCGGTTCTTGAAGCACGCGCCCGAAAGCAAAGGGCACCCGCTTTACATCTACGCCGAGCGCGCGTTCAACGCCATGCTCCGGTTTTATGAACTGAGCCTGGCCTGGGTGCTCAAGAGAAAATTCGCCGCCATGATGACCGCGTTCGTCTTCCTCGCGCTCACCGCGGCGCTTTTTTGGGTGGTGCCCGCGGGCTTCATCCCCAGCGAGGACACCGGCCGGCTTTCGGGCTTCAGCGAGGCCGGCCAGGGCATCTCGTTTGACGACATGGTGCGGCACCAGAAGGCGCTGGCCGAGATCGTGCAGAAGGACCCGAACATCGAAGGGTTCATGTCCAGCATTTCCGGTTATTATTCCGGCGGGACCAACACCGGCCGCTTCTTCATCAAGCTTAAAGACCGCGGCCAGCGCAAACTCTCCGCGGACCAGGTGGTGCAGGAGCTCCGTCCCAAGCTCATGACCGTGCCCGGCATTCGAGCTTTCCTGCAAAACCCGCCCGCCATCAACATCGGCGGCATGATGAGCAAGAGCCAGTACCAGTTCACCCTGCAAAGCCCGAACACCGAGCAGCTTTACAAGTATGCGCCGATCCTCGAAGCCGGGATGCGCGAACTCAAGGGACTGCAGGACGTCACCTCCGACCTCCTGGTCGCCAGCCCCCAGGTGGACGTCTTCATTGACCGCGACAAAGCCTCAACGCTCGGGGTCACGCCGGCGCAGATCGAAGACGCGTTCTTCACCGCATACGGTCCGCGCCAGGTCTCAACCATCTACGCCCCGAACAACCAGTACAAGGTGCTGATGGAGCTGGAAGGCCCCTTTCAGTCCGACCCCGCGGCGCTCAACCTGCTCTACATCCGCGGCAACGGCGCCCTGGTCCCGCTCAACACCCTGGCCCGGATCGGACAGAGCGTGGGACCGCTCTCCGTCAACCACGTCGGACAGCTCCCCGCGGTCACCATATCCTTCAACCTGTCCCCGGACACCGCGCTCGGCGACGCCATCGCCGAGGTGCAAAAGACCGCGGCCCAAGTCCTGCCCGCGGCCATCACCACCAGCTTCCAGGGACAGGCCAAGGCATTTCAGGCTTCCTTCAAAAACCTCTGGGTCCTCCTGATCATGGCCATACTGGTAATTTACATCGTGCTCGGAATCCTCTACGAAAGCTTCCTCGACCCGGTCGTCATCCTCTCCGCGCTCCCTTTCGCGGGCTTCGGAGCCTTGCTCACTCTCCTCATCTTCCACGCCCAACTCAACATCTATGCCTTCGTGGGAGTGATCATGCTGGTCGGGCTGGTCAAGAAAAACGGGATCATCATGATTGACTTCGCGCTCGCGGCCCAGCGGGAGCAGGGGCTTGGTTCCGAGCAAGCCATTTTCAAGGCCTGCCTGATCCGCTTCCGGCCGATCATGATGACCACCATCGCCGCGTTGGTCGGGACTCTGCCCATCGCCATCGGACTCGGCGCCGGCGCCTCCGCCCGCCGGCCGCTCGGACTGGCGGTGGTCGGCGGACTCCTCTTCTCGCAAACGCTCACCCTCTTCGTCACACCCGTCATCTTCATTTACTTGGACCGCTTGCGTAAACTCCGCACGCGTAAAGCCGAAGCGGCGCAATAATAGGGGTGCGAGTGCCCGCACTCGCACACATTATTAACCGCAAAGGCGCGGTTCGCCCCGAGCTCACGGCCGAGGGGCAAAAAGCGCAAAGAACTCCCTCAAGTTCTATGTAGCGATCTGATCCCAGGGCCTCATGACCGCAGTGCTTCATTGACCTCGAAAGCACATTTGTATAAAATTAGGTAGCGTGGAAAAACCGAAAACCATAGCAGTCCCGGATGGAGCCCGGCAGGAAATCGAAGCATTGGTGAGCAAGTTCCGGGACCGCGAGAAGAGCTATGAGGACTCGGGCTATCAGGAAGAATCGGTCCGGGCGGAATTCATAAACCCGTTCTTCAAAGCGCTGGGCTGGGACGTTGAGAACAAAGCCAACCTGCCGGAGACTCTCAAGCCGGTCGTGCATATCTATTCGCAGCGACTGGCCCGGACCACGGTCAGGCCCGACTACGCCTTCCGCTACGGGAGAGAAAAAAAATTTTTGCTCGAAGCCAAAAAGCCCGCGGTGGATATTTTCCTCGAGAAGAAACCGGCTTACCAGGCCCGGATCTATTCTTTTAACGAGAAACTGCCAATTGCCATCCTCACCAACTTCAAGCAGTTCGCGGTCTATGACTACCGGATCACCAAGGAACGCCCCGGCCCGGACGACAAGCCCGAAAAAGGCCGGCGAGAATTTTTCACTTTTGAACAATACCTGGACAACCTGGAATTCCTTTACAGCACCTTTTCCTACGAAGCGGCCAAGCAGCTTAACTTCGACCTTTATGTGGAAGAAGCCCCCACAAAAATTTCAAGAGAGGTTGACGAAGACTTTCTTTTGAACCTCGAGTCCTGGCGCAAGACCCTTGCGCAGGACATTGCCAGGAAGAATCTGAAGCTCTCGCCCCGTGAGCTCAATTTTGCGGTGCAGGTGACCATTGACCGGATCATATTCCTGCGCATGGCCGAGGACCGGGGCATCGAAC
>Ga0315274_10012562_pt1 | contig 12075 bp, 2 predicted proteins | sample YL17G02_20_MG_FD_203700 | JGI IMG/M metagenome (GOLD analysis project Ga0315274, IMG submission 203700) | Sediment microbial communities from Yellowstone Lake, YNP, Wyoming, USA - YL17G02_20 | ecosystem: Environmental > Aquatic > Freshwater > Lake > Sediment | place: USA: Wyoming | collected... | reverse complement strand
CGCGCACAAGCGGCTTCACTTCGATGAACGACACGCCGTGGAACACCACCTGGTTCTTCTCGACCGCCCGCTTGTCGAACACCTCGGCGGGGATGTACTTCGGCGCGATGTCAATCCCCTTGGCCCGCGCCTCATCGAGCACGTTCGGGAACAGCCCCATCTCGAACTCGAACCCCAGGATGTCCACGCGGGTGATGTGCTTCTTGCGGCACTCGAGGATGATCTCCTCGACGAACAGCCGCGTCACCGGAAGATTCACCGGACCCACCGCCACCAGACGCCCCGCCTTCTTCCCGTGGAACGCTGTGAACCCCGTCGTCTTCTCCGCCCGGTACGCCCGCAAGATCAGATCGAGGAACGCCGCCTCCTTCTCCTCGAGCTGCTTCCACTGCTCCTCCTCGCGCAAGTTCGGGTTCACGCCGATGTAATGCTGCCGCTCATACTTGCCCAAGTTGAGGATTTCAAACGCCCGGTAGTCCTTACCCTCAGCCTTCAACTGCCGCTGCACGCCGATCAGCCGTTTGCGCGTCGTATGAATGGCAAACTTGCCCAAGTCGCTGACGATCCACTTCCGTCCCAGTTTCTCCGCCACTGCCGCCACCGTCCCCGATCCGCAGAAGAAGTCGGCCACCAGATCGCCTTCGTTGGAGGAAGCTTTGATGATGCGTTCGAGAAGGGCTTCGGGCTTTTGGGTGGGATATTCCAAACCTTCTTTGCTGTATCGCAATGCATTGCCGGAAATATCATCCCAAATGTTCGAGACCTGTTTTCCTTTATCTTCTCGTTCTAATAAATAGTATTTCTCTCGAATGGATTTGCCTGAAAAGCGCAGTCGTTTGTCTTGATCGAGCTGTAACATTTTCCCCGCGCTCACGCGCCATCCGCTCGGCGGATGTTTCCAAACACGCCCCTGCAAATCAGTATAGTCATAGCGCAGATTGGGCCGATCGGAGTCTTTCGGATTGATCAGCGGCTGCGTGTTGTAAGGACCTCTTCCATCGTTATCGTCGAGTGTGAACGTGCTGCGATCTTCGTCCGACAATTCTTTGGTGATCGGAAAGAAAGTATACCTATTGGCTTTTGAATACCAAATCACATAGTCCGCATTCTTGGGCAAGTTGTTGTAAACGGATTTTCCCGCGCCAGATCGCTTCCACACAATTTCATTCAGGAAGCGTTCTTTGCCAAAAATTTCGTCGCAGATCGAGCGGAGAAAGTAGTTCACCCGTGAATCGCAATGCACATAAATACTCCCATCCTCGGCCAGCAGATCCCGCATCAGAATCAGCCGTTCGTAGATCATGGCGATGAAGGAATCGGCGCCTTTGCCCCAGGTGTCGCGGTAGGCGATTTCTTCGAGGATGTTAGGCTTCTTGGTGAAGGTGTCGGTCCCGCCTGTGGCGGGATTGCCGATCTCGATGTCCATCGAGAAATCCGCGCCCACGTCAAACGGCGGGTCGATGGCGATGAGTTTGATGCCGCCCTGCTTCTCGATCTCGTCACGCAACGGGCCGTTCTTCAGGCTCGATAGGATGATCTTGTTGTCGCCCCAGATCAGCTTGTTGGTCCAGCCCTTGAGTTGCCGTCCGCGTTCGTCGAGCGAGAACAGGTCCATCTGGAGCGCGGTCTCCTCAGGTTTCTCTGCGCGCGGCTCGTCCACCTGCTCGATCACCTGAAACGGCAAAACGATATTGCAGACTTCGCTCGTCTTCCCGTTCCAGACCAGTTCCACTTCGCGCTTGTCCTCGAAGAGCAGAAAGCGGTACTTGTCCGGCAGCGGTTTGTCCGCTTCCAGATAGCGGATGATTTCCTGTTGTTCCTGTTCGCTCAATCGCGGCATGAAGGTCCTCTTCTTTTCGCAGCTTTGATGCCCGGAGTCAGGCCAAAGGGCGTCATGGAACGATCCAAGGGTTTCCGCGGCGCGCAACGACCGCAAGAACTCGGGTTGAACTGAGGCGCTTCGCGCGTGCGCGGAGCTTGGGGATTTGGCTTGCGGTCGGACGCGCCCTACGAATCCATTATGAACGGGTGGAGGCGGGTGTCAAGGGCGAAGACGGCTGCCTGAAGACGGCCGTTTGGAGATGGGTTTGGGGTCCCCAAGGGGGGGGCGGGCGGGCCGTGGGCGGAGACTGAGGTTGAGAAAGCGCCGGCAGCGCCGTCGTGAGAAGGAGGGATCGGGCGGGCCGCGGGCGGAGGCTGAGGCTGGCAAGGCGCGAGGGGAGCTGGACGCCGTGGAGAAGTGACGTTGCTTGTGCGCTTGGCGCCGGATAACTCTTCCGGTCGCCTGGGGCGGTCAGTAATGCCCGTACCGGTGCGCGGCCTCGTAGAGGGCCACGACGTTTTCCGTGGGGGAATTGTCTTGCAGGCAATGGGTCGGCGCCAGGCAATAGCCGCCGCCCGGCATCATGATCTCGAGCGTCTTGCGCACGTCCGCAACCACGTCTTCCGGCGTTCCGAAAGACACCGGCCCCGCCGTGCTGATGCACCCGTGGAACGCCAGACGCCCGCCGAACGTTTTCTTCAGGTAGGCGGGACCCATGTTGCGGGCCTCAGGCTGGAGCGTGTCGACGACGTGGACGCCGATCTCGATGTAGTCTTCGTACGCCCAACTGCTCGAGCCGCACGTGTGAATCATGACCGGCAGATCGTAGGCCTTCGCAAGGTCGGTGAGCTTCTGATGGCGCGGGCGGATCTGCCGGCGGAAGACGTCCATGCTGATGAGGGGGGAGTCCTGGGTCCCGAGGTCCTCGCCCATCCACAGGAAATCGATTCTTCCGCGGGCCGCCTCGATGGTGCGGCGCGCCACTTCGAGTTCGATCTCAAAACGGCGGTCGATGAGGCGCATGCCCGCGGGATCGTCCGTCAGGAGATCGATCAGGACCTGCTCCATGCCGCGCGTGAAGCCGGCGGTGTTGATGATGCAGCCGAGACCCGCGCCCCCGACGTGGACGCAGTACCGCTCGCGCCGCTTGCATTCTTCCTCGACCCCGCTGTAGTCGAAGTCATCGGGCGACGGCATGGGCCACGCCTCGATCGTTTCTTCATCGGCGTCTTTGAGAGGGAAATCGCAGTAGTCCCAATACCCGCCGGTGCCGTGTTCGACCCAGGCGGTGCGAATGCCCCAGAGCGGATCGACGCTGCGGCCCGGGACATCCTCGTGGAGTGGCGGCCCGACGTAGGGCGCGCCCACTCCGTGGAAATCCAGGCCGAGCGCCTCGCGGAGTCCTTGCCAGTCCTCCGGTTTGAGACCGAAATGCGCCTTGAGACGCGCGTCGATTCCCGCGTTGGCGAAGTAGTTGATCGGAACGCGGTCGGGCTCCTCGTGCGCGAAGGCCGTCAGGACGCGCTCCTTGGACGTCATCTTTTCGTCTCTTCCGAGCTTGAGCATGGGGGACCCTTCTTTCCATCGGGGGATCATTCAGAGGCCATTCCGCACTCCGCATTCCACGTTCCACATTCCGCGTTCCACATTCCGCGCTCCGGGTTCCGCATTCGCGTCACCATTCCAAGCCGAGCATCAGGCAATTCAGTCCGCTTCCGATCCCGAGGAACGCGACGCGATCGCCCGCCCGGAGGAATTCGCGCTCTTCCGCGATGGCGGCGGAGAGGGGGAGCGAGACGGTGCCGATGTTGCCGAGGAAGGGGTAAGTGGGGAAGTCTTTCTCCGCGGGAACGCCGATCGACTTGAGGATCGTCTCCTGATGACCGGAGCCCACTTGGTGGCAGATGATCTTGTCCACGTCCTCGGTTCGCCACTGCATGGTGTCAAGGAAGTCGCGCCACGTCGCCGCGCCGAGTTCGACGCCGTGCTTCAGGACCGCGGCGGAGTCCGTGCGCGTGAATGGCGTGAAGGTTCGCATGCGGCTCGGCGCGGCCGCCACAGATGGGGGCGGCTGTGCCGGATTCCGGCTCGGCGCGACCGCCACGGCAGGGGGCGGCTGTGCCACATTCCGGCCCGGCGGCTGCGTCCCGTTTGGTTGGAGACCCCAGACGCACAAGTCGTGATGCTCGGGCGCGGCGCGGGCCGCTCCGCCAAGCAACCTGCGCCGTTTGAGGGAGGAGAAGGAGCCGTCGGTTACGATCACGGCCACGGCGCCCGACCCGCCCGTCAGGGTGGCCAGGCTCTTGGTGAACACTTCCATGTCGGGCTTCTCGAGCATGCGGTCGATCATGGTCTCGTTGATCTCGCGCGCGGTCTCGCAGGCAACCACCATGCCGGCGCGAATCTGGCCCAGCTCGATCCGATTGGCGATGTCCACGAGCCCATTCACGGCGGCAAGGCACGCGTTGGTAATGTCGTAGACCGTTGCGCGGCCGCCGATCCCCAGTCCGGCCGCCACGCGGCAGGCGGTGGCCGGCTCGAAGTGTTCGCGGCAGACCGAGCCGTAGACCAGCATCCCGATGTCTTCGGGCCGGACAGTGGCTGCCGTCAGCGCCTTGCGGCCGGCGGCGATCGCTCCCCGGGAGACGGAATAACCCGGAGTCCACCATCGCCTTTCGCTGATGCCGGTAATGAGTTCGAGTTGTCCCTTTGAGATGCGCAACGCCTCGTACATCGGCGCCAGGCGATCCTCGAGCTCGGAGGTCGTCACGACGACCGGCGGCAGCTCGTAGCCGAACGCGTCGATGTGGACTTTTGTGTACTTCATTCTTCGTCACAGCCGGGGGCGGCTGTGCCACAATACGGCCGGGGGCGGCTGTGCCACAATCACTCTTCGCCCATCAGCATTTGGAGCGCGAAATCGCTCATCTGGTAGATGACCACGCCGTCCACGAAGAGGAAGCCGTCCGCGCGCACCACGCGCCCGCGGTCGTCGAAGCCCGTGATAGCAGCTTCGACGGTGACGAGTTCGTTGGACGGCGCCACCTGGCCCCGGTAGAGCCAAGAGTGTTCTTCGCCGAGGGCCATGGCCTGGAAACGCTCGCCTGGAGACGCGTCGACCGGCTCGCCCTCCGACGTGGCGGCGCTACTGCGCGACCACCGATGGACGGCGGCGAGTTTCATGAGTTGCAGAAGGGACTCGAGCCCGAGCGAACCGGGAATGACGGGATCCTGGTAGAAATGGGCTTGGAAGAACCAATCGTTGGGGTCGACGCGCTTCGCGCCGCGTATGAAGCCGAGACCGTGCGGGCCGCCGTCAGGAACAAAGAGACCGACGCGGTCGATCATCCGCAGATTCGCTGAGAGATCCTTGGGGAGGTCGAGAGACTTGGGCGCGCGCGCGAGATGAATGCTCGAGGGTTTGGCGATCTTCTCCTTGCACGGAAAGGGCGGGGCGCAGGGATAGTCAAACGCGATTCCTCGGGCGAGTTCCTCCGGAGACGGCCGGTGGGGCTTTGCCTCCCCCACGCCGACCTGGTTCGCGAGATCTCGCTCGGAGAAAAAGCCGAATTGCGTCTCGCCCTTGTAAATCAGGCTGGAGGGCGCGGACGGGGTCCGTGCTGCGGACGGGGTCCGTGCTGCGGACGGGGTCCGTGCTGCGGACGGGGTCCGTGCGTCAGGCGCATCGCGCGATGCCAGTCGGCGCGGACGGGGTCCGTGCTGCGGACGGGGTCCGTGCTGCGGACGGGGTCCGTGCGCCGGAAGGGGCGATTCGCCGAACCAACCCTCGAGGCTGGCGTCGGAGGGGAGCCGCTCCTTCCGGTGCACTTCGAACTCGTATTTCTGAATGATCATGCCCGCCATGGTCGACACCTGCGTCGCTCGCACGAGAGTGGTCACGGTCCCGACGCTTGCCGGCACGGACGCGACCTGCCTGGCCGCGCCGCCCAGGTTGCGGAACTTGAGCCCCGCCTCGCTCGTCAGGGCCGATCCCATGTATGCCGCGAGCCAACCGCAGGATTGGAGGGCGATCTCCAGCAGAACGGCGAACGGCATCGTGGGCTCGCGTCCGCCTGAAGGCGGAACTCCGAACGGAGGGCCGATCGTCGCAGCTGCGGCCCCACCGCGGTCCGGCCACCCGTCGGCGGCGAAGTACCAGGCGTCGGGCGGCACGTCGTACTCGTTGCGCGCCATGGCGCCCACGGACATCTTCCACGGTTCGCCGCGAACTTCCATGATGCGGTCGAGGAACTGGTAAGGCGGTCGCGGAAGTCGCGCGATGAATCTTCCTTCGTCGAAGGGACGGTACCGCTCCCCGTAAGCGTCTGAAGGCCTGCCGTTGGAGAAGGCGAGGATGCGGTCGAAGTCATAGAGCGCCTTTCCCTTTGCATGGGCCTCTTGCTTTTTCTCAGCGAACCCGATCTCTTCTTTGCGGGACGTGTTGTTAGGAGAGAGCTCGACGGTCTCTTGTGGCGCAGCCGCCCTCGGCTGTGCATCCCTCTTTGCTTCCTGGCTAGTCGTCGTCACAGCCGGGGGCGGCTGTGCCACAATTCCGTCTCTCCGCAGACCCTTCGGTTTCCAGAGCGACTGGATTCCCTCACGCGTCAGACCCGTAAGACGCATGGACATGTCGCGAATGTCGACGATCATCTTGCCGTCCGCGACCATGAGCACATCCGCCAGGGCGTAGGGAGTTTCCTCGTCTCCCGAAGCGAAGGGCGGAGCTCCGGCGGATTCGCGGATCGCGGCGCGTCGTCCGTACCCGAGTTCTTTGATGGAGACCTCGTAGGTCGCTTTCCGCGTTGTTTCGAGAACCTGTCCCCGGCATTTCAGGCGAGTCGCCACGCCGGCCACGGGCTCGTGGACCACTTCCCCCGTTTCCCCGATCCAACCCATACGAAGCAAGAAGATCCGGAGCGTGTGCAGACAGCACTCGTACATCAGGGTCCCCGGCATCACGCGATCATCCACGAAATGGCTCGTTAGGAACCAGTCGTCCCGATGAATGTCCATCTCGGCGCGGATCGACCCGAGAGCGTAACGACCGCCCCGTGGCTCAAGGCGAAGCACGCGGTCGATGAGTTTCAAGCTCCCCTGAGCTCCCGCGCGTTGGGGTCCCATTGGCGGGCTTTCTCGCGGGAGAGTGAAGGGGTCGCGCAGGCCCAGCCCGTCGAACGCGGACCCGAAACACCCAGCGAGGTCCCCCGCACGAAGGGCGCTGATCTGTGCGTCGTCGTAGGATTCCACGCGCATCTCGACGAACGCGTCTCCCGGCGCCGCGGCGCCGCCCGTCAGCCTGCCGGGAGCAGGGCGGAGATCTTCCTCCGTCAACACCACCCCCTGCCCGCTCTCCAGCTCGTCCTTGGTGAAGAAGCCCGCGCACCCGTCGCGCATCGTCAGCAGAGGCGCCCCGTTGACCGTCCCATCGAACTCGAAGCGGAAAAGATGCGTTTCCCCCTGGCGAAAGAAGCGTCGGATGCGGACGTCGTAACGCAGGAGGTCGCCCGGACGCGGCAGAGGAGCATGGAAAGTCACCGTCGCGTCCAAGAGGCGGTACATCGCGAGCCCGCGCGTGCGAAAATCGACGCCCAGGTAGCCGGAGAGAAGAAGGTCCGCCTGGCCGGCCTCGATCGCCGCGCACGCGCAGATTCGCCCGCCGTCCAGGTACCACCAGTCCGGTCGCACGTCGTGCTCAGTGACTAAGCGACCGTGCGCCTCAGAGCACGGTCTTATGAGGTCGCCGAGGAAAGCCGGCTCGCCTTCCACCGACAGAACTCGGTCGACGAACATCAGGGGCTCGTCCGGCAGGCGGACGCGGGTCGGGAATGAGTCAACCTCGTGAAAGCGCGGCCCGAGCGCTTGGGCGATGGATCCAGCGGCGAACTCCAGACACTGCTCCCGGTTGAGAGTCGCTCCGGCGGGCGTTTCCCCGCCGGCCTGGAGGGGGGAGCGACTGAGGGACGGCGGACTGTCCGAGCCGCCAACCGAGCCCATGGCCCTCTCGAGCAACGCCATCTGGAACGCCAAGTTCTCAGAAATCGTCCGCGACACGCTCTCGGTGAACCGAAGGTACCTCTCGTGGGCCTGCAGTTTCGCCTTTTCGGTCGACTGGATCTGGCGGACAAGGTCCGTGTGGCGGACGAGGTCCGTGTGGCGGACAAGGTCCGTGTGGCGGACAAGGTCCGTGTGGCGGACAAGGTCCGTGAGCTCGACGAGATCTCCCATGGCGGGGGCGCGCGGGGCGCGTGAGGCCAGGTCGGCGGCCGCCAGAGCGGCGGCCGGACTTTCCGCTTGCCGAGGCGCCGCGCCCTCGGCGGGCGTGCGGGCGAGGAAACCGCCTCTTCCCGCGCCGACGGCCGCCGATGGCTCGCGGGGGACCGCCGCAACAGCCGGCTCCTGGGGTTCCTCGCGCCACGCCGCCTCCCCTTCCGGCTCCGCCTCCGCGCCGGAACGCGACAGGGGCGCTGGAAGGGGAATTTCGGTCGGATCGCCACCCGGCCGGATCGCGATACATTTCTCGGAAGCGCCGCTATCTTTCTCCTGGTGGCCGACGACCGAAGTCGTCTGGCCGTAGAGGACGCTCAGGTCCACGGGGACGCGCTCGGCGATCAGTTGCGCCAACATGCGCAAGATCAACGACACCGGGTCCTGATTCGCAACACAGGCCGAGCGAGCCACGCGAGGACGGTCGCCCAGTATCTCGCCGATCATCCGCGCGCAGGAGGCTCCAGGGCCCATCTCGAGGAAGATGCGCACCCCGTCGTCGTAAGCCGCGTTGATCACCTTGGGATAGTCCATTCCATAGAGGGCTTGCGCGAGAATGGAATCCGCCGCGCTTTCGCGGTTCACATGGTACGTCGTTCCCCAGGCGCCGCTGTAGAAGCGCACGTCCTTCGGCGCGTTCGTCGGAAAGAGATGGAGTTCGCGGTAGGGTTTCTCGACTTCTTTCGCCACTTCGCAATGGACCGTCGTCAAGCCTTGGAGCGGGAAAAACTCGCACTCCAGTTTCTTCACCAGACGTTCGACGGCGCGCCGATCTCCCCCGATCACGCATTCGTGGAGCGTGTTGACAATGAGGTGATAGACCTTCTTGTGGTCCTTCAGGGCGGCGCGAACGACCTTGGCCGGACGGTCGATGACGCCGATGGCCCAGTCGACCGTTTTGCTCGCGGGGAGTTTCCATGCGCGACGAACCGCGTCGCGGCGTCCGGCAAGGTCCGTCGTGAATAGCGTCGATTCGTTCATGCGCTGGAGCATGAGGTCGCGGTCGGTCCATGCCCGCAAAGAGAAAAGCCCGGCGGACTCTCCGAGGCTGTAGCCGATAACGGCGTTCGGCCGGACGCCGAAGCTCTGAACCAGATCGCTGACGGCCGTCCCCAAGGCGACTTGGCCGAAGATTATGCTCGTGGCCTGATGGTCCTCGCCGATCTCGCGACCCCAGAACGCATCGGGCTGGAACTGCCGGCGCAGGCGCTGGTTCTGAGCGTCCTGCAGACGGAAGACTTCCGGCCATTGGACCGCCAACTCGCGACCCATGTCCGCGAAATGGTTGCCCGAACCAGGGTAGACGAAGGCGACTTGCCCCTTTGGGCCGAACGGATCGGGAGAGAAGAAGATCCGGTCGCGTACGAAAGGCGGGATTCTCGGCGCCTCACGGACCCCGTCCGCCTCACGGACCCTGTCCGCCGAATCCTCGACCGCTGACGTTCCGCCCCGGACCCTGGCCGCCGACCCCCGGCCGCCGTTGCCGCCGATGCGCTTGTCCGGCGCTTCCGTCAGCGCTTGCTGGGCTTGAGCGATGAGTTCCAGGAGTTCCTCTCTGCTCCGAGCCACAAGCGCCAAACCGAGGTGCTTGGCGGCCGTCTCGCGATTCTCCTTCCACCAAGGCCGGGCCAAGCATTCGATGTTGCTGTCGGGTGATCGCAAGGCGTGCGCGCGCATGCGGTTCAAGCCGACCGACAAGGCCTGAACGTTGTTCGCTTCGATCGCGAAGAGCGCTTCGTTTCGCGCGCCGAGGGGCTGCAACTTGTCGCTTTGGAAAGCGGGCTGGCCGGCTCTCTCGTGGCCTTCGAGCACGACATGGGCGCACGTGCCGTCGAGGCCGACCGCGCTGACGCCGGCCCGGCGCGGTCCTTCGGCCTTGTCGCGCAACCAGTGCTGCGGCTGCCGAGGCAAGATGAAAGGACTGCCCTTTTCCAGGAATTCCGGACGGGGATTGGCGAGGTTCCCGCAGGGCGGCAGGATCTCCTGGTAGAGGCAAAGGGCCGCTTTCGCCAGAGACGCCAATCCCGCCGCGGCGCCGGCGTGGCCGATGTCCGCCTTCACCGAACCGAGGAGACACGGGGTCGCTCTCTCGGCCCGTCCGAAGAATCGGGCAAGAGTGCGCGCTTCCACGGCGTCTTCGGCCGGAACCCCGGCGGCGTGGGCTTCGATGTACCGAATCGTTGACGGATCGATCGGGCTCGCAGAGTCCGCCGCGCGGACCCCGTCCGCCCCACGGACCCCGTCCGCCCTCGCCTCGTCATAGGCGCGGCGCAAGGCGTTCTCGTAAGCCCCCGCATCGATGCCCGCTCTCGCCGGCGGCCCGCCGGCCATTCCCACGCCTCGAATCACGGCGTAGATCCGATCACCGTCCCGCACGGCGTCCGCATGGCGTTTGAGAACGAGAGCCACGGCCCCTTCGCCCGGTACGCATCCATCGGCGTCGGCGTCGAATGGGCGGGCCTTTCCTGAAGGAGAGAAGGGGCGTTGCGCGTGGGCGCTCAGAACCGCGCGCGGGTCGCCGGCCATGTCGACCGCGCCCACGAGGGCGACGTCGAGGGGCCGAACCCCGTCCGCGCGCTCCTGAAGAGCGCGGACCGCCACCTCGAGAGCGCGCAGCCCGGAGGTCTCCTCACTCGAGACGTTGACGCAGGGCCCGCCGATGCGGAACTCGCGCGCGATGCGGCTGGCGATCACGCCGCCTAGTCCGCCCATGGTGCGGTTCGCCGTGAGAGGAGGTCCGACCGCGTCGCGCAGATCCCCGATCCATTCTTCGAGATCCCGATCCGAGAGATTCAAGCTGAGGTCGCCGGCCCATCTCTTGGCATGGTTCAGCATCGCCCAGCGCAGCGTGTAGTTCGTCGTGTTGGGATCGAGACCCATCCCGATGAAGACGCCCGTTCTCAGGCCGCCGCGCGGACCCGGTCCGCCGTCTTCCTCTCGCAGGTTCGCGTCGTCCATCGCTCCCGCGGCGACTTGCATCATAAGGAGCTGCTGGGGCAGCATCTCTTCGAGTTCTCTGGGAGGAATCCGGAATCTGTCGAAAGGAACCTGGAGATCGCCCATGTAAAAGCCCCGAATGGAGTCGGCCGCAAGCCCTTGGCTTTTCAGCCAGTCATCCTGCTCAAGACCCCACCACCGGGAAGGGAACGCCGGCTCCTTGGGGCCCTTGCCGCCCAGGACGCGCTCCTGAAAGGCGCGCAGATTCCGCCAACTGCCAAAGGCGGCGTCCATCCCCACAATGGCGACGGGCTCCGGTTGGGCAGTCGCCGAGGCTCTGGCCTTCGCAAGCGCCGGCCCTTTCGCTGAGCGCCGCGTCGGCCGGGTCGGCGTCTCGTCGCTCGGACTCGCAGAGTCGCCCGGACTTGCAGAGTCGCTCGGACTTGCAGAGTCCGCCCATTCCTCAAGCAGCACGTGGGCGTTGATGCCCCCGAACCCAAAAGCGCTGACGGCGGCCCGACGCGGGACATCGGCGTCTCGCCGTTCCCACGGCTTCCATTCGGTCAGAACGCGGAAGGGACTGTTCTCGAGATCCATGCTCGCCGGGTGTTGCGAGAAGTTCGCCGTCGGCGGAAGCGCGCCTTCTTTCATGGCGAGCACGATTTTCATCAGAGCCGCGGCGCCGGCGCCCGTCAGAAGATGGCCTATGTTGGATTTGACCGATCCGATCACGCACGGGCCCAATGCGGGGACGCGAGAGCACGGAGCCGGTCCGCGGCTTCCCGCGCTCGGACCCTGGGAGTCCGCGTTCCCCCTGCCCGCCCCCCCGCCCGTCGCCCAGAGAGCGCAGAGGCTCTCGAACTCCACGGCGTCGCCCACCGGCGTCCCCGTGGCGTGGCACTCGATGAGGTCGACGTCCTGGGGCGACCAGCCCGCCTGCTCATAGGCGGGCCGCATGGCGCGCAGTTGGCCCTCGGAAATGGGCGCCAGCAGGCTGCCGCCGACGTCGTTCGACAGCCCGACTCCCTTGATGACGGCATAGATGCGGTCGC
>Ga0315274_10012560_pt1 | contig 12076 bp, 9 predicted proteins | sample YL17G02_20_MG_FD_203700 | JGI IMG/M metagenome (GOLD analysis project Ga0315274, IMG submission 203700) | Sediment microbial communities from Yellowstone Lake, YNP, Wyoming, USA - YL17G02_20 | ecosystem: Environmental > Aquatic > Freshwater > Lake > Sediment | place: USA: Wyoming | collected... | reverse complement strand
TTTAAGATATATGCCAATAGATGTTCAGGAGCCTGAAGAGACTTTGTCAGCTCTGTGAAAAAATATGACATGCCTGTTGCTACTTCTCTTGGGAAGGTGCCTTCTTCAACCAAACTTAATATTTTTTCGTCTCCAATGTTTTTGGCAATTGCGTTTAATGTATATTTTGAATGGGCTTTAATATCGGGAATTCTCTCTTTGAATGTCCTTTGTCTTAAAAAATGAGACTCATAGATGTCTTTAATTTCCAAATAAGGAGGTGTTTTAACTTCCTTTGTAATAATAGCTTCCTTGAATAGACCATACTGTGTTTGGTAAAATTGAGTGAAGCATTTGTTGCTTTGCTCGGGCCACATGTTCATTTTGTGGCTGAGCTGTTTGTCTTTAAAATAGTTTGCTAAAGAAAAGGATTTAAAAACAAAAATGCTTGCATAATATGTGGGCCCATGGTCTAGTGGTCATGACGACTGCTTGACGTGCAGACAAGCTCAGAATTCTGAGTTTGGCATAATAGGTCCCCGGTTCGAAACCTGCGGATGATACTTTTGGTGTCTTTCCAGAACGAAAGTCCGGGTGGGCCCATTTATTTTTCTTCTTGTTTTTCAGGGAGTTTTAAAGAAACAACTTGTGATTCGCCAAGTTCGTTCATGTGCACGCCATAAACATTGTCTGATTCAGCAATCACATTATCATTGTGTGAAATTACTATGAATTGTGATTGTTTTGCCTGAACTGCGAGCAATCTTCCGAATTTTTCAGAGTTTTCCTTGTCAAGGGCTGCTTCAACTTCGTCCATGATATAGAAAGGTGATGGCTGATAGCTATGTATTGCAAATATGAAAGCAAGTGTTGTCAATGTTCTTTCTCCGCCAGACATTGCACGCAAGCTTACCATCTTTTTTCCGCCAGGATTCGCTATTACTTCAATGCCGCCTTCAAAAGGATTTTCCTGGTTTTCGAGAAGTAGTTTTCCTTCTCCATTTGGAGAAAGATTAGCAAAACAATCTGAGAAATATCTTGCAATGTTTTCAAATGCTTCCATGAAAGATTCTTTCTTTTTAGTTTCAACTTCAGTTATTGCACCAAGTACTCCATTCTTTTCCTGGTCAAGCTTGTCAATGCGTTCCTTTAGACTATTATGCTCTTTTTCAACTTCTTTGTAAACATCAAGGGCACGCATGTTAACTGCGCCAAAATTCACAAGCTTTGTCTGGAGTTCAAAAATCTGCTGTTCAATCCTTTCAACACTTTCGCGCACTTCCTTTATTTCTAGGTCCTTGTATTCATCAAGCGCTGAAACCCTGCTTTCTATTTTGGCGTTCAATTCAGCAATTTTTAATCCAAGCTCCTGCGACTGTTCTTTTAATCTAGAAATAACATCTTCAATTTTCACCTTTTTAATCTCATCATTTTTTATGCTTTCACCAAGCTTATGTCGGGTATCAAAAAGTTCTCTTAACTTTTCATGGAATTTCTTTTCTTCACCATATGTTAACTCAAGATTCTTTTCAACAGAAGTAATTTCTTTTTTATCTTCTTCAAGGCTTTTTGAGAAGAGGGTTCTTTCTTTTTCAAGTGATTTTAACACATTTTGAAGGTCATTTATGTCGCTATTTGTTATTTTTATCTGAAGTTCTTTGCCGCGTAATTCAGCAAACGAATTGTTTATTGTATCATGTTGGTTGCGTATTTCTTCGCTCAATTTGTTTAATGTGCCCTCTTCAATCTTTTTAGGAAGTGCATCAAGCTCTTCTTTCATAGCATTCTTTTGATTATTTTTTTCTTCAGCTTCCTTTTTTAGCGAAGCATACATAGTCATGTTAATTTCAACTTTTTTGACTTTTGATTCAAGGTCATACACCTTGGTCCTAAGGTGCATTATATCTTCAGATAATACTGAGCGTTCAGAATCTATTGCTGAAAATTCTTTACCAGTGGATAATACCTGGTTGCCAAGCTTTCCAATTTCATCTTCAATCTCTGTCTCTTTAAAACCAGATATTTCCTTTTTGTGATAACCACCAATCATTGCACCGCTTTTTTCTATAAGGTCACCTTCCAGGGTAACCATGCGTATCCTGTTAATGCCCACTTTTTTTGCAGTTTCAATAGTATCAACAACAAGAGTATTTGCAAGAACGTATTTGAAAACTTCTTCATACTTTTTGTTAAATTTAATTAGGTCAATTGCATAACCTATAACGCCATCAACTTTTTCCAATGACTTATCCTTTTCTACGTTTTTCGGCTTTAATCTTGTCAAAGGAAGAAATGTAGCAATACCGTATTTTCCTGACTTCAGAAATTCTATACAGTCCTTTGCAACATTTTCGTCATCAACAACAAAAGAATTTACTTTATTTCCAGCAGCAACCTTTAATGGTAATGTGTATTTTTCATCAGCTTTTCCAAGAGATGAAACCAACCCATGAATTCCCTTTATTTTACCTTGTGATTTTGCAGCTATGATTGCACGTACTCCGCGCTTCAAAAGGTTCAGCATAACCTCGCGCTTGCCTTCAAGCTGGTGCATTTTCTTTGCAAGTTCTGTCTGCTTTTCCTTAAGTTCACCAGAAGAAACAGCAAGTTCTGAATCATTGTCAAGTTTTTCACCTAGTTCCTTTTGCAGTCTTTTTAGTTCTTTTTCGCGGTTAATTATCTCTTTTTGCTCTGCAATCTGTTCTTCAAATTCAAGAAGTTCATGTGTTTTAGCCATGAGTTCATTTTCTACACCAGCAATTTTTCCTAAAAGTGTAAGCCTTTCCCTATCAAGATTTTTCAGTTTGTCAAGCCTTTCTTCATCAGCGCGTATCTTTTTGTTATGGTCTTCAGCGCCCTTTGAAATGCCAACTATTGAGTTCTCTAATTCAATAACAGACTTTTTTCCAGATTCGATTTCGTTAAGAATCCTCGTTTTTCTTTCTTCTGCTTTTTTAAGACCATCTTCAGTAGTCTTTATAGAAATTTTAAGTTCGCTTGAACGTATTTTTAATGTTTCTACCTTTTTGTTAAGTTCTATTTGTTCTTTTTCACCCTTTTCGCTAATTTGATTGTTTAATTCTTCAAGCTTGCTGTTCTGGTTAATTATCTCAGAAGAAACCTTATTGCGCTTTTCTATCTCAGAAAATACTTCTTTTTCCTTGGAATCAAAATCCTTTTTTACCTTGTCATACTCTTTTTCTATACCTTCTTTTTCCTTCAAGATTTTACTTGCCTTTTTGATGCGCAGGTTATGTTGAATTTCCGCATATTCTTCTGCCTGTTCTTTCTCTTTCTTCAGATTCTCCATCTGTCTCATTTTTTCATTAAGAATTATTCTGGCATCCTTCATTTTTTGCTCAACTTTATCAAGCTCAAGCATACATTTGTGCTTCTTTTCTTCGTACTGAGAAACTCCACACACATCTTCTATCAGTTTTCTACGCTCATCTGGAGACAAGTCAACAAATTTTTCTATTTCTCCTTGAAGGACTATATTAAAACCGTCAGGGTCAAAATTTGCATGACTTAGAAGATTTCTCACATAATCCATTATTTCGCGTTTGCCATTAACGCGGAACACGCTATGTCCGTCTTTGTCAACTTTCCTGCTTATCTTTACAAGGTCATCATCAATTGGCATTACCCTGTTTTTGTTATCTATCTCAATTGTTACTTTTGCGAATTGCGCAGGGGGTAGTTTTTTACCTCCATTGTAAACCAGGTCACCAAGGCGTTCCGCTCTAAGCTCTTTCCTGGATGTTTTTCCTAGCACAAAGCAAATTGCTTCAAGAATGTTACTTTTCCCAGAGCCATTTGGCCCGATAATTACATTCATGCCTGTAGGAAAACTAATCTCTTTTCTGTTGTAGAAGGACTTAAAGCCCATTATTTCGAGCTTTTTTATTGTGTTCATTACTTCTAAGAAGTTAGTTTAAAAAATATAAACCTTGGTAACTTTATATTTATGGGCAAAATGACAGAAAATCAGATAGATAAGTATGCTGTAATCTCGGATAATATCCGTATTGACGTTCTAATACGTAGAGAACCAACAAAATTTGTACCAGTTTATGAGATATATGTACCAAAGCTTGAGGAAGCAACAAAGGCATTGCTTGAGGACACAAGGGACAAAGTACTTTCTACAGTGCCAATCAAGATAGAGCTTTTGAGAGATCCTTATTCTCTTGCATTGTTAAGGACAAAAATAAAGGACGCAGCACGCATTCTGATAAAGAAAACAATTGTAGAAATACCAGAGAATGTACTAAATTACGCAACAGTTGTACTTGCAAATGAAATGCTTGGTTTGGGTTCAATTGAGTTTTTGCTTGATGATGAAAATCTTGAAGAAATTGTAATAAACAGCAGCAAGTCTGCAATCTGGGTTTATCACAAGAAACATGGCTGGCTTGAAACAAACATGGCTGTTCCAAATGAAGAGCAGATAGAGAACTATTCTTCAATTATCGGCAGACGCGTTGGAAGGCAGATAAATGTTCTTAACCCACTGATGGATGCGCATCTTTTAAGCGGGGACAGAGTAAATGCGACTCTTTTTCCAATATCAACATTTGGCAACACTTTAACAATAAGAAAATTCAGGCGTGAACCATGGACTGTAACAGACCTATTAACGAACAATACTTTGAATACTGAGGTTGCTAGCTTCCTTTGGCTTTGCATGCAGTATGAGATGAGCATGATAATAAGCGGGGGAACTGCATCTGGTAAGACAACTTTACTTAACGTTTTAATGCCGTTCATTCCGCCAAATGAAAGAATAATTTCAATAGAAGACACCCGCGAATTAAATTTGCCTGAATTCCTGCACTGGGTGCCTTTAACAACAAGAGAACCAAACCCAGAAGGCAAAGGAGAAGTAAACATGCTTGACCTGCTTGTGAATTCGCTTAGAATGAGACCAGACAGGGTCGTTGTAGGCGAAATAAGAAGACAGCCAGAAGCAGAAGTTCTTTTTGAAGCACTTAACACAGGGCATTCTGTATATTCAACGCTGCATGCTAATACTTCAGAAGAAGCATTCAGGAGACTTGTTTCACCACCAATAAATCTCCCACAGGAACTTGTGCTTTCATTACCGCTTCTTACAGTAATGTTCAGGCATAGAAAGCTAAAGATAAGAAGGATGTTTGAGATGTCTGAATTAGTAAGTGCAAATGAAAAAGTGAACATTCATGACATTTATCACTGGGATGTTCGTTCAGACAAGACACAAAAAGTTGCTGACTCAGTAAGGACATTTAGCGAGCTTAACATGTTCACTGGATTGACTTATAATGAATTAAGTGAAGATATGAAAGAAAAAGAAAACATACTAAAGTGGCTTGTTAAGAACAAGGTAAACACTGTAAATACTGTTGGAAAAGTAGTCAGCGAATATTATACTGACAAAGAGAAATTCATGAAAACACTTGGCCAAAAACAAGATGTGGAGAAGATACTCGGAAAATTCATTTCAGAGTTGAAAAAATGATAAAGCGCTTACCATTTTCACCGCTCCCTGTTAACATAGCTAAGCGTGTTTCTTTGATATTCAAGTACCAAGCGTTTACATTTACGAAATTCATGCCAAACTTGAAAAATGAACTTTCGCAAGCTGATATTGACATTAAACCACAAGAATATGTTTCAATTGCGATTTTTTCAGGTTTCTTTTTATCAGCAATTATTTTTGCACTAGTATTTTTCCTTGGTATGATTACAGCACCAATCAGCAGTGCATTTGGCACAGCAATTGTAATTGCTGCAGTTGTTTATTTTGCAATATTTACTTATTCACTGTTTTATCCCAAATTAATAATACAAAAGAAAGTCAAACTGCTTGAAAGAGACCTGTTATTTGCTTTAAAGTACATTTTAATAAGGATAAAATCAGGGGTTTCTCTTTACGATGCAATGGTCGGTGTTGCCCAAAGCAATTATGGCGAGATTTCTGTTTCATTTAGAAAAGCAATTAATGAAATTGCAACTGGCACAGATGAAGTTGTTGCTCTTGAGAATATGGCACTAAGAGCGCCATCCACTTTCTTCAGACGAACAATATGGCAAATCACAAATAACATGCGCGCAGGTTCAGACATAGGAAAAATACTTGAAACAATAACTTCAACACTTGTGCGCGAACAAAAGATTTTGATTAGGAAATATGGTTCTGAACTTAACCCGATAATCCTCATGTACATGATGTTTGCAATAATAATACCAAGTCTTGGGGTAACAGTATTGATTGTAATGAGCTCATTTTCAGGGCTTGCAGTGCCTGTTTATATATTTTATATTATACCTGTTGCAGTTTTCGTACTTCAGATATTTTTTACCCGTATAATAAAAGATAAAAAACCAATGATAAGCTTAGGTGGTACTTAGTTGTTAAACATAAACCATAAAGTTGGACGCATGTTCATTGGCAGGAGCCTAACTAGTGTAAAACAAAGACTTTCTTATGCGGACATACATTATGATCCGTATACATGGTTTGGATTAAACATAAACCTAGCAATACTCATAACAGCAGGCGTAACAGCACTTGTTTATTTGATTACAAGTAACATATTTTATTCTATAATATCTGTGGTTTTGACAGCAGTTGTTTATTATCTTGCAGTCTCAACCATACTTTCAATACTGTCTGACCAAAGAGCAAGGTTTGTGGAGCAAACACTTCCTGATGCACTTTTGTTAATGGCCTCAAATCTAAGGAGCGGCATACCTACAGATGAGGCGATAATATTAAGTTCAAGGCCAGAATTCGGTTTCCTTGCAGATAAAATAAAAGAAGCCGGCAGAAGAGTTGCAACTGGAGAGACATTTGCAAATGCATTTAAAAGAATACCTGAAAATGTTGATTCTCAGATACTAAACAAGACTATTGCCTTAATTGTTGAAGGACTTGAGTCAGGCGGTGAAATTGCTACACTCCTTGAAGAAACTGCAACAGACATACGCGATAATGATATATTACAGAGAGAAGTGCGTTCAGTAATCCTTGTTTATGCGCTTTTCATATTCATAGCAGCTGTTGTGACAGCACCAATACTTTATGCGATTTCAACACATCTTGCGCAGGCACTTTCAAGGCTTAGCACTGCAATTTCTGTAGCTTTTATCACAAAAGGAACGCCAACGCTAAAAATAGCACCCAGTGATATATCACCGGAATTCATGCTGGTTTTTGCTTACGTAAATCTTATTGTAACTGCAGTGTTTGGTTCACTTATGGTTGCACTAATAACACGTGGAAATGAGAAATACGGCATAAGGTATATCCCAATATTTATTGCAATCTCAATAGGAATATTCCTTCTGGTAAGATACCTTGTTGGCGGCTTTTTTGGTTCAATAAGGATATAGTGAACCACAAAAGTTTTTAATAAGGCAGCTTTTAAGATATTATAAAGAGAGGTGATATTTTGGTTAAAAAAGCACAAACAGCATTGGAATACCTTATGACCTATGGTTGGGCAATTCTCATAATTATTATAGTTGGCGCAGCATTATATGCACTAGGAGTTTTCAGCCCAGGAACATTTACAGGAAAGAGGTCAACAGGATTTTCAGCATTCCAGATGACTGACTTTAAGGTAGACACAGAACCGGAATTGACTGTTGTAGTTGGCAACAGGCTCGGAAAAACAATAACCCTTAACAGCATAATTGCGACATACAAAAATAATGAATGCAATGATACTATAAATGAAGGGATTGGGCCGAATGCACAAAAGACTTACAGTATAAACTGCAGCGACGAATGGAGTGGTCCACTTGACTTAAAATCTTCATATTCAGTAAGTCTTGACTTTAATTATACAGACCCAGATTCAGGTTTAACACATCTTGATGCAGGAACGCTTTTCGGGATTATAGAATAAGTTTAATCTATTTCTTTTTCTTTTTTTATCATTATTGTTTTGTTAATACTAGGGTAATCAAGGGTTATCAGTTTTTGGTCAGAGAGAATCTGCGCCCAATCCTCAATCAGCTGTTTACTTGTTTTAAGCAAAGCAGATGCTTCATCTGTTGATAATTTGCCTTTTTTCTGTATAAGCAAGAGAAGTTTGTCAATTTTTGTTTCAAGAAATTCATGGCCAGGCATTTCTTGAAGCGCTTTAAACATCTTTTCAGGTGCCTTTGTTTCGACTACAGGTTCTTTGTTACTTTTCGGTTCAACAAGATGTTGAGTTTCTTTAACAGGCTTTAATTTTTGGGGCTTAGCACTTGATATTGACAATTTAACATGCTTTGGTGGTTTTTGGAGCTTTGGTCTTTTTGGTTTCTTCGGAATTTTTGACAAGTTCATAGGTTTTTTTAATCTCGGTACTTTTGGTAGTGCTTGTTTAGTTTTTGATTCTTTTTTAGGAGTATGCTGTAATCTTGCTTTCATACTCAATGGTAATAGTCTAAAATTGATCCTTAACTTGTCCATAGGGGACAAGACATATTTATTCTTTTTTGTCTTATTTTTACTTTTATGTAGAACCTTCTTATGCTTACGTTTGTGCAAAACAGCCCTTGAACGCTTACTCACCATGTTTATAATGAATTAAATCCCCATTAAAATACTTTGGGGAAATATTGATAAATTACTACACTTTCTATAATATCATGGTAGGTGAGAGAATGAATAGATTCATTGTTTTAATATGTTTAACATTAGTATTTGCAATTCCTGCAGCATTTGCAATAAGCTGTACAAATTCTGACGCAGATGGCTATAACATAAGCAGTAGCAGTTGTGGCGGTTATTCATCATGTTTTAATTTTACATCAATATCCTTTGAGAATATCGGAAACCTCACCTATGTAAGATTAAACCTTACAGTTGATTGCAGCAATGAATACAGTTATTTTGCGATTTCCCTGCCATCTGGAGTAACAGCACTTTCTCCAGCAAATGGTGCAACATATACATCTCCACTTGGAAGAAAATATTCTGTTGAAAATCCAACAAATAACCCGTTTTACAGCATTAAATTTAGTTTAAGTAATAATAATGGCATTGTTTACAAGAATGGTGCATCAGATATGTTTGTTTTTACCCTTAATTCAAGCAAGGCAAACTATACTGTGCTTAGGCTTCAGGCCCATGCTGGCCAATCTACTGGGGATTACAACCAGACAACTCCTGCAATGTGTTTAATTGGCTGCGGAACAAATGATTGCAATGATTCAAACTCAAATGTATATCCAGGTGCAACAGAAATATGTAATAATATTGATGATGACTGCGATAGTTTAATTGATGAAGGAAATGTTTGTGTACTTGTTTGTGAGCCGCAAACAGAGCTAATTGCAAATGGAGGGTTTGAGTTACCTGTAGTAAATACTACAGCTAAATGGAACATATTCCCAAGCGGAACGCCTTCATTAGCATGGAATGTTTTGTGGCAATCAAACCAGACCACTTACGGAGGCAAGACAAGACCGACAATAGCAAACATTGAGCTACAACGCGGAGTCAATGGATGGCTACCAGCTGAAGGAAGCCAATGGGCTGAACTTGATGGTGACTGGTTTGGTCCGAATGTTTCTTTGGATGGAGAGCCTTCATCAGTGAAGATATACCAAGATATTGCTACAATCCCAGGTGCAACTTATTCAATCAGTTTCAAATTTTCGCCAAGACCAAGCACAAATTCATCTGAAAATATACTTGAAGTAAAAGTGGATAATACTGTGCTTGCCACATTATCAAAAGCAGGTTCAAGCAATACTAACTGGACTTATTATACCTATAACTTTACAGCAACTAACAACATAACCAGAATACAATTTACAGATTTAGGAATCCCTGATTCATTAGGAACATTCCTTGATAATGTAAGCTTAAAATGTACTTTTGCTGAGCCACTTAGGATACATAATTGCTCTGTAAGTCCAAGAGACTTTGAATTGCCTAACAGCACTTACATATCAGCATTTGTAACACCAGTCGGACAAGTAACAGAAGTAAAAGCAGAGGTTACAGGTCCAGCATCGCAAGTTATACCTCTAAATATAGTAAGTGGTTCGAATTATTCAGATTATTATACGCCTGTTATTGATGGGAATTACAGTGTTGTAATATTTGCAAAAGACAGCAGAAACAATACAGCAAACTTGAGCTGTGGAACACTTTCATCGCATGAACCATTGTTTCCGCCGCCAATTGTACATTGTGAAGGAATTTATTCACTTGGCATAGCAGCACAACCATCAATTTTGGATTCTGAAAAAGCAAAAGCATTTCTTAATCTAAATTATTATTGTGCAAGAAACCTGCTTGGCTTGTGGAATTATGACTTTTATTTTGAGGTAAAACACTTAAATGGTTCTTATGTGAACATTGATGGCAGGGATGTTAAATACGGGAAATATCCGCCGCCAGACGCCACAATATTTGTGCTTAACAGGCCAGCTCTTCTTAGGTCTGGTTCATTAACATATGAGCAAGTTATGGTAACTATAGGTGTCTGGATTTGAATAAAGGGGTTATTTTTACCACAGATGCTGTAATAGCACTTGGGATATTCCTTGCTTCGCTTCTAATTTTTTATTCATTTTTTATAACAGAACCCCCATTTGGTCTGAGAGGCGCAGGGATATACACAAAGACAGATAATTACATGTATGTAGAAGAAATTTATGAAGCGTTCTCATCTGTGATAAATCTTTATCAACAGGGGGATAATGCAACAGCATACTTTCTTTTTGAAACAATAAGAACCCAGGCTGAATATCCTGCGAACATGAGGCTTTACCTTCTCGAAGTTAATGGCACAGTATCAAAGGTTTATGATTCTTCACCAAATACATTTTCAGATAAACTCATATTCAGGAGGCACACAGTCTATTCAATTACAAGAGGTATGCCTTCAAGCGGAACAGATGTGTTTGTTTCTGCACCAACAACAACTGTGAACAAAACAACAAATGTAAGTGTTAAAGTACATAATCCCGGAGGAGCTTCAATAAATAATGTTCCAGTTTCGCTCCAGATTTACAATTTTACAAATAACTTAAAAAGCTGGACAGTAAGCCCTCCATCGCAGACAATACCAACAATAGCTGCTGGTGCAAATGCAACTGTTTACTTTTCTGTTACAATACCAATAGATGCTTGGATTGATGAATACTATGCCAAAGCTGTCGTTGGTGCGCCATTAACTCAAAATGGCACAGATCCATTTAATGTTGCACGCTTTGGTTTAATTGAAATGGAAGTGGGGATATGAACAAGAAAGCAATAATAGCAACAATACTGGTGGTACAGCTTGTTTTACTTGTGTTGCTTACTTTTTCAACCCTTAAATATGAAAAAGAGTCGTTTTCAAATGAGTTAACAGTGACAGCAGTAGCATCATTCCGTCTAACTTCAACATATAATGCTATATCAGAAGACATGAGCTATCTAAGAACAAAAGGTGCTGATAATGAAACCATAAACCAATACATTTATTTTGTAAACTCTACATTTAACAATTACTTTAATTCAGAAATAAAATTTAATCAAACATATCTTGCTATAACTGACAAACAACTTGAAATGCAAAAGGAGTCAGATATATGAGAAAATCACAAAGCGCACTTGAGTTTATGACAATTGTTGCTGTAGGGATGATGCTCATAGCAATAGGCTCATTTTTCGGTTCTGATTACATACTTTCTTATTTTGACAGCATAAACAGCATTAATGCTGAACAAATGACAACCAATATTGTTTCTGCAATCAATTTAGTTTACTCACAGGGGATTGGAGCACAAACAAAGGTAGTTGTTACTGCACCACCTGGGATGGTATTAAACAGGACATATTTAAGTGATAATGAAATCAACTTGAGATTTTATTCAGGAGGCAGATTAAAGGATGTTTTTAAAAATGCGGCAGTAAACATCACTGGTTCAATACCAATACACGAAGGAACATTAACTTTATACATTAAAATGGAACCAGGAAGAAAGGCTGTTGTATTTGTTGATGCACCAGTATCACACATACTGCTGAGCGTGTTCAATGATTCAGCACGCACTAAATCAGATAGGAACTTTACTGCTGGAGAAACTGTTTACTATTCAGTTTACATTAAGGATTTTA
>Ga0315274_10012559_pt1 | contig 12076 bp, 17 predicted proteins | sample YL17G02_20_MG_FD_203700 | JGI IMG/M metagenome (GOLD analysis project Ga0315274, IMG submission 203700) | Sediment microbial communities from Yellowstone Lake, YNP, Wyoming, USA - YL17G02_20 | ecosystem: Environmental > Aquatic > Freshwater > Lake > Sediment | place: USA: Wyoming | collected... | reverse complement strand
CGCAAACCTCATCGAAACTTAAAAGGTAGCCACCGGCTTGGTGGGGCAATTTGTAAAAAGCACAATAATCGCATTTGGCAACGCAGATGTTAGTGTAATTGACGATAGCCATGACGATATAGGTCGACTGGTTTGCTGGGTGAAGGCGGTTACGAACCTGAGTGGCTAGATCGCTTAAGGTCAGGTCATCGGCGGACATGTAGAGCAATGCGGCGTCATCCGTGGAAATCGGTGACCCGTCCAAAATTTTGTCGCGCAAGCGTGCTATTGCTGTGTCTGACAAGGCGTAATTCCTCGTTATTTATATATAATAATCAGTCTTCTGAGGCCTAAAAAGCCACTTTAACCTGTCCAAGCAGCCCATGGTAGCGGATTTACCCGTTTTTCATTGAAGATGCATTAGTTTGCACGGGGTGGGTCTAAGTACGCTAAGGCGGCAAATCCGCGAAAGACAGTGTAAATCTCTAGTTGCCTCGGTCGGTCAATTTTACTAAAGGGTAGCGCTGAGCGTACACATAGACATTTTAACGTTGCTGTGACCGCTAGTTCCTTTTGCATTTGCAACGGACGCCGTTGGTAATAGGGAGAGTCTGAACGATGGATATCCTACACTACCTCAAGACACACCATGATTCGATTCGGACCACGTGTGAAAGCCTATGGCAGGCGAAAGCAGTGAAAGAGCGCAAAGCGCAGCTCGAGGCCTTGGTAAAAGCAACAGAAGTCTATTTAACTTTGAAAAGAGATTTTCTTTATCCAGAGATTTCTGGGTTGTTTGCCGCAGCCGACAGTCTGATCGAAGCTGCCGAAGTGAATGCTACAAACGTAGACAAGAGACTGAAATCTTTGGTAAAAGCGGCGTCTACCGCGGCTTTTGATGCAACTGTCTTCGCTACCCGTTTGCGGGAGTTTCAATTAGCTTTGACGATGCACTTTGACCAGGAAGAGCAGAATCTTATGCCTAAAATGCGTCTGCACATACGCACGGAGGAGCGTGAGGATCTGGGGCAAGTTTTTGCGGATGCTGAAGCTGAGCTTCTGATAGCTCTGGCAGCAGAATTAGAGCCGGTGTCCGTAAGCCGCAAACGGGCTTAGTCAATCGTGATGAGGAATGCGTCTTGACCAGTAGGTATCAGACGCGGTACTTACTCTCCTCTAGTCCGCCTTAAAAGGGCCTAACATAGTCGCTAGCTGTAGGTTTTAGTGATGAAGAACAACCTGATTACTCAATTTGAACAGCGCGTATTTAGCCAACGCAAGGCGCTTCCAACATTCCGGGCTGGTGACACAGTTCGGATCGCCTATAAGATTCAAGAAGGCACGGACAAAGCTAAGTTCCGTCTGCAGCAATTCGAAGGGATTGTCATCCGTTTCCGCAAAGGCACGGCAGATGGCAGCTTCACAGTTCGTAAGATCGGCGCTAATGGCGTTGGGGTAGAGCGTTGCTTCCCTCTGTACTCACCATATGTCGATTCTGTTGAAGTCTTGGCATCGGGTGTTGTGCGCCGGGCTCGGCTATACTACCTCCGTGATCTTGCCGGTAAAGCTGCTAGGATTCGTAGCCGCTTTCACGGCCGTAAAGCTATGGTTGCCGTTCCTGGCGCCGAGCAGCAACCAGAAGATATGTCCAAGGTCGAGTTGGCTTCAGCTCCCGAAGCTGAGAAGCCAAAGACCACAGCTGAATAATCAGCTGAGGACATTGACGTAGTACTCAATTGTCGGTTTCTTTTGCAGATCTGGGTAGACCAAAGCAAGGTCGATCCGGATCGTTTTGCTTTGGTCCGCGAGACGGCTGGCTACAATTTGAGAGCCTCTATAAAGCGCTGCTCGCTTGCGTGCCGGCAATAGTTGGAGGGCATCCTGAAGGATGGATGGCTTGCGTCTACGCGCTTTGACTTCAACAATAATTAAAGTCTCGCATTTGCGGGCGACGATATCGAGTTCGCAGCCGATATAGCGAAAATTCCTCGCTAGAATGTTCCATCCCTGCTTCTCAAGTGCCCTGGCAACAAGGTTTTCAGCGACTATGGAGAGTTGGCGATTTTGCAGCTTCAATGTGATTGCGGATGGGGGCAAAGGTCTTCCTGTGTAGTTCACAAATGCCAAGCTTCGAGATGCTAGCAAAATGTGCCTTTGTCCCGTAACCGACATGAGCATCAAATCCATAATTCGGAAATACAAGAGCCTGATTTCGCATGAATTGATCGCGGGTGGTCTTTGCTAAGATGGATGCAGCAGCAATCGAGAAACAATAGTAGTCGCCTTTGACTATTGTTTCCTGCCGGCCATCGTAGCCTGAAATGCGTAGATTGCCGTCAACAAGAAGCACATCAAATGCACCGCAGCCGGCAATAGCGCGCCGCATGGCTAAGAAGCATGCGCCTACGATGCCCAGCTCGCTGATTTCATCGACCGAGGCACTGGCTACATGACGACCAAGGCTGATGTCCTCAATGACTGGCAATATGCGCTCTCTTTGAGCCGCAGATAATTGCTTAGAGTCTCGGATCAGGGACCTAGTGCTGCTCGGTAATTTGCGTAGTCGGGACCAATCTAGGACTACACAGCCCGCGTGGAGGGGGCCAGCCAAGCAACCGCGCCCCACCTCATCAACTCCTGCAAACAGAAGCCCCTGGGATAAAAGTCGGCGCTCGATGCGGCCCCTGTCTCGCTGTGGCGCATTAGCGCCAGCCATTACAGAGCTTTCTTAATTAGATCGACGAGTTTGGTCTTCGGTACCGCACCTACGACGCTGTCGACTAACTTGCCGTCTTTGAAAAGGGCCAAGAAAGGGATCGAACGTACGCCAAAACTTGCTGGAATATTGGCGTTCTCGTCGACATTCATTTTCGCCACGGTGACTTTACCCTGGTATTCCTGAGCTAGAGACTCAAGAACCGGGCCGATAGCTACACACGGTCCACACCAAGGAGCCCAAAAATCCACTAGGACTGGGATGCTGGATTTTAGCACCGTTGTTTCAAAGGTTGCGTCATTTACTGCTACGGTATTTTCGGCCATTCCCGGTCTCCTTCACGTGTGCGTAGCCCTATATTGCCCCAAGTCACGCCCTCTTTGTCAATCTTAAGCGTACGTCGATTTCATTGAGTCGGGTCGGATCAGGAAAAAGCCGTTATTTGCGGCAGAATAGGACTAGGTACACGGTCCTACCACCATGATTAAAGGGCCTTGTGGCGATCTGAAATTTTGACATTCGGGAGATTAACCTGTCAGCGACCGCGAGGGTTGGTGCAAAGACAAAGCCGGCAATAACCCCATGAAGCTTTGATAGCTTTTGACCTATTTGCTGATAAAGCAGCCCAGTCGAAGATTTGCTACCGAGACGGGCCCCGAAGGGGGGATTCATCAGGATAAGAGTCGACGCGGCTGACCGTGTGGTTTCTTCTAGGTCGAATTTAAGGACATCCTCATGGATTACCTTTGTTCGAATCGGCGGAATTGAGTGGGATGAGAGTATGTCATTAAATCCATTTATATTGATCGTTAGGCTCTCACACGTTTTGCCGTCTATATCTAGTAGAGTCAAATTTGGTATTTGCGAGGTGTCGATCAGTCTAGCGGACTGCTGGCGCGCAAACCCTAAACTTGCCGTTGCGCAACAGGGGTAGGACTCCGCACTCAATTCGCCAAAAAAAAGCCAGGGCGGCAGACGGCCAAAAGTCATGGCGGCCTCAAAGGCGAACGTTCCTGATCCAGCAAATGGCACTAAAATATGCTCAAAGCTCTCTATCTTTTGTTCGTGAGCAAAAGTTAGCGCCGCAGAAATCGCGCCAGAGGCGATATCTTCTTTAACCGAGGCAATTCCGCTAAGTACTCGTTTATATCCGCGTTGGTACAGAGGACGACCGTTTAGGCTCAGAGATATCTTCAGGCGGTCTTCAACTAGGCGGATGTCAAGAAGGTGCGGAGTTTTTTCGCGATCCGTTACATTGATGGCGAATTTTTTCAGGGTCTTTTCAATAAGCTCAGCTATTTTTCCTTCGTGGTAAATATGGCTGGCAATCGAATTAGTCCGGATAGAAATGGCACAGTTTTGCGGCAGGAAGATGTTCCAGGGGAGTTCATCAATGCGATCTTTAATTTCTTTAATGGACCCTGCGCGACCGCCGCCAATCTCCCAAAGGACCTCTCGTACCGTCGTAAGATGTGCGGTTAAGGCCAGCAAATCACGCCAGCCGATATTGGCAATCTGAATCCCGCTCTCGGTGAGAGAGATGTTTGGCTCAAACTTTGGTTGCAACAACGGTGGTGCAAGCCTTGCGGTCACCTCTGACATTGCAATGTCGCCGAAGCCTTTTGCCACCCTTAAGACGGCGACATGAGGTACTCCCGTGATCCGGCGCTTAATGAACTTCGTGGGATCGAGGGTAGGTCCAGGGGCTAATTTAGGTTTAGAAATTTTCGACATTTAGTCCTAATGGTGCCACGGTGGCTGCGAGAATTTGACCGCCATTGTTGCGTAGCGCTGTTTCCACGTCTTTTTTCTTTGATGCGGGAGCCAGGACGGCCATGACGCCTCCACCACCGGCTCCACAAACCCGGGTTAGTCGGGCTCCAGCCGTTAGTGCCGCTTTATCTAGCCGTTTTGTCTCCAAAGTTTCAATATTTGGCCACAACTTAACCCGCAGTTGCCATTCTTTTGCAGAAAGCAATACCACTTGTTCATAATCGCCAGTGCGTACCGCCTCGGCGCACTGTTCTGCACATAGGCCTATAGCATTGAAAGTTTCTAACAAGCTCTTATCACCATCGAATAAGCGCTTAAAGATTTCCCAGTTGTTTATAGCTGAGGCGCGTGATTTACCGCTGTAACAGACAATCAGTTCTTCTGACAAGCGCGGTAGCCGACTAATCCCCAAGGTCTCTACGTTTACTCGTCCATATGGGTAGCTGAGTAAATTAATTTGCCCCCTGATTCCGCCCCAATAATCTTGAATTCCAGTGGGTGTCTGAATGAGTCTTGCCTCAACATCTCCTACAAGTTGAACAAGCTGGGCATCGGACGCTGGGGCCCAACCATCACTTAATTGCCGAGCCCTCCACAATGCCCCAGCAACGGCAATTCCCAAGCATGACGAACCGCCCAAGCCTGCGCCAGCGGGTGACTGAGCCGAGGTCTTTAAATGCAATGGGGGCAGCTTCGGGTGCCACAGCGCAGAGAGTAACAGGCTCAGAAGCGGCAGTTTCTTGGAGGCCACAACATGGGCAAAGCTGCCCGTGACGCATTCCCCTTGATCCTGACTGGACAACAGATATTGTCCGTCATCTGCCGTCGACACCTCGGCTGATGCCATTAAGGTGATGCCTACATTTACTGTCGCCTTGTGATCCAAAATATGTGGAATCGGCCAGATGTCGAGCGTGCCGCCAGCCAAGTCAATGCGAGTAGGGGTTGTGGCACGCACTCTAAGCATAAGAGTCTCCTCAAATTGACGGGTTAGCTGGTATGATGGAAGTCTGTCTGGGACCGTAACCTAACCGCCTTCCTCCATAGAGGACAATTATACATGCAAACTCAGTCTATGTTCGAAGGCAGGGTTCTGCGGCTAAGCTATTGGAATTCTGACGCGCGAGTTGTCGATGCAGACCGAATGCAACTGGAGAAGTACCTTTCGCGCCTTGGTGACGTAAGGCTAAACGTAGTCAAAAATTTGGAGGCGATTACCAGTGGTGCTTGTGACCTGCTAATAGTTGCGGCGCAAAATGTACCGCGAAAGGAGTTTGCAAAATGGCTGGTGGGTTTGCGAAGTCGAGTCCATACTCAGGGCAGCATCTGGGTGCCGGCTCTGATCTTGGCCGATGTGGGGTTTGATACTCTGGCGGACATATTGTCAGAGGTGACGCGCGAGAATTGGTATTTCGACATCTTGGCACCAGGGCATCTGGATTCGATCCCTATTCGAGTCGCCAATCTAGTCCGTATTCACGATCACTTACACGAACTCAGGCGCTACTTAGACGCTGTTGAGGATGTTAGTTCAAAGGTAAAGCATTTGGAGCAGCAGATGAAGAGTCTTAAAGGGGTAGATCAGTAGTTATGAGTTTCACGGACCCTTCAGCGATGTCGCCGGCCGAACTGATTGCCCAATATGTTCTTTCCTTGCGTGGCGAGGCTCTTTTTCTCCCTTACCAAGACTATGCTGTGATTGATGATTGGTTGGCCCAGAGCCAAGGAATTGATGAATTGCTTCTGGTCCTGTCTGAGTCCCTTCCGGAATATTTTGCCAAGGCAACTCGAAGTAAACCGTCCTTAATCAGCGTTAGGATGCTAGTTACGAAGCGCCTTCAAGCACTTCGTATGCGGGAAGCAGAGGGGTCAAATTGAACCAGGTTGATCAAGAACAAATGGTTCTCGAGCAAATCGCCCTGAAGCTCAAAATTGGGTCGATTGGGCGCCATATTTTTCTTTGTGTCGGCGAAAAATGTTGTGATCCCCAGGCCGGTCAAGAGAGCTGGGAGTATCTCAAGCGTCGGCTGAAAGAAGCCGGGCTTCCGGAGGGTGCGGTGTATCGGACGAAAGTTGGTTGCTTGCGTGTGTGCCGCTCCGGTCCCATCGGTGTGGTTTATCCAGAAGGCACTTGGTACAAAGATCTGACACCGGCCAATATTGAGCGAATACTTCAGGAGCACTTTATCCAAAATCGCCCATGTGAAGATCTCATATTCGCGAGAAGTCCCCTACCTAAGTCGTGAGCCTCAGCTGTCCCTAGGACTCGTGATCGTCCTGTGGAGTCAACTCCAACGGAGAATCCTCTTCTTCGGTCAGAGCGTCGGGAACTCCGTAACGTTCCTCGGCCCAGTCTACGATATCCTCGTCCTTGCACCGTGCGCTGCAAAACGGTCTAAATTTATTAGTAATATCGTAGCGCGCACTTTTACTGCAGCGCGGACATCGAATGATGCGGGTAGAGATCGCCTGGGCTCCAGTCATGGTTAAGACTCCAAGGTTCGTAGTCGCTCAGGCCAGACACTGCGCGGCAGCGCCTGACAATGGCCGAGGGTAATGAGGTCAGCCAGACAACGTCCAGCAAAAAATCCAAGGGTAAGACCAGCCCCCATATAACCGGTGCCAAGTAAAATGCGTCCGTTACCGAACATCGGTCCGATGATTGGTAGCTCGTCACAAGGCCGGATGTCCAGAGCTGAGTGGCTCGTCAGGGGGATGGCATGTCGCCCAAAAGTTAAAGTTTGATTCAATTGCTGGCTCAAGTGGTCCGTGATTTTGGCAAGGGTATCAGCTTTAACAGCCTCGTTTCCAGCAAGTGGGCGGAGGTAACGGCCGCCACCTAAGCGCAATAAATTTGTGTCTCCGGCGACGCCCCATTCATTTGCATGATTAGCAGTGAAAGTCACATTCCGCCAGGCTGGTGGCAAGCTGTCTAATAGTCGAAACTCGGTCCACTGATCCGCTACCGGCACCATTGCATCGGATATTTCGGGTAACAGCGGCTTAATTCCTAGATGTGACGCCAACACAACGATTTCACAGTCAAATACCTGGCCGTCGCGAGAGGTGAGTCGATTTTTGTCGAAGTGCGTGGCGAGCCGTTCGATCGCAGGTAAAAGTGGAGTTTGGCCGATATCTTGCCTTAATTTGTGGAGAAGGGATGGGGCATCCAGGTGTCCGCTGGACATGTTCTCGACCTGGACTGCTAATACTCTATTTGTGCAAGCTTTAAGCAGAGGGTGAGAGTGAATGCCGGATATAAAAAGTGCGGTAGGGAAACCCGCTGCGGTCAACTTTTCAACAGCAAGCTTGGCTTCGATCAGTTCTTGGTCGCTTGTGATTAGGCGAACACGAGAGGCGGTCTTAATTGGTAAGTTTCCTTGGTGGCAGTAGGCTACCAGGGCAAGGTAGGCAGCCTGTCCTAACTGCCAGACCTCGGACGCTGTTTTCATGCCGTGCCGGTGCGAAACTCTGGTAAAGTTGTCTAGCTGACCGCCGGTTATGAAGCCGGCCGAGATGTGCGACGTGCTCTGAGAGGCGACCCCGGATGTCGATAGTGCGACCGACTTTAGGCCAAGTTGACGTAGGTGAAAGACGGTGGAAAGGCCAGTGATCCCATCGCCTATTACGATTATATCAAATTGGCCTTTGGCTTTTTGCATCGGACGCCCTTAGCTCCAAAGTTGTGTCATAATGGCAGCTCGTTATCAATCTTGAGTAAAAGTAATGGTTGAGCGCATGATACGTCTAAATTTTCGATCGAAACTCATAGTGTTGGGCGCTTTGAGCTTAACCTTTATGGCCCCCTCTGTTTTGGGGTATTCGACAGTCTATGACGTGGTCGGTTGGCCCTTACCTGATCTTGCTGGAATTAAGCCTAATATAGAGCTAGGCGACGATCCGGTCTACGGTAGACAAATATGCCCGCCATTGACCCGTCTGAATTTAGACGAAAAAAAATCAGAAGACTTACTTTTCAAGAGTGTTCGGCAGGAAGTTTATGGTGGCCACACTAGCTGGATTTATGAATTGCGCACTGGGCTATACTGGTGGCGGGGCGAGCCATTGACCTCTAAAGAGGTGGCCAACTTTATTCGTAACGAGCTCGCCGCCGTAGTCGCGGTGCGCTCTGGTAATGTTTGGAGCGTGAAGGATTTTGAGGTGTCCGCAACGGGGTCGCAAACAGTCAAAGTCCAATTTCAAGGCGCCCCAGCTTTTGGTCCGTACATCTTTAACGGCGTCCCGTTTTTCCGCCAGATAGATGGTAGTGCCCAGGATAGTGGCATACGCTTTGAGTGTGTTGGCCTTTACCAGCCTCAATTTGCCCCTTGGGGGTTGGCGTTGCGGCCCACGGCGCGCTACAAATCACATCGCAGCATGCCAGAATTAGACCTTTATCCGGCTAGCCCAAACCCTGCCACTAAGCACCAGCATTCAATGGTCGTGCGAGTAGCAGGTAATGTTACCAGCAATCCGGCGACAAGGCCGCCGGATGCGAATGTTAGCTGTTCGCACATGATTGATCTGCCAAATCTTCTTATGATTGTATGGGACAACCGAAGTCCAGTAGCAAGTAGGGTTGAGTTCAGGCGGGCGGTGACCCAACTTATGCCGCGCTCCGCTTTGGCAAGTGCCGGAGCTGCCTCTTTGGCAGAAGCTGCGGCCTCACCAGTACCCCGCAATCACCCGGGCTATGATTCTCGGCTAGCATTTCAGGGATTTGATCTGCGCGCGGCATCCTTGGCTTTGAATAAGCTAGGATTCCGACGTCCTAGTGCTAGAGAACCGCGACTCAATGAGCACGGAGAGCCACTTAGGTTGGTTTTGTTGACCCAAAATAAGACGCCTGGCCTAGCAGAAAAGGTGATTTTAGATTCATTTTCTGCCGTTGGCATAAGTGTCGAGGTTAAATCAGAATTGGCAGACGGTGAGCGTGTTGATGGGATGCTGGCTAACTTTGCAGTAGATTGGCCACGCGTTAGTTACATGCCATATTTTCATTCCGGCGCTACGGCTAATTGGCCAGTCCACCCTGTAGTCGATAAAAACATCGACCGAGACCTTGAAAAGTATGCGAGCTCAATTACTTACGCTAAACCGGACTGGAGCCTCCTGGGGGCTGTTCAGCGCCATTTGGTCGAGCTGGAACCCGCAACTGTGATTTTGCAACAGAAAGCCTGCATAGACAACACGGTGGGTTTCAAGTTAGCCAAGGGCAGTATCAGTCAGAGAAATCCTGACTGGTTCCGGCAGTTGCTTTTTTGAGTGGCTGTTGCTACCCCTGCCTTCACTACGGCGAGGCACTGAAGAACATTAGAGAGGATTCGCGTGATTGTGTTGAAATCTGATGCCGAGATTGTCGCAATGCGGGCAGCTGGGCGCTTGTCAGCGGACCTTCTGGATTACATCGAGGCCTTTGTAAAGCCTGGGGTCACCACGCTGGAGCTAGATGAGCTCGCGCATGCCTACACGATAAAGCACGGAGGGATCCCTGCGCCTTTGAATTACAAAGGTTTTCCCAAATCGATTTGTACTTCGGTTAATGAAGTAGTCTGTCACGGAATTCCCAATGCCAAGCAAAAGCTCAAGGATGGCGACATCATCAATATTGATGTCACATCTATTGTAGATGGCTTTTTTGGTGACACCTCAAGGATGTTCTACGTTGGGAAGAATGTTTCGCCCATAGCACGCAAGTTAAGTGAGTGCGCGCAGATTAGTTTATTGCGGGGCATTGCCGCCGTACGTGACGGAGCTCGTACCGGAGACATTGGTGCGACGATACAGACATATGCTGAATCACAAGGCTTTAGCGTAGTTCGGGAGTTTGTCGGTCACGGTATAGGTCGCACTTTCCATGAAGACCCGCAAATTATGCATTATGGTCAAAAAGGCAAAGGGACTCGTCTCGGACCAGGGATGGTATTTACCATTGAGCCGATGATCAATCAGGGCCATTGGAAGACCAAAGTTTTGCGTGATGGTTGGACAGCGGTGACTATAGACGGAAGTCTTTCGGCCCAGTGGGAACACACCATCGCTATTAAAAGTGATGGCGAAGTAGTTATCCTCACAGAATCAGAACGCGAAATCGCGGCGAGGCCTAAAATCTAGTCATCAAGATCATCTGTTGCTAGAAGGTCCACATAGAGGTCTAGCTCGTCAGCATAAACCACATTTGGCTCATTGAGGCGCAAGCGTAGGTTTGAGACTCTAGTCATAAGCTCTTGCCGAAGCTCATCCTGACTGAAGTTGTCGACCAAGCCCCGGTCAATTAAAGCGGCACTGGTCCTCGATAAATCTCTTAGCATGGTCTCGGCCATGCTGAGCCGAAGACTTCGCAGGCTCACAAGTTGCTCTAAAGTGGACTTGTCGAAAGGATGTTCAAACACAACGTTGGCCATTTCCATGGGAGTCGGTCCTATTCTCAGCAGCAGTAAGAGAGCTTTCAGCCTGGCCCATGTAGCGGGCCGTCACATCCCCTATAAGCAAGCAGTATGCCACATCAGATAATTTACAAGTGATTGAATTTATTGGCGGGAGTTGTGTCGATCTATTGGTCAGATGGCTTGAAAGCAGTTGCTTCAACGGTTTCACCGCTGACCCAGGCTAGGCCTTTCCACCCTACCCTCTCTATATCGTCTAGTTCTTGCGACTTAAAGGGGACTGCGTAGTGAAGGACGCCCCTGAAATGGGTGACCTTGTCTAGTTTGATCTCCGTGCCGATGGCGATCTTGCCGATCTCGTGTCGGTGATACACATCCACAAAATACACCGGTACCGCGTCTGTGAAGCGGACCTTCCCTTGCGGGTTTTTCCCTGTAATTTTCCAAGTATATCGCTCATGCCGCAAGGGCAGGGCATAAGCTGCCGCAACCAGCATGGGATCGCGTGGCTTCACTTTGGGCGGCATGGGATGGGTGTTAAAGTGGGTGCGTCGACTATTTTCAGGCTGTAATTTTGATTTGGTAGTTGAAGACTGACCTTGAGCTGACGCTGCGCCAGCAATGCTTAGCATCAAACTGAACAGTATACCGGCCGTGCTCCGCATGACCCATCTCCCATGATTTTGATATCATAGGTATCGGTCACAATTGGACTAGGCTTTAACCCAGGAGCACGTCCTTGATCTCAGGAAAGTGTTCCTTCAGTATCGGAACGATGCCATTAAAGAGGGTTATGGAGCTGGAGGGGCATCCGGAGCATCCTCCGTACATTCGCAATGTGACGACTCCGTCGTCCACATCGAGCAATTCACAGCCACCGGCATGTAGTTGTAGCTGGGGGTTGATCTCATTTTCTATGATTTCTTTAATTTTTTCTATCATTTTTAAGCTCGACTGGTTCGTTTCAATAAAGAGCTTTTACTTCAAAACCTTGTCGTTCGACAATCTTCTTATCGGAAGATTCCGCGAGAAACTGAAACAACCAATAAAATCAACATTATAAATCCGGAGTATAGCCAAATTCGATGGTCGTTGCGGTAGCTAACGGCCGGTCCCAGGAGAACTCTGCGTAAACGCTCGACGAGTGGGCGGTTCATGATAAGCCACCTAGCAATCTGTCTAGTGTTAAGCCGCCAAATACCGCAAACAAATATAAGCAAGA
>Ga0315274_10012557_pt1 | contig 12076 bp, 11 predicted proteins | sample YL17G02_20_MG_FD_203700 | JGI IMG/M metagenome (GOLD analysis project Ga0315274, IMG submission 203700) | Sediment microbial communities from Yellowstone Lake, YNP, Wyoming, USA - YL17G02_20 | ecosystem: Environmental > Aquatic > Freshwater > Lake > Sediment | place: USA: Wyoming | collected... | reverse complement strand
TGAGTTTGGTATTAGAAGTGATGATTATTTAGTCTTTTTAGAAAAAAGAGCAAGTGTAATATTTAAAGAACTAAAAAATAGAATAGAATTAAAACATAAAGAAGATAAAAAAGAAGATGAGATTAAAAAATTAATTTTAAGTGGGGAAAATGATAAAATAGAAATAAAATCTACATTACGATTTGATTTGAGAGAAGTAAATGTTAATAATAAATTAGAGTATGTTGTCGCAAAAACCATTTCTGCTTTTTTAAATAGTGAAGGAGGAACTTTAATTATTGGTGTTGATGATGACGGAAATATATTAGGGCTTGAAAAAGATTTTCTAACCCTTTCTAAACAAAACATAGACGGTTTTGAATTACATTTAAGACAAGTCATCAAAAAATGTCTAGGAGAAAATTTTGAAAAATATCTAAAAATTTCTTTCCCAAAAATTGATGATAAAGAAATTTGTGTTATCAAAATTTTAAAAAGTGGAAAACCTGTTTTTTTAACATTTGAAGGCAATGAAAGTTTTTTTGTCCGTATTGGCAACGCTTCAATTCCTAAAAACAGACAAGAACAAAGTGAATACGAAAAAATACATTTTAATTTATAATGGTGGTCAATATGAATACAAGAACCTTAAAAGAATATTTAGACAATCAGAAAATCAAGGTTGTCGAAACCTATGATTTTGATAATAAAAAAGTTAAATACTCGGAAAAAATAAAAGGTCCGAAGATTAGTAAATAAAAAGGCGACGAAGAAATTGTCAGGGCTTTTATTCTTGCTAAATTAGTTAATGAGTTAGGATATAAACCCGAAAATATTTAAATGACAAGGGGCAGTTCTTTGACACATTTTTTAAAGCTATGTTTTACGATAGAGAATCGTTCCCTGACATATAAAAAATTGCGGAGGGTTTGGGAATAACTTTAGACGATTTAATAAGGATTTAATTATGGTAAAAATTAACGAAGCAACAGATACCGATTTAAAAATAATAGATGAGTTAAAAAAGCTTGGCTGGAAGCCTGGTGATACTTTAATTTATCAACAGGAATATACTTTAACTCCTGAACAACAAAAACTTTTTGAGGGGCGCAAAAGCATCAGACCGGACATAACACTTACCGATCTAAATGGAAATATTATCGCTATTTTTGAAAATAAATTTGAAGATGAGAAAAAAGCGCTGACGAAGTTACGAACACTTTACGCAACAGTATTAAAACCCCGTTTTCTGTATGCTTGTTCCCCAGAACGAATCCTATTTTACGATACTGAATGGAAAGGGCTTGAGGCAGGCGATTTTAAGCAAGTAAACAGTCTTATGTCGCTTGAAGAAATGCAGCTTAAGATTGAGCAGGCACGCAAAATCAATATGGATCGGGAAATTACCATTGATAAAGGAATAGCCGGTGGGATAAATCCAAATTGCGGAAAAGAAACTTATTATCAAACCGAGTGTATTCAAGCCCTTATTCAAAAATATAAAGACGGTAAACAAAAAATGCTGGTTCATATGGCTACTGGTCTTGGAAAGACAAGAACCATGGTTGCTTTTAGCAAAGTGCTTCTAGAATACAACATGGCAAAAAGAATTTTGTTTGTTGTTGATCGAGTAATTCTTGCCGAACAAGTCCTAAACGATGGTTTCTCGCTTATTAATAAAGAATATTCCGCTGTCCGTATTACTTCTGGCAATTATAAACAATACAAAAACGCTCAAATTCATATAGTTGTTATAGATACTTTAGAAAATATTTATCAAAATATTCCTAGTACTTTTTATGATTTGATTATTGTTGATGAATGCCATCGGTCTATCAATATCAATCGCAAGCTTATTTTTGATCACTTTCTTTGCCCTCGGATTGGCCTAACTGCTACGCCAAGAACCGCAATTGCAAAAGAGGGAAAAGAAATATCCGATGAAGATTTGGCTATTCTTGATACATACCGATTATTTGGTTGTGAAACTGGCGAGCCGGATTACCAGTTTGACCTGACGCGTGGAATTGATGAAGGGTTTTTAGCTCCATATTCTGTTTTATCGATTGAAACCGAGCTTACTAAAACCGCTCGCGAAGTTGGAGTAAATTTTGACCACTATTTTGATCTTAAAACTGAAGAACTTGTAAAACTTGATCAAGAAAAGAAAATTACTCTCGAACAATTAAATAAAAAATTTATAGCGTGGGAAAATTGTTTGCGTGTAGCGGAAGAAATAAAAAAACATACTGAATATGGCGAAAAAGTTATTTTGTTTAGCGTTAGCCAAGCACACGCTGTTCAGCTTGTCAAAGCAATCAATCAAATATTTAAAACTAGAGAAGATGAACTTTCACCTCGTTATGCTGAAGCAATTATTTCCGAAAATGACGAACTCAATGCCACGTTTAAAAAATGGTTTAAAGGTCAAAATCATAAACCTTTTATCGCTGTATCTGTCGATATAATGAGTACTGGAGTTGATATTCCATGTGTTCGCTTTATCGCTTTTGCCAATCTCACTAAATCAGTGGGCAAGTATATTCAGATGCTTGGACGTGGAACTCGGCTTGATCCTAAAACAGGAAAATTTAGCTTCAAGATTTTGGATTTTGTTGGATTATGCCAAAAAATGGAAGACAATGGCAAGGGGACAATAAAAGAGAATAAAAAAATTGTTACAAAAACTGGCGCAGGGGGTGGTGGCGGTGGAGGAGGAGAAACATCAGCCGGAATCATTGATAATCCCGATCCAGCACACCTAATCCAACGTGTATATTTGCATGGGGACAAAATAAAAGTAATTGATAATATACCAATCGAGAAAGCCAGGGAGGTCTTTGAAGAAGAACTTGAAAAGGATGTCACGCCGGAAGTAGTTGAAATCAAAGAAAAAGCAAAAGCAAACGAAAACTACGAGCCAAGTGAGCATGAAATTGAAAAGATAAAAATTTGGACCAAGAATCCGAAGGTGTATTTGGACGAAGGACAACTGCAAAAAATTTATGACTTTGAACAAGGTTCAATATGGGAATTTTTCTTGCACGCCTTAAAAATAAAAAAAATACCAACACCAAAAGAACGAGTGGAAAGAGGTTTTGAGTCTTATATCAGGACCTATAATTTCAACGACAAACAAATCCAGATTCTGCGCGAGATGAAAGATATTGTTTCGGCAAACATTGCAGAAAAGAAAAGAACAACCACACAAGAGATATTTAATAATCCGGTATATGCAAGAATTATCGGCGCTGATTATCAAGACGTCAATCAGCTTTTTGATAATCGCTTTCCTCAAGTATTTGAGGAGTTACAAACAACATTTAAGGTGTAAATTATGGGAAGATCAACAGTACATTACGCAGATAGCGAAACCAATAATATTTTAAAAAGGCTTCACAATAAGCTCCGTCCTGCCGGTACGCCGGTTGAGCGGGTTGAATATATTATTGAGCTTTTGTTACTTCGTATTTTCGAAGCTAAAATCAAGCAAGACGAAATATTTACACCTCTTCGCAAACTCTTCGAAGGTGAAAATTACCGCCTCCTTTTTTCGTATTTACTATCTTTGAATGGTGAGCAGATATTGTCTGAGTTAAACAAAAACATCTTTCCTTTTTATTCCACCATTCTTTCTAAAGTACGAACGGTTTTCAGCGGAAACTTGCCTCAAAAAATTCAGGATCAGCTCGTGTTAATGGAAGAAGTTTTTTCCAATTCCAACTTTACTAACAATGTCAAAGGCGGAGTAATTGCCGAAGTAATCGGCATGGTCAATGATATTGATGAAAAATATATTTTAAAAACTGATTTGCTTGGTGACGCGATTGAATCTGCTCTTTCGGAAACCGGGGGAACAAAAGATTTAGGACTTTATCGAACTCCCGATCATATCCGCCAGATGATGGTGGAGATGGTTGACCCGGATTTTACCGATACTATTTTTGACCCTGCTTGCGGTACGGCTGGTTTTCTTTTTGACGCTTACGATTATGTTATTGAAAAAGCTCGCAAAACAAGGCATTATCCAGCCGAACATATTGCTAATATGTTTTATCGCACCGGCATTGGCGGAATTGAATATCAAGGCAGAATACGCAAAATGGCGGCAGTGAATATGTATATTCGCGAACTTAATCCGCATAACATTGATCAAGGCGACAGCTTGAAAATGTTTGATCCTTCTCGCGACGCAGGGAGTAAAAGTGTCGTAATAACTAATCCGCCTTTTGGCGCGGAGCGCGACCAGCCGGCCTATCCAAATATTTGGGAAGAATATTCGAAGGAATCAGAAACCACGATTTTGTTTGTGAAATTGGTGTTTGATTTACTGAAAACGAATGGACGGTGCGCGGTTGTTGTTTCCGAAGGATTTCTCACTTGGGGGCAGAATAGTGCTTGCGCTTTGCGAAAAATATTACTTAATGAGGCCAATCTGCGCGCCATTATCAGCCTTCCGCAAGGCGTGTTTGTAAGTAAAAGCGGACAAGGTGCCAAAACTTCCATTTTGTATTTTGAAAAGGGCCAGCCGACTGATTTTGTCTGGTATTATAAAATTGAAAATGATGGCTTCTCCATGGGAACTAATCGCAAACTGATTGAAGGTAGTCAGATTCCTGAACTTTTGGAGTTTTTTAAAGAGGTAAAACAGGGCAGAAAGCCACAAGATACGAAATACAGTTTTTGCATTTCCAAAGAGCAAATAGAAACGCTTGATCCACGAATCGCCGAAAGAATCAGCAAAGAAGTCAGTGAAAAGACCAAAGAGAAAAACGCCAAAAAGCGCGAAAAACTCGTTGCTGATTTAGATACCAAGCTTGCAAGTAAAAAAATTAGCAAAGAAATGTATGATGATAAGTTGTGGCAATTTTATAATATTGTAGAAGGGAAAATTGACAATGAAATCGCCAAAGCGATAGAAAAAGCCCATTCCTATCATTTTAATTTGCAAAACTACCGTAGTAATTTATCCGATGAGCAAATAAAAGATTGGCAAGAAGCCTTGAAAGATGTGAAACCCAAAAACGGATCAAAGATTGAGAAAAGGTATCAAGAACTACAAAAAGCCGAGCCGAAAATAGCTTTGCAAATTCTTGCCTCTTTTAATCCAAAAGATGCTTTGCAAATGGATATTGCCAGAGAATATTTGAGTAAACTGGATAAAAAGGTTTTGGAACAAGAAGAGAATTCGCAAAAACTGGAAGAAATTTTGAGAAAGGGTTTTCAATATCCAATTGTTTCACTCAAAGGTCTGATTATCGTTAATGATGAAAAAATAAAGCCCCTAGAATTTCCCGAAACGAAATTTACTGTTTTAGGCGTATCAAACCAAACAGGCGTATTCATAAATGAGAAATTAAAAGGCGAAAACATAAAACAAGGATATTATAAGGTTTATAAAAATCAGTTTTGCTACAACCCATACAGAATCAATGTTGGCTCAATCGGTTTTTGCGAATTTGATATTGAAAATCAGATTATTAGCGGAGCTTACAACGTTTTTGGCTGTAAGGAAAGTGAAATAAACCCAAAATATCTTGACGCTTTGTTTAAGACAAAAAAGTTTTTGTCTTTTGTGAATGAAAAAGCAAATGGCGGAGTACGAATGGATTTTAAGATTGAGAGCATGCAGGAGTGGCAAATCCCTCTCCCGCCGCTTGAAGTCCAAAACGAAATCGTGGAAAAAATCGAAAAGCAAAAGCAGATTATTGAGGGAGCAGATAGAATTGAGGAAAATATTAGTTTTGATGTAGGTTCTTTTGATGAAGTTTTAATGTCAGATATTTTTGATTTTGAATATGGAGTAACCAAATTAGCTTCCAATGAGGGGAAATGTAGATTGATTAGAATTACAGATATTAACAGTTTAGGACAATTGAATGATGAGAAAGTATTTGTAGAAATTACCGATTCTGAAATACGATATGTTTTAAAACAGGGCGATCTTGTCATGGCGCGAACAGGAGCAACTTTTGGAAAAGTTCTTTATTTTGATTCAGAGACACCCTCAGTTTTTGCTTCTTATCTAATTAGATTTATTCCTAAGACAAAGACTGTAGATCAGAAATATGTTTATTATTTTTGTTTATCACAAAGTTATTGGAAACAAGCAAATCAACTTGTTGATGGTGGTACTCAGCCACAATTTAGCTCAAATAAAATTGCACAAATAAAAATCCCAATTCCTCCTCTCAAAACCCAACGCCAAATTGTGGGAAAACTTGACCGGCAGATGCAGGCGCTCGACGGTGTGCGGCTTCTCAAATCCGAAGCCGGAAAACGAATTGAAAAAATATTAGCGGGAGTGTGGGGAGAACCTGTAATTCAAGATAATGAAGAGTAAAGAGGATCTTATAAAACTTGTTGATGCACGCTTTTTTAAGCACTTAAACAGTAAATTGCTCCAAATCCACCGCGAAAATATATCTTTTTTCCTAAAAGTCGTTATGTAATAAGAATGGTACCGCCATTTGAACTTGATGATTACCGTATTTATTATTTTTGTTTGAGTTAGGAACTGGCGCCCAAGAATCCTTCTGAAATATTGAGCCCAGATCCCTTTATTTATTTTTAAATTGAACTTAATTTCAGGAAAATATAAAAATGAGTATAGATAATAAATTGAATAATGCAATAGAAAGCTTTGATAAATATCATGAAAATCTTCTTAATATAGCCCGTAAAATTGCAGCAAACATAAGTAAATCAAAAGAAAATAATAAAAAATTTGAAGAATCAATTATCAATGAAATATTTTTTGATAAATTAACAACAATAGGTCAGAAGGTTTCTCCACAGGATATTTTTTTCGGTGATCTATTTTATGGATTTAATGAAATTTTTATTTCATTTGATAGATTTAAAAATTTAGAAGTTTATATCTCACGCTTCCCTAATGCAAAAACTCCGATTGCAAAGATAGACTATTTGTGCTTTCTAATTGAAAATTTTTTATATGAAACGTATCTTCTAAAAGAAAGATTAAATAAATATTCAAAAAAAATAAGAGAATCTTATATAGAAGACGTGAGGTATGTTTCAATAAGCAAAAAGTGTGACCAATTAATTAGTACAATTGAAGGAAGTTTAAAAAATATAAATTCTCTTAGGGGAAGGGTTACACATATATTTCATTATTCAGATAAAGATATTAATAGGTTGAAATCGATAATTTTATATGAGGAATACCTTGTTGGATTACAAAAATATTTGCCAAATAACTATGTTATTCCAAATTTTAAAAATGAATACCGTAAATTAAGGAAAAAATGGAAGAAAATATTTAAAGACAATAATGAAGAAATTAAAAAAATGCTAAATTATTACTTTAAAATAATAATTGAAATTGTTTTTAATAATGATGGTGAAATATCTTATCCTGAGAAACGTAATTATATTGAAAATAGGAAGAAGTTTTTCAGTAAAGGATAAATTATCAAAATAGTTAAATATGGCCAAGTGGCATTTTCTTAATAAATTATATTTTAATTTAATGTTGTTTAAATATCTTTAAGGGAGAGCAGCATGAGTGATGATATATGGAAATCATGGTATAGATTTTTAAAACCAGAAAATTTAAAATCTAATTTAATTATTTTATCTCTTTTTATTACTTCTTATGAGATTCTTAAGGATTCAATAATAACACGTATTCGTGACTTCTATACTAATGGTTTTAATAAAAAAGGATGGATTGTTGATAAAGAATATCCAATTAAAGTAAAAAGTTTAAATAAAAACCTGCTTTATGCATCCCTTAAATGGCTTAAAAATATGAAAGTTATCGATGATAATGATATTGAAGAGTTTAACGAAATAAAAAAATGTAGAAATGAACTTGCTCACGAGATAGTTAACTTCATTACAAAAGGATCTAATATTAACCCTCTACCTTTATTTCCCAAAATGATCAATTTGCTTGATAAAATTGAAAAATGGTGGATATTAACTGTTGAAATAGAATTAAATTCCAATCTTAACGATAAAGAAATAGATGAAAAAGGTATTGTTCCAGGATCAATTATAATGTTGCGTGTTCTGATGGATGTTGCACTTGGGAATGAAGAAGAATCCAGATTCTATTATAATGGTTTTAAAAAACAAGAAGAAAATTAACTATCAGTGTAATAAATTTTAAAACACTTTTCATATAAAGGAAAATCTTAATGTATGTCAAACATAATAAATTAGAAATTAGTAATCCAGATTCAAGTACAATATGGCGATATATGGATTTTGATAAATTTCAAAATATGATAGAAGATACCTCGTTATTCTTTTGTAGAGCAGATAAACTTGGTGAAAAATGGGAAGGCATTTTACCCAAAGAAATGATTAAAAAATTTGCTTTGGAAGAAAAAAAGATTATATCCTCCAATGGAAATACATATAATCTTATAGAGTGGCATAAATCAAGAGAATTAAGATCTCATCTAATTAATTGCTGGCATGTAAACAATGATGAATCTTATGAGATGTGGAAGACTTATACATCTAAAAATAATATTATAAGTACAAAATCTATTGCGATTCAATCAACAATTGGTAGACTAAAAAATAGTTTTCATAAAACAAAAGAAAGGATTTGGATTGGTGAAGTTAAATATGTAGATCATAATATTTTAGAACCTAAAAATCGTGTTTTTAACATAAATAGCCCGAATACCTTAGAAGTATTTTTTTTAAAACGAAAAGAATTTAAACAAGAACAAGAGCTCCGAGCAGTTATAAATCAAGCATTTTCAGAACATAAAAGTGAAATTGGAATTAATGTAAAATGCAATTTAAATGAATTAATAGTAAAAATTGTTCTTTCTCCTACTTCCAATGAAGTATTATTAAGTAATGTAAAAAAAATGATAAACAGATATGGTTTTAAATTAAAGGTAACTAAATCAGAGTTATCGAAAAATCCATATATGTAATTAATAAATGGGAATGAATACCATTTTCATAGTCAATTAATATTTTACTTTTAAATTAGATAAATAGGGAAGGTGTGCCAAGTTAATAATTAGGAGTTTATTAACCAGCTGATTAAAACTTTAGGTATTACTATCTAACGCTTATTATAATTTAGGTGGTGATTGGTAATTATGAAATCAATCCGTTTAAAGAAAGAAAGAGATTAATATAATGATAATTCAGTTAATAATAGATCGTTTTGAAGGTAAATATGCTATCTTAGAATCCCAAAATAAAAATTCCCTCATTTTTAATTTCCCTCGTTCTTTATTACCCAAAGGTTCAAAAGAAGGTACGGTCCTTAGATTCAATATTGACCTTGATGAAAAAGAAACTGAAACAAGAAGAAAAAATATTAAAGAACAGCTGGATAATTTAAAGAAAAAAGACCAAGGCGGCGATATTCAACTTTGAAAAAAATAATTATTATCTTGACTTTAGTTTTCATTTTAGGTTTTACTTTAACATTATATGCCCAAGAAAACCTAAAAATCTATTTTCTGGATGTAGGTCAGGGAGATTCCTCAGTCATTATTTCCTCATCAGGTGAAGTGGTCTTAATTGACTCAGGACCCGATGAGAGTGTAATTTTAAACTATTTAGAGAACCTCAATATTTCCCATCTAGATCTACTGATAGCTTCCCACGCTCACGCTGACCATATTGCCGGTATGGGTAAGATTATTGCCAAATATAGACCAAGAGCTTTTCTCGATTCAGGTATACCCCACACTACCATTACCTACCAGAAGATGATTACCGCTATTGGAAAGTATAATATCAATTACTATCAAGGAACTTCCAGGAAGATCAATTTAGGACCCTTAACTTTTACTATTCTACCTCCAGCTAATCCTCTCCTTAAGGAATCTGAGCTTAATAATAATTCCCTAGTAATTAGATTGGATTTTATAGACTTCTCTTGTTTATTTACCGGAGGTATTGAAAAAGAGAGAGAAGGTCAACTTTTAAATGAATCCAGAAATAATCTAAAGGTAGATATTTTAAAAATAGCCCATCACGGATCTTCCAGTGGTTCTTCGCCTCCCTTTATTCAAGCAGTAAATCCAGAAACAAGCATAATTTCTTGTGGGAAGGATAATCAGTATGGTCATCCCCATCAGGAAACTTTGACTCTTCTCCAAAACTTAGGAATAAATATCTACCGGACAGATTTAAATGGGACTATTTTAGTAGAAACAAATGGTACCGATTATCAGGTATCTACCGAAAAAGAAAGTATCAGAGCACCACCCATAGTAAAAAGTGAAACTAAAAATTCTGAATCCCAAGAATATAAATATGTTGCTTCCAAAAATTCAGATGTATTTCATTATCTTAGCTGTTCTTATGTAAGCTCAATAAAATCTGAAAACCTTATTTTATTTAAAACCCGTGAAGAGGCAATCGCTTCTGGTAGAAGACCTTGTAAAAAATGTAATCCATAAAAAAAGAATAACCGAAAGATACAAAATGGTTCTCTATACCAACTAGATACAGAATTTACAATAAGAATAAATAATAAGAAGAATAAGAATAAATTAAATAGGGACGCATCCCATTTGCTTAATAAAATCTATAAAAAAGGAGTGGATATCAATGAAAGCATTTGAAAGAATTTTTCTTTATTCGGCATTAGCGATATTGGCTTTTTATGTGTTTTTAGTAGATAACAACGCTGAAAGCCAGGTGGCTATTCAGGAGGAGATCAGGGCGAGGAGTATAGTAATTGTGAATGATGCGGGGCAACCAGTCATTTTGTTATGGGCTAATGAAGACGGTGGAGTAATAGATGTTAACAATAAAGACGGCACTTATGTTGCTAGTATGATGGCTAGTGAAGACGGTGGAGTAATGGGTGTTACTAATAAAGATGGCACTCTTGTTGCTAGTATGGGAGTTCGTGAAGATGGTGGGATAATAGGTGTTAGCAACAAAGACGGCACTTCTACTGCTATTATGGGGGCTGATGGAGATGGTGGTTTAATGGGTATTTACAACAAAGACGGCAATATTATTGTTGGTATGACGGTTTACAAAGACGATAGACGAATAGAGGTTTACAACAAGAATGGTGAAAGGATTGGTTCTCTACCTTAGAACTATAAATGAATGATTTGGTTATTAAATAATTAAAGAGGGATAAAATCAATATTTAGAGTAATTCTAAAAGGGGTGAAAGACAATGAAGTATCCACAATGTGATTTTGAAAATGAAGAGGGTAGTAAGTTTTGTAAAAATTGTAATGTACCTCTTTCTAAACAGGATTATTCTGAGGATAATCCTTACATCAAAAAAAAGGGAAATTAAGACCAGCCTTTTGAACTTATCTCAAACGAAGAAGACGAAGAAGATAAAATAAGAAACAAAATAGAAAAAGAAGAAAAAATACGAGCAGAAGTAAGGACTGAAATAGAAAAAGAAAAGAAAAAATCTTCATCAGGAACGGGTTGTTTAGTCTTTCTTGTACTCGCTATTATAGTAGGGTTTTTTATGTTTAAACCTTCTAACCCTATTAAAAATGTAGCAGTAATAACACCAGAGATAAAACAAGAGATTAAAGCTTTGGAAGGGGAATCTAAAAATACCCTTTTTTCAATTACTGATGTTGAAGAAGGGGATGATTCTATCACTGTTAAGATGGAATTATTATTTGAACCTAAATCAAAAGATGAAGTCCAATTCTTGATAGATTTGGCTTGTGAGGCTTGTTATAAAATTTTAGAAAACCACGATATTAATTATTATATTCACGTTTGGGGATATAAGCCCACAGAAAAAGAAGGCTATATAAAAATGTATGGGGAAACTAGTTATGATAAATATTCAAGTAAAATCACATTTAAATCAAAGATGAAGTAAAGAAGCAAAATAATTTAATTTATAATTGTTTTACAAGCGAAACAAAAAACATCTTGAAAGCCTTTGAAGGAATATTAAAATATTTAGAGGGGGTATTTATGAAAATGAAAAAGAAATATTATTTTGTAATTTTATTTCTGATGTTAACTATGTTTTTTATAATCAATACCTCTAGCGTTAATGCAACTGTGTATAAAATATTAGATAGTGAGGGGAATATTATTCGTTTAACCAATAATCCTGCACTATCAATTAAAGAAAAAGAGTCAG
>Ga0315274_10012556_pt1 | contig 12077 bp, 10 predicted proteins | sample YL17G02_20_MG_FD_203700 | JGI IMG/M metagenome (GOLD analysis project Ga0315274, IMG submission 203700) | Sediment microbial communities from Yellowstone Lake, YNP, Wyoming, USA - YL17G02_20 | ecosystem: Environmental > Aquatic > Freshwater > Lake > Sediment | place: USA: Wyoming | collected... | reverse complement strand
ATGCGGATACGCACGAACTGCTCGGCGGACATGTCATTGGCCCGGATGCAAGCCATCTCATTGCGGAGATTGCGCTCGCTATCGGTACCGAGTGTACTGTCGAAGAGATAGCTCATACCATCCACACCCATCCGACGTTATCAGAAGCCTGGATGGAGGCGGCAGACGACGCGCTCGGTTTTCCTGTTCACCAGGTGCCAAAACGAACCGTCCGGTGATTTTCTATCCGATTCGCAAAGGGGCGATCAGACCACGTCTCCATGTCATCGCGACGCGCAAGAGGCGCGTACCCTTGCCCCCTTAGACCCCTAGACTGTTAAACTCTTGAAGCCTTAGACTCTTGAACACTCGAGTTTACAGGAGCACACCCTCCTGGTATCCCTCTTTGACAAGCTCGATCTGATCCAGATTGCTCGTCCCGAGATGATATTTCGAATCGGCAATCACGATATGCTTCGTTGGCGGTTCGATAGCCCAATGTTCGCCCTTGTACTCGTCGCGTTTCGCCTGGAGCATCTTAGCGCAAACCGCGTCCAGCGCCACCGGATCAGGTGAGACGAACAGTCCTTTGTAGTCCCACAGATATTTCGGATCAACTTGAGGGCCACCGTGGAACAGCGGTCTAAATGCCTCAACGATGTTCAACTTACATTTCTGCCGAATTTCAGCAACCGAAGCTAGAACACCCATGTCCGCGCAGCTATCTTCGTGGAGCGCAAAAAACGCCGCGTTCCGATTGCCGCTTATTGGCAACTCTCTGGAATTGATTGCCCCAAACCAGTTCTTGAGGGTAACTCCAATACCAGAAAGCCAGTGCACTTTTGCGCCCGGAATATTGAGCAGGACGGTACAGGTGTCCGTAACGAGTGTGCAATACCCGCGCGAGTCAAAACTGCACGGGTTGCTCCGTCTCGTAACGCCCTCGAGCCCTATGCCATACGTCGCCCGGTCCCAAATGTAAATGTTCTTATCCGGAACACCGACCGCGTTAAGGTCGCGTATAATGCTTCGCAGCAGTTCAGGGCTTGTCCTCGTTATCATGAGAGTCACCTTGATCCCGACAACGTCGGTCGGCTTCACGAACTGGCTCCACGCCTCTTTCGGATCTCCTTTTCCGGTCAAACTCTGGACGGCACGTCTCAGCATTGCTGCAACACGGTCTTCTCTCAGGTTATGGGCGTCGTCGAACACGGTCTCGTCCCTCACGAGCACGACTTTGCTTTTTGCTCGCGACGGTTCTTCGGAAAGCGCGGTTCGGTGTCCTAACGCAAGTCCCAGACCAGCACTAACCGTTGCGTTTCTGATGAAATCGCGCCGAGTCAGACCACGGTGAATCGTCGTTCTACCCGGGCAGCCAGAAGAATTCCGATTTATGTTCGCCATATCTTTTCTCATCCTTTCCCATCCTCATGTAAGACAATCTTGATCTACGTTGCTAGACGCACCTTCGATCGCGCATCTGCACGCCTCTTCGTCCGGTGCATCAAAGACAAGCACCATAACGTTCCTTATACGCCTGATCGCGCACCACGTGCCGTTTTCGATTCTCTGTGTCAAGATGGGTTTCAACTTTGTTGCCGTGACATCCCGCTCGAGATAGCGTCGCACAAAATTATCGAAAGCTGTTGACGCACCGATGTCGCCACTATAGCGGACGACAATCACGCGTGCTGAACTTCCGTTGATGCGGTACTGGTAGGATATTGCATCAGTGTCCTCGCCGAGACAGAGGAGGTTCTCGTCGGCGATATAGTAAATGTTGTTCAGGCAAATCTGCTTATGGAAGAACTGAACGCTTTCGGGAATCACGTTCGAACCCGGGATGCATCCGACAATAGCTGGTTTCACGCCCCATTCCCCGATTCTCTTGGCGATGCCTTTGCCCACTTCAATGAGCGCTCGTTCGATCTCGGTGCCGGCACGCTGCCCGTAAATGCGCACAAAGAATCTTCCTTGCCAGAACTTCAGCAGCCCTGCACCATATGTTGCTTCCTGCCCGATATCCGGATGAGACCCGCGTGTATCGAACGAGTATACACCGTAGGCGTTTTCGGACCCGTCCATCCTATATATCTCGACCGTTGCGGTTGAACCTCCCGCGAGCTCATATTCGCGCGCTACCATGTCCTGGAAACCGTACGCAAAATAGAGCTCAGCACCACCATCAATGTAATCTATCAACCGTTCGCGGGCAAAATAGAGGGTTTCGCCGGTAGGTCTTACTTGAACCGTTTCGTCTTCCAGAGGAAGAAGCGATTTCAGGTCTATCTCACTCATACGATGTTGACCCCCGAGCCTAGCACAGCCCGTCACTATAACTAAAACCAGCAAACCGTATTGTGCGCGCTTGCGAGAAAACATCCTGCGTCTCTATCCCTTCGGTCACGCATTATAAAGGATGCTCCGTTCCGAGATCAACACGCCCCATCGGTCATCTGCTATAGGTGAACCTCGAACCTATGGCGCGCCAGAACCCAGCCAACCATCAAACCGCAAATAATTTCGCTAAAGGTTTTCAGAAAAATGCCGAAATATAAGGGTGAGGGATCAATGTGCGGAAGGTGAAGTGTAACCTGCAGACGCCTGTATCTCGCGCGAGCCGCAGGTCCACGAGAGGAGCCACGGATGGGAGCCGTTAGATTTTCTATTGCTCAACTGCCTGTACCAAATCTGTTTCCTACCCAGTCCCAGTTAACGCGTAATGCCAGCGTAACTCCTGACAACGCCGCAGACGCGACCGCGCCGTCTGGCAATGCCGCAGCAAGCCGTGACTGGAGGGCTCTCTCTGTTTCCGCCTTAAGGTTATCAGTGTCCCAGATGCTTGCTCAATCGTCAAATGATGGCGCATCATTAACCTTGCAGGCATCTCATATCGAAGCGCAAGGGTATGAGGCTACACTTCGCTCAGATGACGGGCTGATCCAGTACTCGCTCAGCACTCTGACAATGCGCGCCTCTCAGCTCAGTCTTTCGTTCGATCAGGAGCATCGCGAACAACGTGCTTCTCAATTCATGCAAGGGATGAACGCGCTCACAGGACAGTTACAGAGCACCGATGCAAGTAGGTTGACGGTATCCGCTCAGGCTTTGTCACTGAGGTTCACTTCGTCTGCCGCTATATCGGACAGGGCGCTTGGCGGCTTTGAAAAAGGTGCAGCGCTATTCTCCGGATTCGATACGAAAATGCTGGCTCATTTCCTGGTGCTTCTCCGCACGTTTCTTGACGACTCAGACGAGGGGGCTTCCCGGTTCCTCGAGGCATTGAACGATTTTCTGGAGTCAATCGGTGCTCGTACCAACGCACAGAACGCTGATGCTGCTGCTACTGAGGACGCAGTTGCCTCGAGCGCTGCGCAGATGCAAGCGGATGAATCTGCTGACTCGGTTCGCGCCTTTTTCGAGCAGATCGAGCTCAGGTACACCCGGGTTGAGGTTTCGGTAGAAGACGCTCAACCGAAGCAGGCTGACCCCCTCGTGCTTGACCTCAATGGAGATGGCGTCGAAGTGGGTAACGCACAGCCATTTGACATTTTTGGATCTGGAACAGCAGTTCTTACCCCCTTCCCCACCGGTGGGGACGCCTATCTTGCCCTGGACAGAAACGGCAACGGAGTTATTGACAGCGGACAGGAACTCTTCGGCGACCAGCACGGTTCCCAGCACGGTTTCGCAGAACTCGCGAAGTTCGATGCGAACCTCGATGGGATCATTGATGCAGCAGACCCGGTTTACACCCAGCTGCTGCTTTTCGGTGATCTCAACGACGACGGCTCTGCAAGACCTGACGAGGTTGCCGGGCTTCGCAGCGCGGGCATATCTGCAATAGACCTCCGATACGAACAGACCCTACAATTCTTGACGGGCGGGAATCGCATCTCAGAATCCGCCCGGTTTGTTCGCAATGATGGGTCCACGGGACAGGCTGCGGACATCGTTCTCCAGACATTCTCCGCTCTTGCCTGAAGACCAGTTTGGGGTCATTTGTGGCTCGCAACTGTTCTCGGGCGAGACGGTAACTCAGACCCCGGCAGTTGGTCCATCTCCTGTCGAGCATGGGTCTCGCAAAACGCCGTTTTCCTGTGACTGATCCAATTCCGCAGCGCGCAATTCGTCCGCTTTAAATGGTGGAACCAGAGCACCGCCTGATATGACCAGTTTCATTGCCTCTTCGACGGTCATCGAAAGCGCGATGAGCTTCTCTTGAGGCACGAACACGAGAAACCCGGATGTCGGGTTCGGCGTGGTAGGCACGAACACGCACACGACGCGTTCTTTCGTTCTATCCTGCACCTCGCCGCCCGCTTCTGATGTGACAAATCCCACTGAATACAGTCCGGCACGCGGAAATTCCACGAGAGCGACGCTGTTGAACAGGGTGTGCTCCTGTCCTATAAAAGCGTCTCGTATCTGTTTGATGGTAAAGTAAACCTTGCTGATGAACGGGACCCGTGTCAGGAGGTTCTCGAAGAATCGAACGAGCTTTCTTCCGATCACGTTTGTAGCAAAAACACCTGCACCAAGTACGACAGCTATGACAACGAGAGCACCTTCCCCAAAATGGTACGGCAATCCCACCAATTGCATGAATCTCTGCACGCCGCCTTCGACTGCCGCTATGATTCGCCATACGAGCCATAGGGTCACGGTAAGCGGGAATAGCACAAGAGCTCCCGCTATGAACAGCCGTTTCAGTTCTGCCCGGAAAACTCTGAGGTCTGCGCTACGGCTCATGTTGATCTTTTTCTCCAATCTCTACCCGCACTTTTGAGATGCTGCGCTCGTCCGCTTCGACAATGGTGAACTTGACGTTACCGTACTCGATGCTCTCGCCCGGAGCCGGAATCTTGCCCGCGCGGTTCATGACAAACCCGCCCAGCGTTTCGGCTTCGCCATGAGGCAGGTCTAGGTTCATGCCTTCGTTGGCATCCTCAACGCCGATCTTCGCGTCAACGAGGAACCTGTTCTCTTCGAGCCTCTGAATCGGTGGCTGTTCCTCGTCATATTCGTCCTGGATTTCACCAAATATTTCCTCGATCACGTCCTCCAGCGTCACTATGCCGTCAGTCCCACCGTATTCATCAACAACTATAGCCATCTGAAGCCTGTTCTTTCGAAGCTCCTGTAGAAGTTCGCCGACCCGCTTCGTGTCCGGAACGTAATAGGCGGGACGGACAAACCGTTCTATGGCGGCATTTGGGGCATCAACACCGCCCTGGATAATATCGAAAACGTTCACGATACCGATAACGTTGTCAATGCGCCCCTTGTAGACAGGCATTCTTGAGTACCGGCTGTCCCAGAACCGTTTCACCAACTCGCTCTGAGTTGCGCTCGACTCAACTGCTACCATACGTGTTCTCGGAACCATAATCTCTTTCACCATGGTCGTGCTGAGGTCTATGACACCGCATATCATCTCTCGTTCCGTTGACTCGATCGCTTTCGATTCTTCCCCTTCCAGGAAGACGAGTCTCAACTCTTCTCTCGTAAGCACTCGCGCGTACTGCCACGATTTCCCGGTGAGCAAGACTAACAGCCTATTGCAGAACGCCGTCACCGGTACAACCAGAGGAAACAGTGCCACATAGAACGCTCTTATCGGATATACGAACGCGAGGACAAGTTGCGTTGCGTAATGTCTGAACACGCTCTTAGCGATGATCTCGCCAAATATCAACGCGACGGGAGCAAGGATGAGCATGGTCCAGAACTTCCCCAGCCTGCTTGCGACGAGGATCGTCGCGCACACTATCGCGGTGTTCGTGCCTATGAGCGTGAGGGCTAGAATGCGGTCGCGCCGTCTCATAAGCAGGGAATAGGTTTTCGCCCGGCGCGAACCTGTCTTAACAAGGTGGCTCACCTTCATGGGGTTCGCCGAGACAACTCCTGTCTCGTATCCGGCAAAAAAGCCCTGCACGAGCACTAACACGAACCCGATTCCCAGGACTGCTCCCACTGGCAGAGCGATATCGCTGGCGACCATCCCTTCAAGGGCAGCTAACGATTCTGACACCGACAAGACAAAACTCATGTGTACCGCATCATCTCCCGGGGCTATCGGTTGAATCTGTGCGGCTTTGCGCGGGAATAACTCTCACTTTGAGAATTCTCCGTTCCGACACCTCTTCAACCACGAACGTCATGTCGCAATGCCTGATCCGTTCCCCTTTTCGGGGCAGATGTCCCGCAAGACCTAAAACGAATCCGGCGACGCTCTCGTGCGCTTCGTCACGAAGCTCGTGCCCGATAATCTGGCTCAATGCGTCGAGCCGCGTTCGGGCATCTACAACTACTCCTTCCGGTCCAACCTTCTCGATAAGCGGTTCTTCGATGTCGCGTTCGTCGTGAATTTCACCAACGACCTCCTCCACGAGATCATCTAAAGTGACGAGTCCCGCCGTGCCTCCATGTTCATCAACAACGATCGCGCAGTGTACCCGCTTCTTTCGAAACTCGTTGAGCAAGTCAGCTACGTTCTTGGTCTCCGGCACGAAGTACGCCTCGCGGAGCAAGTCATCTATCGGTTTCTCACCGTCCCCGTTCTCAATAAACGCAACGAGATCCTTTGCATAGAGCATCCCGACGATATCGTCAATAGTTTCCCCGTACACCGGTATTCGTGAGAACCCTGTTTCCCGGATGAAGCCAAGCGCTTCGGAAACCGTTGCGCCTTTCCGTAACACTTTTATGTCCGTGCGGGGAACCATGACCTCTTTCACCGTCGTATCGGTGAACTCCATGATGCTCTCGATCATTTTCCGTTCTTCCCCATGAATGACTCCCGCGCGTTCACCAACACTTACTGCCGTTTCGAGCTCCGCCTCCGTCACGAACGGATCGGCCTTGAGTCTGCCCAGACTCGTAAGCGTGAGGATGAACTCGCTCACGCTGAGCAGGACTCTGCCCACAGGCGACAGCAGAAAGATGAAAAACTCCACAGGGACCGAGATCATCGCTGCGATCCGTTCGGGATCTCTCAAGGCGAACACTTTCGGCGTGATCTCTCCGAACAGGAGCAGCACCGTCGTCATGCCAATTGCAGCAATAGCGAACGCGGCGAACTCCGAAAGGCCGGCACTATGAAGCGCTCTTTCGATCATCACGCCGAGGGTGGCGGATGCAAGCACGTTGACGATCATATTACCCGTCAGCAGCGTTACAAGGAGCCGATTGGGATTGTCGAGAAGCACGGCGATCCGATGTGATGCATGATCCCTGTGCTCTCTCAGTTTCCTGATACGATACTGGGGTATGGAAAACAGCGCCGTCTCGGACCCGGAGAAGAACGCTGACAGAACAAACAGAATGACCACCGCGACGGCTTGATTAAGCGACACGGGTAGGTCGCCCAATGAATTCTCCCCTCCTTCCACGGATAATAGCAGTCGTGCGACGCCGCCAATGAACGCATCACCCAGCGGCGCGTTCAGAGCGAACCGAGCGCGCTTATCATGACTATCCGGTTCGTTCCATGACGATTCGTTCGAGATCTCTCATCTTCTGAGCTTGCGGTCGCGTGCGATGGTCATGTCCGGCAAGATGAAGGATACCGTGCACAACGAGTTTCTTCAACTCGTCGGACAGACTCTGCCCAGCCGCAGCGCTGTCCCGGCACGCTTTCTCGACCGAGATAGCAAGATCGCCGAGCAACACCGCCACCAGCGATGTCTGGACGTTAGCATCTTGCGGAAAGGCGAGAACGTTTGTCGTGCGATCAACGCCGCGATATTGTCTGTTAAGAGCCCGAATGTAGGCATCGTCTGCAAGCAATATGCTGAGCTCGAACCGATCGAGACCGGTTTCGATCATAACGGCTCTGGCATACCGTCTCGTTGCTTCGATATCAACATCTGAGCAGTCGCACACAGCCCGCACTTCAACCACCGGTGGCGACAAGCTCTTTCTCTTCCGAACCACGGCACCCCTTCTCAGTTTGACGAAGACACCCGGGACGTCGCAACGAGTTTTGGCGATTCCTGTTCAGGATACTCGACCCGCCTGTGATACGCGCTGACCAACACTCTGACTATAGTCTCCGCAATGACGTGAAGATCTTTAAGAGTCAGATCGCAGTCATCGAACTGACCATCTGCAAACCGGGTGTTGATGATCTTATCGGCAACCGCTTCAAGACGGGATCGCGTTGGACTGGTCAAGGAACGGGATGCGGACTCTATTGAATCTGCTACCATGACTATAGCAGCCTCTCGTGTCTGGGGCTTGGGACCCGGGTACCGAAAATCTTCCTCGCGCAAACAATCGTACTTATCTCCTTTGAGCGCTTTCTCGTAGAAAAATCGTACCATATCGGTACCGTGATGTTGTTGAATAATGTCAATCACGGGCTGACAGAGCCCATACTCGCGCGCCATTTCTACACCATCTTTGACGTGTCCGACAATGATGCGGCTGCTCATTATCGGGGACAGACCATCGTGCCTGTTATAACCGGTCTGGTTCTCACTGAAATATTCCGGTCTGCTGACTTTCCCTATGTCATGATAGTAGGAACAGACGCGTGCCATCAGACTGTTTGCCCCGATAGCTTCAGCGGCGATCTCCGCCAGGTTACCCACCATCAGGCTATGATGATGGGTGCCCGGAGCCTCCATGGTCATTCGCCTGAGTATCGGATGGTTCAGGTCTGACAGCTCCAGCAACTGGATATCCGTCGTTATCCTGAACGCGCTTTCGAACAGGGACAACGACCCAGGCACGATCAACATGACAAGTACGCCATTGGCGCACGCGTATGCGATGTTGGACAACCCTTCTGGGGAAAACCGTACCGTGTCGTTTATGAACCCGAGCGCAAGAACAACCGCAATGTTGACGCCAAGCACAATCACGCCCGGTCTCATGAGATCACTGCGTTTCCGCACGGTCGCGACCGCTAAGACACCGATCAAACTCCCAGCCGTTACGGTGACGAGAATACTCCAGTCGTTCCCGTACACCATGGATACAAGGATCGCTACGGCAGCTCCCGCCGGAAGACCCACCCGCCGACCCATCAGCACGGCAAGCAATATTGGTACCGACGCGGCCGGAACAAGGTACCCGGAAAACTTCACGAGCGACAGCAACTTCGCAATCGCAACCATGAGCGTTATCGAAAATAGAACCAGCGTGACGTGCCTCAATGACAGATAGACGCTCGGCGCCACTAGCGCGAGGCTCCTCGCAACTCCCGCCACTAACAGCACGAGGAGAATTGCATGTCCAACAGAACCTCGAACGCGCCTCTGTAATCCCTGCGCACGATCGAGTGCTTTCCTGTAATCCTCCATCTCACGCCGTGCTTGCGCCGTCCATGGGAAGCCACGCGAGATGATCAGCTGACCGGGACGCACGACCTTTTTTACGGGTTCGATCTTCTCTGCAGCCTGTTGACGAGCCTTCTCCGTTCGTTCTTTGTCGGGGACGATCGTAACGGTCACAAACTGCGATGCAACTTCGCCGACGGCAGCGCCCAACTTCTCGTCCGGGTAGAGAGCGGAGGCTCTTCTTCGGACCTCTGCGCTCGCCTCTCTAACTTCTCTTAGGCTAGCGACATCAACGACCTTCTGCTTGAGGTCAGCGCGCAGGTTCACAAGCTCCACTTGCCGTCTTTCGCCATTCCGTTGGTTGAACTCCTTGACGAGTCCTTTATCAATGACTCCGTCCTCCAGAACGCTCTGAAGCAGCGATTTGACGTTTTGCGCCAGATCGTAAAACGGAGGCACGAGACGACCGCCGCTTTGACCGGCACCGTTCTTGCCTGCTTTACTCCGCCTTCCAACGGGAGTCCCTCCGACAGTGTTCCGGCTGCCTTGTTCCGCAGCCGCTGACCTCACCCAGATTGACGCGCCCTCTTCTGAGATTATGTAGGGGACGACACTCCGTAGCTTGAGTACCCCTATTTTCTCCTCGAGGCTTAACGCCTCTTTCTGAGCCGATTCCTTGATGAGCGCAAGGAACTTGTCGAGCTCCAGGAGTGCGTTACGGAGAGCTTCTCCGTCAAACGCGCATACGGGTAGCGCCTTAGAAGCAGCGTCCGCCCTCGCTTCTTCGGTTCGGGTAATGTCTTCAGAAGCGAACTCTATCTCAGCGATGAAATCGCGCGCCGCGAAGCGCGGCACTTGGGGTGTGCCGTAATCTACAGCAGTTGGCCAGTTGTACGGGACGGTAAGTGTCGGAGAGACAAGAACAGCCATGATCACGGCGAAACCAGCAAATGTGAGCAGCCGGAAAATACCTTCTCTGGAGACGCGCGGAAACTTCGCTGGCTTTTCCGCGCAGCCAGTATGATTCCTGCCTTTGTTGTTGGCAGACTTACGCCGTAGTGGACCCTTCGCCATCGCCGGCAGAAGACCTCCCCTCCTTACCATGATTCTCGGCACCCACCCGCTGCCGTTGCACCAGATCGTTCTTCTCTTTGACCTCGTACGCGTCTATGATATCTTGCACGAGTTTATGACGGACAACATCTTTCTTCGTTAAGTAGACAAAAGCGATACCTCTGGTTGTCGCAAGTATCTCAGCAGCTTCGACCAGACCTGAGATTCTTCCACGAGGCAAATCTATCTGGGTAATATCTCCCGTGATCACCGTTTTCGAATCCCGACCCAGCCGCGTTAGGAACATCTTCATCTGTTCATGAGTGGTATTCTGTGCCTCGTCCAGCACAACAAACGCGTTTGAGAGTGTCCTCCCACGCATGTACGCTAATGGCGCTATCTCTATCATATCTTTTTCAACGTACCGTTCCAGATCGCCTGCACCAAGCATGTCGTACAATGCATCATACAGCGGTCGCAAATACGGGTTCACCTTCTTTTCGAGGTCGCCCGGCAGAAATCCCAGGCTCTCCCCCGCTTCCACCGCGGGTCTGCACAGAACCAGCCGCGCCACCTCGTGACGCATTAACACCGACAGAGCCATCGCCATAGCAAGATATGTTTTTCCTGTGCCGGCAGGACCGATGCTGAACACGATATCGTGGCTCCGCATCGCTTCAACGTACTGGCGCTGACCTCGGGTTTTCGGACGGACAACCACTCCTTTCCGCGATACTACCACCGCATCTGTAAGAGCGTCGCTCAACCCGCGAACGCCCCTGTTCCTGGCTTCTTCAAGTGCATACTCAAAATCCGACGAAGTAGGCTCGTGACCACGTCGTATTGCAACGAGCATTTCGTTCAGGAGTCCATCAATAAGCTGAACCTCCTCGTCTTTACCTATGAGAGCTATCCGCTGCCCGCGGTCAACGATTCGTACTGACGTCTCCGACTGTAACCGGCGTTTGAATTCGCCATTGTAGCCAAGGAGCTTGAGAGCTTCGTCTTTGTCTCTCAGAAGGATCTCCCTCGTTGAATCAGATTCGCTCATTTCTCCTCACCATACATAGAAAAGCCCTTGCTTCCCACATGACTCGTGGGTGCAAGAGCGTGTAGTCGAACCTCCAACCTATGTGACGTCCCCGTCTCTATGGTCTTGGAACGATCAGCTTCGTTCCCGGCATGAGCGGGTCGGAAGCCGACCCCAGAACGTCCCTATTCTCCTCAAATATATCCCGCCATAGTGATCGATCACCATAGACCTCCTGCCTGCCCGCGATCGACATCAACGTGTCTCCCGGCTGAACAACATAAATGTCTAAGTCTATCGGAAGCGGATCGGATTTCGACTCGAATATCTCCTCTATCTTCTTGTTCAGGACATCGTTCTGCACCCTGAGTTTACTGACCTCGTCAGCAGCCTTTTTCGCCTGTTCTGCATACACATCCCTTTGTGCTACAACGTGTTTCACTCTCTCCTGTAAAGCTGCCAACTGGTCCTCACGTTCAGACAACATGGTTTCCAAGTGAGCAATCGTCTGTTCAAGAACCATCTCGCTCGGGCTATAACCGGCTCCCGGCTCCGAATCGGTGTGCTGCTTCTGAGCACCCGTCCCGTGAGCGCACGAGCACACCAGAACTGCCGCGCAAACCGATAGTACGTATAACACCTTGCGTACAGGACAGTTGTAGAATATCAAGAGCTCCGTTCTCACGCCCTGAATTAGTGCAAACCCGATCTCAGAATGTCACCATTTG
>Ga0315274_10012555_pt1 | contig 12077 bp, 21 predicted proteins | sample YL17G02_20_MG_FD_203700 | JGI IMG/M metagenome (GOLD analysis project Ga0315274, IMG submission 203700) | Sediment microbial communities from Yellowstone Lake, YNP, Wyoming, USA - YL17G02_20 | ecosystem: Environmental > Aquatic > Freshwater > Lake > Sediment | place: USA: Wyoming | collected... | reverse complement strand
CTGGAGGGAGCAGAACTTGGGTTGAGTACTGGTACCCTTTCCAGGGCATAGGCGGACTGGACTATGCCAACCGCGAGCTTGCGCTGAGCCTGGACCTCCAGGAGGGTTCCCTGTGCCTCGGCCTGGCGGCCACCCGCGGCCAATCCGGGACCTTGTCGTTGGATTTGGGAGGGACAGAGCTACTTCGCCACGACACGCAAGTCACCCCGGAGAGCCCGCATCTCGATTGTCTGTCTCTGCCACCCGGACTGCCTCCCGAAAGTCTTGTCTCTCTTGCTTTCGTCAATTCTGGGGGCGAGATAGTGGCCAGCTACCAGACTGAGCTGGGTTCCCTTCAGGAATAGCGCTGCCCTCAGAGCGGGGAGACTCTGCTACTTGTCTTCGTCTTTGATCAGCAAGCTTATGGCCAGGCTCACCAGGCTGATCACCAAGGCACCCCAGAAGGCTGGCCAGAAGCCACCTTCTATGCCGAAGCCAAGGTTCAGCCTACCTGCCACCCAGGCTGTGAACCACAGCATCACCGCGTTGATCACGAAGATGAACAGTCCCAAGGTCAAGAGGATCATGGGGCAGGTGAAGAACGTGACCAACGGCCGTAGGATGGCGTTGACCACACCGAATATTAGGGCCACAATGAGGATCGTGAGGGGGTTCTCCGCGTGGATTCCCGGCACGATCTGGACGGCCACCCATAGAGCGATGGCGTTGACCAGCAGCCGCAGCAGGATCCTCCGCATCATAAGGGGACACCTCCGTTTTTTACCTCGTCGATTCGCTCCGATTCTACACGTGTGGACACAGGCAAGTCAACCTACTCCACATATACTTCCACTCGCTCCCCACCCTCTTCGTCTTCCACATCGACGATCTTGCCTTGGGCGCCTTCCTTGATGGCTTTCAGGATGCCCTCCACGTCGATATCTGCCGGGGCCGCGAACTTAGCGCCTATCTTGGCGCCCAGATCCAGGAGCTGCAAGGGCAGATTGACATTCACCTTGCGCTTGCCGGTGTTGATGTCGGTGACCTGGACCCGGAACCAGCGCGGCGAACCGGTGGCCTTCCCGCGCCCTGAAGGCTCCTCCAGAGCATCCAGAAGCTTGGCCCCTTCTTCGGCGGTGATCTGGCCTTCTTGTATCATCTTGAGGATCTGAAGTCTCTCTTCGCCAGTGGTCATCTTATGCCTCCTGTCGGTTCTCCAATCTCAGCGTTAATAGGTCCAGGGTTGCCTCCTCTACGAATCCGTACTGCTCGAATATACTTCGCGCGTGGGGGTAGGAGGGGTGTATCTTGGCCTGCAGGGCGCGCGAGCGACTAGTCTCGAGGACGGAGAGCGCACTGGCAAGCAATATCTCCTCCACCTTGCTTCGATGCGCGGGATGCACCATCAGGGTGAGGGAATGAGCGCCGATGAAGCCTCCTGTGCGCAGAGTGACGACGGCGGCGAACTGGCCTCGCTTGCTCGCCGCCAGGCGCATGGTCGTCCGTCCGTTCAGAAAGTCCCCTATACTGGAGACCAGCCGGCGTACCAACGATGGCTGCAGGAACTCTTCGCTCAAGGGAATCATCTCTCTGGCCTCGGGAGACAGGGCTTCCTCAGCGAGGCGAAGCAACTCCCTCCACTGAGCTGGCTTGACGATCTCGATCGCATATCCCTCCAAGGGTACAGGAGAGGGTGTTACCACAGGGTCCAGCTTCAGGCTGCTCACCGAATCAACTTCGGTGAAGCCGAGCTCTTGATACAGTCTCCGCGCCGCGAAGTTGTCTGCCCTCACCTCCAGGCTGATGCGCCGGGCTCCCTTCTGCTGTGCCATTTGCACCCCGGCTGTTACCAGGCCACGTGCGATCCCTCGGCGGCGGTAATCCGGATGCACCGCCAGGTTGCTGATGAACCAGCCCTTCTTCTCGCTGTATCGACGGTGCACGGTGACGTTGCCCACGATTCTATCTTTTTCCATCCACACGAACCCGCCGTAGGTGTCGGCCAAGGGCATACGCATGGCGCTCAATAACCAGAAGAGTGGTCCAAAGAGCCAGGCGAGTGCACGCAGCTCGCGCAGTGCTTCGCGGCTCAAAGGGTCCAGCGCCTCGCCGAAGGCGAGTTCTATGAGTTCGGTGGTCGGATGGAGATCGAGCAGCGGGTTGAAAGGTCGCAATCCACGTGCGCTGCTACTCTCTGCCAGACCGGCAAGCACGGCTCATACCTCCACTAGCTGGTCCGCCGACGGCAGGGCGCCCGTCTCCAGTGCACCAAGCGCCCCTGTCTCGGGTTCTTTCATCATCGTCAGAGCAGGCAGAACGGCGAGTGCGGTGATGATTCCCGCGCCCACAAACACCGTGCGGATGCCGAAGGCATCGGCCAGGAAAGCGGCGCCACCCATGGAGATAAGGTAGCTCAGGGTCATAGTGGTATCCGCAACGCTGGCCACCCGACCCAGCTTCTCGTCAGGCACGGCCACCTGCACCAGAGTGCTCAGTGCTGCATTGAGAGGGGCCAGACCGAGCCCGACGACGAAGGTGGCCATGAGAATCAGCGCAAATTGGCTGGCCAATCCGCAGGCGGCGAGGGCAGCTCCCAGCAGGGTGATGCTCGAAGCGATGATCCGAGTCAGGCGGAACCGGGCAGCCAGACTACCCACTAGCGCACTTCCCACCAGCATACCCACACCCTGCGCCGTTTGCACGAAGCCCAGCCCCTGGGGGGCCGCTCCGAATTCCCCTTGAAGGTAGGGCACGAACAAGACCTCGATGGCCCCCACCCCCAGCAAGGCCACCAGCAGGGTGACAATGATGCCCAGAACGGTCTTGTTGCGCACCGCGTAAGATATGCCTTCCGCAAGGCGATGCCCAAGCATTCTCGGGCCGATTTGCTCCTCATCCATCGTCTGTCCACTTGTGGTGATGGTGACGATGGCGATCGCTGAGATGAAGTAGGATAGTGAGTCCACGATGAAGGCCACTGCTGTGCCCGCCCAGGCGATCAGGAAGCCTACCAAGGCGGGCCCCATCAGCAGTGCCACCACACGGATGGTCTGCGAAAGGGCGTTGGCGGAGAGAAGCTTGTCCTCACCTTCGACGATCCGGGGGATCATGGCTGTCTTCGCGGGCGCGAAGAAGACACTAACCGAGGAGAGCAGGAAACCTACAACATAGAAGACGTAGACCTGCTCGGCGCTGCGCACGGTCAGAAAGGCGAGCACGAGCAGCCCTCGCAACAGATCTGAGAAGATCATCACGTGCTTCCGATTGACACGATCAACGACCACGCCGGCCAGGAAGCTGAAGACGAGCTGTGGCAGAGTCAGGGAGATCATCATCATGCCCATGGCTACAGTGGAACCTGTCAGCCGATTGACGGTGATCAGCAGCGCCAGGAAGGTGAAGCTGTCTCCAATCTGGGAGATAACTTGTCCCAGCCAGAGTGCCAGGAAGTTCCTGTTCCTGAGTACGTCTGCGAAAGACGCTCCCTTCGTGTTGCCTCCACTCATCTCTACTTCTCTGTGCCCTTCAGCAGTTCCACCGCATCCTCAGGGGTGAGTTCGCCGGCCTGAACCTGCTCGAGAATGGACTTGCGTCGCTCGGCGCTCACGCCAGCCTCGACGGGAACATCGTATCCCAGGGCACGGATGGCGTCATGGAGTCGGTTCCGCACAGTGGGGTACGATATGCCGAGCTCCTCCTCCATGCGGGTGATCTTGCCCTCGCATTTGACAAAGGTCTCCACGAAGTGGAGTTGTTCCGGAGTGAGGCGATAGAACTTGCCCAGGTTGAAGTGACCCTCCAGCGCGCTGTCGCAACTGCGACAGTGCAGCCTGGTGACGGTCAATTCCTCTCCGCATACCGGGCACTTACCGATAACCTGATACATGTCTTGTCCTCCCTCTGTCAGGGTGTGGGCTATCTTGTGAGTGTCATGGGACGACAGCCGGAGGCTAGAATATGCTTGGACTCTGCATCACGACGAGCCGCCCCTGCTTTCTCCGACAAGGTCTCAACTCTCAACTCTGCCTGCTCCGCGTGCTTTCTTCGCACCACAACGGTGAACTCAAAACCTCTCCACGTGAGCTCCATCCTTACCTCCCCGGTACTGCCATCGAGAGCCGGCCCGCTCGGACCTTGCTGCTGGCACTGCGGGCTTCTTTCAATGCCGATGATAATCTTTAAGCCGTGCCTCACAAATCTGAATCACACTATTGAATATTATAAGGCAAGTTCGACGCATTGTCAATATCCACATTGATTATTTTGAGTTGCAGATCATGAAGTTTAAGGTTCGGACGGAGATTCTCAGCAAAAAAGGGGGAGAGCGTATGCTCTCCCCCTGGACAAGACCTCAAACCGGGTAGAACCAGGCCTAGCTAGCCTACTCCAGGCTTATGATCCACACACAGAGCCCTGCGAGCAAGACGGTAACCGCCACTAGAGCCAGTACCTGGCCGGGCAGGAGGCCCACGTGGCGGACCGCGATGAGGAGCATGACGACCATGCCGATAGCCAGTGCTATCCAAGCTGCCAGATTGGGGTGCTGGGTTGCGAATTCCTTTAGCCGCGCCATCTGCTTGTAGCCTCCTTGTGTTGAGTAAGCTAGCCCCGCCTCCGTGCTATCCCTGAATGGGGGCCATGATTCGTGTGGCTCGCAGCCTCTTGAGCAGTACTATCTCCTCGTCGTCCTTGTGCTCCTCCAGCACCTCGCTCCATGCTCCCACCAGTTCCTCCTCCCGGGCACGTTCGTAGCCCAGTTCCCTGTAGAACTTCATGGCCCGCCAGGAGGACTGTCGGCCTGTGAGAAGCAGAGCCACTTCGCAGGACAAGGTCTTGGCTTCCTCCTCGACTCGCTGCAACAGAGGAGTGCCCACGCGACGGCGTTGCGCCGGAGGGTACACGTACAGATCCTTGAGGCAGGCTACGAAGTTGGCGGCCTGCCAGCGCACTACCCCCATCACCTTGCTGGTGGCCGACACGAAGTAGGCCCATTCGAGCAGTCGCTCGACAAGGGCACTGGGGTCAGAGGCGGCCCTTCCTCCCGAACCTTTGCGCACGATTTCGGCGATAGACTCCAGATCCTGTCGGGATGCCCGGCGGACGTTCACGGCTGCTGGCATAGCCGCTCCTGGATCCTTTCCCATTCGGCCTTGACCTGCTCCCAGGTCTGCTCCAGTGTGCCACTATTGTCTATGACTACGTCGGCCCAGCGTGCCTGTTCTTCCTCTGGCATCTGGGCCTTCAGTCGTTCTTGAACGTCTTGTGGATCCGCCCCCCGGCCCTCGACCAGCCGGCGCAAACGCTCCTCCTCTGGACAGGTGACCAGCCAGAGGGAGCTGAGCACGTGGTGAACCCCGCTTTCGATGAGTTTCACTGCTTCCACCGCCATGATAGGCTCTTCAGCGTTCCGTACCAGCTCCAGGAAGCTCTCATCCACAGCTGGGTGGACTATCTCTTCGAGGCGTTTCAAGGCCTGGGGGTCATCGAAGACGACAGAGCCCAGCTTCTTGCGATCGATGCAGCCTCCCTCGTCGAGGACTGCCTCGCCGAAGGTGTCCACTACAGCCTGCCACACGGGGGTTCCTCTGTCCATTACCTGGTGCACCAGATCATCCGCGTCCACGATTCTGGCCCCTAGCTGGGCCAGCATCGCGAGCACGGTGCTCTTGCCGCTGCCGATGTTGCCCGTGAGGCCGATGACGTACTTCATCGTGGCGGCATTATACCACAAGCGCGGCCAGTTATCAATTGCCACCGGGCATTGGATCCGGTATAATGACATGCCTTCGGAGGTGCGGGCGGTGATGGCGAGTGGTCGGTCGCTGTGGGTCCTCTCAACCGTGGTGTGTTTTTCCAGCTGGCTGGGCCTGGGCTACGTGGTCTGGAATACCGACCCGGCGCTGACAGTGAACCGCCTACTCTTTCTTGCCCTGCTATTCATGGCGTTGTTGACTCTTCTCTCAGCGCTGGCGCACTACCTGCATTTCCGTTTTACGTCTGCGAAGTCGTACCGGAGCGACGCCAAGAGGTCTTTCCGTGAAGGGGCGTTGGCCGCCTTGTTCCTCACGCTGTGTGCGTGGCTTCGTATGGGGCAGGCTCTCAACTGGATCAACGCGCTGCTGCTGCTGAGCGCTCTGGCGCTCGTCGAGGTCTTCATCTTGCTGAGAAGTTCGTAGCAAAGGAGAGGCATGGTGATTGAAGGCGTCAAGGTCAGGCAGCTACGCTTCATACCCGATGAACGGGGCTATCTGATGGAGATACTCCGCTCCGATTGGGAGGAGTTTGAGAGATTCGGTCAGGTGTACGTGACGGCCGGCTATCCTGGTGCGGTCAAGGGCTGGCACTACCACAAGCTTCAGACTGACCACTTCGTATGTATTCATGGGATGGCCAAAGTCGTTTTGTACGATCGACGCGAAGTTTCACCCACCCACGGTGAGGTGAATGAGTTCTTCATCGGAGAGCGAAACCCATGCCTGATCAAGATACCGTCCGGCGTGGTGCACGGATTCAAGGGCGTCGGCGAGGATGTGGCGTTGATCGTCAACGTCCCCACCGAACTGTATGATTACAGCCAGCCAGATGAGTATCGTCTGCCGCACGACACCGACGAGATCCCCTACGACTGGACTCTGAAGCACGGATAGGCCAGGTACAGCTCGGCATCGCCAGGCCGGGGACCAAAAGAGCCCGCAGCGCGGGCTCTTTTCCTGCACGCAGTGAGCTATCATCGGTGGCGGAAGGTGACGTTCACGAACAACTCAGGTCCTTCAAGACAGTCTTGGATCTGCCAGGTCAGCGGCTCTGCTAGGGGGGTCGGATTGGACTCGCTCTCGATGATCTGCAGTACTGAGTTCTTGGTGCCGTGGTAGATGGGTCCGGGGAAGATCATGAACTTGAAGACACCTGGCTGCTCAATGGGGTTGCCCGTGACCCAGTAGCCGATGACGTTACCGTCAAGTTGCCACCTGACGGTCACCCTGCCTGTGAAAGGTTTCCCCGCTGCGTCCAGGATCACCCCTTGTACGCCCAAGTCGCTACAGCCCTTCTCCTGTCCCTGCATGCTTCCGTCCACGTACTGATACTGGTGGCTCGGCGGAGTGGCCGTGGGCGGCTTCGTTGTAGCTGTAGGGGCCGGCGGCTGTGGCCGGGTAGTAGCGGACGGGGCGGCACCCGATTGGGTAGCTGTCGGGTTGGGCGGTGGCGAGACGGAGCCGCCGCCTGCGGGGATGATGAGCTGCGTACCGATGTTAATAATGGCGCTGCTTATCCCGTTGGCGTCCATGATGGCCTGCACAGAGACGCCAAATCGACTGGCTATGCCGCTGAGGGTGTCACCGGCCTGGACGACATAGGTCACGTATGGCGGTGTAGGCGAGGCGCTCGGAGGGTTCGTTGCAGTAGGTGTCGCAGGAGGGGTGTCAGTAGCGACTGGAGTATCGGTGGGCGTGGAGGTAGGGGTATTGGTGGCTGTGGCTGTGAAGGTTGCCATCAGGCTCTTTGTCGGTGTGGGAGTGGGAGCCGCTGACCCGGTAATGAGGGATCCGAGCGAGCAACCCAGACTTCCCAGCACCACGACAGAGATAGCGATGATGAGTGGAGAAGACTTGCCGTTGATGATCTAGCCCTCCTGGTCCTAGTAGTTTCGCTGGAAATCGATGATTACCCATTGGCGACCCGTGCCGTCCGGATCGCAACTGTGTGTGTCTGTCTGGAAGAGAACGGCCTGTGAGAGTGCCCTGCCTTGCGCATCGACGACCGCCACCCACCAGTTACCGGCTTTGGGTCCTTCAGGGTCGAGAACGCCTATGTAGTATCCGGCCCCCTTTGTTGTATCCTGTCCGGTCTGCAACGGGCCGCACCAGTATTCTCCCTCGACACAGACCTTCAAAAGGACACCCCCGAGCTGCTTAGCCGGATCCACGTCCCAGACCGTCCCCTCGAGCGTGGTCATGGCGCAGTCCGGCAGATACTCAACCGGTGCGTACAACGAGTACTGATAGGAGACGGTGGACGTCGCCGTGGGCGGACGTGTCGTGGGGGTAGCTGGGGTACGGGTCGCGGTGGCCGTGGCAGGCCGTCTGGTCGGTGCCGGCGGCACTGGGGTCAACGAAGCTGTGGGTGTGACCACCAGAGTAGGCGTCTCCGTCGGAGCCAGTGTCCCGGTTGGTGACGGTTCCGTTTCCAGCGTAGGTGTCGCTCTCACGGTGGCTGTGGCTGGCGGACTGGGTGTCTTGGTTGGTGTTGGGGTGACGGCGGGGGGCCCAACACGGAAGAGAGCAGGGGGCAGGTACAACTGATGGTGATCATCGCTGCCACGGCTGCCGGCGCCAGCAGCTTCTTAGTATCGCCATTCAAGGGCCATGTGCCTTTCCTCGGGGCCTCCTGTCTTGGCGGGGCTCTGGCTCATCCCCGTGGTCGATCACAGACCCAGTACGCTATCTGGCGTACTCGAATACGATGTTCTCGAACTGACCCGCGACGTCACAACCAAGGAAGTCGATGATGACCGTATCCGACTGGGGGGTTGGGTTGTTCTCACTGGCCACGATATCGATCAGAAAGTTGAACGGCGCGTGATACATGTTCGGGGCCAGGGGAGTGAAACCCCACCCGCCTGGCGTCTCTCCAAGTCCACTGGTCCGGAAGACGGGGGGCTGGTCCGCGAACCTGAGGCGCACGATTCTGCCGTTCACAGACTCCCCGCCCATGCCTTTGATCGTGCCCTTGAAGTAGACAGATCCGCAGTTGGGGTATACCCTCATGCTGCCCTGCACGTATCTGAAGTCGTACAATGGCCTGGGGGTTGCGGTGGGGCCTCTGGGTGTTGCGGTGGCTGCTGACCGAGTGGCCGTCGGCGTGGCGGCCCGCCTGGTGGCAGTGGGAGGCACCGCGGTGGGTGTAGGGGTATCTGTCACCTCGGGCGTGGGTGTCACGGTTGGTGTGTCTGTGGGAGTGGGTGTCGGGGTCTCCACCGGTGTTGGGGAGTGCGTTGGTGTGGGCGTGAAGGTCGGTTTGGGCGTCCTCGTGGGCGTTGATGTCGCTGTTGGAGACCCTATGAACGATGTCAGAGAGCAGCCCAGGGCGCTGATCATGACTAGTATGATCACTAGCGTCGAGGTGATTGTTGCTGCGAGCTTTCTACCGGTCATTCTCAAGTCCACTGATCCCCTTTCGCCAAGGAAGCCTTGCAGCTGGCAGTGTGATAAGCCAAAGCGGGAGCTGGAAGACCTCCCGCCTTTGGAAAGAAGCCCGCCCAGACGTGCATCGCCAACGGTTACCCCGGGCGGACGGGGAACCCGGCATTCTAGGATTTGCGGCGGAAGATTATGCCTGTGTGCTGACCTTTCAATGCGGATCCTCCCCCTAGCTGATACGTTTCTGAGAGGGGGGTTGGGTCACCCTGGCTTCTAACTACGGTCAATGAGTACTCACCGAAGACCTGGCCACCTTCAGACTCGAACTTGAACTGTCCTGGCTGAAGCATCTTGTTTGTATCGCCGACGGCGCACCATCGTACGCCGTAAGTCGGGGAGTCCAGCTTGATTGTCACCAGATAGGGAGCGGCGGGGTTTCTCTGGGCATCTTGGACGTCGCCCCTGATCTCCGGGAGACAGTACCCGGGGTGGCAGAAGTCCTTCTGGGGTTCCTGTACCAGTTCGTACTCATACACGGGTTGTGGTGTCTTCGTCGGCGCCGGAGGTCTCGGCGTCGGCGTCGGCGCCGGAGGGCGCGGGATGGAGGTGCTGGTGGGCGGCCCAACTGTGGGTGAGGGTGGCTGTGTCGGCGTCGGCGGTTCGGGCGGTGTTGTTGGCTCCGGAGTCGATGTCGGCTCAGACGCAAACGTCGCGCTGGCCTGTACGGAGGGTGTGGCCGTGAAAGTAGGCACGAAGGTCTTGGTGGGCGTGACCGTGGCCGCTGGCGCCCCGAATAGGCCTCCAAGGGACGGCCCAAGGACCATTGCAGTCGATGCGCCCAGAACGCAGACCAATGCCACCGCCAGAGCCACAACCAAGATAGTCAATAGTCTCCTGCTCATAAGTGAATTCTCCCTTCCGCTCGCGGTCTATTATAGAGAGATCCCAGTCAGAATGCAAATCCGTTACTTCCACAAGCGTTGCGCGCGTAATCAGTCAAGTCCCGATAGGATAGCGGGAACGGTTCAGGCGGGGTCCACAGATGTACGGATGGCTGAGGTCCGTCAACTCGGGCGTTTTGACCTCACGCAGAGTGACAGGAGGGTCGCAGCAAGAAGGAGCAAGGCACCTGCGGCGAATGGGGCATAAGGGTGTATGTGCTCCCAAAGATAACCGCCCACTACTGGGCCCACAACAAACCCGGCACCTTGCACGGTGGCTACCGCGCCCAGGAGTAGGCCGCGGCCGCCGGGGGGAATGCGGTCCATGGCCAGCGCGTTCCACGCGGGGACGGCGAGGGCATAGCCCAGGCCTGCGCAGGTTGCCCCCGCAGCGACCACCAGCAGATTGGCGGTCGCAGGGGCCGCCGCGTAGCACACGGTCAGTAGAGCCAGGCCTGTCACGATGGGGGGCTTCCGTCCTATGCGGTCGGCCAGGTATCCAGCGGGAAGCAAGGCCAGGGCTGTGATGACGCCGGGAATAGCAAGCATCAGGCCCATCGTGATCTTGTCGACGCCAAGGATTTCGGATCCGTAGAGGCTGATGATGGGCAGCAGAAGGGCCAGGCTCACGGTCAACAGCAGGGCGATAGAGCCCAGTTGGAGAAACTCTCCGGTCAGCGACCGGAAGTGGTCTCTCATCGGCAGGACAGCCGTGTGCTGTGCGGTCTGTCTAGTCTCTCTCGCCAGGCTCAGCACGATGACCAGGACGACGCCGACCAGCGCGATACAGGTCAGAAAGCCGGCACGGTACGATGTCAGACCCAGCAGTATGTTGCCGGTGATAGGTCCCAGCGCCAATCCGCCGAGCATCACCGTGCTCAGTACGCCCATGATCAAGCCCCGCTCGCTGCGGCGGTAGGTGTCGGCCACGCCGGCATAGACGGCCGGCTAGATACAACCTGCGCCCAATCCGTTCAAGCCGTTGAGCAGCAAGAAGGTGCGTGGGTCTTGTACTCTCAGCATCAGCGTCAAAGGCAGAATGGAGAGCAGTATACCTCCCACGAGGACTGCCTTTCGGCCCCATCTATCGGCCAGCCATCCCGCGGGGGTGCGCGTTGCTATGTCCACTACGAGATAGATGGAGATCACCGCCCCCACCACGGTTACAGAAGAGCCCAGCACCTCCGTCAGATAGAAAGGGAAGAGGGCCATGGCCTCTATGCCATGGACGATCTCCATGAGGACGATGGCGACAAGGAACACTGCCAGGTTGCGGTTTGAGCGCCAGGTGCCAAGCATTCCAGTCATCGTTGTTTGCAAATCGCTCCTCCCTCACCTATAGTCATCACTATGAGCATCCTCCTCTTTGCTGTGTTTCTGCTCTCTGCGGCCACCCTCGTTTTCGAGATAACCTTGACCAGGGTGTTCTCTGTGGCCCAATGGTATCATTTTGCCTTCATGACCGTCAGCCTGGCGCTGCTTGGTTTCGCCGCCAGTGGCACTTTCCTCGCCGTGTTCCCCCGCTTCCTCAGACGCGACCTGGCGTCGCTGCTGTCCGTTCTATGCATGCTATTCTCCGCGAGCGTAGTGGGCGGCTACCTGGTGAGCAATCACGTGCCTTTCGACTCCTACCAGATGGCGCTGGACCGGCGACAGATTGTCTACCTGGCGGTCTACTATCTATCTCTCGCCATGCCCTTCTTCTTCAGCGGGCTAGCCGTCGCCGCGGTTCTCACTGCTGCGCCCGAACAGGCGGGCAAGGCGTACTTCGCCAATCTCCTGGGGTCCGGGCTGGGCTGCCCCGCAGCCCTCATTTGCCTCACTTTGGGCGGCGGGGAGGTGGCGGTGCTGATGGCTGCCTTGATGGGTGCTATCGCTGCCCTGTATCTCTTTTGGCGCCGTTCGTGGATGCGCTTTGCGCTGGCCGCGGCGCTTGGCTTCGCTCTGGCCGTCTCCGTACTACGTCTGCCTCCAGTGTTCGAGATCAAGATGTCCCCCTACAAGGCACTCACTAACAGCT
>Ga0315274_10012552_pt1 | contig 12078 bp, 14 predicted proteins | sample YL17G02_20_MG_FD_203700 | JGI IMG/M metagenome (GOLD analysis project Ga0315274, IMG submission 203700) | Sediment microbial communities from Yellowstone Lake, YNP, Wyoming, USA - YL17G02_20 | ecosystem: Environmental > Aquatic > Freshwater > Lake > Sediment | place: USA: Wyoming | collected... | reverse complement strand
GTCGATGACCGACTGCGTTTTTGCGTCAATACCTCGTTTCTGTAACGACTCACTAACGCCTGTAACAGCTAATCGCCCGATACCTTTTTTAGCGTTTTGCACGATAGGTTCTTGTGCTAACGCTCCAGCCGTACCGGCCATTTTTTTGCCTCCGACCAACGTCCATAAAAAGTTCGCCGGATGTTCGTCAATAGCCTGCGCCGCGCCGTAATCCAAGACTTTGTTGATTATACGTTGTTCAGGCTTATTAAACGAATCAATACGTTTCAACATATCTATCGCGTCATTTTTTCTGTTTTTGATAAGCCCTTTAGCGAAATTACCAAGCTTTAAGGAATATATATCTTGACCGGCCAAGTCTGGAATACCTTCAAGAAATTTTCCTAACTCTTCCTCAGCGTTTTTTACAAGACTATACTTAGCAAATCCGTCCTCTACATCTTTGCCTAATTGCTTCAGCGGCGCATTCAGGACGTTTCGGACCTTGTTAAGATAAGATAAAGAATCCGTATCCCATGATAGTCCTCGGATATTTTTATCTAACTCTTTCCGTAGATTCCACACACTTTTTGCCCTGCGAAAATCGCCTTTCATCTTTAATACAGAGTCGGTTATATCGGATATGATCTGCTTTTTCTTAGTCGAAACTGTTGTGTCAAGAATATCCAGCACGTTCCCAGACTTCGGTAATATAGCTTTTACCTGTTCTTTTAATGGCGTGATGTCGATGTTGACGTTCTTATACTTTGTGGAAAACAAGTCGGACAACTCTTCGCCGACATTGTTACCGGCGTTCTTGAAAAACGTATCGGCATTCTCGTTGACTACCGCCGGCGCTCTCCTCGACCAATATATCGGGTTCATAATGTTCTTGAAGTTTCCGCCTACTCCTTCGCGACCTCTTTCGACCGCTCCGCGCCCCAAAATAGATACCCCGGCGTTTCTGGCCGCCAGGTTAAACATCTTGCTTACGCCAAACCCTAACGCTCCTCCGGCCGCTTCCATGCCTAACGTGGAAAGCATATTGTCAGCAAACAGTTTTTTTTCTTTTTCCGGCATACGCACCAAAGCGTCAGCCATACCGACTAAAGGTACTCCGACTTTAAGCGCGGTATATACCGGATGGTTTTTAAAATCCATGTTCTCTAACGACTTTTTAAGCAATATTCCTGCCCCGCGTCCGACAGTGCCGCCTGCCGCCGCGCCGACATTGGGATGACCGACCATGCCGCCGGCAGCAAATCCGCCTAATCCGCCGACAAACTGGCCGAACCCTGGCAACATCCGCATACCCGCTGGTTCTTGAGCCTCGATCGTTTCAGCGCCGCGTAACGCTCGGCTTACAGGATTGCTTTCGTCAGTTTGTGGGTCATCTATATATTCTATTGCCATATCACTCCTTTTATTTACCGGTTATATTTACCCTTTTTCCGTTTATCGTAGCCGGTCCGACATAACCGTTAGACTCTGCTTGTATCGCTTCTTCTTCAGTAGCGAAACTAGGCGATTTACCGTAATCTTTTAGTTCTGGCCAATCACCAGGATCTTCACCGTATATCTTTTTATAAGATTTTTTAGCGGCGGTTTCTTCAGCTTCCAAAAACCGTATAAGTTTTTTCATTACAATTTTTATAGCAGGAGCAGACCCCAGGTCATTATTAGCGGCCGCAGCGGCGAAAAGTTCCATTTCTTGGTCAGATATAGCTCCCTTGGTCTTAGCGGTATTTAATAACTGCGCGTCAGTCAACACCATTTTTATTTTCTGCCATTCGCCTAATTCTGGATTATTCGGGTCGAACTGTGAAAACACCGTGCGCCCCATTTTTCCAATAAACCCGCTTTTTATTCTAGGAAGAGCTTTGATAGCCTGGTCTATCATCTCTCTTTTTACTTTGTTATTTTCAACAGTAGAAAATATCGCCTCGGTTCTTTTGTCTTTAGCGTTTAGTCTGGCCGATGAAGGGCGAAATTGCGCTAATGCTTTTGCTTCTGTTATCTTGTTTTCCAAATCACGTTTAGCTTTAGTTATGGGATTTTCCATAAACATATTCCCCTTGCCAGACATGATAAAATTAGGGTCAGCAACATAATCTTTGATTGACGGCATAGCTGTTGCTTGACTAGTAGGTGAAGTTATAGGTGAAGCCGTTGGCAAACTTGACGGGGTAATCTGAGGTAATTCGTTGTCTTGCATTTGCTTAAGCATACTCAGCCTATATTGATATATTGGGTCTTGAGATTTTACTTCTTGCTCCATCTCCATTTTCTGCCGCGCCAACTGTAACGCAACAGCCAACGTCTTTTGTTGTTTCCTGTCTGCTTCTATCCTGCCACTGATTGTGGATAAGGCTTTCGATATATTGTTTTGTAATCCAACCCAGTCGGCCATATTTTACCCTCCTGTTATATTAAATATCCGCCAGGTCTTAACGAGGCCCGACGCCATTAACCCATTGACTTGTGCTAGCCGTATTTCTTCCAGGTAACGCCGAAGCCAGGGAGAAAGCTGTGCCTAAATCTACCGCACCTCCGCTTCCGCCCCAAAGAGAAGAAGCCGCTCCGCCTAATCCTGATCCTATAGCCGCACCTGCCGGCCCACCAATCATAAATCCGCCAACACCGCCTAAAACATTACCGAGCATACCTAATCCAGCAGATTTGTTATTGTATTTAGCCAACGCGTTTTGGAAGTCGACCGCCGCTTGTTGGTTTAATTGTCCACCGCTTAAGTTGACCATATTGTTGAATTGGTCTAAATATGGGGCGTAAATAGATGTCGGATCTATACTGACATCCGTCAACGCTTTTTGCGTTCTGCCTTGTAAAGCTAACTCAGCTCTTCGTTGCGCTATTTGATTTAGTTGGTCGTCTCTGTTAATAGCTAATTGCGCTCTTTGCATACCGGCGTCAGATAACGCCGTGCCAATATCTACGCCTAGCTCACCTTGCCGCTTAGAAATCAGGTCAGCCAAGACAGGAGAGTAAGACATCCCGGACAATGCCAAGTTTTGTTTTATCCCTCTCTCGACATCCGACATTATGTTTTTGTATTGTTGAGAGGCTAACGCTTCCTCAAATGAGGTCGGAAGCCATTGGTTAAAATAATCCTGCGTTAACCTGCCACTTTTCGGAGTAAGCGCGTATCGGTTGAAAAACTCAGGACCGACTTCAAGATTAGCCAGTTCTTCTAACCCGGTTTCCCTAGCTCCATACGCATTAGGGAAATTCTTTTGTGCCATTCCTATTGCATCACTAAAAGACTGTTGTGTCGGCGCTAACGCCCCAGACACTATTTGCGATGTGGTAGGTACAACCATTCTCGGTGCTTTTTTCTTGCCAAGACATCCCATAGGTTACGCTCCTTTTAATTGTAGGGTTACCAAATCATCTTGTTCGTCAACAACATCGAACCCCATTTTGCGTGTCCAATGGACGTTTTTAGCGTTTCCATCCTTCATCATCGTAGCCTTAATATCTCCATGCTTTTTAGCCCATATCAACAACAGTCGTTTAGCGTTTTTGTATAAACTAATATGCTCTTGTATTCCCTGGGCGGCGATAGTCCACATATCAAACATATCGCTATCAGGGTCTAACGTTATCGCGGCAAAATATATCGGTTTCCCGTTCTCGTAAAATCCTACTTTCTCAATTGCGTAATCCTGAAAAAAATCAAACGGCATAAGCTTAAAGTCGTCCACTATGATCCTGCACCCTTCAAGCTCTTTATGCGGCGCAGAGTTTACCAACTCATAAAAATCGTGTTCAGCTATGTCTTTTACTTCAATCATTTTTCTAGTTTAGATATTCTTTTTTCCAGTTCTTCCACCTTATCTATCAACTCTTTATTTACCGCCAGCAAAAACGATACTTCCTGTTCCGGCGATATACCGGAAACAGTTCCGTCAACATTTCTGGCTATTAACTCGTTTGGAGTAGACGGGTCATCAAGAATAAATCCCATGTAATACGGAGCGTCAGGATTTTTCTTATCTTTTGAAAACTCACGCTCTTTAGTAAGCGAGTTCATCACACCAGAGCCGTACACTTCCGACTTTTTCTGATAAGTATATAAATTCAAAGCTTTTAGCTTCTCGATAAACCCTTCGGGATTTAATTCCCGTATGTTTTCTTTGGTGTGCATGAAAGACGGAGCGTTAGTCCATACCCCCGCGGCCGTGAGTTTAGCGCCTGAATCGTCAAGGATAGAGTCGTCAGTCCCTGAATTGCCTATATATATCCCCTCGCCAAGTGTTGTTTGCACGGATAAAGCGCCTATCGCCGAAGAATCACATTCAATGCTAAGGGCACCTTTGGTGCTAGAAGCGTTATCCTGATTTATTGTGACCAAATCAGAGTTTATTTGAGCGGCATTACTATATACGTGAAGCCCAGGACTACTAGTCGCCAACACACCGTCAGCGGTTATATATACAGATTTTCCTGTTCCGTCATTGTCTATATTTAGAAGAACAGCATTTGAGCTGTCATTAAGCGTTGCAGTACCTGTTCCGGTAATATCAGCGAACGAACCGGCGGCCGGAGAAGCCGCCCCAATGATCGCCCCGTCTATCGCGCCACCGTTTACGTCTATCGCCGAAAAAGCTTTTGTACCGGTAATAGACTGGTTTCCGCTGGTCGTGACCGGACTAGCCCATGATGAACCGTTATCGAAATAAAGTTGATTGTCGGTTGTCAAAAACACTACCCGCCCTTGGCTTCCTGCCGCCGGCAAAGCTCCAAGAGTCTCAAATAATCTATACCCTCCGGTCGTATTGACATTGGTATTATCAATATCCCCGTTCAGCACGGTCAAAATGTTATCGAAATTTCCGTTAAGATTTGCCGCCGTTACCGAGTCACCAGTAGCATAGGTGTTGTATCTCGTAGCTGTTCCGGCATAACAAGGAATACCAAAAACAACGATTAAAATAAAACACAATAGGTTTCTCATTATTCCCTCCTCCAAGGTTCGACTGACGCGAATACTGTTGCTGAATATAATTTACACGACTCCGAAAGCCCATCTTGAACGACCTTCACTTTAAGGTTTCTGAATTGTCCGTATTCAGTAAGTTGAAATGTTTTTCTCGCTCTTCCTTCGCCAAACAAGGTAAACGGAAGCGTGACCGGCAACGTCACTACGTCACCAGATAAATTTACGCTACCGATATATTGGAATCCTTCATCGTCAATATTTATATATACATCGCCGTCATAATCACCGGTAGTACCAAATTCGACTTCAATGCTATCAAGAGATTTATAATTTTCAGAGTTATCGAAGTTTATATTTTTTGATATGTACTCGTACGATATAGCTACGCTTGCCGCGGATGACGTGGTCGGTCCGGTTGCCAAATCTCCTACTGTTCCGGTAAAACATTCGACTATACGACCGTCTTTAGCGTCAACGTAATATAGGTTATTTTGGTAAGTTATCCAATCTGCCGGATACCAACCAGTTATTATGTACCACGATTTAGTCACAAAATCTAATACGCAAACGTAATTGTTTACGGTGGAGCTTCCCGCCGGTATAGCCAAGATATATTTGTCATCGTAAAGTGTCGCGCACGCTTTCTTTATGGCGTTTCTGTTTATCGGATTGTCCCCAGTGTCGTCAAATATATCCTGAATAGGCCCGGATAACTTTTCAAGAGTAAGTTTGTCATACGAAGTACGCACCAGACTTCGTACAGCTATCGGATCGCTAGATAAGAAAACCTGGTCGTTGCCTACGTTCACTACGCTGCGCGGAGCTACGCAACCAATCCTCGTAGACACTGGTTGTAACGTCCAATCTGTAAGCGGAGTTGCTCCGGATATGTCAAGATTGAATATACTGTTTTCCTTATATATTATTAACTCGGTAAGCTTAAACGGTTCAAGCCAAACTACTTTTTGACCATCTCCAGTATTCACCCTGAATAAATCGCTTGCCGAAAACACAGTCGGACTAAGGTTATTAGAGAAATATACGTAATCCGGATAAGTGGGGTTTCCTGAACCGAACAGATAATTCGCTAACCACGCTCCACAAGATATTGTCGGCGGCGATGTAGGATAAACGGTAGACTGCAAAAATGTTGTTCCGTCATACCAACAGGTGTTGTCGAACCCGTTAAAAATAAAAAACGTGTTATTCGCCTGGATAAACTCGACGGCTTTTCCTGCCGTTATTGGGTTGCTCGGGTTTATTACTGTCCAAGATAACGGGCTAGATACATCCGTTCTTATAACGCTCGTTCCGGAAGCTGCAATAGCCCAAATGTTAGTCGCGCTTTGTTTGAAAATTTCAGCTCCGTCAAACGCTGAATTTCCGTTATCTAATCCAAATATGGATTGGCCGCCCCTTTTCGATAAAACACCTTTTTTGGATAAAACTACGTTCTTTAGACTTTCGCCCTGGTTAGCGTTAAGTACATCTGATAAATCATACGAGTTCTGACCTCCGTCAAAAAGGTTTATTTTTACCTTTTGTAACGCTTCTTGCGCGTAACAAAAAGATATTGAGGCAGACAGAAGTAAAGCTACTAAATATTTTTTCATCTTGATCTATGCGACTGCGCCCAGATGTTATCTATTTTTTGTTGATATTCCGGCCCTAATTTGTTCTGATTATTTAACAAAATAGCCATATACGCTTCTTTTGATTTAGCCCAAACCGTGACTGACCTGTCGATAGTCTCTTTTTCTTGCGATAACGCCCAACCCCAAGCGTCCAGTATCAAGTAATTATCGCAATCGGTAAACGGATAATCGTTCGCGTTGACCATAGTGAACGCTCTTTTTTTGTACGGTAACCGCATAGAATATGCCGAATCGGGTATTTTGCCAAGCTTAAGCACTTTATGCCTTAACACGCGTTCGGTAGACAGGATGTACCCTATAACCACGTCAGCGGAATCGGCTAACGTTACGTATCCCGTGGTATCGGATGATTTGCTTACATGAGTTATTTTATAAAATGTTTTGGTGCCGGAAACATACGTTGTCGGGCCGGCCGCCGCGATAGTGATGTTTTCGTAATCTAACAGGACGCTATTGCTGTCTATATATCCCTCTACTCGCACGATTATGCCGGAAGTATCAGATGCCGAAGAGCTTTTTACTTTTACTATCGTTCCGGCCGCCGCTAAAGTGCCGGTGATACCTTGCGTACCGTATATCCTGGCTTTAGACGGGACACCTTCCTCGGAATCAGCCACAGCCACTTGGTTTTCTTGGATATATATATTCTCTGTTTCCCAAGATAACTCTTTATGGTTTGTCAAGTCAAATATTTTGCTTAACGGTTTGTCAAACCTGTTCGGCAAAATATAATTCTCGCGCCCGTCAACAGTAGTGAAATTGTACACGTCTTGCAACTCAGTAAAAAAATCGTAACTCTGCGCCAAAAAATCATGCGCCAGATTTAACCACACGCCGATTTTAACCAAGTACGCCGCGTCACCAGACCTGCCCACCAATGCGCCGACATTAGATTTTAACTCCGAAAAATTGTTCATAGTTTCCTCGCTGACGTTATGCTGTGATACCCGTTGACCAATAACACAACATAACTTTTAGTTTTCTCTATTACCTCGTACACTATCATCCCTTTTACTTTTTGACCGACAACAGTATTTTCTAACCCGTTGATGTTGTCCGCTACAATATCAAACTCAGCTTTATATGTAGGTCTTATCATCTGCGAGTACCTTTTTGGATAATCGGAGTCATATCCAATATTTTTATTGTCCGGTAAAGGATTGAGTTCCCGTCTCCGTCAACGTCTTTACGTTCGCCCTCGACTATACCTGATAATTCAATGCTTCCGGCGTCACCTACGTTAAGCAAAGAAAACACGCCAAAATTTTTACCGAGTACAATCTTTGATTTCCTAGGTATATTTATGCTTCTTGCTGAATACATTTTAATATGTCGATATTACTGTTACCGGTGACGCTTCGCCGTTATAAGCACCGACCGTGACTCCAGAAGTGATATAATCGAACAACTCTATCGACTCGCCATACGGTAACAATATCTGGCCTGGACCGGGAGAATATTTGTCGGTTTTAGCCGTCAAATCAACCCAGATAGTGTCGGCAGTATCGTCATTGCGTACTATCAAATCCCTAGAATCATAAGGCAGAGCTATGGTGTATGAAGAAGTAAGTTCGTATTCAACATTTATTGATTTTTGATATATGTTAGTCCTTCCCTGCGCGAAACAAACTAAAGGGATCACCACCAAACCGAAAAGTATCACCAGTTTACGCATCTCTACCTCCTGCTTTTAATAGATTTTTGCCGTTCTTCTTCTGTCAACGTATCAAAACAAGCTTTGTCTACCCATAGACCGCGTTGCTTGAAAAGTTTTCCTTCTCGTTCTCCGTACTCAAACCCGCAAACGTCACAACAAATCTTTTTTCCTTTGTACCAGCTAGGCAATCTTCCCATTTTCCCGCCTCACTCCTTCGAACATACCGTATATCACTATTAACAACATCCCGGCTACCGCTGTATGCGTGGGAAATGTACCTAACGCGCATACTATATACGCGGTTATTGAGCTTATATATACCAACGCTTCTTTATTTTTACGCATACTCCAGAAGTCTTTGGCTATCTTTACCAACAGAAACAATAACCAGAATCCGCCTAGCCAGCCAAACTCAAAATAAAACTCTATAAAATCGTTATGCAGATGCGCGTACTTATCCATTCTTTGATTATAAAATCTTGACTCTGGTACATACCACGGAAATATCTGCGGAAAAGTTCCAACACCAAACCCTAATATCGGGTTGCACGATATTATTTTCGATACGTTGTCGCGCTGAATAGTGATATTACCTGTATTCAATATTCTTATAACATCTTTGGCCGGGTCGGTCCTGCCTCTCAAGTATTCGGTTATCGCACTTATTGTCGGAGTCTTTTCCACGTTAACTAAATAACCGTATCCGATGCCGGTCAACAACAATATTAAAAGTATAAGTTTATTAACGTTTTTCCTGCTGTAAAGTATTACTGTTCCCGCGAACGAAGCTAACACGGCGAACGACGTCTTTGAGCAGTATAATCCGAATAAAGAAAACGGCAGCAGGTAAGGAAATCGAGCAAGCACAAATGGCATTGTTATAGCAAAAAATATCCCTATCGTGTTGGCCGAACCAGAAAATCCTACAGGGTCGTCAACAGAATTGTTCACAAATCTTGAGCCGTCACCTTGGCATATCTTACTGAATATCGGGTCAAGGTTCAAGTATTGCAATATAACCCATATCGCTTGAATAAAAACTAAAAAGATTATCGCCCATTTAATCTTATTGCGTTGTTTAGCGTTAAAAAGACTTATACCGTAAACCGATATGCAGGCTAATATTATCTGGGTCAAACAAAGAAAAGAACGTGAGTTAAATCTGGTCACAAAAACGAAAGATAACAACGACAAGATAATCAGTGAAGATATTGCCTTGTTGGACCTCCACAACCACGCGGATATTCCTGCCACCATCATCGCGAATAAAGCTACGTAATGACAGTACCACACGTCAGTGCCTTGCACTTTTATTACTGCCGCCAACGGTACCAGTATTACTGCCAACACCGTGAGTGTAGATAATATATTCATAGTTTATGTTGCAAGAGCAGGGGTTTTTACGCCCCTGCCCTTGCTTAAGTTTAACTTTGTGTGCCTACTACCGTGCCAAGATTATTCATTCTTTGCCAATCGCCAGTCGGAAAACTAGCATACGGGGAAAGAGTTCCGTAAGAAGCGATCATCAAGTCACCGGTATTGTCAATCCATAAATACCAAGTGGTTTTTATATCGCCAAACGAACCCTCTGCTGTGTTATGCCCGGTCTGTCCAGCACCGGAATCTTTCATCTCGATATACCCAGGGTTACCTTGGGAATCAAGACCAGTAAGTCCAATGCTGGTAAAGTTAGTTTTTCCTTCTAAATTCCGTTCTGGATTCCTGGCTGATTGAGCGTAGCAAAAGTAGGTCAGGCTAAAAGTTACTGCCACGATTAACGCGGCTATGACCTTTTTACGCATAGAACCTCCTTATGCTCCGACCGAACCGTAAGTGCCTTTGTAATGGCTGTACCCCACTGAGAACCGCATACGCGCCAAATGCTTCAAATTCGTGGTGTCGTTATCAGTGCTTCTGCGTAACGCACCGAGTTTAACGCGCCAGTAGAATGTGAGCATATGGTTAGTTTTCTCAGACAGCAAGAACCACGCGTCAGTGTCGGTCAGGTAATGCCACACGAAATACTGTAAATCTTTAGCCTGTAAAGCGTTCACTTCGTTGTTAGCCACGTACGGCTTGTATTCTGACTGGATAAGCTCTTCAGCTGTGTTCCAGAGGTCAACCGGTATAGTCAACAAAACCGCTTTAGTCGGCTGTTTCAATCCGCGCTCGTCAGCAAACTTCTCGATAGCCGTTAAGCCGGCAGTCAAAGAAGTCACGCTCAAGTCAGCGGCTACGCTAGGGATGTTCGACTGAGTTCCGCCGCCCAATAACGGGTGATCAGACGCAAACAACACTTTGCCGTCAAAACCGGCAGTCGTAAAACCGTTGTTGAACACGTTCGCGGAAGTTATTTCTACCGTTTCCATAGCGGACCGGTTCAACGCTTGTGGTAACTTGTTGAACGTTTCCGGGGTGTGCAAGTTATCTTCCACGGCTTCTTCGGTGATCTCATACCCTAAAGCGTAAGTCTGGTGGGTATAAGTTTCCGAAATACCAGGCAAAATAACGTCAACAGTCGCGGCCACGCCTTCCGGTTTGACCGGCATAGCGCCAAATCCCGACTCGTAACTGTCTTTTTCTGTCTGCTTCGTCGATGACAGAACATTGAAAATCTTGGTATATTCCTCGTTCCAACTCTTCAAACCATCTTGCCACATCCTGTTAAGATTAGCGTCAAGAGCGTCTACTATCTGTGCTGAAGTTATAGGCATAAAATCCTCCTTTTAAAAGCTCTTACACGCCGACTGACTTGCCGGTTCCCATTAACTGACCTTCGTTAAAACAAAAGTAAAGTTTGCAATACTCGCCCCACTCGTTGTCGGGCGAATCGACTTTGCCTAAAATGAAACACTGACCTTCAGTGTTCAACGCTGTATAAGTCAACTCGTGACCGCTTCGGCCAGTTACAGTGTCTCCTGTCCCGGCAGTGATGTCGGAAGTAGCAAACACGTCAGCCGCGGCGGGAGTTTTGCCAGTGATAGCCTGACCAATAAACCTGCGACCAGGTAACGCTAACGCTATGAGAGCGTATCCAGCATATCCGGACGGAAGGTATTTGGTGCTATGAATAGAGTTCGGAGCGCCAACAGGTACGTTATTGGCGTCATACAACGCCACGACCACACCAATAGTCTGAGTAGGCGCAGAGCCAGCCGCAGGACGTACTGAGCCGGCAGCGTTTGAGTCCATGACGTCACCAACAAACACGTTTGTGCTGTTTGACGCGTCTATCTTGAACAACAACTCTTCGCTCGGCTTCCTGTCAGCAGGCATAAAACCAGGTCTGTCTGCATTTGGCATAATGTTCTCCTTATTTCATTCCTAATTGTTTACCAGTTTCGATCCCACGCATATTCTGGTTTCCTAGACCGGCCAACGATTTATCGCCTTCGTTCATCACCCGCTCGATGTTGTTCATGGGTAACGTGGCTTGCTCTTTTTTGAACGCCATCTTTTTTTCGGATAACGATTTCGGCATAAACGCTAACACGGTATCACCTCTCCGCAAAAATCCGTCAGCAGATAACTCCCTGTCGGATATTCCAAGCCTTACGAGATGGTCTTTAGGACACACTTGCCAACCGCCTTTTTGGAATAAAAGGTTTCCGGTTTTCAAAGTTATGTTCTTGCTGTCATCCCGCAAAAACCTGTACTCAAAGTCCGGGTCACGTTTTTCCAGATAAAACGGGTCAACGTGTCCGTAAAAATCCTGAACGATTTCCGCTGTGTATTCAGCGTGTTTGACAGCCGTGGTCTTTAAAACAACAGGATTATTTTCCTGCGGTTTTTTCGCCACCGTTCCTTGAACAACCGGAGTTTCTTTT
>Ga0315274_10012551_pt1 | contig 12079 bp, 10 predicted proteins | sample YL17G02_20_MG_FD_203700 | JGI IMG/M metagenome (GOLD analysis project Ga0315274, IMG submission 203700) | Sediment microbial communities from Yellowstone Lake, YNP, Wyoming, USA - YL17G02_20 | ecosystem: Environmental > Aquatic > Freshwater > Lake > Sediment | place: USA: Wyoming | collected... | reverse complement strand
ACTTCTCGATGGGCGACCACGTACTTCTGGTCGTCCGAGATCTCCAGCTTGGTCACTACGGATACGTGGGGTACGTCTAGCAACTCCGCGAGGATGATGCCAACCTGAGCGTGGTCTTCATCCACTCCTTGCTTGCCGCAGAAGATGATGTCGTAGTCGAGCTTCTGAAGTGCCCTGGAGAGTATGAGCGCGGTGGCGTAGGGATCGGACCCCTCGAAGGCCTCGTCCACTAGATGTATCGCCTCGTCTGCACCGACCGCCAGACCGCTCTTGAGAGCATCCTTTGCTCGCTCCGGACCTGTGCTGAGCAAGGTGATCTTGCTGTCTCCCAGCCTTTCCTTTACGCGCAGGCCCTCTTCGACGGCATACTCGTCGTAGGGATTGACTACATACTTGGTCTCAGCGTGATCTACCTGCCCATCCTTGACCTTGATCTTGGTCTCCGTGTCAGGCACCTGCTTGACGCAAATCACAACGTGCATGAGAACTCAACCTCCTTAAGGGCTCTGTGCGTACAAGACTCACTCTCTCAGCAGCCACCGAGATATCACCAAGCGTTGAATCTCGCTCGTGCCTTCGTAGATCTGAAGCAACTTGGCGTCGCGCATGTATTTCTCGACGGGATACTCCCTGATGTACCCATAGCCGCCGAAGATCTGCACCGCGTCTGTCGTGATCTCCATGGCGCTGTCTGCCGCGAAGCACTTGGCAATTGCCGATTCATAGCTATTGCGCACGCCTTGATCCGCCAGCCAGGCGGCTTGCCAAACCAGGAGGCGCGCTGCCTCCAGCTTGATGGCCATGTTCGCAAGCTTGAACTGGATGGCCTGAAACGAAGCGATGGGTCGTGAGAACTGCTCGCGCTCCTTGGCATACCGCAGGGCGGCCTCCATGGCCGCTCGACCCACGCCGACGGCAGCCGCTGCTACCTCCGCCCTGATCCTGTCCAGGGTTTCCATGACCAGCTGGAAGCCCTCGCCTTCCTCGCCCAGGCGATTCTCGGCACGGACCCGCACGTCCTCGAAGAGCACTTCTCTGGTGTCGGCGGCCCTTTGGCCCATCTTCTCTTCTTTCTTCCCCGTGGAAACGCCTGGGGAGTCAGACGGCACGACGAGGAGCACGAGGCCCTTGTGCCGAAGTTCAGGATCCAAGGTGGCGGTCACGGTGTACAGCTTGGCGACGCCACCATTGGTGATGAAGCGCTTTGTTCCGTTCAGTACGTAGGAGTCGCCGTCACGTGACGCCCTGGTGCGCACGCTGGCCACATCCGAACCAGCGCCTGGCTCTGTGAGGCAGAACGCCGCCAGCGCTGGCTCCGCGCAGAAGGGCTTCATGAGGCGTTCCATCTGGTCGGGGGTGGCCGCGAGGTTCAGCGGAGTAAGACCGAGGGTGCTGGCTACGAAAGAGCTGTATACGCCCGCACACGCTGCGGAGAGTTCCTCAGCGACGAGACAGTCCTCGAAGTACCCCAAACCGCCACCGCCGTAATCCTCTGGAACCGTGATATTGATCAGGCCGATGGCGTGGGCCTTCTCCACTAGCTCCCAGGGGTACTCCTCTATACGGTCGGCCTCCGCCGCTACGGGCGCGATCTCATTTCTCGCAAACTGCCGCGCCAGTTGTCGCAGGGCCTTTTGCTCGTCGCTGAGGGAGGGATTGAACATGGACGCTATTGTTGTGACGGGAACACACGAGGGATCAGAGACACGAGGAGCCCGGCACTATCTCATTTCTCAGATCGATTCTAACAGAAGTAGCGGACCCTGTCAAACCTCTCCGGCTCGAGCGCGCAGGGGCGCCCCGTCAACCGCACTGAGAGTACCCGCACGAAGGGCACCGCAGACAACCCTCGACGAACTCTACCATGGTGCCGCAATCTGGGCATTCGGGGCACATGCCGAGGAGGTTCCGTGCGGGGATGTCATCCCTCGAGGCGACCACTTTGGTCGTGTCGTTGTCGTTGACGTAGCGATGCATGGCCTTACCGATGGCATCTGCACAGGACAGGATGATGTTGCCCTCCTGCCAGGCAGGAGCAGGGCAACGGATGCCTTCCAGCTGCTTGACAATGGAGTCGGTTTCAATACCGGAACGAAGGGCCAGGGAGATCAGGCGCCCGATGGCCTCGGACTGCGAGGCCATGCAGCCTCCGCTCTTGCCCATAGTGGCGAAGACCTCGAAGAGGCCGTTCTGGTCCTCGTTGATGGTCACGTAGATGGTCTGCCCACAACCGACGGTGACCTTCTCGGTGACGCCTTGGGTTAGCGTAGGGCGCGCACGGGGGGTCTTGACCCCTTTAGGTCTTTCTGTGTCGGCTGAGCCCTTGGTGAGGACCTGTGCTGCTCTGCTACCATCGCGGTAGATGGTGAGGCCCTTGCAGCCAGCGTCGTAGGCCATCAGGTAGGCGTTTTCCACATCCTGCCTGGTCGCGGTGTGGGGGAAGTTGATGGTCTTGGAGACAGCGTTATCGGTGTGTCTCTGGAACGCGGCCTGGATGCGGATATGCCACTCTGGTGCTATGTCGTGGGCTGTGACAAACACCCGCTGTATCTCCGGTGGCACCTCTGGCATGCCTTGCACGCTGCCTGTCAACGCGACTTTGGTCATTGGTTCCGGGCTGTAGAAACCCTCGCGTTCCGCCGTCTCTCTGAAGGTAGGATTGACCTCCAACAACTGGTCACCATCGAGAACGTGGCGCCTGTAGACCAGCGCATAGATGGGTTCGATGCCGCTGGAAGCACCAGCGATGATGCTGATGCTTCCTGTGGGGGCGATGGTGGTCACCGTGGCGTTTCTCATTTCCCTTCCGCCGTTTCCTTCGTACATACTCCCGCGGAAGTTCGGGAAAGCACCACGTTGCTCGGCCAGAAGCGCCGATGCTTGTTTGGCCCTCTCTTGGATGAAGGCCATCACGCGCTCTGCGGTGCTCACCGCCTCGTCCGAATCGTACGCCATGTTGAGATGGATAAGCATGTCTGCGAAGCCCATCACTCCTAGGCCAATCTTGCGGTTTCCCAGGGTCATGTCCTCTATCTGTGGCAGTGGGTACTTGTTGCAGTCTATGATGTTATCGAGGAAGTGAACGGCGCGGTCCACGAGTTCTCCCAGGCGCTCGAAGTGTATCTGGCCCTCCACCGCCAACTTGGAGAGGTTGATGGAACCCAGGTTGCAGCTCTCGAAGGGCAGAAGCGGCTGCTCTCCGCAGGGGTTGGTGCTCTCTATTTCGCCCAGATGGGGTGTGGGGTTCGCCTCGTTCAGTCTGTCCAAGAAGATGACTCCTGGGTCTCCGTTCTTCCAGGCCATCTCAGCTATCTTGTGCATGACCGCCCTGGCCCGCAATCGCTTCACAACTTCTCCCGAACGAGGGTTGACCAGAGGGTAGGTGGCATCGCGCTCGAGGGCTTCCATGAACACCTTGGTTAAGCCCACCGATGTGTTGAAGTTGTTGAGCCTATGGCCATCCGACTTGGCTGTGATGAAGTCTACGATGTCGGGGTGATCGACTCTGAGAATGGCCATGTTGGCGCCCCTTCTGGCGCCTCCTTGCTTGATCGCCTCCGTCGCTGCATCGAAGACTTCCATGAAGGATATGGGACCCGATGCGATCCCTCCTGTGGACCTTACCATGTCTCCTTTGGGCCTGAGCCTGGAGAAGGAGAATCCCGTTCCCCCGCCACTCTGGTGGATCAGGGCGGCGTTCTTCACGCTCTCGAAGATGCTCTCCATGGAGTCATCGATGGGCAGCACGAAGCAGGCGGAAAGCTGCCCGAGGCTCCGGCCGGCATTCATCAGAGTAGGGGAATTGGGCAGGAACTCCAGACTGGCCATCGGACTGTAGAAGCGCTCAGCGGTGAGTGAGACATCGGCCGCCGGATCGTAGAGGGCATCCACTTGAGCCACGTGCGTCGCTACGCGCCAGAAGAGTTCGTCTGAAGTCTCTGCGACTCTGCCCGTCTCGTCCCTCTTAAGGTATCGCCTTTCCAGCACCGTCATGGCGTTCGACGAGAGCTCGAGAGCTACTCTGCCCTGGGACATACCGGTTCCCCCGTTCGTAGGATGAAGGGTCGGTCTGGTGAGTGGGTCACAGTTCAAGGGGAAGCTGGGCTTTCAGCTCCGCTTCCCGCCTCTTCCATTCCTTGAACTCTTCGATCTCTTCGGCCAGGGTGTCCACATCCTGGAAGCGACGATAGACTGAGGCGAAACGCACATAGGCGACGTCGTCCAGTTCCCTCAGGCGGCCCATGACCATCTTGCCAATGTGCTCGCTCTCGACCTCGGCCTGGCCCAGCTCGTACAGCTCTCTCTCCATGTCCTTGACCATCTGTTGCAGGGTCTCCAGGGGGATGGGACGCTTGGCGCAGGCTTGGAGGACGCCGTTGAGGAGTTTGTCGCTGTCGAATGGCTCCCGTCTACCATCGCGCTTGGCTACCATCAAGCTGATCTTGGCGACCCGTTCGTAGGTCGTGAACCGTTGCTGGCAGCCCTTGCACTCCCTTCGCCGGCGGATGCCCTCACCGACTTCTCTGGTATCGATGACCCTCGTGTCACTGTCTCCGCAGTAAGGGCACTTCATAGTCTATCCTCCTTCGACGAGACGCGAAGGGGCGGCGGGAGAAGCATTCGTCTACTAGATCTCGTGTGCGCTGCACGCGCTGCTACAACATGTTGTGGCAGCGCACGGCGTAAAATTAGCACAAAGCGAGGGCTGTGGCAAGGTTGGAGAGCGCTCCGAACCTTAAAATTCGCAGGTTTTCTGAGGCTTGAGGGAAGGGGGGCGTGGGGGAAGGTGGCGCAGGAACCTTCCCCCAGGAAAGGATCCTTCTGGCAAGCGAGTCGCGACTCAGCTTGCTCAGAAATGGGCCTTTCAGCCCCGAAAGGGAGGAGGACCGAAATACCAATGCTATCTCACGGAGTCTCCGACAGTAAGATGGCTTGGCCGACGATATTGTTGGCGCAGGAAGGTCGGAATGTCGAGATTGTCGTGGTCGAAGGGCGAGACAGGGAACTCCCTGATCTTCGAGCTGTCGGCCAGTGTCAGGCGCTTCTTGACGCCATCGAAGCCGGTGGCGATTACCGTGAGTCGGATCTCACCCTTCTCCATCTCGGGATCCATGACTGCTCCGAAGATGAGGTTGACGTCGGGATGAGCCATGTCTCTTATAACTCTGGCGGCTTCATCGACCTCGTGCAGCGTCAGGTCCATGCCACCGGTGACGTTGAAGAGGACTGCAGTTGCTCCATCGATGGTGACATCGAGCAGAGGGCTGCTCACTGCGGCATACGCGGCATCGACCGCCCTTGTGTCGCCCGTGGCTCGACCTACGGCCATGAGAGCCGAGCCTCCCTTGGACATGATGGTGCGCACGTCCGCGAAGTCCAGGTTGATCATACCCGGGACGGTGATCAACTCGGATATGCCCTGGATGCCCTGTCGCAGCACATCGTCGGCGAAGGAGAAAGCTTCTTGTAGGGAGTGCTTTTTGTCCACCAACTCCAGCAGACGCTGGTTGGGGATCACGATCAGGGTGTCGACCCTCTCCTTCAGGGCGCTGATGCCTTCTTCGGCAACTTGCTTGCGCCGGTTGCCCTCGAAGTCGAAGGGCTTGGTGACCACTCCGATGGTCAGAGCGCCTGCCTCCTTGGCCAACTGCGCCAGGAGAGGGGACGCACCAGTCCCAGTGCCGCCCCCGATGCCTGCGGTAAGGAAGACCATATCCGCGTCCGCCACGGCATTCCTGAGCTCCTCTTCACTCTCTTTTGCAGCTTCGGCCCCGATCTGCGGATCGCCACCGGCTCCCAGACCCTTGGTCAGCTTGTGACCGATGCGGATCTGATAGGGCGCTTCGGAGAGGCAGAGAGCCTGGGCATCGGTGTTCACCGCAATGAACTCCACGCCTTGCAGGTTCTCCTTGATCATTCGATTGATGGCATTGCCACCGCCTCCTCCGACACCTATGACCTTGATCTTGGCGAAGTTGCTTGGCTCCGGCACGTAGTCCATTCTTCGTTACCTCCCTTTCTCAACTTGTGATCCCTCGGACGATAGCTTGTGTGGCATTGTCAGCTTGTTCTATCCAGGGGTGAGAGCGCTCAACAGATGTCTCAAGCGCCCTAGCACTCCCTGTCCATCTCGCGATCCGTTGCTCCTCACGTCTGGTCCGTATCTAAGAGCCCACAGTAGCAGGCCTACGGAGCAGGCATACGCCGGATCTCTCACCGATTCCACGAGGCCTTCCAGGCCGCGGGGAGTGCCTATGCGCACGGGCAGCCCAAGCGTGTCACGAGCAAGCTGCTTGATGCCGGCGAGCTCCGCTGTCCCGCCACAGAGCACAACTCCCGCAGGAAGGAGTCCATCGTAGCCAGAGCGTTTGATCTCGCGCAGTATGAGTTCGAGGATCTCCTCCATTCGTACGTTGATTATCTCCGCGAGCTGGACGCGGGACACCGATCTATGCGAGCTGTCACCGAACGAGATGGCATCGACGACCGCATCTGATTCCATGGAGCCCGGAATCGCGTGCCCATACTTGGTTTTCAGAGCCTCGGCCACCACAAACGGTGTACGCAGTCCAACCGCCAGATCGTGAGTGAGGTGGTTACCGCCTACCGGCAAAACGACGGTGTGCCAGACACTCCCGTCGATGAAGACCGCCATGTCTGTGGTCCCTCCACCGATGTCAACCAGCGCTACGCCGAGGTCCTTCTCAGGATCGGTCAGCACTGCCTCGCCGGCGGCGATGGGTTGCACGATGAGGTTCTCCACTCCCACCCGCACACCCGCGTTTTGCACGCACTCCACCAGGTTGTGAATCGAGGGCGAAGCTCCTGTCACTATGTGGGCCTCGACCTCAAGCCGGAAGCCGCGTAACCCCAGCGGGTTGCGTACACCGTCTTGCTCGTCGACGATGTACCCGCGTGGGATCGCATGGAGCAACTCCCGACTGGGGGGAATGGCAATGGCTCGGGCTGCGTCCATGGCGCGGGTAATGTCGTCCTGGACGATCATACGCTCGCCTCGGGAGATAGCGGCTATGCCCCGGCTGTTGACACCCAGAATGTGAGAGCCCGATACACCGATGTAGGCGCTGTCGATGGAGTAGCCCGAGACCTTCTCTGCCTTCTCCACGGATTCAGCTATGGCCTGGGTGGCTTGCTCAACGTCCAGTACCACTCCCTTGCGCAATCCACGCGAAGGAGAGACGCCCACGCCGACGATGCGGAGTTCCGCTTCCTCGCTGGGTTCGGCGACCAAGGTACACACCTTTGTTGTGCCCACGTCTATGGCTACTATTGCTTCTTCCACGTTGTCCTCCTCCGGCCTGTTCGCGCCATTGCCTCTATTGCTCCTCGCTGGACGGTTCGGCTAGCTGGTAGAGCGGACTTTCCGGAAAGCGGACGTCTATGTACTCCACGGTCTCCGCCTGGTTTGCCAGTCGCTCCACAAGTGCATCCACAATGGTGACTTTGAGTTCCGCGCCTGCGCCATCACCAAGATACACTCGCCAACCGCGCTCATTCTGATAGCTTAGACCGTGCTCCCGCGAGTACTGAAACTCGCTTACCTGGGAGAGCAAGGAGTGATAGATCTCAGCCGCGGCTACTGCCGGCAAATCCACTCGATCGCCCAGTTGGAGTGATGTGGCATCGAGATTAGTGACCACGATGGCTGGTTGCGTGTCTTCCGGCAAGGACACGGTCAAGCCTTCCTCGTCCACACCGTAGCGGACCTCACCCGTCTGCCAGACCACGCGGGCCTCACGCTCTCGCACTTCGATGACCATCTGCCTGGGTAGGTTGACTGTTACCTTGGCTTGCCTTACGTCAGGAAGCATAGTGATGCGTTGCTCGGCCACCTTGGGGTCGATAAAGAAGATGCTGTATCCCTGCATTGCTGTCTGTTGGAACACCTCTTCTGCCGATAACAAGGCGTTGCCGCTCACAGTGACCTCATACACATAGTAGGTGTCCGAGAGAAACACATGGGCGAGCGTCGCCAGCAACCCCAAAGCGAGGAGGAAGCTGACGACACGAGGCCTCAAAGGGGAGCGTGCCCCAGTCCGTGAACGGACGTGCAGACGCTCTTGGGCCACGGCCTGGTCATAACGTCTTCCCAGGCGAATCTCGGAACGGCGTGGCTTCCTTTCTGGCTTCTTTGCCCAGGGTAGCGATGACATCGTGCTGTCTTCCTCTCAGTTGGCGTAAGATTGTCGCCAGTCGCCGATCAACTCGATCTCCAGTTCCAGTTCTACGCCGAAGAGCCGATGGACTCTCTCTTTCACCATGTTGATCAGTTTCAGCACCTCTAGAGCCTTCGCCTGGCCGGTGTTGACTATGTAGTTGGCGTGCTGGTGCGAGATCTGGGCGTCTCCGATGTGGGTACCACGAAGCCCTGCCTCTTCGATCAGCTGGCCCGCGCTCCAACCCGGTGGGTTCTTGAACACGGAACCAGCACTTGGCTCGCGAGGCTGTGCAGCCTGTCGGAGCGCAGTGAATCGCTGTATCCGTCCATCCAGAACGTCTGTCTCTTCCGGGACGAGCTGCAAGTCGGCGGATAGAAGGATGTCATTCCGGTGTGCTGCTTCTCTGAATCGGCTGGTACGGTAGCCGAGCTCCAATTCCTCGGGAAGAAGCTCGCGGGTTTTCCCTTCACGGTCCAAGATGCTGACCCGGCGCACCACCGCAGCGATCTCTCCCTCGTAAGCGCCGGCGTTGTTGACAACGGCCCCTCCTACCGTGCCCGGAATGCCAACGGCCCATTCCAGCCCGCCTGATCCAGACCTAGCTGTTTGGCGCGCCAGACGCGCCAGAACGACGCCGGCCTCCGCGAACACTCGCCGTGATGTTCGGTCAAGACTCTGGCCCAGGCACCGATTCCTGATCACTAGGCCTCTGTAGCCTCTGTCAGCCACCAAGAGGTTCGTGCCTCTGCCCAATACCATGAACGGTTGCTCCAGTTCTCGCGCCAGTGCGACCCAAGCGCAAAGCTGATCATTGCTCTCGACGGTGGCCAGGAAGTCGGCTGGACCTCCAATCCGATAGGATGTATGTTTGCTCAGTGGCTCATTGAGCAACAGCGCGGCCGCAAACCCTCTCTCCTGAGCCAGGTCAGGTAGACTCCGTTGCCACGACATTGTCCGAATACTCCCGCCCCAGGATGCCCAGAAGTTCCTCCCCCACTTGCCAGACGTCGCCAGCACCCATGGTGATGACCACATCGCCGGGCACCAGTTTCCCGGCAAGCCACTCGGTTGCTTCGTTGAGATCAGCGATGTGCACTACGCCGGGGTGACTCATCGTATTGACCAGATCCTCGGATGCGACGCCCAGGGTGTCATTCTCGCGAGCTGCATAGATCTCGGTGATAACTACTCCGTCCGCGTCATCGAAGGCGCCGGCGAATTCGGCGAGCAACGTCCTGGTGCGACTATACGTGTGTGGTTGGAAGACGACCCACAGACGGCGTCCAGAGTATCGCCTGCGGGCGCCGGCCAGGGTCGCTTTGATCTCGCTGGGGTGATGTGCATAGTCGTCCACAACCGTGATCCCATGCCATTGACCCTTCACTTCGAAGCGACGCCCCACACCCTGGAAGTCGCGCAACGTCTCACGCGAGTAGGCTGGTTCCAGACCCAGGTGATGGGCGATCCCTATCGCTGCTAGAGCATTGGACACATTATGGCTTCCGGGGATACTGAGCTGGAACCAGCCCTTCTGTTCATCCCCCGCCATCACTCGGAAGTCCATACCTCCGAGCGCGTTCTGCTGAAGGTCCAGTGCCCTCCAGTGGACATCGGTCCCCAGACCATAGGTTTTCGCATTGCTCCCACTCAGAGCCGCGACCACCATTCTGACCTGGGGATCGTCGCCGCAGGCCATGATGAAACCGTCCGTGGGTACTCCGGCCAGGAACTGGCCGAAGGTCTTCGTGATGTCCTCCAGATCGGCGTAGCAGTCTGGGTGATCCATTTCGATGCTGGTCACGACCGCCGCCTGGGGGCGGAGTTGCAGGAAAGTACGATCGTATTCATCGGCCTCTACGACGAAGTACTTGCCCTTACCTTCCCTGGCGTTGGCTCCCAGTTCGCGCACGATGCCACCGACGATCATCGTCGGGTCCAGGTTGGCCTTCTGAAGAATGAGCCCAATCATGGCGGTCACAGTGGTTTTGCCGTGGGTGCCCGCCACAGCAATCCCATATCGACCATTCATCAGCCAAGCCAGCGCCTGGCCCCTCTCGAACACCGGTAGGCGGCCCTTTCTGGCCGATGTGACCTCTGGGTTGTTGTCCCTGATGGCTGAAGATACGATGATGGCCTCTGCATCGTTGACGTTCCGAGATCTGTGTCCCTGGTACACCGTGGCTCCCAGCTTGACCAGATCACGCGTGATTGGCGAGAGGCGCATGTCGGAGCCAGACACTACGTAGCCGCGCTGCAGTAGTATGCGGGCTATGGCACTCAGTCCGATGCCCCCAATACCCACGAGATGGATGTGTGCCCCGGGCTCCAGGGCGCGAAGGACATGGTCGTCGCTGGTTCCGGTGACCCGACCCGTCATCTCACGACCCTCATCACGATCATGAACGGCACCAGGAACAGCAGATACGGCTCAAGTAGTGACACCGGCATCAAGGGTACGAGGTAGTTCTGCGCGAAGGCGGTCAGCGGCGGTCTGAACAACCCCAGCACCTGGATGGGGTAGTTGAACGCGTGCAGATAGTGCCAGATGGTCCCCGATATCAGGTAGCCGTTGAGCAATCCGCTCATCAGATTCAGAAGTACCCCCACGGGTCCTCTCGGCGCTTCCCCAGCAAAGGCCAGCGTCTCTCCATGGTAGGATATGACCACGATGGCCACGAAGAGCAGTATGTAGAACAGGGATTGAATCAATGCGCTGTACTGGCCTTCGAACACCACGCTGCCCTGGGCGTACCTGGCGAGAAAGGAATCCAGCAGAAGCAGCACTGACTCACCGCCCTTGGTCAACAACAGCAGAGCCGCCAGAATCGTCGTGGTGACACCCAGCTCCTTGGGATAGCCCCGCACTACGCCCACGACGGCAAAAACGCCTATCAGTACCGCCCAGACGACTTCCAGTGGTCCCACGTTTGAATCCCTGTTAGGAACTCCCTGCTATCACTTACTTTGGTCTCGGCTCGGCTAGACCTCGGCGGGCCTTCTCATCAGGCGTACAGCTACGAGGACGAAGATCACGAATAGCACCAGGACTACCACAGCGGCGCTCACGTGAGGAAATCCGAGCGAGCTTGGAAGGCCCTGGGCGATGTTGGGTAGGCCCTCTTCCGTGGCCGAAGCTACCGGAAGGTTGATCTCTTGTCGATACGGCAACAGCGGCAGCAGCAGGTAACTCAGAGTGAATCCGTTGGCGACACCCAGTACCGCACCCATCAGCCGTTGGAGCAGTGAAGTGGGCGGTTTGCCCAGACGAACGACGAGGGTGAACACAAGTACAACGGCAGAGACGAAGACCACCAGCAGAAGCAGGCGGGCCTGGTCCACGTTGCCAGGATCGACCAGCATGGCCTTGGCGACGCCGGACGCCTCGAGGCAGGCCTCCGTGTCTGTCTGCGATCCGCATGAGACGAAGAAGAGGAGCCCTTTGTAGGTTGCGTTGACAGCACTGATCAGGCTCTCTTTTCTGGCGCCTAGCATCCCCCACAGGGCCAGAATGGGAACGAAGGCCATCAGCTGACCTCTCCACCCACGTTTCAGACCGACCGCGGTTGATGCCGTCAAGGAGGTGGCAATCACTATCAGGTATTGGAGCACTGCGGGCTCGAAGCTCAGACTCATGTTTGTGCTCTCTCCACAGGTCTGTTCGGACGGGCCATGTCCCTGAGCAATCGGGCAATTCGTCTGGAGGAGTCGGGTTGGGCAAGACGGCGGGCTCCGTCGGCAAGCCGGCTCAGTCTCTCGTCGTCTGTGAGCAGACCGACCACCGTTTCCCCAAGGATTCCCTCGGACAGGTCGGCATCAGCCACCCGCATCGCTGCTGCGTGGTCCACCATGTACTCGGCGTTGAGGTTCTGATGTAGTCCCGCATAGGGATAGGGTACCAG
>Ga0315274_10012550_pt1 | contig 12079 bp, 10 predicted proteins | sample YL17G02_20_MG_FD_203700 | JGI IMG/M metagenome (GOLD analysis project Ga0315274, IMG submission 203700) | Sediment microbial communities from Yellowstone Lake, YNP, Wyoming, USA - YL17G02_20 | ecosystem: Environmental > Aquatic > Freshwater > Lake > Sediment | place: USA: Wyoming | collected... | reverse complement strand
TTTGAGTTTTGATGCTTGTCGTAAGTATATTTTAGAGGCTTTGCGTGTTCGTGGGATTTTTGGGGGTTGTATGATTTATCATCATTTTCGTTGGAATGAGCATCGTAAGTGTTGGTATCCATCATCACATTTTCACGTTCTTGCTTTTCTCAAGGGTGGTTATGCTCGTTGTAGGGCTTGTGTTCATAAGAAGTGTGTGGGTAGGAATAAGCAGTTTTTGCGGTGTGATGGTTTTGAGGCTGTTACTAGGCGTTGTTTTGAGACTGATGGTGTGATTGTTAAGGTTGCCGAGGATAGGTATGGTGTTAAAGCTGAGCGTCGTTCGATTTTCGATACAGCTCAATATCAGCTTTCCCATGCGAGTATTCGTACTGATGCTAAGAGGGCTAATGCTGTTTTCTGGTTTGGGACGGTGAGTTATCGTCGTTTTCATTTTAAGGTTGAGAAGCGTAAGGTTTTGTGTCCGATTTGTGAGTCGGAGTTGGTTAGGGTTCGGTTTGTTGGTGTTGTTGGTTTGATGAATTTTGGTCATCAATGTTTTGTTACGAATCGGCATTCTCCTTTGTTTAAGCGTGAGTTTTTGTTTGATTTGGTTGATGCTAGGGGTTGTCCCCTGTGGGTTGAGGATAGCGTGAGCTATGGTGGTCGGCGTGTCGAGTAAGTATGTTGTTGAGCGGGGTTCTGGTTTTGGTGTTGGTTTCCGTAAGGTTGTTTTGCCTTATGGTGAGGTTGTTTATAGATGTGTGAAGTGTTCTTCTGTTTTTTGTTCGTTGCCTGATGTTGTGTCTCATCTCGCGGTTTGTGGCGTGAAGCGTGAGAGAGAGGTTTTTGAGTATGGTTATCTTGGTTGGTGTGCGAAGCCTAATAAGGTTCGTGTTCTTGTGAAGAATACGGTTTCTAATATTTTGTTGTGTGATGGTTGTTCTTGTTTTCGTTCGTTTGAGCGTAAGCGGTGATGTTTTGGTTCTTAGTCGTTGTTCTCTGTCTTGTGTTGAGCGCGCGCGTTTTGAAACAGTAATTGAGGATTCACCCCCTAAAACGTATCAGAGCGCGCGCTTGGCTAGTGTAAGTTGTAAGAGTTGAATGTTTGCAGTGCTCTATCAGTAAACGCCTTACTTGATTTGGGCGCGCACGCACATACCCAAAAGGAATTAAACAAATTGAACTATAGTCGCTATCATGAGTAGTGGCGACAAGGCTAAAAATTCTGAGGAAATCACACTCACGTTCAAACTGCTTGAAAAGGATGCAAGAAAACATTTCATCCCAACGAGAGCGGTAATGCTAAAGCTCATAGTCCTTAGCGTCATTATCGCGTTGGTTTCAAGCGCTCATGGCCTAAACGAAGCATGGGCATGGAAGGTTGCCGAGTTGCTTATAACAATAGATGGATTGGTTCTAGGCTTCGCTATTCTTGGGATGACTATCCTATTGAGTCGGGAATCCAGTGAAGTGGTTCGTAAGTCAATGGTTGAGGAGTCGGTGAATGACATGAGGCAATTTGCTAGTTCAATGAATAAATCTTGCTTGGACGGAAGACCAGAACTTCTGGCCTTGACGATTAGACCGATTATGCGGCTAAAGTTGCTTCGCACGTCCTTTGTGCTCTCTACTGAATTTCTGCTCACTTCAATTGGCCTAGCTTTCTGCCTCTTTGGAGTCAGTGATGGCACAACAGGCTCTCCGCTCGGCAATGCATTCTTGTGTTTATACAGTGCGTCCATTGGAGTTTTTGTGATGGGGGTCTACATTTTGATGAAAGCGCTTTCGTTCCTTATGGAGAAAATCCCAATTTCACTCGATGATACACTAGACTCCACTGTCAAAATCTTGGAACAAGGGAAAATGCCTGAGAAAGAAGGTCAAACAGGTAAGAAGTAGCGCGCGCGCTTTTTGTTGGGTTCGTAGAATTCTCTGTTTGGCGTGGTTTCCATGTTTGTTTCATCCTTTGGATGTTGGGTTTTGTTTTGCGAGTGGTGGGCATAGGCAAGGGTTAAGGTCTGCCATGTTTCTTTTTCGTGTTTGTGCGGTTGTGGCGTTATCGGCTTGTTGCGGAACGTGGGCAAGCGCAAGCTTGCCTGAGCAGCCTTCTTTTTTGGGTTGGTGCGAGCGCGAGCGTAGCGAGTGCGAGTGACGTATGAAGCAATTTGGCTAACGATGTCTCAAATTTGGAGAATGGTTTTTGTTGGGTTGTTGGCTGTTTCTGTTTTTCTGGTAGGGTTCTGTTACCTCTTTGTCTGTTTCTTCTCCCTGTTACTTTTCGTCTGCTAACATATCGAGTACAAAGAGGGGTTAATTATTTATTCGAAACCTGAACAATATGCAGATATGCCTGACATTACGGAATCTGAAAAAGTCAAATCAAATATCCAAAAATGGCTTCTAGAAGAAGGGTTCAAGATTCAATCACAACCAAACGACAAAACCCTGTTTGATTTTCTAGCTACCGACACGAAAGGCATAAAAACTCAAGTCATTCAACCGACTCTAAAGCCTGACCAAGTAATAATAGTTATAGGCTTAGATATTGATGAAAATCAACAGAGTACATTACAAGCAATGGAGAACAAAGAATGTTTACGGTTTCTTTGGGACTTAAGGTTTGGCTTGTTGAATTTGGGTGTAGGATTTAGCCCAATTTCAATTCCATTCAAGGCTCTTCAAATTTCAAAAACAATCTATTATGATGGTTTAACAAAGAATGCTTTTATGGAAAAACTTTTTGATGTGAGAACAGCATTCATGTTTGTACTCTGGACTTTTGACCGAGAGTTCGGAGAGACAAAACCAAAATCTGACCTAATGGTCAGATAATTACGGGTTCTTAGAGGCGCGCGCTATGAAGTCCTATTCTTGCTTCTGCATTTCCAACAAGTGTTTCGCAAGTGTTGAGAATGTTAAATATCGATAGTGGATTTGGTCAGCAAGATTGATGAGGAAACTGTGAAGTGTGAACTTGCTTTTAGGAATAAACTGCTTCATCCAATTCTCGAAATGCACGTAATCAGAATAGTCTTTATGAAGAGAAACCACTACTCCGTTGGCATTTTCTCCCAACCCTCGTTCAATCATCACGGCCTGAGGAATTTCAGACAGTCTATTCCCGTATTCTCGGATTAATCTTCTCATTTCTTCCATATCACTGGGGGTCGCGAAGTCAGCAAAAGTAAAGGCGCATATGGATAATCCGAGTTTACGGAAATCTGGTATCATAGTGTATTCTTTGATGATTCCTTCCTTCTCAAGTTTGTTTCTGAGTCTGGTGACCGTAGGCTGAGAACTTCCGATTATCTTAGCCAATTCTCTGTCGCTCCTCCGACTGTTTTTCATAAGCTCAGAAATAAGCTTCAACTCAAAATCCTTCATATCCTATTCCTTTCCGTTTTGAATAATCGAGATAAAATAATCTCGATATATAAATCAATCGTCGCGCGCGCTTCGCGTATTTTGCATATAGCATGAGTTGTTGCTCTGTTGCTTTTTGCGGTTTCGTTGTTCATGGTTCTGTCTATCTCGTACTTGGTTACTGTCGCCTGTTTGGGTTGAGGGCTATCTCTTGTTTCATCAGAAAAAATTGTTGCGGTTGCTTTCGGCTTTTGCGTGTCGTCGGGCGTGGCGACAGCCACGCCTAGCGGGTTTAGAATCTTTTAAAGTTGCTTGTTTTTCTAAAAAAGGGGGGTGCGGATTGGTTTCCGCTTGGGCTATTTGCGTTTTCGGTATAGGTGTATTCCGTCTATGGTGTCGGCGTGTTGGAATCCCTGTTCGATTAGTTGCGTTGCTTCTTGTGGTGTGGTGGCTGTTTTGCATATGTATTCTTCTTCTCCGTTTAGTACGATTGCTCTTAGGTAGTGCATGGTTGTTTCTAGTTTCTTGTGTCGTAGGTGTCTCATTATTCCGATGGGGTCGGGAAATTTGAGGTATAGTTGTGCGCCTGAATAGTTGCGTAAGTTTTTCATTGGAATCTTTTTGAGGTCTGGTTGTTTGAGGTTTTCGGCTAGTCTATTTCTTACTCGTCGCCATATCTCACTCATTACTTTTGGCTGTGGGAATGGGTGTTCCTGCGGGTTCCTTGCTAGGTATTCTCTTAACATTTCTGCGGTGCGCGCTTTGAGTTTGTATGTGCCTGATGTGTGTCCTTTTGTTCCGTCTATGCTGACTATTCCCTGTTCCGTGTCTATTTTGTTTCGGTGTAGTCTGTGGAGTTCTTCTCCTTCAACTCCGATTTCCGCCATTAGTGTGAAGATTGTGGCGTATCTTTTGGTTGATGCGCTGATTATTTTTGTGACGTTTTCGGTTGTTGGGATTATTGGTGTGCCTAATTCCCATTTGTATTTTGGTCTTTCCCATTCGATTTCGTTGGTTTTGCAGAACCATGCGTAGGCTAGGCAGAAGGATGATTTGCTAGAGTTGGACAGTCTCGAGTTTGCTATCACGGTTTTTGCTTCGCTTGGGTTTTTGAGGTCTGCAACTTTGCTTAGTTGTCTGAGTCGGTGTCGAAAGGCTTTGATTGTGTTTTCTGCTTTGCCTTCGTTCTTGGCTTTGGTGAGAGTGTTTATAATCTCATCTTCGTACCTTACTTCTTGTTGGGGTCGTCGTATAGCTTCCGAATTGGTGGGTATATTGGTTCCAATTCGGCTAGAATGGTTTAGTATACCAGCCTGGGGCGTTGGCGATCCTGGGTTCAAATCCCAGCGACCCCACCACATTTCTGCAATTCAAGCCCAAATCAGGCTCATTGATTCCCAAGCTTTGATTCCCATTGATTCCCAGATTGTGCACTAGGTCTTTGCCTACACTGTGTATCACATACTTCCTTTGATTCCCAGAGTATCCGACATAGTGTTTGATTCTGTAGTTACTTCCTCTCTGTTCCAGGCATCCTTCAATCCCACATACAGGACATTTCACTTTCATGATCTCACCACACAGAGTTTAAGAACACTTATCCATCCAATAATGCCTTAATCTTCTTGATCATCCATCTTATCAAGCTTGCTAGGTCTTGGAGTATCAGTACTAGGAAAGCAAGCAATCCACCTAATGCAATACCTGGAATCATACAACATCAAGGCTGATCACTCTTCCATACGACTTTAAGCCTACATTTCCCCAGAGCTTGATTAAAATTCAAAAGCAAGATGTAACTATCCTCCATTTCCATCGATAGCGCGCGCGAACCTGGGTTATCCAGTCTTCACTCTACTATCGCGAAAAGTCGCTGCAGGACGTTGGATGTGGTCCGAAAGTGAGACTATGGCCGTGCTCGAGAAGACAATGAGTCGAGGCAGATCGTATGGTAGAAAGGCAATGGAAGCAACAGGCAAATGGAACAAGCTCATTGATTATCTGAGCTCGCATTAGAATGATAGAATGCTTGCAATGCAAAAGACTTCACTTCGCCCAATCACATGGCCCTCCCGCAATTGAATTGGCGCACGGAAAGTCGACTGTTCGAACCTCGAATAATACAAGCTACAAATCTCATTCGTCAGGCAAGCAAGCCTCACAAAAAAAACGCGTTGCCTTTCAACATAGCCAGCATTCTGGAGCCAAGGGCACAAACATTTCATGGAGTCCCTGGAAAGATTTCGAGCAGTCCGAATCAGGTTGGATGCTGTTCATATTGCGTTTCCTCTGTAGAGCGTGCAAGTGCTTCTATTTTCTCAGAGGCAACTCGTCCTCGAGATATTTCTGGTTGCTCATCTTCTTGATCTTCAGGAATTTCCCAATACCCTTCTCTTTTTCCTTCTCGTAGATGCTGACTTCTCCTTCAAACAATCCAAGAATGGCGTAAAGCTCTTTTGAAGGGTGCATTTTTGGATCTATTACGACTAGAGTTGTGAAGTCTTCTGATTTCACTTTTGTAATGAGTGCAGTCAGCCACCTTCTGGTTTCAACCGCGTGATGCTGCAGCAGAACATCCGAGACCAGATCTATGCAAATTCTTCTGGGGCCCTTCAGCGAAGGATCCAGTTGCCGGATTGCCGAGGTCAAAGCAATGCTAACGTCAGTGAGGTTTTCCACTCCTTTCAACGTGTGCACGTTGGGTGAGCTCTTGATAATTGCGCTTGCCTCGGGGTTGCAGACGAAAAGCTGCAAGTTTGACTCGGATTTTTCTGCAAGAGCCTTTGCTGCACTTGCATCAATGGTAACATGGAATGTGACTTCACCTTTCTTTGCCCCTGTCTCAAGAAAACTCTTGATCAGCATGTCTCTCTCGTTGCATGAAGGTGAGGTCAACACTACAGCGCTGCCTGAACGCAAGCCTTCACACAGCAACTTGTCAAGATCTGCATATCCCGTGGACACATGATCTTCAAGTTTGGGCTTCGTAACTTCTTTGCCTGTTTCTATGAAAGTTAGTCTTGCCTCCACTCTTTCAATGTCCAGCTTGGCACCCATTTTCTGGAACATTTCCAAAGCTCGGTTGAGGAAATTGAGAGCTCTCTCTTTATCACCCTCTTGATCTCTTTCCAAGTATGCCCGTGCGTTTTCACAGAGAACCCATCTAGCGAAGTAGTAGGCATTCCAAATATTCGCTTTTGTGGACTCCCACTCTCTCAAAGCTTTCTCGAAGAGCTCAATGGATCCATCATGTAGTTTCTGAGCGCGAAGCAGCATGGCTCTCAATACCAGCTCGCTAATGATGTCGAGTTTCTCTTCGGTCTCGAGAGCAGACTTTCGCACAGCGTCAAGTAGATTTTGGGCTTTCTCGATCTTACCAAGCTCTATGTAAGTCATAACGAGATGGATGTAAAGGAGGGTGTCCTGCTCAATTCTGGCCCCAGCTTTTTCGTCTAATCTGGCTCCTTCTTCAAGAAATTCCCTTGCTCTTGTGTATTCTTCTTTGTCAAAATACAGTAGACCATTGTAGTACGCATTCCACCCTTTTATGTTCCATTCGTCTTGATTCAGCCCAGCGATTGAGGCCTCATCATAGTATTTTTCACTCTTTTCTTGTTTCCCAAGCAATCGATAGACCCACCCCAGGCCAAGTAGAGAGCCAGGAATGAAAGTCACCATACCAGCTTTCTTCTGCAGTTCAAGCGATTCTTCTCCCAGAGTTACTGCTTTCAGCAACTCACCCATTCGTTCATATCTGAATGCCAGACCACCGAGAGAATAGGATTGCATGGCGATGTTTCCCGTCTTTTTCGCTAGTGCAAATTCCTTCTCATAATAATCAAAGCGCTTTTCATTCTCTTCAGGTTGCGTTAAATCTGCGACTCTGCTGTATGCCCAAAGTGCAGTCTCCGAATAGTTGTTGTCAAGGGCGACTTCCAATGCTCTGTTCGCGTATTCTCTAGCTTTCTTCATGTCTCCGAAAATTGCGAACTCCATTGACAGTTCAATGCATGAAACAGCAATAGCTTCATCAGCCTTAAGTTTCTCCGCCAACATAAGTGCCTTTTCAGCCCATGGGAGAGCCTTCAACGCGTCTCCTCTCCGGCGAGTCATGTGTGCAATATCCTCGTAGAGACGTGCCAATTCAACGCTCTCAGGTTCAGTCTCCAGAATCTTCAAAGCAGCTTCATGGTGCCTCTTGGCTTCTTCCTTGTCGCCTATCGTTTCCCATAGAAGATTCGCCATCTTCCTATGTAGTTTTGCGGTCTTTTCTTTCTCTTGCAGCCTGGTCAACACTAGTATCGCTTCATCCCAATGCTTCATGCAGTCATCGTTCTCTCCCCCAAGCTTCTCTATATTACCCAGCTGTTCAAGAACGCGCTCTTTTTCCTGCAGCTCGTCCTCCTTCTCTTCTAACAGTCTAAGCGCAGACTGATAGTATGAAGCAGCCTCGGCGTTGGCACATATTGTCGTTGCCTTTTCCCCGGCTTTCAGGGAATAATCAAGTGCTTTATCTTTGTCTCCACTCTCGAGAAAGTGGGAAGCGAGTTCCCCAAGATGCTCATCAATCGTCTTAGCATAGGCTTTCTCCAAAGCGTTTCCCACAACACCGTGAAGCTTCTTTCGCTTCAAGAGACTGACTTCTTCATACACAACGTCTCTAACCAGTATGTCGGCAAAGGAGCAGATTCCTTCTCCACGAACCTCCCTTTCCTTGATCAAACCAGTCTTGAGCATTTTGTCCATCAGTTCAAGCAGTTTATTCTCTTCGATGCCAGTAAGGGCACACATCGCCTCCAAAGTGAAATCATTTCCGATGAAGGAAGCAAAAGTCAAAACACTCTGGCATTCCTCATCTAGCCGAGCGAATCTGGTTTTCAGAACGCTCTTCACGGTCTCAGGAAACTCGATCTTGGAAACCTCTTTAAACTCCCATTTGTTCTTTTCACGGTAGATGACACCCTCCTCTTTCAGAGATTTTACAACTTCTCCGACGAAGAAAGGGTTGCCTCCAGTTTTCTCATAGATCAATTTGCAGAAATCTGGAGGAACGTCCTCCTGCTCCAAGATGTTTTGGATCATCTCTGAGACATCGCTGAGAGGCATTCGCTTCAGATGAATCGATTGAGTCAGGCTCTCCCTATTCAACTCCGCTAGAACTGGAGTCAAGGGATGCTTAGCATCGATATCCGTGCTGCGGTAGGCTCCTAAGATAAGCAGTGGTGTTTTCTGCACGCCACGAGCCAGATAGTGCATTAGTAGAAGCGAAGACGGATCTGTCCACTGCAAATCGTCAAGAACCACCAGTAAAGGAGTCTCCTGAGAGATGTTGGTGATAAACTGTGAGACTGCTTCAAAGAGCCTGTTTTGCTCCTGCTCAGGACTTATCGAAAAAGACTGGGGAAATGCTCTAAGCTTCTGACCAAGCTCTGGAACTAGTTTGGCAACTTCAGCAGGATAGAAACCGATAACTCTGTTCAACTGCTCAGGAGTGCATGTCTCCAAATAGTCCTTGATAACTTCCTTCCAGAGAATGTAAGGAGGAACACCGTCCATTCTGAACAGCGCTGGGCATCTGCCGTACAGAACCTGCACTCCACGCGAACGTGCATAGGCACTAAGCTCTCTAACCAATCTTGTCTTTCCAATCCCAGCTTCTCCATGAATGAAAACAAGGCCACCTTCACCGTGAACTGCCCTGTAGACAGCTTCCTTCAGAACGTTCATCTCTTCAGTCCTGTCTACAAGCGGAACCTCTTTCGGGGCAATCGGACGAGGGTTTGGAACATGATCACGTTCAAGAGAGGTCAAGAAGGCTTCTCCACATTACCTTATCAATAGAACACTATTAGACACTACGTTCTTATTGCTTGTGGAATAGCACATGATTCAATCATCAGGCTCAAACTGCACGAAATGAACAGACCAACCGTGTAACCTCGGTCAGCAATTCAGGTTCATCTGCGTGCATTCCTGAACCCGTCAGCTGAGTTGGCGCGTGCCAATTCTTCATGTTGCCTTTGTCAGTATTCTTGGTTCTTTCCATTCTTCTCTAAGAATGCTGTAGAGATAGAAATCTCTCCATTCTCCTCTGGTAAAAAGGCTCCTACGAACCACTCCTTCCTTCTTGAAACCTGCTTTTCCCAAAGCCTTCTGAGAGCTTTCATTTCTCACATCGGTATGGGCTTGAACCCGGACTATGTCTTTTGAAAGGAACAAGTAGTCAACCATGATCATTGCAGCTTCAGAGCCGTAGCCTTTTCCTCTTTCACTTGGAAGGAGATAATAGAATATCTCTAAGAGATTTCCATGCAAAAAGTGCCCCATCCATCCTATCTTCGTACCATCTTTTTTCTCTATGAAGAATTGCTTAGCTTCATGTGTGGGATTATCATATTCCTTCTCTATCTCCACCCTAGACTGCTGCTGTGGGAACCACATAAATTCACCCAGAAATTCAGGAGTGTTAAGCCATTTTGTCAACAATGGTACATCCTCTTTCTCCATGATCCTCAGGTTTACATTCCTGCCTTCAAGCAACTCAATTCACCAGACTCTCTGTCTTCTGTTTCTGTTCTTATGATTTATGCTACTGTCCACTCTGGCAGATCTCACATGATTCAGTCTTAATACTAACTTAGTGTTATACAATAAGGTCAGGTGCCAACAATGGTTGAGGTTGACATACAGACTGTTTCTATTGCCTTTGCTTCTGCTGGAGTGTTTCTTGCGGCTATCTACTACATTTTTCAGATTCGACATCAGACAAGAATTAGAAAAACAGATCTCCTTACAAGGCTAGTTTCGACCTATGGGAGCAGGGAATACACTAAAGCGTTGATGAGAGTCTTGGCTCTAGAGTTTAGAGATTACGATGACTTTGTGGAGAAGTATGGTCCGATTCCTTCTTTGAACCCAGATACAGTTGCATTCCGAATGATCTCTATATTCGGTGAAGAATTAGGCATGCTCCTCAGAAGAGGACTCATAGACCCAGACATGACTATCAGCATCTTTTCAGTCGGAATTCTGTGGGAAAAGTTGAAGCCCATAGTAGAAGGTGTGAGGAAGCATTTCAATGAACCAAGACTATTCGAAGATTTCGAATACCTCTACAATGAAATGAAGAAAAGAGAACAGAAGCTTCAATCAAAGGCTTAGTTTCTGCTCAAGCTGTCTGAATCTTTGAAATCGTTTTTCTTGACTTAGTGTCAGAATCTTTCTTAGCCATTGGAGTACGTCATTGTGTCTATGCATGTGTTTGGGTGTATGTAGGTAATATGTTGATGATCGAGCAATAGGCAGATAGATCGATCTTTCACATATTGATTACTTGCATTGGTGAGCTTTGGCTTTTGGATGACATTCAGCTATTTGGTCTTTTGAACATTCTCCACTTTTTGGCTTCTTTTCTGGGTGAATGCATTTCTTGGTCATTGTTACACTTCCTCACATCGTTTCATTGTATGTTCAGCTATAATTTCTCTGGCATATATGCCTGAAGACACAGAGTTTTTCTACATGAAGTCAAGGTCTTCCTCAGCTTCCCAAGTCTCTTCACAGTCATCACAAAGACACAGTGTCTCTGAGTAGCATGAGTCACAGACAAGTCTTCCACACTCAGAACACTCATGGAGTTCTTCTGCTTCTTCTCCACAGATTGCACATTTCCTCAAGGTGTCACTCTCAAATATGGTGTTAAAGATGAAGAATCGATTCCAGTTGCTCAACAGCTTTCAGAGTTCTATCCCTGAGCTCTTTGAAGTTTGGTGTCCAATAATGCCTTATGAAAATCGACTTGGGCACTCTTCCCTGCAATAAGTCAACTTCCTCTCTGATTAAATCATGCCTAACCATGAACGTAGCATATTGCTGCCTCAGTTCCTTGAATCTTGATTCCAGCCCAATCTTAGCTAGATGCTTACGAATCGTTATGTAGTGAACTGGTCTACTTTCTGCTATTGTCATGACGTAATCTTTGGGAATCACTGTGATGTAGACGTTCTTGCTGTTTCTGAGGAACTGCTTGTATTTGTAATGCCCCAAGATTTCCAGTTCTTCATTGTAGTATTCATCAAGCTCATTGTTCTTGGACAACTCTATTATCAGGTTGAAAGATGAAATTCCTTCACTCACTCTGAGTCCAGAAAGTACCAGGAATCTGAGATAGAGTTTCTCATTGTCACTCAGTGTGGTGTTAGCCTTGGCAAGCCATTCTGGCAAGTCACTGTGTTTGCTGCTCATAATATGCATGAAGCTTTCCAGAGAATCTGTTCTATCTCATTTGATTCCATATTGTCTTATCGTTTCTTTGAAGTTAAGATATGTGCCCAAGTACTTTGAGAGACAGATTAGAGCTTTGAGAACATTGCTTCTTACTGATGGTGACAGAGAGAGGAGTTTGGAAGGGTTCCTAAGACAATCAGAGTATTTCTTGGCATTGTTAAGTTGCATGTTGACACACTTTGGAACGTACTTCTTTTCCAGCATGACTTTGTATTCAGACCAATTAAGAAAGCCTGGGGCGTTGGCGATCCTGGGTTCAAATCCCAGCGACCCCACCAAACTCAATTCTGCCTTATTGTGCAGAAACAAGCCCGTTTTTAGAATGTTATTAAAAATCTTTCTGAGTTCTGAAAAGTATTTTAATCATCTAACATTCTAGTTCATTTGGCTAGTTTCGGATGAGGCGAATATGGATAAGAATATCGAGGCAAGCATCGATAGAACATAT
>Ga0315274_10012548_pt1 | contig 12081 bp, 11 predicted proteins | sample YL17G02_20_MG_FD_203700 | JGI IMG/M metagenome (GOLD analysis project Ga0315274, IMG submission 203700) | Sediment microbial communities from Yellowstone Lake, YNP, Wyoming, USA - YL17G02_20 | ecosystem: Environmental > Aquatic > Freshwater > Lake > Sediment | place: USA: Wyoming | collected... | reverse complement strand
CAGTTAATCCCCCACCAGTAGCTCCACTAATTCCAGAAGGTGCTAATTGGGCAAGTTCCCAATATAATCTTAATCTTGCCTGTGCAACTATTAATTCCCCATCTTTCCATATGGATTGCCATGTTATTGATTGTGGTGATAAATACTCTGCAGCCACATATTTGCCCCACCCTTCTTTAAAATCCATCCATGTTTTAGCGGTTTTAAAGTTATCAACTGCGATAGAGCCTCTTCCCCCAGCACCGGTTGTATCCCTTATCCAGATTTTATTACCAAGTGTTTCAAATGATTTTTTAAGATCCCCCTCATTTCTTAATAACATTGTATGTGGTTGTTTTATGCCAGCAGCTTTCCATATTTTATAGGAGTCAAACTTATTTAGGCATATCCTAACTGTCTCTTTTTTTGGCAGAAAAGTCATTATCTTCAATTTTTCCCTATTTTCTGAAATTATGCCCATTTCAATATCATTTTGAATGTGGGCAAATTCAAGCTTATTTTTCTTTATTAAATAGTTCAAGACATCTATATAATCATCTTCACTAGCTTTTGGAATAAGGCATTTTTCATCAGTTTCAGCCCGCATAAGGTAGTATTTATGGCAGTCAGTTCCAAATAAGAACATCTTTTCAGGAGCTGCTCTTAAAGATCTTACAAAATTTGTTGCTGGGCTCCCGCCAGCCCCTGTTACCAATATCCTCTTCATAAAAATACTATAATTTTTGGGCTTAAAAAGCTTTTTGATATCATAGATTTTTAAAGTATAATAAATTCTCTAAATCCTTGTCAAGACACTCCCCCCTTGGTGTTTCTAAGCTAATCATCTTATACTTATTTTTTTCAACACATTCCTTTAAAAATTTAAGATTGAACTTTCCCTCTCCAAGATGCAAATGCTCATCTTTTTCATCATCAAAGCGAGTATCATTTAAGTGAAACATTTTAGGTTCTAATTTTAAAAATTCTTCTATAAGTTCCCCATAGTTTTTTTTAAGACTTAATGCGGCTTTTGCTGCATGACTAAAATCTAAACAAATTCCATATTTATCTGAGCATATATTGATTATGCCCATTGTATTATATCCTATTCCGGTTGCATCTTCTTTAAGGTCTGTTCCTTTGGTATGCAGCGCAATGGGTTTATTTTCCACAATTATCCTAGAATCATTTATTTCATTTAAGAAATTCTTGGCTGTTTCCTCATTTCCCCCATTATTAGTATTTCCTGCATGCACTATTATGTATTTTGCCTTTGTCCTGTCTGCTAATTTAATTGATCCCTCCATGCATCTTAGATTATAATCCCTTTTGGAATTATCTGCTATATTAAAGCCATTATTTGCATGAGGAGCATGAATAACTTCTACATTAGAAGGATAATTTTCTGTCTTATGATTTGGCAGATAAAACAGTTCAACATAATCAAAAATACATTTGTTTATGAGTTCGTCAGCTTCTGGAATAGAACTTTCATTATCTGTTCTTAATTTTAAACCATACCTTATTTTTGACATTTTAATTATAAGGATAATAAGCATTTAACCCTTATAAAGCTTTCTATTTGTTACTATATGAAAGTAACAACAAAATAAGGGTATTGGGAGTTTTTCGTACAATTAAGTTACTAATGCCAAATAGCTTTTTTACCCTTTTTCTGTCTTAAAAAGCTTTTTAAAGATTATAAATTAATAAGAGATATAATGAAAAGAAGTGTAAGTGTATTAATTCCAGCGTATAATGAAGAGGAATTAATCAAAAGAACAGCTATTGAGCTTTTATCTTACCTAAACTCCCTAAAGAAAAAGAGGAAAATAGACTCTTTTGAGATAATTATCTGCATTAATGCCAGCACAGACAAGACAGAAGAGATTGCAAAAGAGCTTTCAAAAAAGCATAAAGAGATAAAATATTTTTCAACACCTAAAAGAGGGCTAGGAATTGCATTGAGAAAAGGCATAGAAAAAGCCTCAAAAGAGATAATAGTTTCTTTTATTCCTGCAGATGGAGAGGTTTTAAATGATTTCATTAAAGGGGCTGTTCTTCTAATTGATGATTATGATTTCTTAAGTGGTTCGAGATATCTTGTTAAATCTCAAATAAGGGGTTCTAGTGTTAAAAGAAGAATTTTAAGTATATGTTTGGCATGGATTATTCATAATTTTTTCTCAAGAAAACTAAGTGAAACAGGTACTGTAAGGATATTTAAGAAAAAATGGGCTCAAAAAGCAGCAAAAGAATGCAAAAGAGATGATTCAAGCTGGCAAATAGAAATATTATATCATGCCCTAAATGACAATTTAAAAATAAAAGAGATCCCTGTTAAAATAAGGATAAAGAGAGAGGGTGGGAAATCAAAAATAAGAATAGTAAGAGAAACATGGTCCTGTTTTAAAACAATTTTATATTTTTGGTTTGCATTAAGAATTCATAGAATTAAAAAATTTCTAGGATTTAAATCCTGACTGTTTTGTTGTTTTCTCCAGATTCAAGAATTGCCAAGGCTATTTTTAAGGATTTTATTGCATCTTCTGGCTTTACAAGGGGCTGCTTTTTATTTTTTATGCAGTCAATAAAATGATCTAATTCTAATTTTAAAGGCTCTTGTTTCTGAATAGGGTACTCAATGATCATTCCTTCACTTATTTTTCCCTTTGCTAAAGCTCCTTCTGACTCATCACTATTTTCAAAAAATTTCAGCTCCTGATTTTGATAATCTCCCCTTAACATGCCTCTTGTTCCATAAACCTCTATTATTCTCACTTTTTTTGGAGAAACCCAGCTAAATTCTGAAGAACCCCTTATATCATTATCAATCTGGAATAAACTCTTTGCATAAATTTCCTGTTTTCCTGAAACTATTAATTGAGAATAAACTTGATTTATATTTCCAACAAGATAATTTATTATATCCACATCATGAACCGCCAAATCAACTAAAACTCCGCCAGGAGTGCCATAAAACCTTTTTGGAAAAGGCCCTACTCTTATTGTATTAACAAGATAAATCTTGCCAAGCATATTTTTTTCAATAAATTCTTTTATTTTCATAACAACAGGATTGAATCTTTCAATATGTCCTACTGTAAAAATTATTTTTTTCTTTTTCGCTTGATCAATCATTTCCTGGGCATCTTTTAAGTTGTCTGAAATTGGCTTTTCAACAAGAACATTAACTCCAGCTTCTATACAATCTAGAACAACTTTCTTATGAAAAGCAGAAGGAACAGCAACAATAACTCCATCAAGCCTTTCTTTACTTAGCATTTCTTTATAGTCCTTGTAAAGCCAACGAACATTTACTTTTTGTGTCATTTCTTTTAGTTTTTCGAGATCTACATCGCAAACAGCAGTTAAATTAACGTCTTTCATTGCTGAAATAACCCTAATATGATTGCTTCCCATTATTCCTGCGCCTATAACTCCGATATTCATTTTTATTCTATATTAAGCCTCTTTTTTATTTTTTCAATTTCTTCTATTACATCATATCCCAATCTTGTCTTTATGCTCTTGAAGTAATCTCCTGCATTAATTTCTTTTCCATTTTCTGGCTGGATAATTTCAAGGAATATAATCCCTTCTCCTGTAAGAACTTGCACCCCTTTTCCTTTTATTATTCTTATAACCTGCCCGTTTGCGCCCAAATATTTTATAGGATCTTTAACTATATCTGCTTTCCATATGTATAATTTTTTGTTATTGCAATATGTAAACGCTCCCGGATAGGGTTTTGTCACAGCCCTTATTAGATTATATATTTCTTTAGCGCTTTTTTTCCAATCTATCATTCCATCCCCTGGAATTCTTGCAAATGAACAAAGAGCATCTTTATCTTTTTGTTTGATTCTTGGCTCTTTGTTTTTTTCAATTAAGGGAATATATTTTTTTACAAAATCCAATGCAATTTTGTTTCCTTTTTCATATAGATCATCTATTGTATCTTTTTCTTTTATTGGAAATGGTTTTTGCGCGATTATATCCCCATCATCTGCTATTCCCGGATTAACATAATGTAGAGTAACTCCTGCTTTCTTCTCATTGTTTATAACTGCCCAATTAACTGGTGCAAAACCCCTATATTTCGGCAACAAAGAATAATGTATATTTACTGCCCCTTTTCTTGCTGTTCTGATTATGTCATCACCGAGAAGCCTTTTCCAATATAAGCTAATTATCAAATCAGGCCCTAATTTTTTGAATAAATTAACATGTTCTGGATTGTTTATGTTCTCTGTTAAATAAAAAGGGATCTTATTTTCATCTGCTATTTTCTTGAAATCTTTCGAGTCATAGCCCTCTTTTATATCATAATCAAGTGTAAATATGGCCAAAATTTGATGTTTTTGTTGGATTAACTCTTTTAATCCAAAATATCCCAATTTTCTTGTTCCTAAGAATATTATTTTCATTTTTTAATTTAATAAATCAACTATATTATGCTTTTTAAGTTTATCTATGCTGGTTTTATAATCTAATCCCCCAATCCTCATTCTTGATGCAATTTCCCCCACTTTTATGCTTCCTGCAATTAAATAAAGAACAGGAATAAAACCTATTTCAGCAAAGGTATAGGCCATCTTTTTATTTTGTATTTTATAATCGGGAAAAACTTTTATTTTCTGTTTTCTTGCATAACTGTAATCTATATTGCCCCCGGTGTATTGGAGGATAATTCCAGAAAAAGAATTTGATTTTAATTTTAGAATGTCTTTCTTAGAAACAAAAGATTTATTGTTATAATTTGTTAGGATAATCACGCCCAAATCAGAAATGTTTCCTTTATAAAATTTCATCTTATTTATCACTTCTATTTTATTTTTTGATTTCTTAAGGTAGTCTTTAATTACTTCTGAGAATTTATTTTTTCCTATGATTAAAACATTTATCCGCGTAGTTTTAAGTCCACTTTTAATAAGCATTTTTTCTACCAATTTGCCGCAATAGCTGAAAACATCAATAGGTAGATTTGATTCTTTTACTCCTAAAACCAATATTTCTTTCTTTTTGCAGTAATTCAAATCAACATCCTCTTTTCTGAATTCCCATGCCTCGTACATTAATGGGATGACGCTTGTTTTTTTCATATATTTCAATTTTTCCTTGTTTATCGGTCGAATCATGCCCTGATTTAATAATATATCGCAGTCTTCTAGAATTTTCTTATTTAATTTAGTTATGAATTTTATATTATTCTGCAAATTAAAAGATTTTGCAATTTTTTCATGAATACTTTTTAACTTATTTAATCCAGCATATTTTGTTTTCTTTCCAAAAGCATAAACTTTTTTTGCTCCAGCAAGAGCACATATAGCAGGAGTATAAGAGTATATTCCTGTTGCTGCTTCACAAAGAACAGTCAAATTTTTCAGATTAAGATTTAATTTTTTAATAGCTTTTTTAATAATATTTTTTCTCATAGAATTCTCCCCTAAATTATCTTGTTATACCAATCAACAGTTTTTTTCATGCCTTCACTAAATGATGTTCTTGGCTTGAAGTTTATTAACTTTTTTGCCAGAGAGATATCAGCACAATGTCTCTGAACATCTCCTTTTCTAGGAGCTTCAAACTTTATTGCTTTTTTGTAGTCAAGAATGTTCATTATCTCTTTGACTAAATCTATTATTCTTATTTCCTTGCCGCTTGCTATATTCAAAATTTTTCCCCTTGTATTCTTAGAATTGTAAACTTTTATTGTTGCATCTACTGTATCTTGAACATAAATGAAATCCCTTGTTTGCTTGCCATCCCCATAAATAATTGGATTTTTATCTTGTTTTATTCTTTTTATTGTTAAAGGAATGACCCCCGCATATGTCTTTTCATTCTGTCTTGGACCATAGTTGTTGAAAGGCCTTATTATAGAAGCGTCAATTCCAAAACAATTACAATAGGCCATGACAATATGGTCAGCAGATGCTTTTCCTGCTGCATAAGCTGTTCTTGGAACCAGTGGATGCTCTTCAGACATTGGGACTTTTTGTGCTGTTCCATATGCCTCTGATGAGGAAAAGTGGATTAATGTTTTGAATTTATCTTCTCTTGCAAGCCTGCATAGATTTAGGGCCATTTGCACAATTTCGCTATAAGACCATTCTGGCTTTATTAATGAAGTTGGTAGTGGAATGGCTGCTAGATTAAAAATAACCTCTATCTTATTTTCCAGGATAATCTTTTTGGTTTTATTGTAATTTGTCAAAGATGATTTGTAAATTTTTAACTTTGGAAAGTTTTTCTTTGCTTCTTCAAGATTTCTCATATTTCCTAAGAAAAAATTATCCAGAACAACAAGTCTTTTTGGTTTTTCTAGTATTAATCTATCTACTAAATGGCTCCCAATAAATCCTGCCCCTCCTGTAACTAAGATATTTTTGTTTTTAAGGCTCATCTTAACATCTCTTGACAGCTTTTTTTAGTTTTTCAACTATCTCATCAATTTGTGAAAATGAAAGCTCGTAAAACATTGGCAATGCAATGGAATGTTTAAAGATATACAGGGCATTTTTATTGGTTGTTTTAGATTTATACACTGGCTGTGTGCTCAAACAATAAGTCCCTATAGTGGTTTGTATTCCTTCTTTTTTCATCTCACTTATCAGTTTATTTCTGTTTATTTTTTCATCCAGAATACAGACATAGCTTTGATAAACGTGCTTATTATGTTTTTCAGTAAAAGGGGGGATTATAAAATTAAGTTCTTTTAATTTTTTATTATAATATCCTGCCAGTTCCTGCCTTTTTTTAATGAATTTTTCTGATTTTTTTAATTGTTCGAGAACTATTGCAGCCTGTATATCACTTAATTTGTAATTATATCCAAGTTCTGTAAATTGGGGAACAGAAAATTCTGACTGCCTTTTATATGCTGATTCTATCCCAAAACAAGCCAGACTTCTTGTTTTTTCTTCAATATTTTTATGATTTGTTGTAATCATTCCGCCTTCTCCGCTTGTAATGCTTTTTCTTGCGTGAAATGAAAAGCAATTAACATCGCCAAAAGAGCCTGCTTTTTTTCCTCTATATTCACTACCAAAGGCACATGCAGCATCTTCAATAACAGATAATTTATGCTTCTTTGCAATCTCGAGAATTTCTTTCATATCTGCGCATTGACCCATTATATGAACAGGCATTATTGCCTTTGTCTTTTTCGTTATACTTTTTTCAATAAGATAAGGATCAATATTGTATGTTCTTTCATCTATATCCACAAAAACCGGCTTTGCGCCAGTATAAAGAACAGCATGGGCAGTAGCAGGAAAACTATAGTCTGGAACAATGACCTCATCTCCCTTTCCTATTTTCAAAGAAAGCAGGGCTAGATGAAGAGCTGCTGTACAGTTTGCTGCGCAAACAGCATATTTTGTCCCAATATAATCAGCAAATTTCTTTTCTAACTCATAATTTTTAGGACCCTGTCCTGCAACCCAACCAGACTTGAATGTTTCTTTTATAGCATCCAACTCTTTTTGGTCAAAAAAAGGTTTTGCTAGAGGAATCATTTTTTCACACTCTTATTAATGAATAAAAACCAAATCTTTTATAAACCTTACTTTTTTACTTAAATATTATCACATGAAAAGAAAAATTTTGCTCTTAAATTTGCCGGGTACAGTGGGGTATAATAGGGACATGTATTGTAGCGGAACAACCAAAGGAGACTATTCATGGCCACCAATAGATTTACTTTGTTTAAGTGGCAGGTTGGCAGAAAAGCATGACGTAAAAGTTCTTGATGCACTTGTTGAAAAAATGACTGCAAAGGAATGCCTAGAAAAGGTAGTTAAAATGGATATAGACACTGTTATTTTTATAACAGGGGTTGCCTCATGGAATGAAGATTCTGCATTTATTAAAAATTTAAAAAAGGAAAGAAAAGATATTAGTATAATTGGTATTGGTGGTCTTTTCTTATTTCTCGGGCCAAAATTAATGAAAGAAAATGGCTATATTAATGCTGCTATACTGGATTTTACTTCAGCCGATATATTGGATTATCTTAGTGGAAAAAGGGGTAAAATCAAAAATATAATTTATAGAAAAGGCAACCAAATAATCAAGGGAGATATAGTTCCCCCGCCAGGCAGGAAATTTTCTTATCCTATCCCAAAACACGAATTATTTCCAATAAAGAAATATGAACTTCCGGTAATAAGAAAATACCCTTTTGCAAATATTTTATTTTCTATGGGCTGTGTTAATAAATGCAAATTTTGTATTTATGGAAAGGGAACGCCACCCTATACTTTTAGGGATGTTGAAAACACTATAGAAGAGATGAAATATTTAAAATCTCTTGGTATGAGGGAATTAAAATTTGCTGATCCCAGCATAAGTATAAACAAACCAAACCTCAAGAAACTGTGTGAGAGAATGATAGAAGAAAAATTTAATTTTGGATGGTATGCTTTATCTAGAGTTGATGAGGTCGATGAAGAAATCTTGAAACTGATGAAAAAAGCAGGCTGCCATACTCTTTTTTTTGGTGTTGAATCAGGAGACCAAAAGATTCTTAACCAATATGCAAAAGGAATAACCCTTGAAAGAATTAGAAAAACATTCAAAATATGCAAAAAAATAGGGATAGAAACATGCGGCAGTTTTATAATAGGCTTGCCTGGAGAGACAGAAGAAACTGTGAAAAAAACAATAGACCTTGCTCTTGAACTTAACTGTGATTATGCTGATTTTGCTGTTGCTGCTCCCTATGTAGGAACAGCATTGAGAGATGAGGCAATTGCCAAGGGATGGATAGATAAAGAATTTAAGAATGATATTTTTTCAGATGCAGCACAATATCCAATAATGAATATTGGAACTATACCCAAGGAGAGGATATGGGAATTAAGAAATAAGGCTATAAGAAAGTTTCATTTTAGACCTTCATATTTAATTAAAAGACTTTTTAGAATAGGATCATTAAGGGACCTTATTGTTTCGGCAAAAGTTGGGTTATCTTTCTTTTTTAACACTGCCAAATAAAGAGGAAAAAATGAATAAACTTGGCGTACTTGTTTCAGGAGGGGGCACTAATTTGCAGTCAATAATCGATTCTTGTAAATCAGGATATATCCCCAATACAAGTGTGGCGGTTGTTATTTCTAATAAAAAAGATGCTTATGCTCTTATAAGAGCAAAAGAAAATAACATAGACAATATCTTCTTAGATAGAAAACTCTATCCAGACTCTGATAGCTATTATGAAATCATAATTAAAGAACTTGAGAAAAGAAAAGTTAATTTAGTTTGTTTGGCAGGATTTCTCCTTAAACTTTCTCCAAATATCATTAGAAGGTATGAAGATAGAATATTAAATATCCATCCAGCCTTATTGCCCAAGTTTGGCGGCAATGGGATGTATGGGCATTATGTTCATGAAGCTGTTTTAAAAGCTGGAGAAAAAATTTCTGGATGCACGGTACATTTTGTTAATGAAGAATATGATCGCGGCAAGATAATATTGCAAAGGAAAGTCTCAGTATTAGAGAATGATACTCCTGATACTCTTGCAAAAAGGGTTTTGGTTGAAGAGCATAAAGCTTATCCAGAGGCAATAAAACTTTTCTTTGAAAATAAAATTAAAGGGGGAACAGAAAAATGAACCTATTAAAAGAAAAATTCTTTAATATAAAAACACTTCTTGCATTTATAGCAAGTTTTGCGATGTTATATTTCTTATTTACAAAGCTTGATTTTCCTGAACTGATTAAGATATTAAAAAATGCCAATATTCTTTATGTTCTTCTTGCACTCGTGATTTATTTCACGGTTTTTCCAATAATAGCGCTTAGATGGCAGATTCTTCTAAGAAATGTTGGATTAAAGAAAAAACTAAAAGACTTGAGCGAGATAATTATGATACAATGGTTTGTTAATTGCCTTGTTCCAGCAAAATTAGGTGATTTATATAAGGGTTATATAGTCAAAAAGAATTATAATTTTCCTATTTCTAAAACAATAGGCACAATATTTGTTGAAAGGCTCATTGATATTATCTTTTTAACTGTTTTAATGGTAATTTCTGTATGGATTTCTTTTGAGGGAGTATTTCCAAAAGTCATTATATTGCCGTTAAAGATTCTTGTGGTAATTCTGATTATCATTATTGTTCTTGTCTTTATAATGATTAAGAAAAAGAAGAGAATAATTAAGATTCTTCCAAAGAAGATAAGAAAAATATTTCACTTGTTTGAAAGAGGAGTCTCAAGATCTATAAAATATAAAGACTTGCCAATTATTTGCATTTATTCCTTGCTGCAGTGGCTCACGCAGATTATGGCATTTTATCTTATAGCCATTGGAATTAAATTAAATGTATCATTTTTCTTAATTGTTTTTATAACCCTTGCAACAGCACTTATTACAGCTGTCCCCTTAACACCTGCAGGACTCGGCCTTAGTGAACTGACAATTGCCGGAATCTTGGTATTGGTTAATATAGATAAGACTCTGGCAATATCATCGGCATTCCTTATAAGATTCATAACTTACTGGTGCCTAATTTTAGTTGGAGGAATTGTCTATATAAAAAGTTCAAAGAAATAAGAATTATTTTACTTATTCTTATACAAAATATCTAAAAAATTATAGTTTGTTGTTACTTTTTTGCTATAAAAGAAATATATTTAAATAGATGCCTTGTTGCAGGCAAAAACTTTTTTAAATAATTTTCAATAATAAAACCATTCTCTGGTTCATTATGCAAATAATATGCCTGTCCAAGATACCATTCGTATCTAAAATCAACAGAGGAAAAACCGACTTCATGTAACAATTGAGTAATCTCCTCCTCCTTAAATCCACCCTTTATCATCTTTTGATATTCAGCTAACATTATGGTCTTTTTATTAATATTAAATTGTTTTGATATTTCACCAACTTTGTCTAAAACAAATTGGATTTCTCTTGTTATAATCTCATTTCCTATTTTACATTTTTTAATATTTCTAATCATCTCCCAATAATAGTAATTTGGCTCAAGATCTGCATAGAAAATTCCCCCCTTTCTTAAAAGACGGTGAGCCTCAATAAAGGTGGGTTTTAATTCTCCCAAATGATGAAGGAAAGTGTATGCTGTACAAATATCAGAACAGCCCGATTTTAAGGGTATATTTGCAGTATCGGATCTATATAACTTAATATTACCACCGCTCTTATCTATGCGGTCAAGCATCTCTTGAGTAATATCCACGCCAACTACCTGCTTAAAGTATTTTTTTGCGATGTTAATTATAAAGCCAGTGCCGCATCCCAAATCAATAAGGGAATTATTCCCAAATTCTAATGCCAAAGACTTAAGCAAAGCATCTATTCTCTCTACATTCTCTTGTTTAAAATAAGGTTGTTCTTTATTATAAGTTTCTGCAAGCGCAGAATGATATGCTATATTCGCCCTTATAATTTCTTCATTTTTTTCCTTTTTTTTAATCATATGAAATTTAGTAAAGAATGAATATTTAAATAATTTTCTGAACTTGCAAAATTTGAATAGTTTTGGTGGAATTGTCTATATACATTAAGTTCAAAGAAATAGAAAAACTATCTTGATTCTTTCTGGACTTGCGCAAAATCAGATTCTACCATCATTCTGACAAGGCATTCAAATGTTACTTTTGGCCCCCAACCAAGATTTTCTTTGGCTTTTGCAGGATTTGCCAGAAGCAAAGGCACTTCTGCTGGCCTTAAGAATTGAGGATCTGTTTTTATGTATTTTTGATAATCAAGGGCCAGATGATCAAAAGCTATTTCTGCAAATTCCCTTACAGAATGTGTTTCTCCTGTTCCAATAACATAATTATCTGGCTTATCCTGCTGCATCATCAGCCACATTGCCTCAACATAGTCTCCTGCAAAACCCCAGTCCCTCTTTGCATCCAGATTTCCAAGTAAAAGTTCTTTTTGCAGTCCAAGTTTTATCTTTGCCACTGCATTTGTTATTTTTCTTGTAACAAATTCAAGTCCTCTTCTTGGGCTTTCATGATTAAATAAGATTCCAGAGCAAGCAAACAAGTTATAACTCTCCCTATAATTAACAGTCATCCAATGACCATAGAGCTTAGACACCCCATAAGGGCTTCTTGG